>Ga0255052_10002776_pt1 | contig 12442 bp, 11 predicted proteins | sample JV7_2_21_MG_FD_188632 | JGI IMG/M metagenome (GOLD analysis project Ga0255052, IMG submission 188632) | Seawater microbial communities from Jervis Inlet, British Columbia, Canada - JV7_2_21 | ecosystem: Environmental > Aquatic > Marine > Inlet | place: Canada: British Columbia | collected... | reverse complement strand
TTCCAGTGATAATTAGCGATCAGGTCGGTATTTATAAAGAAGTGAAAGAAACCCAGGCAGGAGTGGTTATTTCGACTGATGCAACACAACTTGCCGAATCAATAACAGGTTTGCTGAATAATTCCAGCATGAAACAAAAATTAAGAAAAAATGGGAAAATGCTGGTTAAAGAAAAATTTACCTGTGACAACATTGCTGAACAAATGATTAAGGCATATGAAAATGTAATAGTGAGTAACAAACAATGATGATCTATAGTAAGTAAGAAGAGAATTATTAGAGTAAACTCAGGCGGCGACTAACAATATACTGAAATAAAAATAAATATGGGAACTAAAGATTTTTACAATAGATACTGGCAGGAAGAGGAAGCAGTTCCGGAAAGAGACTCAACTACTGTCCAACGAAAAAAACTTCTTAAGATGTCTCTTCATTTGCTATCAGGCAAGAAAGGATTGAAAATTCTTGATGCTGGTTGCGGTAATGGCGAGTTCAGCGAATTTATCAAAAATATGGGGTTTGATGTAGTCGGTATAGATATTTCTGTGAGTGCCGTTGAAAAAGCAAAAACAAGAAATCCGGGAATTGATTTCAGGGTACAATCCGTTGAAGACTTATTGCCTTTCAACGATGGAGAATTTGATGTTATCTGGTCGACGGAGGTCCTGGAGCATGTTTTTGATGTTCATTCCTGCCTCTGCCAGTTCAATCGCATTCTTAAACCAGATGGACAATTAATTCTCACTGTTCCGTATCATGGAGTTATAAAGAATGTGGCGGTCGCACTTTTTGGCTTTGAGCGTCATTATAACCCGGATATTTCTCATATTAGATTTTTCACAAAGAGCTCTCTTGATAAATGTATTACAAGAGCAGGTTTTAAACCTTTGCTATGGAAAGGGATAGGAAGATCCTGGCCTTTTTATAAATCGATGCTTGCAGTTTTTCAGAAAACGAGTATCCCTGATACCAGCAGTGAGATCATCGGATGACCAATAATAATACCCATTTTATTTCTGCAATTGTTCTCACCTTTAATGAAGAGCAAAACATAAGATCATGTCTGAATAGTCTCAGGGATCTGGCTGCTGATATCTATATTGTTGATTCTTATTCAACTGACAAAACCCTGGAAATAGCAAAACAATATACTGACAAAATATATCAACATCCTTTTAAAAACCAGGCGGAGCAGTTTAACTGGGCGCTTGATAATCTGCCTGTTAAAACAGAATGGATAATGCGTTTAGATGCTGATGAAAGGGTCACAAAGGAATTAGCCAGTGAAATAAATAATAAACTCTCTGATATGCCAGTAGAAATAAACGGGCTTTATATAAAGCGAAGGGTCTACTTTATGGGTAGATGGATCAGGCATGGTGGTTACTACCCTGCGTGGCTTCTGAGAATATTTCGCCGGGGAAAAGCAAAATGTGAACAGAAATATATGGATGAACATATAGTTGTTTCACATGGAAAGACAGCTAACCTTTCATACGATATCATCGATGACAATCAAAAAGGACTGTCTTTCTGGATTGATAAGCACAATAATTTTGCGTCAAGGGAGATGGCGGAAATAATTAACAGCAGAGGCAACAGCGGGACCCCAATAATTAAACCTTCGATGAAAGGTGATGCGGTCCAGAAAAAAAGATGGTATAAGGAAAATCTCTACCTGACGCTCCCATTGTTTATCCGATCATTTTTTTATTTTATTTACAGATATGTTATTAAACTTGGTTTCCTTGATGGCAAGGAAGGTCTGATCTTTCACTTTCTGCAGGGTTTTTGGTATAGGTTTCTCGTCGATGCCAAGATTTATGAAATAGAAAAGACTGCAATAAAAAGGAAAAGATCAACATTAAAACTGTGATAAAGAATAATTCTAGTTTATAATTAAAATAATTTATCTCATTGAAAGATTGTGAGGCACTTAATGCATATTATGCAAGAGTAATACATGGGACTTCTTAACACTCTTCGATTTATTATTAACCATCCGCTGAATAAGAATAATAAAATCATTGCTCTTCAAAGATGGCTCAAATGGCAGATTGGTAGCAGATTAGCGCAAGGAGCTATTGCAGTTAACTTTGTTAATGAAGCGAAGCTCTTGGTAGAACCAGGAATGACCGGGGCCACTGGCAATGTATATACGGGTCTGCACGAATTTGAAGATATGTCTTTTGTTCTGCATATGCTGCGTCGTGAAGATTTGTTTATTGATGTGGGTGCTAATATTGGAGCATATTCCGTGCTCGCGGCTGGCGTAGTCGGAGCACAATGCATATCACTAGAACCGATCCCGGAAACATTTCACAAGTTGATGCAAAATATTAAATTGAATGGTCTCAGTGGTATTGTAGATGCACGAAATATTGGGGTTGGACGAGAAGAGGGAATTCTACGATTTACAACAACGCTGGATACAATGAATCACGTGTATAGTGAAACAGACAGCAACTCTTTTGATACAATCGACATCATAACCTCAACACTCGATATAATAGCCGGCGATGTACATCCTCAGCTTATCAAGATTGACACCGAAGGTTTTGAAGGACAGGTGGTTGCCGGAGCAGAGACTGTATTGACAGATGATGCTTTGGCTGCAGTTATAGTTGAGGTGAATGAAAGAATAAACCTTTACGGACCAAATGATCTGAGCCTTCATAAAAAAATGCTGGATTATGGTTTTTCAGCATTCACCTATGCTCCATTTGAAAGAACTCTTATTTCACTGGACCGGGTGAAAAGGGAATCAGGCAATATAATATACATTAGAGATATTGATCGTGTTAACGAACGGCTCAAAACAGCAGTACCATTTTCTGTTAATACATTCAGGATTTAACAGTAAGACAATTATAATAAACGTATATGCAGGTGGACCTTTCTAAATACAACATCTCGTGGTTTAATCCGGGGCAAGGACGTTGGTAACAGGATCGGGGTAAGGCACTGTACTTTTTCCCCTCATTCTCTGGGACTTGCTTATCTGGCATTTATGCAATATCTCGATTTTCCCGACAGTAAAAAGGTTTCACTTTCCAATTCCTTTAAAATTTTTGGTATAGGTTTCTCGTCGATGCCAAGATTTATGATATAAACAGAGCTAGTAAAATGGAAAGCAAGCCAATTAAATAAGTAATAGTAGATAGTTATAGATAAGAATTAAGAAATTAAGAATAATTGTTGAATAACAGACTATTTTTTATTGAAATAATTATATGAATTTTCCAAAACGTTTTAGTCATTGGACGTTCAGATATTTGATTGATCGTATCAATGTTCAATGGTATGAATATAAGCATCCGGATTTTCCGTGGCTTACAAAGACGTCTTTTGAATTATTGATTTCTTTGATGACCAAGGAAGATATAGGTTTGGAATGGGGCTCAGGGAGATCAACACTTTGGTTTGCAAAAAATGTAAAAGGTCTTACGAGTGTTGAGAATAACTTAGAATGGTACAAGAAAAATAGTCATACCCTTAACAAAATGAATCTTAAAAATGTGACCTATATCTATGAATCGGATATACAATCAGGAGAGAATAGTAATTATGTTCAAATATGTAATAATTTTGCGCCAGATTCATTAGATTTTATTTTAGTTGACGGAACATTACGTGATTATTGTGCCTTAGCGTCCCTGAAAATTCTTAAACCTAATGGAGTCCTGATTATAGACAATGCTAATTTGTATCTGCCAAGTAATAGCCGTTCACCGAATTCTATTGGTAAACATGAGGATGCTGTATCGGACATTTGGAAGAAATTTATTCACGAAGTTGAAAGCTGGCGCTGCATTTGGACGACAAATGGAGTTTTTGATACCGCTATTTTCTTTAAAACTCATTTGTGATAGAAAAATATCTCATGATAATCCTCGGTATTAACGCCTACCATGGAGATTCTTCAGCCTGTATCGTAGTAGAAGGCAAGCTCATTGCCGCCGTTGAAGAGAAGCGGTTTACGCGCATCAAACACCGGACCGGATGATTATTTGAATTAATGCTATGATCAGCTCAAGAGTTTACAAAAGATACTATCCCGACGATTCCAAAAATGGTACACTGTTTTTTTATCAATGGCTAAGATCTTATATACAACCTGATTATGTAGCACTTAATTTTGGGGCAGGTCATTCGGTTGATGATAAGACAAGATCTCTCAAAGGTGAGGTCAGGAAAGTTATTGGTGTTGATATTGACCGGGAAGTTGTGAATAATGCTAACGTGGATGAGACGATTGTTATCAAGGATGATATACTACCGTTTCCAGATAACACTTTTGATTTGATTTGGTCAGATTATGTTCTTGAACATATTGAAAAACCAGGCATTTTCATTAAAGAAATTTATCGGGTCTTAAAACCGGGAGCGTCTTTTTTCTTCCGCACACCAAATAAATATCATTATGTTTCACTTATTGCACGATTAACACCGGATTGGTTTCATAAACTAATCGCAAACAAAGCTAGAGGTCTTTCCAGTGAAGCTCATGAACCATATCCCACCTTTCATAGACTAAATTCAAGAAGAGATTTAACAACATATTCGAGGCTGACAGGTTTTCAAAAAATGGAGTTAAAGTTTGTTGAAGCTGAACCAAGTTATCTTATGTTTCATCCTATTCCTTTTCTGCTTGGTGTCTTTTACGAAAGAACTGTTAATAGTTCTGATAGATTATCCGGTGTTCGGTCGAATATATTTGGGAGATTTGAGAAATAGGTTGTTTTGGTAATAAGAAGGTAATTGAATGATTATATTTGGTCTTAACGCCTACCATGGCGACTCCTCCGCCTGCATTGTAGTAGACGGCCAATTAATCGCTGCTGTCGAAGAAGAAAGATTCACAAGAATAAAACACTGGGCAGGATTTCCAACGGAATCAATAAAGTATTGTTTAGAGGAATCAGGAGTCAGGTTACAGGATGTTGACCATATTGCCATTAATCGCGACCCGAAGGCGAATTTCTTAAAGAAATCACTGTATGCTTTTTCAAAGCGGCCCTCTTTGAAACTGGTTACTGATCGTCTGAAAAATGCGCATAAAGTTCAGGATATTCGATCAATCATAGCATTTGAATTTAAAATTCGAAACTCAAAACTCAAAACTCAAATTCATAACGTTGAGCATCATATTGCTCATATGGCAAGTTCTTTCTTTATTTCACCCTTTGATGAAGCCGCTGTTGTCTCCATAGACGGTTTTGGTGATTTTGTAGGTGCCATGTGGGGAATGGCAAAGGGAAATCACATTGATGTGAAACACCGTACTTTCTTCCCTCACTCTTTGGGTCTCGCTTATCTGGCCTTTACGCAGTATCTTGGTTTTCCTGACTATGGAGATGAATATAAGGTGATGGGATTGTCTGCTTATGGCAAGCCTGAATTTATGGAGGTAATGAATAAGATAATAAAAAATGGTGGCAATGGAAACCTTTTTAGGCTCGATCTTGATCATTTTATCCACCATTCTGAAGGCGTTACCATGACATGGGACAATGGAAAGCCGACGATGGGCCCTGTGTATTCGGAAATGCTGGAGGAGAAGCTGGGCCCCTCGCGGATAAAAGGTTCAGAAATTGAGGAGAGGCACAAAAATGTGGCTGCTTCTCTGCAGCAGAGATATGAGGAAGTGTTATTTTCTATCTTGAACCATGTATATGAAGAAACCAAGTGTCATAATCTGGCTCTTGCTGGCGGTTGTGCAATGAACAGCCTCGCAAACGGTAAGATTTTTCAAAATACTCCATTTAAAGAAGTTTATATTCAGCCAGCGGCCGGAGATGCCGGAGGAGCTGTGGGAGCTGCTTATTATGTATGGAATCAGGTTCTCGGTAATGATAGAGAGTATGTAATGAAAAGCGCCTATCTGGGACCGGAATATAGTAAAGAAGAAATTAGTGAACAGTTGTCAGTGAACAGTGAACAGTTAAAAAAAGTAAATCACAGAATTGAACATATAGATGATGAAACTGAATTATGTCAAAAAACAGCCAAATCTATAGCTGATGGTAAGGTGGTAGGGTGGTTTCAGGGAAGAATGGAATGGGGAGCTCGTGCGCTGGGAAACAGGAGTATTGTGTGTGACCCGCGCAGAGCGGACATGAAAGATATTATGAACCTGAAAATTAAACGGCGGGAATCATTTCGGCCATTTGCGCCCTCGATCCATCTTGATGCCGCAGGGGAATATTTTGAGCATGATTACCCCGATCCATTTATGCTTAAGGTTTATAAGATTAAGCCAGAAAAAAGGAAACTGATACCAGCTGTCACCCATGTTGACGGTACGGGTCGATTACAGACAGTGAGAAAAGAAGATAATCCTGTTTATTGGCAGTTGATCGAAGAGTTCAGAAAGGTTACTGGTGTTCCGGTCTTGCTGAACACTTCCTTTAATGAAAATGAACCTATTGTATGCATGCCGGAAGAGGCGCTTGATTGTTTCCTCAGGACAAAGATGGATGTACTCGTTCTTGGTAACTTTTTAATAAAAAGATGTGACTGATATGAAAGTCTCTGTTATCACGGCCTCGTTTAACAACAGCGAATCAATAGTAGACTGCATTAAAAGCGTTGCTGGCCAGAGCTATAAAGATATTGAGCACATAGTGATTGACGGCGGTTCTTCGGACGGGACGCTTGAGCATATAAAGGAGCATCAGTGTTCCATTTTTAAAATAGTAAGTGAGCCAGATCATGGAATCTACCATGCACTTAATAAAGGTATCCGGATGGCAACAGGCGGTGTAATAGGATTTCTTCATGCCGATGACGTTTATTCAGACAATGATGTTATTGAAACGGTTTCAAACCAGATGGAATTTCACGGAGTAGACAGTTGCTACGGAGACCTTTTGTACGTTAACAAGAAAAATATTGCAAAGACGGTCCGTTACTGGAAATCTTCCCCTTATCAAGAGGGCTTGTTCCAAAAGGGCTGGATGCCGCCTCATCCAACATTCTTTGCTAAAAAGGAAATCTATGATAAATATGGATGTTTCAACACGGAGTTCAGGATAGCGGCAGATTATGAATTAATGCTGCGGTTAATTGGAAAAAATAAAATCACTACTCATTATATCCCAGAGGTGCTTATAAAAATGAGGACAGGAGGGGAGAGTAACAAGAGCCTGAAAAATTTATTACTCAAGACTTCCGAGGATTACAGGGCATTAAAAGAAAATGAGCCGGCCAACAAATATTATGCTCTCTTTATGAAAAACATTTCTAAACTACCCCAATTTTTTAAAAGATAATTTTAATTCACTATATTCTTTGTAATATCATTTACACAGAACGGCGAGCATAAAAGATAAGCTAGAAAAGAGGAAAAGACAGGGCAGGCTCCAAGAAGACGGTAATGAATAAGGAGTACGAAGAAAGAACAGAAATAACGATAAAATCTGCTTGTTTAGTTATTAAATTATGTTAGTTGCAATATTTTGCAAATATAGTATAATGAGTTGTAGTTAAAAGATTAACAAGCTTTCAATTACAACAGGGGGGGGTATTTGGTATACGTAACTTTTTTTGCAACCTTTATTGTTGCATTTCTTAGTGTTCCTTTTATACGATTTTTTGCATTCCATAATGGTGCTGTTGCACTTCCCGGCAAAAGGCATATTCATACACACCCAACGCCAAAATTTGGCGGTATTGCCATTGCATTAAGCGTCATTCTTGTCTCTCCCTTTGTATTTACTATTGACAGAGCAATTGGATCATATCTTGCAGCATCTTCAATAATGCTTTTGCTTGGCATAGTTGATGATGTCAGACATATTAACTGGAAAGTAAAATTAGTATTCTCTATTTTAGCAACTTCAATCATCATATTTGGTGCAGGGGTATGGATCAAAAGTCTGGGAAATCTTTTTGGATTTGGGGAAATATATCTCGGGCTTTGGGGAGTACCGTTTACGTTATTTGCTGTGTTTGGTGTTGTAAATGCAATTAATTTAATTGATGGTATGAATGGGTTGGCTTGCGGAGTTTCGTCGATTGCTTTTCTTTCATTTGCTATACTCGCTTCAGCAAGTGGCAATGAAACCGTTTTCTATATTAGCGTTGCAAACCTTGGAGCAACACTCGGGCTGTTCCGATATAACTATCCCAAAGCAACAATCTTCATGGGAGATTCAGGTAGTATGTTCCTTGGATTTTCACTTGCCATTATGGCGATTTTTTTAACTCAAGGACAGGGAAGTATCAATCCAATGGTGCCTGTATTAATCCTCGGAATCCCTGTATTTGATGCTATAAGGATTCTTTTAATTAGGTTGCAAAATAGCAAACATCCCTTTTATCCAGACAGAGCACATCTGCATCATTTAATTTACAGATCAGGACTGGCAAAAAACAAAACCGTACATAAAATTTGGTTATTGACAGCCGTAATGTCTATAATTGCACTTACACTACATAACTTTGATGATTGGATTATGTTCTGTATATTTATTTTAATGTCTATTAGCCTCGGGTTTTTTATTAGGAAATTGCGGATTATTAAGACTAGGAAGAACGGAACAAGTAAAAAATTCGGCATAGCTAATTAGCTATTGATTAATAAAACTTATCCTCAGGAATTCTTTCCTTTATTGAAAAAAAAACAGCATTATTATATTGTTGATGAAGCAAGCGAGGAAGTCGGGAAAACAAGAAACGTTGAAGGTAAAACGTAATACGTAATACGTGAGAAGGGAGAAGTAGCAAGTATCAGATTTCGTCTTACATCTCACGTCTCACATCTAACATCACAAGTAATACGTTCCGAAAGGAAAAACATGGAAAACAGGGAAGAATATGATGATGAGATAAATCTTCTGGATTATCTGAACGTCATCAAAAAGCGTAAAAATTTAATTGTCATCATTGTTGTTGTCTGTGTAGTGATAGCTGTCATTTATTCTCTTCTTGCAACCAGGATATATCAGTCAAAAGCGGTGATCATGCCTGTTGCTCAGCAGAGTGAACAGGGAGGAATGAGCGCAATTGCAGCGCAGTTTGGGTTATCTACACCATCAACTTCAAATGTTTCAGAATTAATAAACCTGCTTAAAAGCAATATCCTTATGGAAAGGGTGATCAAAAAAAACGACCTTTTATCTGTCTTTTTCAAGAAAGAAGAGTTAAAGAATATACCGGATGATATTAAAACTTGGAAAGGTATTCGAACATTAAAAGGTGTTTTTAGTGTCAACGATAACAAGAGAGAAGGCATCATTGAGTTATCCGCAGAATTTAAGGATCCAAAGATCGCTAAAGATATAATTAATTACATGCTGACTGAACTAACGAATTACATGAGCAGTGAGGCAAAAAGAGTTGCAGAAACAAACAGAAAATACCTTGAGACATTGATAGACAAAAATGCAGACCCGCTGATTAGACAGAAGATATACTCTCTTATTGCCAAGCAGATAGAGATATCGATGATGGCAGAGGTAAAAGAGAATTTTGCCTTTAAGGTGATTGATCCGCCCAAGGTCCCTGACAGGAGAATAAAGCCGAAAAGAACGCAAACTGTAATACTGGCTTTTATCATTTCACTGTTTGCAGGGATTTTTATAGCTTTTTTTATGGAGTATGTGGAGAATGTGAAGAAGCGGGGAAGGGATAGTAAGACGTAAAACGTGAGATGTAAGACGTTAGACGGATAGTTAAGAAGCGGGGAAGATAAATAGCGCGGAAGTTGGGAAGCAACGGATAACTTCATCTCTTCATCACTAACTAACTTCATCGCTATCTTTCTTGTAGTGTTCGATAAAAACTCCAAAGAACTTTACCTGTTTCGTAGGAATCTTTGTGATAACCCAGTCTCTTTGAGAAGTTAAACAGATGAGAAAGGCCCTGAACTGCATTTATAATCTACGATCTGCTTAAGAAGTAAAAAAGTCACAATACAGGTTGATAGAGATATTGTGCACAAAAACACATTTAACGTCTGTATAATGTTAATTAACGCACATAATGGCCCCGTATCTTGACCCAAATTGCGAATAATGGCATAATTGTTATATGAAAAGAGATATATATGCAGAACTGATGTCATGGAAAACATCTTTAAAAAGAAAACCGCTTCTTTTACAAGGTGCGAGGCAGACGGGAAAGACATACATTTTAAGAAAATTTGGTCGCTGGGAATATAAGAACGTTGTATATTGCAATTTTGAGGAGGCCCCTGCTCTTGACCAGTTTTTTCAACGCGACCTTAATCCTGACAGGATTCTTGGGGATTTATCTATTTACTTTAATACGAAAATTAGCCCTGGAGATTCTCTGATCATTTTTGATGAAATCCAAATTTCGAACCTAGCTCTGAATTCACTTAAATATTTTGCTGAACAGAAAAATGACTTTCATATAATTGCAGCGGGTTCTCTTCTTGGGATAAAAATGTCAGGCCCTGGTTCCTTCCCGGTTGGCAAGGTGAACTTTCTTAATCTCTATCCCATGACATTTCTTGAATTTCTCGATGCCGCTGGTGAGTCACGATACAGACAGGTTGTCGAAAATATCAATGACTTTGTTCCACTGACTGAAGCGTTTCATTTACACCTGATTGACCTGCTTCGCAGTTATTATTTTACAGGAGGAATGCCGGAAGCTGTAAAGCATTTTGTTGATACCGGTAAAGGGAATGAGACCAGAGAAATACAGGACGAGATCATCAAATCATATGTTCTGGATTTTGCAAAGCATGCTCCGTCATCAGACATTCCAAAGCTCTCTCTGATCTGGAATTCCATCCCCGGGCATCTTGCAAGAGAAAACAAAAAATTTATTTTTTCAGTAGTAAAAAAAGGAGCTCGAGCACGGTCATATGAATATGCTCTTTCCTGGCTTGCAGATGCAGGGCTAATCTATATATCAAATGCTGTTGAGAGCAATAAACATCCGCTGAAGCATTATGCGGATACAGGTTGTTTCAAAGTGTATGTTTTGGATGTTGGATTGCTGGGAGCCATGGCAAAAACACCCATAAAACTGTTGGCTGATCGGAAACGGCTTTTTAATGAATATGAAGGGTCTTTTGTGGAAAATTACGTGGCCCAGCAGCTTATTTCACATTTTAATCAGCAGCAGCTTCATTACTGGAGAAGTAAAGGCGGAAAAGCTGAACTTGATTTTCTTTGTGAGATTAATGGGGAGATATTTCCCTTGGAAGTCAAAGCCGGGATTAATCCCAAGAGTAAAAGTTTGAGGTCTTATGATCTGCAGTTCAATCCAGATCTGTTGGTAAGGACAACCTTGCTTAACGTTAAGAAGGATGGGAAAATATGTAACCTGCCTCTTTACGCTGTTTCACAGCTTTCCTCACTCATCGCTTTCTAACTAACTATCTTCATCGCTATTTATCTTGTAATGTCCGATAAAAACTCCAAAGAACTTTACCTGTTTCATTGAGGAGATTTTAAAGATGATCCCATTCTTCAAGAGAGATTTTCATGCCTATACCGTGTTGGATTTCTTAGAGAAGCATCCTGAGTTGAGGAATTGAATATTCCTTATTGCTCGGAAGGGTCAGCGTGTATTCGCCATAGCGCATAAAGAAATGACGTCCCCCTGGTTCTGGCGTTTGAAACCCAAGTTTCCTTAGTTTTTTTATGAAGTCTCTTCGCTTGCATGGTGTCCATTTACCCATGAATTACTGTTTCATCATGCGCAGGAATTTTTTTATTGAGATCAATTCGTCCTATTAAAGGCAATTTGTCACCATGCCGTATCTTAACGATAATCCATCCCTCAAGGGCAGCTTTTAATTCTTCCTGGCATTTATATAGTGATTCGCCAAATGCAATAACTCCAGGACACTTTGAGATTTTACCGACAAAGCTATTATCTTCAAGTTTGTCATAACTTGCCTTGCTCATTGCTTTATCAATGTATTCAGTCAACATAAGATCGGCTCCTTTTTAAATGAATGCACGCGAATTTCAATAATATTTATAATACCCAAAAAGGGAGGGAAAAGCGAGAAAGATTAAAGTGGGGAAGTAAGATAGCGAGGAAGTTGGGAGTAATACGTAAGACGTGAGATGAAAGATGTAAGAAGTAAGCGGGTGTAGCTGGAAAATAACTGAAGTGGGGAAGATAGGTAGCGAGGAAGTTGGGAAGAAAGGAAGCAACGGATAGTTTACCGCTGATATAAAAGACGTGGAACGTATAGCAGGCTGGGGAATGTAACTAATCGAATAATTGCTTTTTCACAATAGTTGTGTGAAAATTCACTAATGTCAAGACAACAAACTACCATTACGATTGAGGAAATTAGCGAGAAAAGATTAAAGATTGAAAGGAAGCTGGGAAGCGGGGAAGCAACGGATAACTTCATCACTATCTTGCTGCATCACTGATATAAGACGTATGTTTTATTGAGCATGATAAATAATAAAATTGTCGGCTATATATTATAATGGACATA
>Ga0255052_10002775_pt1 | contig 12446 bp, 10 predicted proteins | sample JV7_2_21_MG_FD_188632 | JGI IMG/M metagenome (GOLD analysis project Ga0255052, IMG submission 188632) | Seawater microbial communities from Jervis Inlet, British Columbia, Canada - JV7_2_21 | ecosystem: Environmental > Aquatic > Marine > Inlet | place: Canada: British Columbia | collected... | reverse complement strand
CAAATTCGGTTCTGTTGCAAGCCGACGTAACAGCGAACGATGCAGCCGACAGAGAACTGCTGACCCGATTCGGCGTGTTTGGTCCACCCACAATTATCTTCTTTGGCACCAATGGCCAGCAACGCCACGGATATGAAGTCGTTGGTTATATGAAGGCAAAAGCATTTGCCGAACATGTGCAACTGGCGTTGGCCTCAACCGCGACGAAGACAGCCAATCCGCAATAACAAGAGATAGAATCGTGCAACGAATACTCCTGATCGTGACACTCGTGCTCACAGTGCTGATCGGTGCACTGATTTACCAACGCATGAATATTGTCGACGAAGAGCTTGTCAAAGAATCGGCAGCACCAGCTATCGTCATGGAAATAAAGAACTACCCGTCATTTACGTTGCCCGACGTCAACGGTATTGAACACGAACTTGTTGAGTGGGACGGCCGTCCGCGGTTGCTCAACTTCTGGGCAACGTGGTGTGCTCCATGTCGTCGCGAGATTCCGCTGTTGAAATCACTACAGGATGAGCAAGGTAGCGAAGGGATCCAGGTGATCGGTATCGCTGTCGACTTCCCGGAACAGGTTGCCGTGTACGCTGAGACAGTGATTTTCAATTACCCCGTCCTCGTTGGCCAGGAAGATGCGATGGCTGTGGCCGAGTCCTCCGGAATTGAGTTTATCGGCATGCCGTTCACGATGATCCTTGCCGCTGACGGCGAACTTCTCAATGCGCACATTGGCGAAATCTTCAAAGAAGATCTGGATATTATCGTTGCTGTGCTTGAACAGCTTGAGCGCGGCGATATTGACAAACAATCGGCCAGGGCAGGGCTCCACGACCTGTAGGCGATCAGTTCGGTTGCCGGTCCTGCGGCTTGCACCGCTTTGTTTCGAGTGTATTGACTCTGCCAGACTGACCCGGTCGGCTGCCAATACGTAGTCTGTCCCCAAATGGCCTGCCCCTTAACGGTGTGGCTGCAACAATACTTGCGCGAACATCTGCGAATAAGGTTAGAATTGCGGCCATCTTCGGCAATCTGGTCGGTATCCACGAAAAATGGCTGACTTTCTCCTGATCAACGGCGCAAACCTGAATCTGCTCGGCACACGCGAGCCTGAGGTTTACGGTGCAACCAGTCTTGAAGACATCGAAAGACGTTGCCAGGAGTTGGCTGGTGAACTCGGTCATGACCTGGGCTGCTACCAGAGCAACGCCGAGCACGACTTGATTGACAAAGTACAACAAGCGGCCAGCGACGGGATTGATTTCATAATTCTGAATCCTGGCGCGTTCACGCATACGAGCATCGCATTGCGTGATGCGCTGCTGGCGGTTGCCATTCCGTTTATAGAGATTCACCTGAGCAATACGTTTGCCAGAGAGGAATTCAGACAAGGCAGCTATTTCAGCGACATTGCGGAAAGTTGCTTGTTTGGTTTCGGGGCCTACGGTTACGAGCTTGCGTTGCGCGCAGCCGACCGTCACGTTGCTGCCGCCTAAGGAAAGATGATGGATATAAGAAAAGTCAAGAAACTAATCGAGCTGCTAGACGAGTCCGGCATTGCCGAAATAGAGATCACCGAAGGCGAAGAATCCGTCAGGATTAGTCGCTACTCACCAAACGTGCCTGTTGCTGCCCCGGTAGCCGCGCCACTGCCTGTTGCTGCAGCTCCCGTCGCAGCTCCTGTCGCCGGAGCTGTTGCCGCACCGTTTGCCGAAGTTGAAGACGATGGATTTAGTGTTACAGCACCTATGGTTGGTACGTTTTATTCGGCGGCGTCGCCAGGCACCGCTGCGTTCGTGCAGGTAGGCGATCGCATTAACGAGGGCGATACGCTATGCATAATCGAAGCAATGAAGATGATGAATCAGATCGAGGCCGACGTATCGGGCGTTATTAAGTCGATACGCGTGCAAAGCGGCGAACCGGTTGAGTACGGGCAGATATTGTTCGTAATTGATCAGCGGCAACTCGACTGAACGGTTGTAGCCAGCATGCTCGAAAAAATCATCATAGCCAATCGTGGCGAAATTGCGCTGCGTATACAGCGTGCTTGTCGCGAGATGGGGATCAAGACTGTCGCCGTTCATTCCAGCGCCGATAACAATCTCAAGCACGTCCTGCTCGCAGACGAAACCGTGTGTATCGGCCCGGCGCCGTCGGCTGAGAGTTACCTCAATATGCCGGCGATCATCAGCGCCGCGGAAGTGACCGACGCCGTCGGTGTACATCCAGGATATGGATTCCTTTCTGAGAACGCTGACTTTGCCGAGCGTGTCGAATCGAGCGGGTTTACGTTCATAGGCCCTCCCTCCAGTTGCATTCGACTGATGGGTGACAAGGTATCGGCAATTCGCGCCATGAAAGCGGCCGGCGTACCTTGCGTTCCTGGCTCAGACGGGCCACTCGGGGAAGACACTGACGAAAACATGCGGCTCGGCCGCGAAATTGGCTACCCGATCATTATCAAAGCGTCGGCCGGTGGTGGTGGCCGTGGCATGCGTATCGTGCACGCCGAAGCGTCGTTAGTCACAGCGTTGGCCGTCACAAAGGCCGAAGCGCGGGCGGCGTTTGGCAATGACACCGTGTACATGGAGAAATTTCTGGAAGCGCCACGACATATCGAGTTCCAGGTACTGGCGGACAACCACGGCAATGTAATTCACCTGGGTGAGCGCGACTGCTCTATGCAGCGCCGCCACCAGAAGGTTATTGAGGAAGCACCCGCGCCGGGCATAACTGACAAACAGCGGCAACGCATCGGAGCAAGGTGTGTGAAGGCGTGTCAGGATATCGGCTACCGCAGTGCAGGGACCTTCGAGTTCTTATATGAAGGCGGCGAGTTCTACTTCATCGAGATGAATACTCGCTTGCAAGTCGAACACCCGGTTACCGAAATGATCACCGGTGTGGATGTTGTTCGCGAACAGCTACGCATCGCAAGCGGCGAGAAACTAAGCAACACTCAGGACGATATTAAGGTTCTTGGTCATGCGGTCGAATGTCGGGTAAATGCCGAGGACCCAAAGACGTTCATGCCCTCACCAGGACTCGTCAACCTGTGGCACGCCCCCGGCGGTCCGGGCGTTCGCGTCGACAGTCACCTTTACAGTGGTTACAAGGTGCCACCCTATTACGACTCAATGATTGGCAAGATTATCGCTCACGGTGGCGACCGCGATATAGCGATCGCGCGAATGAAGAACGCCTTGACCGAAATCGTGATCGAGGGAATCAAGACGAACGTGCCACTGCACCAGGAGATATTTCAACACTCTGCATTTCAGGTGGGTGGTACGGATATTCATTACCTTGAAAAACGTCTTGGCCTTGTTTGATCTGTAGCGCAGCTGAACAGAGATGGAGTGGCGACAATTTGTCATGGATCTTGAATCGCTGAATCCCGACGTAGTCGAAAAGATCTTCGCGCGCAACGGAGCTCATTCGATTACGTTCACCGATGCCGGTGACCAGCCCGTTCTCGAACCCGCACCGGGAGAATCTCCGCTGTGGAGCGAGACGCAGATCACCGGGTTGTTCTCGCCCGGCACTGACCTCCGCCACCTGCAGGACGATCTGCGGCAGTCGCTGCAGCTGGATCACTGGCCAAGACATCGCATTGAAGACCTCGCCGACCGCGTCTGGGAACGTGAATGGCTCAAAGACCTCGGGCCGATGAAATTTGGTGAACGTTTGTGGATTTGTCCCAACGATACGAATGCAGAAGATTCCGAGGCGGTGATCATGCGACTTGACCCGGGACTCGCATTTGGTACGGGCACCCACCCGACGACTGCGTTGTGTCTCGACTGGCTCGACAGTTTGTCACTCAGCGAGGCCACCATGCTCGATTACGGGTGCGGCTCAGGAGTGTTGGCGATCGCCGCTCTCAAGCTTGGTTGCAAGACAGCCACGGCGATGGATATCGATCCGCAAGCCGTCACTGCGACGCTGCAGAATGCGAAAAAAAACGGCGTCGAAGCACAACTGCGGGTACTTGACAGCGCCGACAAGGTCGAGGCGCAATTCGACGTCGTAGTCGCGAACATACTGGCCGATCCACTGATTGGTCTCGCAGCGTCGATTGCGGCTCACGTCGGCAGCGGCCGTATACTTGCTTTGTCAGGCATACTGTCCGAGCAAGTTGACGCTGTACTCGATGCATATCGGCCGTGGATCGACTTCGATGATCCGGTTCTGAGGACCCAGGGAAAGCAAATCTGGGCGCGATTGACTGGTACAAGGAATCAACACTGACATGTTTACCCAGTGTCCCGAATGCAACATCGCGTTTCGCGTAACCGCCGAGGTCTTGAAAAAAGCAGCCGGGAAGGTGCGTTGTGGCGGATGTGGAATTGCGTTCGATTCACTGGAGTACCTGTCCGAGGAAATGCCGGAATCAGCACCGCGATCACAGCCAAACCAACGCGTACCAGAACTAACGCCTGAGACAAACGACGAGAGCAGCAAATCTCCGCCACAGACCATTTCGGCCGAACAGAGCGCCGCGCTCCTGAAGACTCTAGACGAGCTGGCCGGTTCGAACATACGAATTGAGGACACCGGCGTCGAATGGCGGGTGCTCGATGAAGAGGGCATCGTCGGCAAGTCGGATTCTGAGCCAGAATCGGCGAGCAAGTCACCACCGATCACGAACACCGGGTCAATGAAATTTGTCGTTGAAGACACTGACAATGACGCAGTAGAGCCATCGCCGGACGCAGATTTGTCTGAGGTCTTCGAATCGCCAGGGGCGACGCTGGTCGATACCGATCTGGAAGAAGATAGTGGTGACCCGATCATCGACGAAATCCTCACCGAAGCGCCGACACCCGTTGATGAATTTCTCAGCGAAACGCCGACACCCGTTGACGAACTGCTGATCGAGACACCGGATCAGGTTGAGTCCACCGAGGTCTTCAATGAGTCGGAGCAACACTCGGCACCGGAAGGTATGCGCTTCGATGACAACACGCCGCTACCCGAAGATTTCGACCTTGCTGACGACACTCCCCATGTTTCGGGGTTACATGAGCCGGCAGCCGAGGCCTGGGAGCAAGCCGCCGAACCTGAAAGCCCTCAGGTCGACTTCGCATTGGGCGACCCGGACGAATGGGGGCTATTGCTCGGCGAAATGGATGAGTCCGTCGCGAAAAAACAGGAATCAATACGGCAGGATGCTGACGGAAATTCGATTAATGAGGAGTCGCTCTACGAGCAGCCGCAAGCCGATGCGGCGGCGGGCGAGGACGTTGCCGAGACGCCACTGGACATGGACACCCAATTTGCGATTCAGGCCGAGGCCATGGGCATCGACCTCAGTGGTTTGCGTAAGTCAATCGACGAGTCCGATGGGGAGGCCACTGAAATTGAGACACTGGCGTCCCGTGACCCGGACGATGAGGGTAACGCAGACCTCGAACCCGAAGACGTGCCTGGCGATGCAACTGAAATAGCCGACATCACGGATTCTGAGGAATCCGCCGCAGACCAGGCAGAAGGCGGCGAAGCGCTGCAAGCTTATACCGATGATGTCGAGGTCGAAGGTGATGACGAGACGCCGCAAGCTTATACCGATGATGTCGAGGTCGAACGTGATGACGAGACGCTGCAAGCTTATGCCGATGATGTCGAGGTCGAAGGTGATGACGAGACGCTGCAGGTAAACGACGCAGGGGAACTTGATGACAGCGACGGGTCCGAGATCACGGACGAGATCGAGGACGAAGACGAGGATCCAGCGTCGCTTGAGAGGGCTGACGACGATGGCGCTGAAGTTGAGGAAAACGCAGACGACGTAACTGAATCAGCCGATCATGCAGAACCTGGGGAGCCCTTCGAAGATCAAGGCGAAGACGATTGGGACGATGGCGACAGCGAGGAATTGTCCGATGCAGACGAGCCATTGCAAGCCGAAGCAGTGGATGTGGGAGCGGACCTCGATAAGGAAGCCGTCCCGGACAGCAGCAAACATTACGTACCACCGCAGACCGAGGAAGAAATGACGATCAATATGATGATCGATCAGGACTTTATGCGTCTCGCGGCCGAGGGTGAAGACCTGTTGAAGTCAACGATGGTCGAAGATCGCCCCGACATCGACGATGACCCGAATGTCGAAACGATCGTCATGGAAGGCGAGTTTGTGCACAGCGCATTGAATCCCGAGAAGCTTGCAGCCGACGCTGCCGCAGTCATGAAGCGGTTTGATGACCCTCGATTCATGGAAGATGCCGGCAGGACAAAAAGTCCTGGACTCCGGGGCGGCCGCCGCGCAACAGATCCGCCGAGTTACAGCATCATTGCCGCGATTGTCGGGCTCGCTTTGCTGCTCGTTGGACAATTCGTGCACGAATACCGCGAAGCGCTTGCGACGGCGCCAGCTTTTAATCAGGTTTTCGGCCCTGTCTATCGTATGGCCGGTAGTCCGTTGACACCGGCCTGGGACATCACGGGCTGGCGTTTCGAAGTAACCAAGGGCAGCACTGATGAGAATAACGAGCTGTTGACTATTTACTCACGCATCGGCAACAAGTCGGATCAGGCGCTGCCCTACCCGCTTGTGCATGTCTCACTGACCGATCGATTTGAGGAAATAATCGGCAGCAAGGTGCTGGACCCGAGCGAGTACCTGGCCGGCAATCCGGACCCACGCAAAGCCGTTTTGCCTGGTAATTCGTTTAATGCGGTAATCTCGATCGAAGCACCGGCAACCCAGGCGACGGGATTTAAGCTCAACGTTTGTTACCGGCTTGCCAGTGGCCAGCTGCGCTGCGCGATAGAAGATTTCAAATAGCATTCCAGCCTGTTCGCTCTCGCACATCCGGTGCTTGAGCGACGAGCTAAGATAAATCGCCCTCAGACCTTCCGCCCTTCGCGTAAAATGCCCGGCATGCACTCTGCCGGCCGCCCACCGTTGAAGATCGGACCCTATACACTGGCGAGCCCCTTCGTGCTGGCGCCGATGGCGGGCGTAGCGGACGTGCCATTTCGACGGTTGTGCCGATACTTCGGCGCCGGTATGACAACCTCTGAAATGACCACCGCTGATACAGGCCTTTGGCAAACTTCCAAGTCGCGGCACCGGCTCGATCTTGACCTCAGCGCAGAGCCTGTTGCCGTCCAAATCGCCGGATCCGAACCGGACCAGCTAGCCCTGGCAGCCAAGGCCTGTGTCGAGCGCGGCGCTCAGATCATCGATATCAACATGGGCTGCCCGGCGAAGAAGGTCTGCAGGAAACTGGCAGGCTCGGCGCTGCTCAGGGATGAGCCGCTGGTCGAGAGAATTCTGGACACAGTCGTCAAGGCTGTGGACGTTCCGGTAACGGTCAAAATCCGCACGGGCTGGGACCCGGAACACCGCAATGGTCTGTCGATAGCGCGCATCGCCGAGGATTGCGGCATCCAGGCAATTGCAGTTCACGGCCGTACGCGCGCATGTCGCTACCAGGGTGAAGCCGAATACGAAACGATCGCACAAATAAAAAACGAAATCTCAATTCCGGTTATCGCTAATGGCGACATCACAACTCCGGAGAAATCGCTTGAAGTTCTGCGCCTAACTCGCGCTGACGGCTTAATGATCGGTCGCGGCGCGCAGGGTCGTCCATGGATCTTTCGCGACCTTGGACATTACCTCAGGAGCGAGACGTTCGCCGCACCGCTAGAAAAAAATGAATTGCGTGATATCATGCTCCGCCACCTGAGAGAGTTGCACCGGTTTTATGGGGATTCAACTGGTGTTCGGGTGGCTCGAAAACACCTGACCTGGTATTGCGAGCGTCTGGCAAATGCTGACAGTTTTCGCAACCGGGCAGTACGTGTCGACAGTGCTTCAGAACAACTTCGATTGACACAGGAATACTTTGACCGAGAAGATGGGGGTATTTCGTCAGTAGCGTAGTCGTACTGAAACGAAAGAGATCGGCCCGATCGTGAACTTGGCGCCAACGCATTAGGATTTTGACCAACGTGGTCCAAAAGAAGAGCAATAAGGGCAGCACAAACAAAGCCAACCACGGCGGCAAACCGCTTAGCAAACACACTGAAGACGCAATACAGCAGTATTTCGCCAGTCTTAATGGCAATCGTCCGGCCGAGCTCTACGACCTCGTAATCGGTGAGGTAGAACGCCCATTGCTTGAGGCCGTAATGGACTACACAAGCGGTAATCAAAGCCAGGCTGCTGGCATTCTCGGCATCAACCGCTGCACGCTGCGCAAGAAGCTCAGAACCTATTCGCTTATTCAGTAGTGCTGCTTCGATTAGTGAGGGATTGAGCAGGTGACCTCATGTTGACGGCGCGACGAGCGCTTATCAGTGTTTCCGATAAGCGTGGGCTGATCCCATTTGTGTCCGGCCTTGCCAAACTCGGTGTGGAAATACTCTCCACGGGCGGTACGTGCCGCGCGTTGCGCGAAGCGGGTATCGACGTTGTTGAGGTTGCCGAGAAAACCGGCTTCCCCGAAATTATGGGCGGCCGCGTCAAGACACTGCACCCAACTATCCATGGTGGCCTGCTCGGTCGCCGCGGTACAGATGAGGCCGTCATGGAAGAACATGGCATCGAGCCGATCGATCTTCTTGCCGTGAATCTGTATCCATTTGAAGAGACGATTGCCCGCGCTGACGCCACAATTGATGATGCAATTGAGAACATCGACATTGGCGGGCCCGCGATGATCCGTGCCGCATCGAAGAATCACCAGGACGTTGCTGTTGTCGTTGATCCTGATGACTACGACAGCGTGCTCGAGTTATTGAAAAACAATGAACTCTCGCTCGACGATCGTCGACGCCTTGCAGCAAAAGCCTATGCGTATACAGCAAGTTATGACACGGCGATCACCAGGTACCTGTCACAATCTCTGGGCGATGATCCACTAGGTGAGCGCCACCTGTACTCGGGGCGACTCGTCGACAGGATGCGTTATGGCGAAAACCCGCATCAGGACGCCGCCTTTTACATTGACCAACAGGCGCCGAAGGGCTCGCTTGCGACGGCCCGGCAAGTGCAGGGCAAGGCGCTGTCGTATAACAACATCGCTGACAGTGATGCCGCACTGGAGTGCGTTAAGCAATTTGCGAGCGCAGCCTGCGTCATCGTCAAACATGCCAACCCCTGTGGCGTCGCGGTTGACTCCAACATCCTTTCGGCCTATGAGAAAGCTTTCAGTACTGATCCAACTTCTGCATTTGGCGGAGTAATTGCCTTCAATCGACCGCTAGATACAATCACGGCAAGGGCAATCATCAAACGCCAGTTTGTCGAGGTAATCGTGGCGCCTGCGATTGCTGACGATGCGGCAGCCGTGATCGCTGAGAAGAGTAATGTCCGCGTACTTGAAACCGGCGTCTGGGATGCAACACCTGTCGGCGGCTTCGATTTCAAGAAGGTCTCAGGTGGCCTGCTCGTTCAAGGTGCCGACCTTGGCCGTATCACAGCCGCTGACCTCAAAGTCGTCACCGATATTCCGCCAACAGCCGAGCAGATTGAAGATCTGCTGTTTGCCTGGACCGTGGTCAAGTTCGTCAAGTCCAACGCAATCATCTTCTGCAAGGATCGCATGACGATAGGCGTCGGTGCCGGACAAATGAGCCGCGTCTACAGCACCCGGATCGCTGCGATCAAGGCGGCTGATGAAGGCCTTGAGGTCAAGGGTTCAGTCATGGCATCTGATGCGTTCTTCCCGTTTCGTGACGGCATTGATGTTGCAGCAGCACATGGGATCTCAGCGATTATTCAGCCCGGCGGATCCATGCGCGATGCGGAAGTGATCCAGGCAGCCAATGAACACGGTCTCGCGATGGTCTTGACGGGTATGCGCCATTTCCGCCATTGATTCCGGGTAGACATTGCCAGACAATTGCCAAGAGAATCCCCAGGAGTGTCTTTTACCAAATCTCAAGCCAAAGCCGCTTCTACGGTTCCGATCAGCCTTGTTGGAGCGCCCCGGGGGCGCGATTACCACGTGGCCTGGGCCGGGGTGGAAATCGTGGGCGTGGCCCGCTCCTACTCAAGCACCGTTGGAGCGCCCTCCCGTCAAGCGGGATCGAGACATGGGCGCGAGTACCACGTTGCCGGTGCCGGGTGGAGATCGCGGGCGTGGCCCGCTCCTACTCAAGCACCGTTGGAGCGCCCCATGGGCGCGAGTACCACGAAGGAACGATTGCAATGAAGATCCTGGTCATCGGCAACGGCGGACGCGAACACGCACTGGCCTGGAAATGCGCCCAATCGCCGCAGGTCACCGAAGTGCTGGTCGCACCAGGCAATGCCGGTACGTCGATTGAAGCAAACGTGCGCAACGTTCCCGTCTCCTCCGATGACATTGACGCCCTCGCGGAACTTGCCAGGGCTGAGGACATCGGCCTTTCCATCGTCGGCCCGGAAGTCCCGCTGGTTGCCGGTATCGTCGATCGCTTTAACGAACTTGGCCTGCCATGTTTCGGGCCGACCGCCGCGGCAGCACAGCTCGAAGGCTCGAAAGCGTTTACGAAAGACTTCCTCGCCCGGCACAATATCCCAAGCGGGGCCTACCAGAACTTCAGCGAACTCGAGCCCGCTCTCGCTTACATCCGCGAGCAGGGCGCGCCGATCGTCATAAAAGCTGATGGCCTGGCGGCCGGCAAAGGCGTGATCGTCGCGATGAGCGTAGCAGAAGCAGAAGCCGCCGCAACTGACATGTTGGAGGGCAATCGCTTCGGTGACGCCGGGGCACGAATCGTGGTTGAAGAGTTCCTCGATGGAGAGGAAGCAAGCTTCATTGTGATCACCGATGGCGCTACGATTCTGCCGCTGGCAACATCGCAGGATCACAAGGCGCGCGACGAGGGAGATGTTGGACCGAATACCGGCGGGATGGGCGCCTATTCACCGGCGCCCGTCGTCACACCCGAGATTGAGGCCAGGATCATGGACCTTGTGATTCGTCCTACGCTGGCAGGCATGCGCAAGGACGGCACGAATTACCTGGGCTTTTTATATGCAGGCCTGATGATTATGTCGGATGGCACGCCGAAGGTCATTGAGTTCAACTGCCGTATGGGCGACCCGGAAACTCAACCAATCATGATGCGCCTGCAATCGGACCTGGTTGAGATCTGCAAGGCGACAATCGACGGCACGCTTGCCGAACAAAGCGCTGCGTGGGACCCACGATCGTCTCTTGGTGTTGTTCTGGCCGCCGGTGGCTATCCCGCCGCATACGCCAGGGGCAAGATAATCGACGGACTTGGAGCCGCGGACAGCGACTCACAAAAAACATTTCATGCCGGAACTGCAGCGGCTGGAAAGAACATCGTGACCAACGGCGGCCGTGTAATTTGTGTTGTCGGCCTCGGTGACACGGTGGCGGCCGCCGCGGCCAGGGCCTACGATGCCGTTGACCGCATCACCTGGGACGACGTTTACTTTCGACGCGACATCGGGCATCGGGCCATCGCCCGCGAGCGGGCCTGAGCACGACGTGATAACAACCACGGCAGCGCAACAAGCCATTTTGGCCGAAATGCCGGTCTTCGGTACGACGACCGTGCGACTCGACGCAGCCACCGGCCGCACTCTTCGACAAAGCGTGCACGCAGAACGCGATCAGCCACCATTCGACCGTGTCATGATGGATGGAATCGCAGTTTCATTTACTGATTTTGACGGCGGTCTGCGGCGGTATCCGATTCAGTCGATACAGTCAGCTGGCGATCCAGCGCTGACGCTGGAGGACGGCAAGTGTATCGAGATCATGACGGGGGCACCCCTGCCAGATAATGCGGACTGCATCATTCCGGTTGAACGCATAACCGTTGCTGACAACATCGCCGCGATTGAAGCCGATTACAGTGCTGAGCAACACCAATTCATTCATGCGCGCGGCTCGGATCACATTCAGGGCACTGAGCTTCTGCTGTCAGGAAGGCGAATCTCACCAATGGACATCGCGATCATCGCTTCATGCGGGCTGGCGGATGTTACTGCCAGCGAAATTCCGAGTGTTGCCGTGATTTCGACTGGCAACGAACTCGTTCCAGCCGGCAAGCCTGTCGACGCACATCAAATCCGCCTGTCGAATGGTCCTGCTGTGATCGCGATGCTGCATGATCATGGCTATGAAAATTGTCAGCACGACCACATCGTTGATGACCGGAAATTACTGAAAGAACGCATCGCCGCGCACCTCCTCAACGCGAAAGTACTGGTATTGAGTGGTGGCGTGTCGATGGGCAAGGCCGACTACATACCACAAGTGCTTGGTGAACTCGGAACACGCGTCGTATTTCATAAGGTCAGCCAACGCCCTGGCAAACCGATGTGGTTTGGCATAGGCCCGGACAACCAGGCCATATTCGCGCTGCCGGGCAACCCGGTGTCGACATTGATTTGTTGCAGACAATACGTCATACCGGCGCTTAACGCCGCTTCCGGTCTTAGGGCAACAAGTCACGAATTC
>Ga0255052_10002774_pt1 | contig 12448 bp, 12 predicted proteins | sample JV7_2_21_MG_FD_188632 | JGI IMG/M metagenome (GOLD analysis project Ga0255052, IMG submission 188632) | Seawater microbial communities from Jervis Inlet, British Columbia, Canada - JV7_2_21 | ecosystem: Environmental > Aquatic > Marine > Inlet | place: Canada: British Columbia | collected... | reverse complement strand
GAGCGACCCAGCTTCACCCATGAGAGAGTCCCCCGTGTAATCTCTTCGGTTTGTGACAGTTTAGCCGGTTCGATTAAATTAGCTGCCGAAACCTGGAGAGTCAATTGCTCGAACCTTCGACTGCTCGAGCTGAGCGTCGGTACCAAGGGTTGAGCAGGGCAGCCTACCCCGACCGCGAGTCTGTTAGGTTTGGGTACTGGCCTCGCCTATTTTGTTCAGGCTTTTTTGGCACGCAGGTGCTCACGGACAGTCATTACTCGAGGGATTTGAGATCGACGAGGGGTGCCCCGGCCTGTACGACTTCACCTTCACTGACCAGCACCTTTCTAACGAGAGCATCATGGGGGGCTCTTATCTCATTCTCCATCTTCATAGCCTCGACAATAACGAGGCTGGCTCCTTTCTTAACCTCGTCCCCCTCTCTGACATTTACTCTAATGACATTTCCAGGCATGGGGGAGGACAGTTCCGCCTGACCCGTTTCGTGGCTGCCCCTGGCCACTTCTTCTTCCCCATCTACCATATCCAGAGAAAAGTGTTCACCATCAACGGTGATGTTTCTCCTGTTCCCGGCTCTGTCGATAACTGCCACGAAGGATCTGCCTTCGATAATGAGGGAGAGCTCCTTCTCCGATATCCAGCGGTGATCCACCAGGCAGGATTCGTCATCCAAAGTGATCCGCAGGCCGCCCTCTTCTTCGTTCACATCAATGTCGTAGGTTTTCCCATCGAGCCTGAACGAATGAATCATTCACCGCCTCCACCCTCATTATGAGACTTGCCAGTGTCCGATTTGCCGGTGCTCGGCTTGCCTATGCGCGACTTGCCAGTGGTGCCTCCGATCACCCGCCAGCTGCCGAGTCTGTCCCAGGGTGTTTCGATCCGGGCTGCATCAGGCGGTAACAGACCTCCCTGCGTAAGGGACCGTCCGGCATCGAGAGCAGCGGCTATAAGGGCTTCTCTGAGGCGGCTCTTCTCAACTTTACTTTTTTTCCATCCGGGGAGGTAATTCTGTATGAATGATGTTGTCGTATTCCCTTTCACGAACTCGGGCTCATCCATCAGATCACGCAGAAAATCAATGGTAGTTTTTATACCCTCGAGTCTGTACTCGAGGAGAGCTCTTTTCATTCTCTGTCTTGCCAGGTCGCGGTCCTCGCCCCAGACGATCACTTTTGAGAGTATGGGATCATAGTGCATGGGGACCTCACAACCGGCAGCTATACCGGAATCGACCCTCACCCCGGGGCCGTCAGGTTCACTCAGAAAATTTATCTTTCCGAAGGATGGAAGAAAATCGTTCTCCGGATCCTCAGCGTATATCCTGCACTCTATCGCATGGCCCCTGGGTTTGAGGTCTTTCTGAGCGATATCCAACCGGAGTCCCGCGGCCACTTTTATCTGTTCCTTCACAAGGTCGACGCCGAGAATGAGCTCTGTGACAGGGTGTTCTACCTGAATGCGGGTGTTCACCTCGAGGAAGTAGAAGTTACCGTCCATGTCGTAGAGAAACTCAACCGTACCTGCACTTCTGTAGCCCACCGCCCTCACCACTTCGATAGCCGCCTCAGCCATTTCATCGCGTTTCTTCTGACTCAGGACTGTGGACGGGGACTCCTCGACGATTTTCTGGTGGCGTCGCTGGATCGAACACTCTCTCTCGAAGAGGTGTACCACATTACCTTCCAGGTCGGCCATCACCTGGAACTCTATGTGTCGAGGCTGGTCCAGATACTTCTCGAGGTAAACCGTGGAGTCCCCGAAAGCCGAACCTGCCTCCCTCATCGCCCCCTCGAGAGATTCCTTGAGGGCCTCTTTCCGATCGACCACCCTCATTCCCTTTCCGCCACCGCCGGAGGCCGCCTTTATCATCACAGGGAAACCCATCTTCGCAGCTTCGGCAAATATGTCCTCGATCTGGAGATCCCGTCCAACCATTCCCGGTATGATCGGAACACCGGCTTTGCCCACCTTCTCTCTCGACAAGAGCTTGTTTCCCAGGAAACGAATTTCCTCGTGACCGGGCCCGATGAACACGAACCCTTCCTCACCGCATCTTTTTGCGAAATCCGGATTCTCGGCCAGGAAACCGTACCCGGGGTGGACAGCATCAGCACCTGTGCATTTTGCCGCATCCAGTACGGATCCTTGATCGAGATAACTCGCCACAGGCTCGGGGGGCCCCAGACAGACGGCCTGGTCCGCCATTTGAACATGGAGGGCCGTTCTGTCAACTTCAGAGTAGACAGCAACGCTCTTTATGTCCATTTCTCTCAGGGCCCTGATGACCCTGACAGCTATCTCACCTCTGTTAGCAACGAGGACCTTTTCGAACATTTAACAACACCTCGTATTATTCCGAATGCCACCGGGGCTTACGCTTCTCGAGAAAAGCCTCGAGGCCCTCCTGCCCTTCGGGCGATGCCCTGAGATCGGCGATCATATGCGCGGTGTATTCTTTTACTTCTTCGAGTGAGCCCTCGGCTATCGAGCGTATAAGCTCCTTGGATGCAGCCACAGCCCCGGGTGCTCCCTTCGATATCTTTTCGATGTACCCGTCGACGGCCTGCCATAATTCGTTTTCACCGGTAACACTGTTGACGAGACCGATCTCCAGAGCTTTCGAAGCGGTTATCCGATCGCCGGTGAGGAACAGCTCCCTGGTCTTCCCTTCACCCACTTTTTTCAGGACATAGGGAGAGATACATGCCGGTACAACGCCGACCCGAACCTCACTGAAAGCGAAGAAAACCTCCTCGACCGCGACAGCCAGATCGCAGGCTGCTATAAAACCCACTCCGCCACCCATGGCAGGACCGTTAACAGCTGCGATAACAGGTGCGGGAAAAGAGTAAAGGTCAAAAAGACAATCCGAGAGTTCTCGAGCCTCGAGGAAGTTTTCCTTCCTGTCGAGCTCCAGGCTTTTCTTCATCCAGGCAATGTCGGCCCCGGCGCAGAAGGAAGTGCCCTTGCCGGTCAATACAACGGAGCGTGGAACTATTTGGCCGCGGAGACTCAGCAAGGCGGCACGCAGCTCCTTCAGAACGTCGATGTCGAAAGCGTTGCGTACCTCGGGTCTCGCGAACGATATGACGGTCGAATTGCCGCGTGGTTCTACTGTTATCTTTTCGTACTCATTTTTCGTCATCCGGAACCTCTACATACGGAAGACGCCGTACTTCTGATCGGGGATGGACGAGTTGAGTGATATCGAGATGCCGAGGGCGATCGCATCTCTCGTCCCCAGCGGATCAATGATACCATCGTCCCAGATGCGGGCGGATGCATAGTAGGGATTCCCCTCTTCCTCGTACTTCTCGAGTATGGGTGCCTTGAAGGCTTCCTGTTTCTGAGGAGTCATGGTCTTCCCTTCCCTGGCAAGCTGCTCCATCTTTACCTGAAGGAGAACGTTTGCGGCCTGCTCGCCTCCCATCACCGAGATCCTCGCATTGGGCCACATCCACAACAGCCTCGCTGCGTAAGCCCTTCCGCACATGCCGTAGTTGCCCGCTCCATGTGAGCCGCCGACGATGACGGTGAACTTCGGAACCTCGGCATTTGCAACTGCGTGTACCAGCTTGGCACCGTCTCTGGCGATGCCGCCGTGCTCGTACTGCTTGCCAACGATGAAACCCGTGATGTTCTGAAGAAAAAGAATGGGTACTTTCCTGATCGTACACAGCTCGACGAAGTGGGCCCCTTTGAGTGCACTCTCGCTGAAAAGAACCCCGTTGTTGGCCAGAATCCCCACAGGATATCCCTGGATGTAGGCGAAGCCGCACACGAGGGTCGTACCGAACAATTCCTTGAATTCGTGAAACCTGCTGCCGTCAACGATACGTGCAATGATCTCCCTCATGTCGAACTGGCGCTTGAGGTCCTTCGGCACAATTCCGTATATTTCAGCCGGATCGTAATACGGCTCTTCAGGAGGTAAAACGTCGAGGTAAGCTTTCTCACGCCTCGGTATGTTTTCGATGATGTTCCTGGTCAGCTTGATGGCGTGTTTGTCGTCAACGGCATAGTGATCGCTCACCCCTGATATGCGGCAGTGCACATCCGCGCCGCCGAGTTCCTCGGCTGTCACATCGACGCCGGTGGCGGCCTTCACAAGCGGCGGTCCACCGATGTAGATGGTCCCCTGTTCCTTTACGATGATCGTCTCATCACTCATCGCAGGAACATAAGCACCTCCGGCTGTGCAGAATCCTAACACAACGCTGATCTGAGCGATTCCCATGGCAGACATCACTGCCTGGTTATAGAAAATCCGTCCGAAGTGTTCTTTGTCGGGGAAAACACCATCCTGCAGAGGCAGGAAGACACCCCCGGAATCGACGAGGTAGATGCAGGGGAGGTTGTTCCTCATGGCTATCTCCTGGGCCCTGAGGTGTTTCTTGATCGTCATGGGGAAGTAGGTGCCGCCTTTGACAGTGGCGTCATTCGCGACTATCATCACCTCCCGGCCATGAACCCGTCCGATACCGGTGATAATCCCTGAAGAGGGAGCATCCCCACCGTACATACCTATGGCAGCAAAAGGAGACAGTTCGAGAAATGGGCTGTTCCTGTCGACGAGGTGGTCTATGAGTTCTCGAGCTGTGAGTTTACCTCTCTCCTCGTGCTTCTTGTGCGCTTTTGGCGGCCCCCCCTTCTTGATCTCCCCATACCTCTCTTCGAGCTGTCTCACGAGAGATTCCAGATGATTGAAGTTCTCTCTGTAGTCACTGCTCGAAGTGTCTATCTTCGAATCCAGTCTGTACATGACGAGACCTTTCAGATAGGGTTATTAAGGCATGTTTACGCTGGCACTGCCTTGTGGCCATAGCACAGCACGCCCTGATCACCGTCCTCCTGGATCAACCTGAACTCGAGCCTGAGCGGCATACCTACTTTCAGATCTTCGGGTTCGACATCGGCGATGTTAGCGGTGAGCCTGCCGCCTTCTTCCGTCTCCACCACACCAACGGTATAAGGCGCCTGTCCCTCGAATTGTGACGGTGCAACGTGGATAACGGTGTAGGTAAGTAGTTTGCAGTTCATCGACAGGTTGATTGCGGTGAACTCCCTGTTTTTGCACTGCGGACAGATGGCCCTGTGGGGATAGGCAATGAATCCGCACTTCGTGCATTTGGCCGCCTCGAGCCTGTATCTCCTTGGTATTTCCCTCCAGTATCTCTGAGCCGTACTCATGCCACCTCCAATATGTGAACCACGCTGCTGCCACCGGTACCACCCATGTTCTGGGCGAGAGCCACTTTCGCTCCCTCTACCTGACGCTCTCCGGACTCACCCCTCAACTGTCTGGTAAGCTCGACGAGCTGGGCACATCCGGTAGCTCCAACGGGGTGTCCCTTCGATTTCAACCCGCCGCTCATATTCACGGGGATCTTGCCCCCAAGATCCGTAAGGCCGGACTCGGCTGCGGCGCCGCCCTTACCTTTTTCGACAAATCCCAGATCCTCCACTACACATATCTCAGCAATGGTGAAGCAGTCGTGTACCTCCACCACATCGATGTCCCCGGGAGTTTTCCCCGAAACACGGTAGGCTTTTTCGGCAGCTTTTACGGTCGAATTGATCGTAGTGAAGTCTTTTCGATTGTGAAGGGCGATTGTGTCCGTGGCGTTTACTGAAGCCAGGATTTTGATTGGTTTATTCTTCGAAAGTTTCTTCGCCATCTCGAGAGGGCACATGACAAGAGCCGCTGCCCCATCAGTGATGGGTGAACAATGAAGTATGCGAAGTGGGTCTGCCACCATTACAGAGTCCATGACGCCCTCGAGAGTTACTTCGAAGGGATACTGGGCAACAGGATTCTTCGCACCATGCTTATGAGCTTTCACTGCGACGTGGGCCAGCTGTTCGAGTGTGGTGCCGTATTTCTCCATGTGAGCCCTCGCGATCATCGCGTAGAGGCCTGGAAACGTCACACCATTGTATACCTCGTACTCCTGGTCCGCTGCCGTCGCCAGTGCGAAGGTCGCTCCCCCGCCATCGACATCAGTCATCTTTTCAACACCGGTCGCGAGTACTATGTCGCTCTGTCCGGAAGCCACCTCGAGGTAGGCCATTCTCGCACTCACACCGCCGGAGGCACACGCAGATTCGACCCTGGTAGATTGTGCCGGACACTCCCCGAGATAGTCGGCGAGAAGTGAGGCCAGGTGCTCCTGAGAAACGAACAGGCCACTCGACATGGACCCGGTGTAGATCGAGTCGATGTGGTCGACGCCGGCATCATCCATCGCGAGGAGAGCAGCCTCGACCCACACGTCCCTGAGGGACTTTTCCCAGAGTTCACCCCATTTGTTGATACCGACACCTATTATTGCAACATCTCTCATCAGTTTCCTCCTACCTCTTGAGCTTTATTTTACCTCTGAACTTTGCATATGTACCGTAGTCGATGTATTTCTTGTTCTTGTCGAGCATCGTCCGCGTCAACGTCGCCTTGTCCCTGACCTCGAGGAGTCTGTCCGTTGTTTTGAATATGAACGCATCGGAGCCTGATCCGGAGCCATAAGATACCATCAGGATCTTCTGTCCAGGTTTGGCGATATCCAGGACGGCCGTGAGACCCAGCGGTGAAGCGCCGGAGTAAGTGTTTCCGAGAACTGGACAGAGCCAGCCCGGCTCGATTTTTTTCTTCGAGAACCCCAGGGTTTTACCGACCCTCATGGGGAATTTTCCGTTTGGCTGATGAAACACCACCCAGTCGATGTCATCCGGCGTCAGATTGTTCCTCTCGAGAATACCCCTTGCAGCACCCAGGGTGTGCTTGAAGTAAGCAGGTTCTCCAGTAAATCTCCCCGCGTGACTCGGATAGAACTGGTACTCCCTCCTCCAGAAATCAGGAGTGTCGGTCATAAATGAATACGTGGCCTCGATGGTCGCGACGAGATCACTCTTACCAAAGATAAATGCTGCGGCACCAGCTGCAGCGGAATACTCGAGGGCATCCCCCGGCGCTCCCTGTGATGTGTCGGCCCCGACTGCCAGCCCGTATTCGATGGAACCGCCCTCGACCAGTCCGCTTGCGACGAACATCCCCTCCGACCCTGCTTTGCAGGCGAACTCGAAGTCAGCGCAATGCACATCGGGTGTTGCACCGATAGCCTCAGCCAGGACAGTACCACTCGGCTTGACCGCATAAGGGTGTGATTCGGAACCTATGTAAACGGCCCCGATCTTTTTAGGATCTATCCCGGCTCGTGCCAGCGCCTTTCTGCTGGCTTCGACGGACATTGTTATCGTATCCTGATCGTGCGCCGGTACTGATTTCTCGGTGAGCATCAGCCCGCGCTTGTAGTTCTCGGCGTTAGCTCCCCATACTTTCGCTATCTCTTCCACTTTTATCCGATGCCGTGGAATATAGGCACCGTACCCAACGATGCCGACCATAGATCTACCTCCATCTGAATGTTCTGAATCAGTTTAACGAAAAGCAGTATTACAATATACTACCCCACAAAGTCCGTGTCAATTTACTAGTTGGGGAGGTCCGAACACCCTCATAATCACCCCCCTTTTGCTCATGACATCCGATTCTTATCTTACATTGTTGAAACCGTGAGGAACTGCTCCGGGTGTTCCGCCTGAAGTCGAATGGGGGCTAACTCAGGGAAGATCGGGGTCCGGTCCCAGTTTTTGGGCCTCTTCGAGTTGCTCACCCGTATTTATGTTGAGAAACATACGTGCGGGGTTACCGAATGCGGTGAGCTCGGCCTCATCAAGTATAATGGCATCGAGGCCGCTCTCATTTATAATACGAAAGAGAGAGAACTTTCCCTCGCTGATGAATTCTTCGATCGCAGTCAGGCAGCTCTCAGAGTACACACCAACCTGCGGCTGGACCAGCCCGTCGAACCTGCAAACCGCCAGATCGTGTCCGCGGCCCGCTTCCACCAGGTGAAGAAGCAGATCAGACGGGAGGAACGGCATGTCACAGGGAAACACGAGGGTACTGCCGTATCGCAAAAGGCAGGAGTACAAACCGGCCACGGGCCCCTTCCCGGCGACGTCTCTCAAACTCTCGATCCCGTTCACGGCAAGGTCGTTGTTTCTGCTCGCCATCACCACACGACTGTCTTTCAACCGGCACTCAACCCTGAGAGCAATGTCCACCGCAAGATCGATCAGTCTCCTGCCCGCCAAAGTCTTCAAGCACTTGTCCCCCCCGATACGCCCCCCCTTCCCTCCAGCCAGGACACAGACAGTGATCTTCACAATATTGGCTCCATTATGCTGTCTCCATCATTTTGTTTCTATTAACTTGTCTCCACCATCCCCTGGCGCTGCCCGCAGGACCCTCCGACAGCTGCCCACACGGAAAAACACCTTCACCATGACAGATTGCAATATATAACATATTGATTCGGCATTGCAATTGGTATATTTTCTTATAACAAAAATCATTTCACCTTTGGGAGCGGGTGCGGATATTGGAAGAGATAGAAATTATAAGGTACGAAGGGGAAAGAAGGACCACGAAGATGGACGTGGTCGCCCGAGAAGTTCCCTTCACGATAAACCTCAACGGTACGGAGTTCGTGACGCTGCTTGCCAGTCCGGAGGCTCTCGAAGATCTGACCATCGGTCTTCTGTTCTCGAGCGGTCTCTTGAAAACCGCAGATGAGGTGCAGAATATCACGATCGACGAGGAGAAATGGCTGGCGGATGTTTCACTCGTGAACCGGGATGTGTCGTCAGATCTGGTTTTCAAACGAATGTACACCTCAGGATGCGGCCAAGGCACACTTTTCTACAACGCGATTGACATTCTCCATCGACAAAAGAACGAATCCAAGCTGGAGGTACCCCGAAAGAACCTCCTGAAGCTCATGGCAGAGTTTAACAGCAGTTCCACGGGGTACAAGCGGACAGGGGGTGTCCACTATGCCGCCGTCAGTGACGGTAAGAGGATCATCGAAATGAGGCAGGACATCGGCCGTCACAATGCCGTCGACAAGGTCCTGGGTTGGGGGGTTCTCGAGGAAGTGAACCTTGCAGATAAAATCTTCCTGGTATCGGGGCGGGTCTCTTCAGAGATAGTACTCAAAATCCAGAAAACAGCCTCACCGGTACTGGTGTCGCGCAGCGCGCCCACGAACCAGGGTGTCCGTCTGGCACGACAGACCAATCTTACGCTCATCGGATTCGCCCGCGGTCAACGGATGAATGTTTACAGCGCACCGGAGCGGGTGAAAAATTAACTCCTCTGGATGATATGGACAGCGGTAGCTTTGAAGTTAGCGAAGATCGACTTACCGATCTCGAATCCCAGTTCCCGTGCAGACTTCACGGTGAGAACACCAAACAGCGGGAACCCGCAGTCGACTTTGATCCTCACCAGAGTACCGAGCTCGGTCATTACGGTTATCCTTCCCCTGAATACATTACGGGCACTGCTCGGGTCCCTGGTGAGTGCGAACGTTATGTTCTCGGGCCCGATGACAAGATCAATCTTTTTACCTACGGGAACTTCCGTCACCACCTGAATAGAATTACCATTCACCTCCACGATCGCCAGGTCACCATCCTTTGCGGCGATCTCACCGGAAAGGATATTTCCTATTCCAACGAACCCGGCTACTTCACCGCTGACCGGAGAACAGAACACCTCGGCCGGACTTCCGACCTGGAGCAGTTCACCTTTCATGAGCACTCCGATCGTGTCGGCGAGGCGCTGTACCTGTGACATACCGTGAGTGGCCAGGAGTACTGTCGTTTTCCCCTCTCCGACCACCTGGAGGAGAGTGGTTTCGATCCGGTAGATGGAAACCGGATCGAGATTAGCGGTCGGTTCATCGAGAAGAAGCAGTTCCGGCTCGGTGACCAGAGCGCGCGCTACGGCCACCCGCTGTACTTCCCCCCCGGAAAGCGTCCTCGCATCTCTCAAACCCAATCCGGAAAGCCCCACACGTTTGAGTGTGTCACGCACCTTTCGGTCAATGTTTTCCTTTTTATCGTGCCTCCACCTGAGGCCACAGGCAACATTGTCGAATACGCTCATACTGAATACGACCGGTTTCTGCTGTACAAAGGACATTCGGCGACGGATCTCGAACCGCCGGCGTTCGGAGAGCAAGACATCCTCACCGTCGAAGTAGATCCGCCCGGCCACCGGTCTGTCAAGGAGGTCCAGTATCCTGAGGAGTGTCGTCTTTCCGGCCCCTGTCGGTCCGATAAGCCCGAATACTTTTCCCTTCTCGATCTTCAAGTCCACTTTCTTGAGGACCTGATGTCCGTCGAAGCGTTGTTCCAGATCTGATGTCTCAATCATTGCGACAATCCCGATTATTTCTGCTGGATCCTGTTCAACACCAGGTTGATCAGGAACGCGATCATTGTCAGTATGATTCCAAGGGCCATCGATAATTCTATGTCACCCCTGGAGGTCTCTAAGGAGATCGCCGTTGTGATCGTCCTTGTGTACCCCTTGATATTTCCCCCTACTATCAGAGAGAGGCCCACTTCTGAAATAGCCCTTCCGAATCCCATCACTACAGCAGTGATGACCGCGTAGCGTACTTCTCTGATCGTGATCACCATGGTCTGAAATTTCGTAGCACCCAGTGCTCTGGCGGTTTCTGATATGGCGATGTCTCCGCCGCTGAGTGCAGAGATGGTGAGTCCAAGCATCACCGGTGTTATGAGTATCGCCTGGCCTATCACCATAATGGATGGTGTGAACATGAGGCCCAGGATACCCAGCGGGCCGGCTCTGGAAAAGATCACGAAGACGAACAGCCCGATAGCAACCGTAGGGAGGCTGAAAGAAGTCTGAATGAGACTGATCAGGTACCTCTTGCCGGGGAACCGATTGAAGTGTATCACGCTGCTGAGAGGCAGACAGATGAGCACAGCGACACCGCAGGACGTCATCGATATAGTTAGTGATCTTCCTGTGATCTCCATGACTTCCCGGTCAAGAGACAGGATCAGAACAAAAGCTCTTGCGATGCCTTCCCAGAGTTCGGTCAAGGTGTCTTCACTCGCGGTTGGCGCTGATCAACGTGTTCAGTGCCGGCACAGGGTGTGAATAACGGTTCACCGTATTGACCGGTGCCGTAGTTGCCGATGAGCTCCTGTATCCGGGGTGATGTCAGGAACTCTATCAGGTTCCGAGCCATATCATGCTTCACACGCGGGTACTTTTCGGGGCTGACAGCGATCGCCGAGTACACGTTCAGGAGAATTTCACCCTTCTGGACGAGTGGCACCAGGCTTATTTTTCCTTTGTATGAAAGAAAAGTACCAATGTCACACAGTGTGTAGGCCTTCTTTTCATCAGCCATTAGAAGGGTCGGTCCCATTCCCCTCCCTGCTTCGACTAACCACCCGGCGGTGTCACTGTTCTTTTTGCTGTTGGCGATTTCAGGAAGCCCGGCACTTTTCCAGATAGCCTTTTCCTTACCGTGAGTGCCGGAATCGTCACCACGGGACACGAAAAGACCGTTGCCCCCCGTGGCCAGTGCCCGAAAAGCTTCTTCTGCAGTTTTCCCTTTTATCCCGGCCGGATCATCACCAGGGCCTGCTATGACGAAGTAATTGTAGGCGAAGGGGACCCTTTCGACACCGTACCCCCTCTCGACAAATTCGAGCTCACGACTTTTCGAGTGTACGGTGATGACATCGACGTCCCCCCTCCTTCCGTATTCGAGGGCGATCCCGGTGCCCGCGTACAGCACATCCAGTTCGACACCATAGTTCTCCTCGAACATCGGTTCGAGATATCCCCACAGTCCTGTATCGTAGAGGCTGGTAGTCGTCGCTACCCTGATCCTCATCACCGGTTTCAGCAGCTTTTCACCGGAGCTACCCTCCCCCGTTTCCTGCATACCGCCCGTGCCTGCCGGAAAGAGCAAGATGACAAATATGCCGGTCAGCAGACGAATCAGCCATTTTCTTCCATCTGTCTTCATTAAGATCCTCTTGAATTCGGATTGAATTCGCACTTCAGGATGGAGAATAAATAACAGCCTCTTCACAGCAAGGCAAGTTTCTTCAAACAGCCTCAATTGAGTTGACAAATCCCGTCAGGTCTCATATCATGAGATGGACTTGGCCAGAATAGCGAGGTGTTCAATGATCAAAATAATCAGTGAAAAAGCTCTACAGGGAGCTAACTACTACAGTTACCGCCCCGTGATCGTTCTCACCATCGACCTCGCAGAGTACGGAGAGGTGAAGACCAGCGAGATCCCCGGTTTTGTTGAAGGACTTCTCGAACTCATGCCGAGCCTCGACGAACATCGCTGTTCCGAAGGTGTCAAGGGTGGGTTTATAACGCGTATGAAAGAGGGCACCCTGCTGGGGTACGTCATCGAGCACATCGCCCTCGAGCTTCAGTACATAGCATACATGGACGTTGGATTCGGCAATAATAAAGATCATCGAACCGGTTCTGAAACGCCTGATCAGGCAGTACCTCTCTCCAGGCCGG
>Ga0255052_10002773_pt1 | contig 12449 bp, 13 predicted proteins | sample JV7_2_21_MG_FD_188632 | JGI IMG/M metagenome (GOLD analysis project Ga0255052, IMG submission 188632) | Seawater microbial communities from Jervis Inlet, British Columbia, Canada - JV7_2_21 | ecosystem: Environmental > Aquatic > Marine > Inlet | place: Canada: British Columbia | collected... | reverse complement strand
CTGCGATGATCTCGGGGGATTGACCTTCTTCCTGCGATCTTGAAACAACCGCACTGTCTGTCCTAGTCGTCACGCGGCCGGACGCCAGTTCGGGTGTCGTGGCACAGGAACTCATCGCCACGAAAGCGATAATCGATGACACCAGTCGAACAGAAGTTGTTTTCATATTCTGTAGCCGCAGTTCGCTCCTGTCAGACTACCGCGAGCAATCCTTTCGGCGCACCCGACTTTCGATCAGGATTTTGCCTGCCAAATCCCTATATTTCGGCTAGTTACAACCAAACTCCTGGTCATTCTTTGGCAGCGGCGATTCTTATATGATCAGTCGGTATTCCACCGCGCGTTGCGTGGAATTGCGCGAGAGATAACGGTGCGCGGAGTTACCCGCATCGTTGTTTCCCTTTTATTTAGCCAGCTAAATTTTCAACAATAAAATGCAGAGGGCCTGTGGAAAGCATCGCAAAATATCAGACCGAACCTCAACTCTACGTTGTCGCGAATGACCCGCAAAAGCGAGCCATTTGTGATTGTCTTGTCGACGCCGGGAAACTCGAACCGGGCAACGCCAAACGTGCGCTGCGCCTGCAGCAGGAACAGGGACAGCGGGAGAAAATTGGTTCGATACTCGTCAAGCTGGGCCTGGTGTCGGAGCACGACGTAGCCGAGAGCCTGTCGAAGCAGCTCGATGTGCGCCTTGTCACGAAGCAGAAGTTTCCTGACGCACCTCCGGCGGAATCAAGAATATCTCAACGATTTCTCAAGGAAAACGGCATTCTTGTGCTCGATGAGAATGATGCCGACCTGACGCTCGTTATGAGCGATCCGCAGGATCAGTACCTGCGCAAGGCCTCGCAGCTATGCAGCGGCAAGAATGTCATCTGCTGCCTTGGCATTCCCTCGGAAATCGAAGCCGCCATCGAGCAGCTTCATAACGATGCCCGGGAATCCGGCAAGTCGTCGCAAGACACGGACAGCGCTGTGCAGTTTATGGACGACGTCGAGCAACTAAAGGAGCTTGCGGGCGAGGCACCGATCATCAAGCTGGTCAACCAGGTCATACGCGATGCTGCAGAGTCGGGAGCCTCAGACATTCATATTGAACCTTTCGAAGGTCAGTTAAAGGTTCGTTATCGTATCGATGGAGTGCTGCGTGAAATGGATTCTCCACCGACGAGATCTGCAGCCGCGATCATATCTCGCATCAAGATCATGGCGAATCTGAATATTGCAGAGCGACGTCTTTCGCAGGACGGCAGATTCAAGCAGCGTGTTCGGGGCAACGACTTCGACCTGCGCGTGTCCACCGTACCGACGATGCATGGTGAGAGCGTTGTGCTGCGCTTGCTGCGACGAGACGACATCGAGCTCGATTTCGGCCCGCTGGGTTTTGATACTGAGCAAGAGCAGACCATGCGGGACATCCTTGCCATGCCGCACGGCATCCTGCTCGTAACAGGCCCGACCGGAAGCGGGAAATCGACAACCATTTACGCGGCCCTGCGACACCTGAATTCCCCGGAGCGCATGATTATCACGGTTGAGGACCCGATCGAATACAACATACATGGCATCAACCAGATGCAGGCAAAGCCGCAGATCGGGCGTACCTTCGCCAACGCACTTCGCTCGATTGTGCGGCAGGACCCGGACGTCATCATGATCGGCGAAATGCGTGACAGCGAAACCGCAGAAATTGCCGTGCAATCGGCACTGACTGGCCACCTCGTACTTTCGACGCTGCATACCAACGATGCCGCAGGGAGTGTCATGCGGCTGCTCGATATGGGCGTCCAGGATTACCTGCTGACATCGGCCGTCAACGCCGTGCAGGCACAGCGACTGGTGCGGACGCTGTGCCGCAAATGCCGTGAGCCATACCGGCCCGTTGACGAGCTGGTGCAGCGCCTGGGCCTGGATCGATTTGGCTGTACCGATACCACCTCTCTGTACAAGGCAAGCGGATGCGAAAGTTGTGGCGGGACCGGGTACTCGGGAAGAACCGCCATTCTCGAGATCCTTCGGATGACGGACCGGATCAGGAAGCTGGTGTTGAAACGACGTGACGTCGGCGATATCGCAAAGGCTGCAGAGGCGCAAGGAATGATCCCGATGCGCGACGACGGGCTGAGAAAAGTAATCGCCGGCGAAACGACCGTTGAAGAAGTCTTGCGAGTGACTCCGGAGCAGCTGCAATGAAAATCTGCGCCAGCGAGTTCAGCTGTTACCCGTCAAAGCGAACCTGAATATGCTGACGTTCGAATACAAGGCAGCGACGGCGGATGGCGGTATTGTCAACGGAGTCCTCGTTGGGCGCAGTCGCGGAGAGGTTGTCGAGCAACTTCACACTCTCGGCCATATTCCGATCCGCATTGATGAAACGACACAACAGCCGAAGACAGAAAAAAAATATCGAATTCGCCGGCAGCATGTCACGCAGGAACAAATAGCCGATGTGACCCGTGGACTCAGTACGTTGCTACGGGCGGGCCTGCCACTCGATCGGGCGTTGTCCATCCTGACCACGCTCGAGGACGGCAGCTCACTTGGAGATCTCCTGGGCAATATACGTACCCGGGTAAAGCAAGGTTCCACACTTGCGGATGCCATCGAGGAGCAAGGCAGTGTATTCAGTCGCTTCTATGTAAATCTCTTGCGCGCCGGCGAATCGGGCGGGGCACTTGAAGTCGTCCTCGAACGTCTTGCCGAGTATATGGAAAACAACAAAGAGGTACGCGATGCCCTGACTTCCGCCATGATCTACCCGGCGATCCTGGTATTCGTTGCACTGTCATCCATCTTCATTTTGCTTGGCTACGTGGTACCCCAGTTCACGGAGATGTTTGACGGCGTCGGACAGGTACTGCCGTTGTCGACGCGAATCACGATTGGGATCGGCGGAGCACTGCAGAAATATGGCTGGCTGATGCTGGTACTGACCGGCGGAGCAGTCTGGTACCTGCGGCGGCAACTCCAGCTGCCTGAGAACCTGTATCGGTGGCACGCATGGCTGTTGAAGCTGCCGCTCGCGGGTGAGTTGATACTGAAAATCGAGGTCGCTCGTTTTGCCCGCACGCTCTCCACCCTGCTGCAAAATGGTGTCGCTTTGCTCAAAGCCTTGTCCATCGTCAAGGACACGATGGGCAACAGGGTACTGGCCGAGGGTCTTGAACGGGTGGCCGCCGGTCTCAGGGAAGGACAAAGCCTCGCAGAACCACTCGCGAAATTCACAAAATTTCCCGCTTTCGCCATTCACATGGTCCGTGTTGGCGAGGAATCCGGAAACCTTCAGCTAATCCTGACGCAGGTCGCAAGCGCTTACGATCGTGACTCGCGGACAACGATCAAACGAACCCTCGCTATCCTGGAACCGGTATTAATTCTCGTGCTCGGCGTCATCATCGCCGCGGTGATCATATCAATTCTGGTGGCGATACTGAGTGTCAACGAGCTTGTTATCTGATTCAAGAGGAAAGTCATCATGTTAACGAACACTAAATTCAGACGCGCACAGAAATACGTCGGCTTCACGTTGATCGAACTGCTGGTAGTCCTGATGATTCTCGGTCTGTTGGCGGGATTGGTCGGTCCGAAAGTGCTGAAATACCTGGGCGGCGCAAAATCCGATACCGCACAGCTTCAGATCGCGGAATTCGGCGCAGGGCTGGATCTTTTTCACCTTGAGGTCGGTCGTTATCCGACAACCGAAGAAGGACTGACTGCACTGGTCGCCGAGCCGACAGGCGTGGCGAACTGGCAAGGTCCGTATGTCAAGAAAAACACGATTCCGGAAGACCCCTGGGGTCAGGGCTATCACTACCAGTCCCCGGGCGACTACGGTGAATATGATTTGTATTCACTGGGTCGCGACGACACCAATGGTGGCGATGGCGAAGATGTGGATGTTGTAAGTTGGTAACTTTACAAGAAACTCGAACCTGTCGGGCAGCCGGTTTCACCCTGCTCGAGTTGCTGGTTGTACTTACTATCGCCGGTTTGCTGATTGCGTTGGTTCCACCGGCGATTTCGGCAGCGGTGCCGGGAGCCAGGCTCAAGGTCGCGACCCGGGACTTCGCGATGACGCTTCGGCAAGCGCGCTATCTGGCCATCATTCGCGGCGAGGAAACAGATGTCATTATCGCCACCGAGCCGCCGCAGTATGTTATCGCCGGCAGTAATTCAGTGAAGTTATCCGGCAACATCGATATGGAGGTACTCGTTGGTGCGTTTGTTGCGGCAACAAAGTTATCGACTTTCGCGGGCACTTTGCCCCGCGAAAAGTTCACGTTGCGATTTTATCCTGACGGCAGCGCGAGCGGCGGTGAGATCAAGATCAGCCAGGGCCGGTCTGCATACCTGGTAGACATTGACTGGTTGATTGGAAGCATAACCGTTGCAAAGGCCCCAAGCGATGCGTACTGAAAGACAAGTCAAAGGGTATACGCTGATTGAGGTGCTGGTCGCCATGATGATTCTCGCACTGGCCTTGACCGTGCTGATGCGTATCTTTTCGGGTGGCGTGCGAAACATAGCCGGCTCGGCCGATTATGGTCATGCCGTGCTGCTTGCCGAAGCACAGCTCGCTGCCGCCGGCTCGAGCGAAGCACTGGTGCCGGGTGAGACCCACGGCAATGACGACAAGTTTCGCTGGACACGGACTGTAGAAGCGTACATGGCGAAAGAGTTTGCAAAGACGGAAAAGCTGCCTGTCACAGCCTTCCAGGTCACGGTGGCCGTTGAATGGACGAATTTCGGTCGCACGCGGTGGCTGAATCTCTCCACCATCAAACTGGATCGCTTGAGGGGAGCAGGAGAGACAACGTGAAACAACGCCGCAATTGTCACCGCTCTCCATCTCTTCGGTGCAAACTGCGACGGGCCGGCGGGTTCACGCTGCTGGAACTTCTCGTGGCTATCATGATCCTGTCTTTGGTGATGACGGTAGCGTTTGGTGCCGTTCGCCTCGGTGGTCGCAGCTGGGAGGCTGGCATCGAGCGCGCCAACGCGAGCGAAGAAGTGCGCGCTGTATCGGATTTTCTGCGGCGCCAGTTCGCGCAGATGATTCCAATGTTCATGGGCGACGAGGGAGTGATACAAATTGCATTTGCGGGGGATCGGAACAGCATTCGGTTTATCGCACCGGCACCCCGGCACCCGGCCATCGCGGGGTTGCTCGTCTACACGCTCGTTACGGAGGAATACGCGGCCGGCCAGCGGCTGGTACTTTCCTACGCACCGTTCGACCCGGGCGCCGGCGATCTCCCTGAGGCCGAGTCCGATCAGCACCTGATTCTGGCCGAGGGGTTTGCAGCGATATCGTTTGAATTTTTTGGGAAGAGAGCGGCTGATTCGAAGCCAGCGTGGCATGAGGAGTGGCAGGACGACGAAGAAAATTTGCCTGAACTGGTGCGAATACGGTTGGTGGCAATGAGCGGCAAGGGCAACTGGCCCGAATTGGTACTAAACGTTCGTGTGGAAGAACTGTCGTGAATACCGGTAAACGTGGCAAAGCAGCTGCGAAATACCGGTCACCAGCCTGTGTGCAGAAGCGGCCTGGCACTGAACGGGGCGTCGCGCTCGTCCTGGTGTTGTGGCTGGTGGTCCTGCTCAGCGTGATCGCAACCGGGCACGCCCGCAACGCCCATACTGAAACAAAGCTCGCGTCGAGGCACATCGACACCGCACAAGCTCGCGCGCTTGCTGAAGCCGGGGTACAAAGAGCCATTCTGGATTTGTTGATGCCCGGCACAGCGCGGCAATGGCCAGTCAACGGCACCGTCAGTTCCTTCGAGTTCGATGGCCATGACATTTCCATTGCGATTCGCGATGCCACCGGGCTCATTGACCTTAACTCGGCCGGTTCCGGCCCGCTTTCCGCATTGATTTCCGCCGCAGGCGTAGATCAGCTGACACAACAGAGGATCGTCGATGCCATTCTGGATTGGCGCGACGCCGACAATCTGACTCACCTGCATGGCGCCGAAGACGACGATTATCGGGCAGCCGGACTGTCCTGGACGGCGCGGGACGATGCTTTTGCCAGTGTCGATGAACTCTCATACGTCATGGGCATGACACGCGATATTTTCGATCGGGTTTCACCATATCTGACCATTTATTCCGAAAGATCGGGTGTGAATCTGGAATACGCGGCGCCATTCCTCATTACTGCCCTGACCGGGCAGGAAATCGAAGCCGTCGGGGACGTTCCTGCCGCCCGTAACCAGGTAACCGGTCAGCCAGGTAGTGGCACCTTCCATATTCACGCCAGCGCAACTGTAGGCGATACGATTTTTTCGCTGGAGTCGGTGGTGCAGTTCTTATCTGACCCTGAACGTCCATTTGTTGTGTTGTATTGGCGGCAGCCCATGAGGACGCCGTTTCCGACCTCAAAGAGGGATTGGACATGAACATCGCCGTCGACCAGTCGTGGCAGAAAATGCGATTCAATTATGTCGCGCCGTTGCAACGGCAACTTGACGCATTTTGCACTTGGTGGATTACTGAACTGACATCTTTATTGCCGCCGAATCTGCAATCCGCTTTATCGCAGCGAGAGCAACGCGACTTCGTCGAATTTGACGGCGATGCATTTATCGTTCGACGAGGCACGATGAGCGGGAACCGGGAGCGAAGCCGCATTTCATTGACGGTCGCCGAACGATCTGCCATTGCATCGCCTGCCGATGCAAAAGAAACTGTGTTGCTCTTACCGGCCGACAAGGTGCTGGTCAAGTCGATGACCTTGCCGCTTGCGGCCGAAGAAAATCTGCGTGAGGTACTGTCATTTGAGATGGACCGTCAGACACCCTTTGCCGCCGATCAGGTCTACTATGATTCTATCGTCACCAGCCGGAATACCAGGCGAAAGACTCTGTCAGTCGATCTGGTGCTTGCGCCACGCACAGTCGTCGATGGATTGCTCGAAGAGCTAGCGAACTCCGGTTTGCGTGCTGACATTCTTTCGACGCGGGACAGCAGCGGCACAGCCATGTTGCCTATCAATCTCCTGCCGCGGCGAAAACGCGGCAACAGGAATACGGCTGTCCGCCGCCTTAATGCGACGCTCGTCGTTGTGACTGTTCTGCTGTTTATCACAGTGATCGCACTGCCTCTCCTGCAAAAGCAACAGGTACTGGGTGAGCTGGAACCACAGCTTATCGCTGCCGTGGCCCAAGCGGAGAGCGCAAACGAACTGCGCCAACAAGTGGCAAGACTGGTGGCCGGGTCCGGAGACCTGGTGAGGAAAAAACAAACTGGATTATCGGTTCTGCGGACTATCAACGAACTGACCCGCGTGCTCCCCGATCACACCTGGATTAACCGGCTGGACATCAGCGAGACCGAGGTCCAACTGCAGGGGCAGTCGTCATCTTCAGCGATGTTGATTTCGCTTCTTGAAGGTTCACCCGTATTGAAAAACGTTCGGTTTCGATCCCCGGTGATTCGGATACCGAGCACAGGCGAAGAGCGGTTTCATCTCTCGGCGGAGATCGAACAGGAGCAATCGCAATGATGGAGCAATTGTCTAAGAAGTATCAGCAGCAACTGGCTGTCGCAATTCTGGCTGCATTTATCGGTGTTGTGCTGCTTGTCATGGTGTTGCCTGTCTGGTCGGCCAACGCAAGCTACCAGGCCGATATCGACCGAATTCAAAAGCGATTGAGTGCACTTCGCACGAATGCTGCGGAGGACGAGAAGCTCCAGCCGCGCTTCGAACACCTCAGACAATCGCAGTTGTCAGATGGTCATTACCTGAAAAGCGGTACCGAAGCTGTCGCTGCTGCGGAGCTGCAACGTATTGTGAAGCGCATTACCGGCAAAAACGGAACGGAGATTCTTAGCACACAGATTCTGCCCTCCAGTCAGGAGGAAGATTTTGTCCGAGTGACACTCAAAGTTCGTGTGCGCGGTATGCTGACCGGTATTGTCCAGTCATTTTACGATATCGAGTCAAACCCCACGTTTCTGTTCATGGACAACGCCTCGATCCGCGACAGTGCCCGACGACGTTCGATCAGGCAGAGTGCAAGCAATCGGTTCGACGCAGATTTTGATCTTATCGCGTATATGCCGGGGCCGCGCGATGAGATTTGATACCGGAAATTTCCTGACGCGATTATTATTGTCACTTTGTGGCCTGTTGACGCTTATCATCGTGGCCGAATGGCTCATTCCAATTCGTGCCGATGCTGTCAACGAAGTGACTGGCGATTCGGCTGACGTCGAGTTTCCGACGTTGGCCCCGTCAAGGTACGTGCATGCCAACAGCGATGATTTCGAAGCGATTCTTGAACGGCCGATTTTCTTCAAGGATCGCAAGTTGCCAGCGGAAGCGATCGCTAAACCGGCCGCAGCCCCGGCGCCGCTACGCCTGAAACTCGAGGGTGTGGCAATTGCCGCTGAGGCCAGGGTCGCTGTACTGCGCGACCTGGCCGACAACCATCTGGTGCAACTCGCAGAGGGTATGTCACACAATGGCTGGACGCTTGAATCCGTCAATGCCGATAACGCCACTTTCAGGCGTGGAAGACAGACCACCGAGCTTACACTGGATCTGGCAACCAGTGAGAGAAGGCGAAGATAGAACCGACATCTTGCGCAAGCAAAGCCTAGTGCGGGCGTGTGCGCTCAGAATCGGCGCGATACATCGGTACAACAGCCCCGACACCTTTCGACAGGGACAGGTGATATATCAGGTTCGCGGTGATCTCCGCGCCATCCAGATTAAAACTGGTCTCCACCGGTTTGAATTTAATGAGCTGATGAATGCCACTTGCCAGCGATGCGCCATTCAGGTGGTGCGGCATCAACATCCGGCTAACGCCCCAGTGGGTCAGTCTTTGTGCACGATCGATTTGTGCCGATTCGTGGCTGTTGCCTCCAGGCACGAGCAACGCAGAGACCTTGGTAGCAATAACGTCAAACGCCGTATTGTAACCACAGTGGCAAACAGCCCAGCGAACTCTTGCGAGCTCGGCACCGAGATCAGGCACCGACCGTTTCAGCGTCAATGCTGGTAATTGCCTGGAAGCTTTGTCCAGGTCCTGCCACTGGTCCTGCGGCAGGGACGGCCCGGCGACAATTGTCATCGGGAGTTGAGCAACATCCCACAGCAGGCGATGGGCCTCAACGGCCGCACGATACAGTGGTCCACCGGCGCTGCCGCTACCCGCCGATACCAGAACACGCTCTTCCTTACGACCGTTGGCCGGCATGTTGTGCCTTTCGCGCAGCACAAAGCCAGTGTGATAAACAGGTGTGGTCAAAGCGTTACGTGGTTGAGAAAACTCCTCAAATCGGGCGAAAACCGGATCGGAATGCATAAGTACGGCATCAAAGTATTTATCCAGTAAAGCGGCAATCCTGTCGTCACGACTCTGCTTTTTATTCCCTTCTGCCGATAATAGGTCTGTGGCGCTGCAGATTATGAGAGGCTGGGCCGAGGTGCCGTGCCTGGCCCTTTCGATCACCGGCAACAATTCTTCGCCACGTTTTCTGCAGCCGAATGGAAATGTCTCGATGAGAAGTACGCCAGGTTTAAACTGTGAATATTTCTCGAGCATCATCTCCCGGCGCAGCGCCACATCGTTTTGCGACATCGCCGATTCACCAATGCTGACGTCGTTGCTGTCATTATCCAGGCTGAGCGGAGGCAACTGTACAAAATCGATATCAGGTGACACCGTCATGTCGGGCGGCAGAATACCGCCTATCAACATCACGACGTGGAAACGGTCGACCAGCCGGTTTGCGATCGTAACTGCGCGCACAACTCCGCCCATTCCATGGCTATGCTGACAGTAATACAGCAGAACCGGCTTACTCATTATTATCGCTCATGTTCTGATTCGCTGGCTGCCGGCTTCTTTCTCCGGCTCGCCGCTACCGCTACTCCAACCCTCGCTGTTACGAGGCTTGCGTCGTTATTCCATCTGCAGTTCGACCTCTTCCGCGGTCAGCGTGGTCCCGTCGAATGTGCCCTTGGCCTTGATCAGGCTGCCGGGCTGCACCAACCCGGGCTGCATCGAGTCACCCCAGAAGTCGCTCTCACTGATCGGCTGGTCGTTCTGGTTCTCGTATTGCGTCATGCCCGAAACGGTCGCGATCGTCACGCCGAGGACGGTCAGGTTAGGCTGGGCGATAGCCGCATCCTCTACGAAGCCCTGCAGGATATTTTCGTCTGCCTGGAAATCCGCGGCGTCGTCGCGTTCGACGATGACTGCGAACAACTCGTCACTGCCGGCCGGGAATTCCTGTCCGCGGACCTCGAGGAAATTACCCTGCATGATGTCGCTGGCACCGAACTGCTCATCCGGCACCATGCCGGTCTTGTCGTCGAAGCGCGTCTCTCCGTCTTGCGTTGTGACCGTGATGCTGAGCATGACGAATGAGCTACCACCACTGGCAGAATCGACCAGGCCGCTCAGGCGCACCGCCGTGCCGCGCTTGAACTCGATCTTCGTGGCATGGATCGAGTTACCATCTCTCTCGCCCTCGACCTCGACCTTAATGCCCAGGCCCACGTCATCTTCAGTGCCACCCTCATAGGTCGTGTCGTCATCGCTCGTCACCTGGAACGGGACGATTCCGAAACTACGCGAGGATGTGAAGGAGGTGATGTGGCCCTCGATCTCGAAGTGGTCGCCGTCTTCACCCGCGAAGCGGGCGCCCTTGTATTCGACTCGGGTCGCGACCAATTCGCCGTCGACAACATCGTTGCCCTTGACCTCGACCGGGTCACCCTCGGAAATCATTCCGGGCGTCGGGAAGTTATCGATGGCAGCCGGGAAGTCCGTGAAGTTCACGACGACCTGGTTGATCAGAAACGTGTCGTCGCCGAGCGAATCTGCAGCCACGACGCCAGTAAGCTCCAGCTCGCCGGCCACAGTCTTGCACTCGATGTACGTGGCAACGATCGAGCCGTCGCCCAGGACCGAGCCGGATACCTCGACCGCGGGGAAAACCAGCAAGTCAGTCAGTACAGACAACTGGCAGCTATCGTCGAAGATAGCGTCCGCCGTGTGCACGGTTTGACTGCCCAACACGAGGATCGTGAATTCATCGAGTACTTGCGTGACCGGGCCTTCGATGACGTCGTCGTACTCGACGGTCTCTGCCACGGCGTTGGTATTGTCGTCGTCAATCGTGCCCCTGACGAAGACCACCTGGCCAATCTTGAGCACAGACTGATCTGCTGCCTGGCCATCGACCGTGAAATTGGCTGACGAGGTGTCATACTCGACACCGTTAACAATGACACTACCGAAACCACTGATCGTTCCGATGGAGACCGCGGCACCGGTGCCGGTAATTCCACCGGTTGGCGGAGGGGTAGTCACGGCGGGAGGTGCGCTGCCGCCACCGCCACCGCATGCGCCCAATGCCATCATTACAAGAATTGCCATTCCTTTGCTGATACGTCCTTCAGTAGTCATAGTCTTTGCCTCTTTTGCGAATCGTCATGAATCAAATAGACGCCTACACCGAGCCGGACCTGCCGGTCGGTGTCATCATTTGATTCGTCAATTTCGTGAGTGGATAACCAGGCGTCAATCTCCTGGAGAAACTCCATTCCCCGGCTTTCCACTAATTTCATAAATGTCTTCGCCGAGCGAGCGGAAATGCGCGCGTTGTCGGCCATACGTTCAAACCGTGCCGGTTTCTTGCGATCCGGGTTAATGTTGTGCTCCAGCGTCGTCGCATGATCATGCAGTGCAACGCTCATCTGACGCACTATTTCGGAGTCCAGTGTTGTGTACACATAGTCTCGTTGTAAGACCTTCAGCGACCCGTCTGGGCTCTCTTTTATCAGTCCGAGTTGAAGCATTTCCTTCTTCAAAGCACCGTGCGGCAGGTCTCCAGCATATCGTTTCAAGAGACTGGACAAACTCGCCGAAGGGCCAGTTGACGGCAGATCTTTCGGTTGGCCGTTATCGTCCGTAAATTCCTCGTCAACGTGCCAGCCGGTCAGGATCTGGGAAATTCGATTGCCCTGACGCTGTATAGGGCTGTCATGTTCATCCAGAAGCCGGTCTCGTACATGCGCAACTTCGCGCCGGCTCAATCCGGTCATCATGGCGACCCTGGAGTTATTGGTCGGCCTGCCCTGAATCCCGTATTCCTCTCTTGCTACGTCCACGTACATGTCCTTCGATATCTCGCTGAACTCGTCCCACGTGACTCCATGCCGCAAGAGAAAGCGGACGATGGGCCTCATGAGATGGCGACAGCCCTTGAAAACTTGCTCTTTTCCCACTAACTGTAATGCTCAAAAGCCCTATATGTGTGCTAGTATTACACATATACAGGATTTTGCAACAATATTTTTCAGCCGTGCTCTTCCCCTTGTGATGGTGAAGACAAGCTATTGATTAATTGGAAATAATGGAAACTCGTGTAAGTAGGGCGTGCAGCTGGAATGCGAGATAAGAAGCGCCGTAGCGCGCCTG
>Ga0255052_10002772_pt1 | contig 12451 bp, 9 predicted proteins | sample JV7_2_21_MG_FD_188632 | JGI IMG/M metagenome (GOLD analysis project Ga0255052, IMG submission 188632) | Seawater microbial communities from Jervis Inlet, British Columbia, Canada - JV7_2_21 | ecosystem: Environmental > Aquatic > Marine > Inlet | place: Canada: British Columbia | collected... | reverse complement strand
GCTCTGTGGTCCACGCGATTCGAGTCCTCGACCCTGCTCCAACAAGCGGGCCGCACCGACAGTCGCGAGAGGTCCCGCATGCGATCGCTATTGGTGGTAGCGGAGGTGGCCCTGGCCCTGGTCCTTCTCGTCGGGGCGACTGTTCTCATGCGGACCGTGTTCAATCTGCTCGACGTGGACCCGGGATTCTCCAGAGACAACATCCTGACCATGGAGATTTCTCTCGCGGGCGATCGCTATGGTGAGGAAGCAGCGATGGCGGGGTTCTTTGCAGAGGTTCTGGACGACTTGCAGAGTCTTCCCGGCGTGAGATCAGCGGCATCGGTCTACCCCTTGCCGCTCTTTGGCCGACGCATCACAGTATTGCCCCTAGCCGAGGGTGAGGCAGATCCGGGCGTGCCGGACCGGCAGCGCGCAGAGCTGCGTTTGGCCAGTGCGGGCTATGCTGAGACGCTGGGACTGCGTCTTGTGGAGGGACGATTCTTGGCCAAGAGCGACACGCTGGGCGCCCCCGAAGTAGCGGTTGTCAACTCCACCTTTGTCAAGAGCTTCTTTTCCGGTCGAAACCCTGTTTGGCTCCGGCTTACCCTGGATACCGATCTTGAATCTGAAGACCTCGAGTGGATCACCGTGGTAGGAGTCGTCGACGAAGTCCGGCATGTCGACCTGGCCAGCACCGGCGATTCCGAGCTCTATCTATCCACCTATCAGCATCCATTCGAGTGGGCGACGATCGCTCTGCGCGTCGATGGCGAGCCCACCTCTTTGGCGGGCCCTGCCCGTGCCGTAATTCGCAAGATGGATCCCGACCTGCCGGTGTTCAACGTGCAGACCATGGATGAGATCGTGGGTCGGTCGTTGGGCTGGCCACGGTCGACCATGGCGCTGGTCGGCACGTTCGCCCTCTTGGCGGTCACCCTGGCGGCGATTGGCATCTATGGAGTGCTGAACTTTTCGGTCAGCCAACGACGGCGGGAAATGGGCATACGGATGGCTCTTGGAGCCCAGCAGATAGCTGTTCTGACGCTGGTCGTACGTCAGGGACTCAAGCCGGTTACCGTTGGTATCGGGCTGGGGCTGGCCGGGGTCCTGGCGCTGAGGCGGCTGGTGGAGAGCCAACTCTACGGCGTGGGGACCACCGACCCCGCCGTCCTGGCCGGTTCGTCGATCGTTCTTCTTGTCGCTGGACTCGCCGCCTGCTTGTTCCCCGCCTGGCGGGCCACCAGAATCGATCCCATGACGGCTCTACGCACCGAGTAGCTCAATCGTCGAGCCGCTTCAGGCCGATTCCGGTGCGGTCGAAACCGGCTGCCCAGAGCAGCGAGAAGATCGGTCCGCCGTAGCAAAAGACCGCCCAGGGCAAGAGCGCCAAAGTGGGAACACCCAGGGTGGTGGACATGAAAATCCCGGAGACGGTCCACGGCATGAGCGGCTCGACGATGGTGACCGAGTCTTCCAGGGAGCGGGAAAGATTGACGGCTGCCAGGCTTCTTTCCTTGTAGGCCTTCTGAAACATCCCACCGACAATCAGGGCGGTCACTCCGCCATGGCTGGTAAGCGAGATCATGGTGGCTCCTGCTCCCATGGTGGCGCCGATGAGACCAAACGTGGACCGCACCTTGGCGAGAAGAAACTCGAGCAGTCGATCCAGGGCACCGGACACATCCATTCCCGCTGCTAGGAGAAAGGCTGCCAGGATGATGACCAGGGTGCTCGACATGGAGTAGAGGCCGCCGCGGTCGAGCAGCCGCACGAAGGACTCGCTCAAACTGGCTGGATCGATGCCGCGCTCCACCACCATGCTCGGCTTGAATCCGATCACCGCAGACGCCATGGCGCTCTCGACACGGAACCCCTGCAGAAGCACACCCAGACCCGTGGCTACGAACGAGGAGGCAGCTAGGGCCAGCGCCGGGGAGACGCGCAGCGCTATGCCCGCCAGAACGACCCCTAGTGGCAGAAGAGTCCAGGGAGAAAGCGAGAAGACGGTCTCCATCTCGACCAGCAAGGCGGTGGCCGATTCAGGCACGCCGTCACCCGTTGTCGTTCGATGTCCCACGATGGAGTAGACCGTGATCGCGACAAGAGTCGAAGGTAAGGCGGTGTAGAGCATGTGCCGAATGTGCGCATAGAGATCGGCGGCGGCGCCGATGGCACAGATGTTCGTGGAATCCGACAGGGGCGACATCTTGTCGCCCAGATAGGCGCCGGAGATCACGGCTCCGGCCGTGGCAGGGAGCGGGGCTCCTATAGCGCTGGCAGCTCCCATGAGTGCCACTCCCAGCGTCCCTGCCGAGCCCCATGATGTGCCCGTGCAGAGTGACATTACTGCCGTCACCAGGAAGGCCGACAGCACGAAGAACCGGGGACTCAAGAGTCGAATACCCGCTGCGATCAGGGCCGGGATGGTTCCAGAGACCACCCAGGTGCCGATGAGCATGCCGATGGCGAGCAGGATGAGGATGACCGGCAGAACTGCCGCCAGTTTCTCGCCGGTGGAGCGTTGGATGTCCTCCCAGGTCGAGCCACGACGGATGGCCTGCAGCCCTGCCACGCCTGCGGCTGCCAGGATGGCCAGCACCAGGAGCTCGGCGCTGGCATCGAGGAACAGCCCGCCGACGACAAAGCAGGAGAGCAGGGTTACCAGAGGTAAAGCTGCCGATGCGGTGGACAACGGTCCGGCGACCTTGGCGTCAGAAGCTCTCAAGGGCCTGATCGAGATCGTTGATGAGGGCAGCAGATCCTTCGAGACCGACGGAGAGCCTCACCGTGCCGGGTGGAATCTGCTGGGCTGCCAGTTCGGCGGCGTTGGTGTTGCGATTGGGTGTGAGGGCGAGGCTCTCCACTCCGCCCCAGCTGACACCGATCCGAAAGAGCTGCAGACGGTCCACGAAGGCTGCCACCTGCGAGTAGTCTTCGGTGTCCACTTCGAAACTGAAGAGACCGGAGAATCCCGACAGCTGCCGGTCAACCAGTGCGGGTTCACCCACCAGGCCCGGGTGGAAGACTCTGCGCACTTTTGAGTGCTCCGACAGGTACCGCGCCAGCTCGAGACCGTCGGCATGGTGCTGGCGCATCCTGTTGGGCAGAGTTCGCAAACCACGATTGACCAGCCAGGCGTCGAAGGGGCCGAGGGCTCCGCCGAGGAGAAGGTAGCTGTTGTAGAAGATCTTCTCGAGCAGCTCCGCCGATCCGATGACAGCGCCGGCGATGACGTCGCTGTGTCCCCCGAGATACTTGGTCGCCGCGTGGATAACCAGGTCGACCCCGAGCTCCAAGGGCTTCTGGAAAAGGGGAGTGGCCCAGCTGTTGTCGATAGCTGTCAAGGCGCCTCTGTCGCCGGCGAGTCGGGCGATACCGGCGATGTCGACTACCCGGAAGAGCATCGTGCCTGGGCTTTCGACCCATACCAGGCGGGTCGATGGCTTCATGGCTGCGGCGATGCGATCTAGATCCGGACTGAGGACTACGTCGTGCTCGACTCCGAAGACGCGCAAACGCTCGGCGAGCTCCAGCGTCGGACCATAGGTGTTGTTGACGAAAAGAACGTGTGCGCCCGACTCGAGAAGACCGATGAAGACGGCACTGATGGCCGCCATCCCCGAGGCCAGTACCTTGCACCCCTCACCTCGTTCCAGGCGGGCCAGCTTGGCCTCCACAGCCTCGACCGTGGGGTTCTGACCCAGGGTGTAGACATGCGATCGATGCTCGGCCCCAAGACCTGCGGTGAGGTCATCCGCAGATGGATGGGCAAAAAGGGAGGTCTGGACGATGGGGGGCGACATGGCTCCACCCTGGTCGGCCAGATCTTCGTGATGTCCCAGGCAGACGAGCTCGTCCGCCGGGTCGATTCTCGGATTCTCGGTCATGAAGATCCCCGCACACCCCAATGCCAAACGACCGCCACATTCTACAGATACAGCTTTCGAGCCTGCTAAACTTCCCCTCAGAGAAACCGAACCTGTGCAGGAGGACAATCGATGGCCAACAAGCTACCTGATCTACCCTATGAGAATAATGCGCTCGAGCCCTATATCGATGCCACGACGATGGCGATTCATCACGGCAAGCATCACCAGGCCTATGTGAACAACCTCAACGCTGCGCTCGAGGGTCATCCTGATTTGCAGGAAAAGAGCGCGCTCGAGCTGATCCTGGATCTGGATGCCCTGCCCGAGGACATCCGCATGGCGGTTCGCAACAACGGCGGTGGTCATGTGAATCACAGCATGTTCTGGACTGTCATGAGCCCCAAGGGCGGCGGTGAGCCCTCGGGCAGCCTGGCCGAGGCCATCGACGAGGCCTTTGGAACCTTCGAGGATTTCAAGGCGGCATTCGCCAAGGCGGGAGCGACACGCTTCGGCAGCGGCTGGGCCTGGCTTTGTGTCAGTGGCAACGGTAATTTGGCGGTCACCAGCACACCGAACCAGGACAACCCGGTCTCTGAAGGGTTGATCCCCATCTTGGGTCTCGATGTCTGGGAGCATGCCTACTACCTCAAATACCAGAACCGTCGACCCGACTACATCTCCGAGTGGTGGAACGTGGTCGACTGGGATCGGGTCAGCGCCTATCTGACGATGGTCAAGGTCGCTGGTGGCATCATGGAGGTCACCGAATGGGCCAAGGCGCAGTGGGGCAAGCTGGAAGAAGCCCTGCACAAGATCACCGACTGACGTATTAGAAGAAAACCTGTGCCTCTCCCTTCTCGGCGACGAGATCGTCGACTTGGGAGAGGAGTGCGTCGCGTCGTCCGAGGACGGCTTCGATCTCTTGGTCGTTGAGGACTTCTGCCAGGGCCGACTCGAGATCTTGGCGGTCGAGAGTCCGCAGGTTCCTGACGAGCTCGCGGTCGAATCGATCTGGCAGATCCCCGAGTGCGACGCTGTCAGGAAAGCTGCGGGTGTGGTCGACAATGACGATGTCGCCATCCGGAGCCACCAGAATCTGCATGACGTTACGGTCCCGGTAGCCGATCAAGCTGTCGAAGGTCTGGATCCGCGATCGCTGACGATCCAGATCGCTGGCAGCTCGACGCAGTTGCTCGGTCCCTTTATAGACCTCGCACCCCTCCACCCAGAGCTGCAAAGTTCCTGTCTGGCCTTCGATGGCTCGTTGCACGACCGGGGGTACCATCTCGAGATCTAGCAGTTTGTCCATCTCGTAGGCGGCAATGCCGTACGTGCCTCGGTCTTTCGGATCGTCGGCGCGCAGGGCTTCCGGTCGAAAGATAGCCCGCAGTTCGATGTCTTCCTGGGCGAGATAGACCCGCATGGGCCGGTTTTCACCCATGATCAACTCTTCGACCGAAACGATTTCGGCGTTTGAGAGCAAATCCTCGAACTGTCGTCCGAGTCCGATCCAGTTCTTGCCCGGGGTCGTACCGGCGACGGCAAAGGTGAGCAAGCGAATCGCCTCGGGATCGTCGGCAAAACTGGCGGTGACCTGTCGGAAGGCTTCAGAGCCTCCTTGGTAATCGCCGGCTGCATTGCGTGCGAGCCCCAGCCGCACGAGGGCTTCCCAGCGCATATTGGCGGGAGCCGTATCGTCTTCGGCTACTGACGAGAAGAGCTGGGACGCGCTGTCGAAGTGGCCCAGATCCGCCTCCAGCTTCGCTTGCGTCATCTGGAGAGCCAGCTCCTCGCGAATCTCGAGCGGCACGGCAGCTGCGAAGAGGCCTGCGGCGGCAAGCCAGAATGCCAAAACTGTGACCAAACCCTGCATCGTGTTGACTCGTTTCATGATTCTCCTCTCCTTCTGTGGACTCTCGTCCGGTCGATTCCGGGCGTTGATGAAAGGAGAGTAGCCATGGCAGATGTACGGGTGGTCAGCGGTTTGTCAGCCATTGTCAGACAATTGCCAATCGATATCCCTCACCCCTCACCGTGTGAATCCACCGGGGTCGACGGGGATCGTCACCGAGGGCGCGGCGCAACGATACGATGTGATTGTCGACGGTCCGTGCTGTCGCCAGAGAGTCCATCCCTGAAACCTCTTCGACGATGTCGAGACGGCGTACGAGCTCGCCCCGGTGCTCGGCCAGAACCTTGAACGTCTGGATGTCGTAGGGGGTCAAGTCGAGGAGACCCTCGGGGCCAGTGGCTGTAAAGGATTGGAAGTCGAAATGGACGTTCCCCAACGTCAGCTCGCGAACCTCCAGGGTTTCCTTGTCGGCATTGCCGTTTGCAGAGCGACGCAACAGGGCGCGGACTCTCGCCAGGAGCTCCTGCAGAGCGAAGGGCTTGGGTAGATAGTCGTCGGCTCCCAGCTCCAGACCGACCACCCTGTCCACCACCTCGCCCTTGGCTGTCAGCATGAGGACGGGAACCGTTTCGCCGGCCGAGCGCATCTCCCGGAGGATGTCCAACCCGGAGCGGCCTGGTAACAGGATGTCGAGAATGACCAAATCGGGGCGGGTCTTCTCGAGTGTCTGCAAAGCCTGATCACCATGGGACACATGACGCACTTCCCAGCCTTCGGCTCGAAAGTTGTCGACCAAACCCCTGGCCAATGATGGATCGTCCTCGATCAGAAGGACTTGTACCGTCATGTGGGCTGCTCCGTCATAGCCTCACCGTTCGAGGCCGGTGGCAGGATGGGCAGAACAAGGGTGAATGTGGAGCCGCGATCATCAGCCGTATTGAGATCGACCCGGCCTCCGTGTGCCAAGGCCACCTGCTCGACCAGGTACAGACCCAGACCGGTCCCGGCGCTCTCCGAGTCACTGCGCTCGAATCGGCCGAAAATTCTTCGACGATCCCGGGGTGCGATCCCAGGGCCATCATCGCTCACAGAGAGCTTCAATGAGTCGCCCGCATCGTCAGCTCGCAAGGTCACAATTCCGCCCTGTTTCCCATGCTTGATGGCGTTGTCGACGAGGTTCATCAGGGCCTGTTGCACGGCATCGCCGTCCCAGGTCGCCTCCGGCAGAGGAGCCATCTGCTCGCGCGGCGGCCAATCGATGGTGACCTCCCCGCGTTTAGCGCGCGTTGCCATCAACTGGACGACGGAATCAATGATTTCCGCCGGGCTGACTCGTGCGAAGCGCGGCGCCTCATCCGTGCGAGTGACAGCGAGCACCCGCTCGACCAGAGTTTCCAGCCGCTCGCTCTCCTGAGCTACGAGAGATCCATACTCCTGTGGGTCGCCACGACCTTCCGACAGCGTCTCACCGAACAGCCGGATGGAGGCCAGTGGAGTGCGGAGCTCGTGCGTTACGCCAGATAGGAATGCCTTCTCTCGAGAGACGGCCATGGCCTCACGCCGCAAACCACGAATCGCGGTGGCTAGAGCGAGTATCGATGCCAGAACCGCTGCCCAGAGAATGGCTCTCGAGGTGATCACGGTTTCTCTTCCGGGAAGCTCGGCCGACACCTCGAGGAGGAGCCCCGGAAGATCGGGCACCGAAGACGTAGCGGACCTGCCGGACGTCACCGAGTCCAATTGCGACACGCGGGCCTGAACGCGCTCTGGAACCTGGGCCTCGCTGAGCAGTGATCTGATGGGAATCTCGTATCCCAGACCCAGGTCTGCTGTTCTGGTCCATCCCTGGACAGCTTCCTCAGTCGACAGTGAGCGGTGGAAAACAGGGACGAGAGGTAGGCTTTCTGTTCCAGGGGCAGTGCGCAGACGCTCTTTCAGAGAGGCTAGTTGGTCGTCGTCGATTTCCAGGGATCGGGCCAGGAAACCCAAATCGTCCGGATGCACAGGCAACTGTCCGGAGAGCAGGCGGTCGGCGGCCTCCGACTTGGCCTCTCGAGTATCCAGAGCGAATGCTGCTACAACTGCCTCGGGAAGACCTTGCGGAGTGATCGCGATGGAGTCGCGGACCAGGTTGATCAGTTCACCGGTTGGCCGTTCGCTGTAGGGTCGCGAGGATTCGGAACGCAACGACTGACGGGATGACAGGACAAGACGATAGGTCGTGGCGCTCGGCAAGGGTCGGTTGGCTACCGCTGCCAGCTCATGCCGGGCCAGTGCTGCCCGCACCGACAGCGCAGCGAGTCTCGCTGTCTCTTCTGCCTCGGTCCACGCCGCCTTCTCCGCACCTCGCCTCTGCTTGACGATGGCCCGGTCGGCGATCGTGCCGAAGACCAGAACGACCAGGATCAGAATCCCCGCAAGGAGCAGAAACCGACGCTTCATCTCCTGCCATTATGCCCCTATCCAGGGGATGGAATTGTCAGCGGACTGTCAGTGGGCTGATGAATAATGCAGGTCAGGGGTGAAAGGGCCAAAAGACCGGAATCAAGGCCATGCAGAAGAGGAACACGATGATGGTCAGCGGCAGCCCCACTTTGAAGAAATCGAAGAAGCGGTACCGGCCGGGGCCGTAGACCAGGATGCAGGCCGGCTCCAGCGGTGTCAGGAAGGAGCAGGAAGCGGCAAACGTCACCGACATCACCAAGGACCGGGGGTCGATTCCCAAGGCTCGGGCAGACTCGATGGCCACCGGCAGAACGATCAAGGCGGCGGCCTGGTTGGACATAGGCTGGGTGAGAAACGAGGTGAGGACGAAGAACGCTGCCAGAACCGCCAGATTTCCCAGTGGGCTGACATGATCGACCACGAGAGCGGCGAGAAAAGTCGAAGTGCCGGTCTCCTTCATGGCCACACCGAAAGCCATCATGCAGCCGATGAGGACCAGCAGACGCCAGTCGATGGACCGGTAGCCTTCCTCGGGGCGCAGCGCTCTGGTCAAGATCAGAGCGACGATACCGGTGAGGAACGCCACAGACATGGGTAGGAGGCCGGTAGCGGCCACGACGAGGGCCGCGACAAAGATCGTCGTCGCCACGGGTCCCTTCGCTGACCGGGGGTGATGGGCCGAGACATCCTCCAGATTCAACAGATCCGAAGGGTTGAGGCGCTCGATGTCTTCAAGGTTGCCCTGCAGCAACAGCACGTCTCCAACTACGAGACGCTGTCGTGATAGCTCGGGTCGGAAGTCACCGCTCCGCCCCGGCGAATGAATGGCCAGAACCGACAGGCCGGTCGACTGGCGAAAGCCAGCACCCCTGGCCGACCTTCGCACCCACCGCGAGCCCGGCACCACCATGGCCTCTACCATCCTCACCTCCTCCGATTCCAGATCGGCGTCGGAGGCTTCGAATCCGGTGTCGATGTCGACACCCATGACATCCTTGATGGACAGGATGTCTTCGGCGGATCCTTCGATCAGCAGCACATCTCCTTCGATCAGCTTGGTGTTGGATCGGGGCCGCAGATTGCGTTGACCGTCCCTGCGGATGGAGAGCACTGCCAGGTTGAGGGTCTCGCCCAGCTTGCTCTCGGCCAGGGTCTGGCCCGCCAGATTGGAGCCCTCCGGGATGACGAGCTCTGAGATGTACGTCCGCAATCCATAGGTCTCGACACGGTCTCCCTTGAAGCGATCGGGGATAAGCCGGGGAGCGAGGAACAACAGATAGGCGAGACCGACAAGGGTCAGCCCGATACCGACGGGTGCGAGCTCGAAGAAGCCGATCTTCTCCAATCCATATCCTGGTAGCTCGCCCGAGATCACCAGGTTGGTCGAGGTGGCGATGACCGTGATGCTGCCGGCCAGAATCGAAGCGAAGGCCAGGGGCATGAGCACCTTGGCGACCGAGATTCCGGCTCGCTTGGCACTCCCCACGGTGATCGGCAGCAGCACGGCGGTGGTGATGGTGTTGGAGATGAAGGCGCTCATGGCGGTCGCCGAGGTAATCAGCATTCGCGTCAGGGCTCGGGGCCGCTCGCTGCCAAAGGCAGCAAGTCGCAAGCCGATTCGCTCGATGACCCCGGTCTCTCGTATGCCTGCCGTGAGAACAAACAGCCCGATGAGGACAAAGATGGTCTCGCTACCGAAACCGGCCAGCGCTTGTTGAGGACTGAGGATGCCGGGTACCGTCAAGGCCAATAGCAATAGCAGCCCGACGACATCGATGGAGAAGACCTCGGTGGCAAACAGCACCAAGGCTACGACGATGAGGATCAACAGATAAGTGATCTCGGGGGTCATGATCGGCAGCGACTAACCATGCCACAAATCGCGGAATCGAAGAAACGACGGCAACCGATCGACGAATTCACCGTATTATCAGGGAAGTCAAACTGTGTGCTGCCGGAGTCCACTCCTGAAGTGGACCCGGGGGATTTGGTTGTCTCAAAGGAGGGCGCCATGAGCCGAACCCAGTTCTCGATGACTCACCCTATTGTCACATTCGCGATGATCGTCTCATTGGCAGTCCTGCTGGGCATCCCCGGCCAGGTAGAGGCTGGTGACTGGCCGCAATGGCGGGGCCCGAACCGTGACGGTAAGTCCCCCGAAACGGATCTTCTTCAGGAATGGTCCGAAGGCGGGCCGCCTCTGGCGTGGAAGACCTCCGGCATCGGCAGCGGGTTCTCCAGCCTCTCGGTCGCTGACGGTCGGATCTTTACCATGGGCGATCTCGAGGATGGGCAGTACGTCCTCGCACTGAAAGAGGACGGTGGCGAGATGCTGTGGAAGACTCATGTCGGGCCGATTCACGAGGACGGGCGTGGAGGTCCCCGGTCGACGCCGACCACCGACGGTGATCGCATCTTTGCCACCAACACGGAGGGAGACGTCGTTTGCCTGGAGGCTGATTCTGGCAAAGAGGTCTGGCGAGTCAGCATGACGGAGGCCTACGAAAGCTACATGATGAAAGCCATGGGCAGCTACGACTGGAAGTACGCTGAGTCGCCCCTGGTCGATGGCGACAAAGTGGTGGTGACACCAGGCCATGTGCAGGCGGTGATGGTCGCCCTGAACAAGATAACCGGAGAGGAGATCTGGAAGACCCGGGGCGGGCGTATCGGGCCCCTTGGCTCCGATGGTGCGGCCTACTCCTCGATCGTCGTGACCGAGATCGCTGGTGTACGGCAGTACGTTCAACTGGTTGGCCGGGGTGTTATCGGCGTCGATGCGGCAACGGGCGAGATGCTCTGGAGCTACAACCGGGTCGCCAACGACATCGCCAATATCCCCACGTCGATCGTGACCGGTGACTACGTCTTTGCATCCACCGGCTATGGCACCGGTGCAGCGCTCCTCAGGATCTCCAAGAACAAGGACTTCGACGAGAATTCAGAAGAAGAGCAAAGCGAGTGGTTGGCCGATGAGGTCTACTTCCTCGAAGCCAACACCATGCAGAACCACCATGGCGGCTTGATTCTCCACGAAGGAACCGTCTTCACTGGCTCGGGTCACAACAAAGGCTTCCCGGTTGCCGTGGCCTTGAAGACCGGTGAGGTCGCTTGGGGTCCCATCCGCAATGACGGCCAAAACTCCGCTGCCATCACCTACGCCGACGGCCGCATCTACTTCCGGTACGAGAATGGGCTGATGATTCTGGTGGAGGCCAATCCTGAGGAATACATCGAGCACGGCTCCTTCCCGATCCCGGACGCCAAGAAGCCCAGTTGGTCCCACCCGGTGGTGGCCAATGGCAAGCTCTACCTACGGGAGCAGGACAACCTGTTCAGCTACGACATCACTGTCCATTGAAGCGGCCGGCTGATCCGGAATGGACCGTCCCCAGTGCCCCTGGAGGGGACGGGTCGCGCTGCGAGGACTATGACGGGGTGGCAACACAGGCCCGCGACGCGCGTCAGGTCCAGGTGGGAATCAAGTTCTCCTTCTGAGGAAACTGATCCGTATTGGATAGGTAGCTCTCCAAGGGCTGCGATCTCGCGATCGCAGCCCTTTTTGTCGGTGCCAGGCCAGGCCTGGCACCGTTCTCCACGACTGCACAGATCGGAGTTGATGTGGCGCCGACAATCCATCCCGAGATCTGGCCTCGCCTGACGAGCCCGATTGCCCCTGATCCGAAGCTCGAGAAGAGGGTCGAGGAGATCCTCGCGGCCATGCCGGTCGAGGCCAAAGTGGGTCAGGTCATTCAGGCGGAGATCAACAATATTAGACCGGAGGAGGTCAAGGAGTACCGGATCGGCTCGGTCCTCAACGGCGGTGGCGGCTGGCCCTGGGAAGAGAAGAGCTCGACGCCCGAGGACTGGCTGACGATGGCAGACGGCTTTTGGGAGGCCTCCATGGATGTTCCCGACGGTGAGCCAGCCATTCCGATCCTCTGGGGTCTGGACGCGGTCCACGGCCATAACAATGTCATCGGTGCGACGCTCTTTCCACACAACATCGGTCTAGGCGCCGCCAACAATCCCGATCTCATCCGGGAGATCGGCCGTGCAACGGCACGGGAAGTCGCCGCTACGGGCCAGGACTGGGATTTCGGGCCGACCATCGCCGTGGCTCGGGACGACCGTTGGGGTCGGACCTACGAGAGCTATTCCGAAGATCCAGAGATCACTGTTCGACCGCGGCAAGCCTTCGAGTCGTCCTCTGGCCCGCCAGCAGGAGATTGTGGGCTCGCCCGAGCACCGCGAAGTGGGTCGTCGTGCGGTCCGTGAATCGCTGGTGCTGCTGAAGAACAAC
>Ga0255052_10002771_pt1 | contig 12454 bp, 12 predicted proteins | sample JV7_2_21_MG_FD_188632 | JGI IMG/M metagenome (GOLD analysis project Ga0255052, IMG submission 188632) | Seawater microbial communities from Jervis Inlet, British Columbia, Canada - JV7_2_21 | ecosystem: Environmental > Aquatic > Marine > Inlet | place: Canada: British Columbia | collected... | reverse complement strand
GACGAGCGTCTCGCCAACAGCTGCGAGTCCGGCCAGCACCAGCCCGGCTGACGCGCGCAGATCAGTCGCCATCACGGGCGCAGCGGTGAGTTTTTCGACGCCCCGGCAGACCGCAGTATTTCCCTCGATCTGGATATCTGCACCCATCCGCTGCAGCTCCAGCACATGCTGGAAGCGATTCTCGAAGATCGTCTCTGTGATTGTGCCAACACCCTCAGCAACGGCGTTCATCGCACAAAATTGCGCCTGCATGTCGGTCGGAAACCCCGGGTAGGGCGTTGTTCGAATATCGACAGCGCATGGCCGCCGGCCGCCCATGTCGATCTCAATGTAATCCTCGCCTATTACAAACTCTGCACCCGCCTCCTGAAGTTTAACGATGACGGCCTCCAGATGGATCGGCCACGCCATATTAAGGCGCAATTTACCGCCCGTCATCGCCGCACCGACAAGATAAGTGCCCGCCTCGATCCTGTCCGGCAAAACAACATGATCTGCCCCGCCCAGTGCTTCGACACCCTCAATCCGAATCGTGCTCGTGCCCGCACCGGTAACATTCGCGCCCATACTGTTCAGAAGATTGGCGACGTCTATGACCTCCGGCTCGCGAGCTGCGTTTTCGAGGACGGTATCACCTTTGGCGAGTACCGCCGCCATCATCAGATTCTCAGTGCCCGTCACGGTGACTGTATCGAATACGATATGCGCACCGACAAGGCGCTCGGCCCGTGCCAAAATAAAACCGTTCTCGACGACGACCTCGGCACCCATCGCCTGTAACCCCTGTACGTGCAGGTTGACCGGCCGCGCACCGATTGCGCAGCCACCGGGCAGCGACACGGCAGCCTCGCCAAATCGTGCAACAAGAGGTCCCAGTACAAGAATCGACGCCCGCATGGTCTTGACCAGGTCATAGGGCGCACGCCGCTCGGTAACATTCGACGCATTGACCTCAACATTTAGCTTGTCGTCAAAAGTCACCTCGACGCCCATGCTCTGCAGCAGGGTGATCATGGTCGCCACATCTTTGAGTTGCGGTACGTTTCTGATCGTGGCGGGCTCCGCGGAAAGCAGCGTACCTGCCAGTATTGGCAGTGCCGCGTTCTTGGCCCCCGACACCGTGATTGTGCCGTTCAGCGGAGTGCCGCCTTTGATGAGAAGCTTATCCACCTGCTTTCACTTGCAGGTCCCGCCATTCATCAGCCGTGTGGGCCCGTATCGACATTGCGTGAATCTCGTTGCCCATCAGCTCGCCCAAGCATCGGTACACCATCTGGTGCCTCGCAATCGGCCGCTTACCAGCGAAATCGGCGCATATGACGAGTGCAGCGTAATGCGTATTGTCCTCGCTGAAAACACTCGCTTCGGCGCCCTCGAGGCCATTTTCGATTAAAGACTTGATTTCTGCCGGATCCATGACTAAAAGGTCTGCTTTTTGTACGAAACGGCGCGCAGTGTAGCAAAACATGGCCGTGGACCATTGTGTATTATTAACCTCCCGACCCGGATAACCTGACAAGACGAAGCCGTTGACAAAGACGGCGACACTCCGGCCCGATTGTTCAATTAACCTGACCCTATGCCTGGCAATATTGCGGAAGTTTTTGGCGGCCTGATTCTCCTGATCTGGGGAGCAGACCGCTTCGTTCATGGTGCGGCAGCGACAGCCCGCAACCTGGGCATTGCGCCGTTGATGATCGGCCTGACCATCGTCGCCTTTGCGACGTCATCACCGGAAATCCTCGTATCAATTGTTGCCGCTGGGCGCGGCGAGACTGACCTGGCAATCGGCAATGCCCTGGGCTCAAATATTGCCAATATCGGTCTCGTTCTTGGCACGGTCGCGCTCATTCGGCCTATCGAGCTGAGATCAGCCACCCTGCGTCGGGAAATGCCGGCGCTGCTGGCGGTATCCTTACTGACGGTTGCTTTGTTCCTGGATTCTCACCTGGCGCGCATCGATGGTTTCGTCCTTCTGACCGCGCTGGTTATCGTCATCATCTGGCTGGTCCGGCTCGGCATCCGGTCATCGTCAACCGATCCGCTGCAGGCCGATTTCGAGGCCGAAATCCCCAAGGACATCGCGATGCGAGCGGCCATTATCTGGCTGATCGTCGGTATTATCGCCCTCCTGTTTGGCGCCGAACTCATGGTGGATGGCGCGATGAGAATAGCCGTGGCAGTCGGCGTTTCCGAGATGGTCATAGGCATTACGCTGGTCGCACTGGCCACCAGCTTGCCGGAACTCGCGGTTTCCCTTGTCAGCGCAATCAAAGGCGAATTCGGCATAGCCATCGGCAACATTGTCGGCTCAAACATCTTCAATATGCTCGCCGTCATCGGCGTCGCCGCTGTCATACAGCCCGCAGCACTGGAGTCGACGGTGCTGTCACTGCATCTGTTCGTGATGGTCGCCTTTACGCTGGTTTTGTTCGCGATGACCTACGAATATGACGGCAGGGGTGTCATTACTCGCTATGAGGGCTTCGCGCTCGTTGCGGCATTTCTGGCCTACGACACATATGTCGTCCTACAAAACGTTAGAATCGGACATTGACCCAGCACAGGCCGGAGGCCAGGCGTTGAAAGATTCTTCTTCCAAAGACCTCGTGGCGATTGCCACCAGCGTGCTCAACATCGAGTCACGCGCCGTCAACGAGCTTGTATCGAGACTCGATGACACTTTTGCGGCGGCCTGCAGGATTTGCCTCGAAACCGAAGGTCGGGTCGTTGTCACCGGAATGGGTAAGTCCGGGCATATCGGCGGCAAAATCGCAGCAACGCTGGCCAGCACAGGCACGCCCTCTTTTTTCATGCATCCCGCGGAAGCCAGCCACGGTGACCTCGGCATGATCACTTCGCACGATACATTACTGGCCGTGTCGTATTCAGGAGAAACTGATGAAGTGGTCACAATCCTGCCACTGGTCAAACGTATGGGTGCAAAACTGATTTCAATGACTGGCAAACCGGGTTCGACTCTCGCGAAAGCTGCTGACGTTCACCTCGACGTCCACGTCAGTGAAGAAGCCTGCCCGCTCAACCTCGCCCCGACGGCCAGCACGACGGCAATGCTTGCAATGGGCGATGCGCTTGCCGTTGCATTGCTCGAAAGTCGCGGATTCACTGCTGAGGATTTCGCGAGATCGCACCCCAGCGGGAGCCTGGGCAAGCGATTGTTGTTACGCGTTTCCGACGTCATGCACGCAGGCGATGAAGTGCCATCCGTTTTGGCATCAGTAAGCGTCAGCAATGGCCTGATGGAAATGACGCAAAAAGGACTTGGGGTGACGGCCATCATTGACGACGACAGTCGAATTCTTGGCGTTTTCACAGATGGAGATTTGCGCCGCACACTGGACAGTGAAATCAATGTGCACAAAACCGATATGCAATCTGTGATGCATCCCGGTTGCATCACCATCGGTCCGGATGACATGGCAGCGGAAGCCGTGCACATCATGGAGGAAAATAAAATTACTTCATTGCTGGTCACAGACGACGAGAATCGTCTTGTTGGTGCGTTGAATATTCATGACCTTTTTCGTGCCGGAGTCATGTGAACGTGGCCGGCAACAGAACATTTCCATCGGACTTGCGACTCATCGGTTTTGATATTGACGGCGTCTTCACAAACGGCCGGTTTTATTTGTCCGACGATGGAATCGAATCGAAGGCATTTTGCACACAGGATGGATTCGGGATCCGACAGGTTCTCGATGCCGGAATCGCGGTCGCAGTAATCAGTGGTCGACAATCGAAGGCCGTCGACAGGCGCATGGCGGAGCTCGGTGTGTCCCATGTCGCTCAAGGCTGCAAGGACAAAGTCACAGTCTTCGATCAACTGATCGACGAACTCGGCATCGATGCGGGCCAGACGGCATTCGTTGGTGATGACATTCCCGATTTGCCATTGCTTCGCCGCTCAGGATTCGGCATTGCTGTCGCCAACGCTGTGGCGGCCGTCAAGGCGGAATGTGACCTGGTGACGACTGCATCCGGCGGTGCCGGGGCGGTTCGCGAGGTTTGTGAATTCATTCTCGCCTCAACCGCAGCTGACCGGGACTAGTCGGTTATGAATGCGCGAAATATTCTGACTATCTCTGGCCTGCTGATCTTCGCAATCGGGTCCTGGTACCTTGCCAGTTTGAATCAGGCAACAGAAATCACTAAAACCGTATCGGACACGGAGTTCGGCGGTTTTTACCTGCGATCCGCACGCATATTTGGCACTGACGACGATGGGCAACTCCTCTACGAAATCGAAGCGGAGTATGCAGAGCAAAAGGAGAACAAAGAAATCGAACTGCAAAATGTTCGTATCAACTATTCATCCGGCGCAAATGTGCCGTGGACGATCAACGCCGATGTGGCGATGATCAGTGATGATTATGACCTGCTTCGCTTGAGCGGACATGTCGTCGCGATCAGCGAAGATGGTTTCTCCGGACAGGTCACCGAAATTCGCGCACCCCATCTCGACATCGATCCGATTGGATACAGAGCCGAGACTGATAGTCGTGTTCAAATCCGCATCGGGTCACGCAGCCTTACCGCTACCGGCATGCTAGCATTGCTGCAGGACAACCGGCTTCATCTAAAGTCAAACGTCAGCGGAAAATTTGTTCCGTGATACGACTCATTCTGCCGAAACAAGACATGCGATTGACCGAAGAAATGTTTTCATCAAAACGCTGCGGAGTGATCGCAGTTCTTCTTTTATCGTCACTGGCGTTTGCGCAGACGGATGAACTGCGGTTGCCGATCCTTCTTGATGCCGATTCGACCGATTACGACGGCAAGAGCTCGATGTTGATGTTTCGTGGCTTGCGCTTGACACAAGGCAACCTGGGCATTGCAGCGGATGAAGGCCGGGCGACGAAAATGGACTTCGAAGACAGCGTCTGGCATTTCAACGGCAACGTCGTCATCGATGTCGATAACGGCCACATCGAATGCGACACTGCCGATATCGTGTTCTCCGGTTATCAACTGCGACTTGCTACGATCGTCGGTTCCCCTGCAACGTTTCGCCTGGAACGGCCGGGCAGCGAACAGACCACTTATGCTGAAGCCGGCAGACTGAAGTACGACTTTGATGCCGGTGTCGTCGAGTTCTCGGATGATGCAACCATTACCGAGGGTGGCAATCAGATCGCCAGCAACTATCTCGTTTATAACATCCGGGAACAACGCATCAATGCGTCCTCAGGTGGTGAAGGTGACCCGAAAGTGAGGATCACTTACACGCCGGGCGACCTCAGTGAATTGACGCCCGGTGGCGAGGAGGCAGATGCCATCGAGGAACAAGAGCCGCTCGACACCGAAGTACCTGAGGAAGAAAAGCCACCCGAAACCGAAGATCCAGAGGAAGAAAAACCACCCGGCACCGATGTTCCCGAGGGCAACGGAGAGCCCGGCTGATGAGTATTCTGAGTGTTCAGGATATTGCCAAACGCTACAAATTTCGCGAAGTCGTCAAAGGGATATCCCTTGAGATCAAGAGTGGCGAAGTCGTTGGATTGCTCGGCCCGAATGGCGCCGGTAAAACGACCGCATTCTATATGATTGTCGGCCTCATCGCGTCAGATCGCGGCCAGATTCTGCTTGACGGACAAGACCTTACGGGGCTGCCAATGCACCGGCGTGCGGGCCTGGGACTGGGCTATCTGCCACAGGAAGCATCAATTTTTCGCAAGCTGACGGTTGAGCAGAACATCCTGGCGATTCTCGAAAACCGCAAGGCGCTGGATCGCGCCGGACGCGAGCAGGAACTTGACCAGCTGCTCGACGAGCTGCATGTCGGGCACGTTCGTGGAAGTCTCGGCATCAGCCTGTCGGGCGGCGAACGTCGCCGCGTCGAAATCGCCCGCGCGCTCGCCGCTAACCCTCGTTTCGTTCTTCTGGATGAGCCATTCGCCGGCGTCGACCCGATTTCGGTACTCGATATTCAGCGCATTATCAGGCATTTGTCTGACCGCGAAATCGGGGTCCTGATTACTGACCATAATGTGCGGGAAACGCTCGGAATCTGCTCGCGAGCCTATATACTGAGTGACGGAAGTCTGATCGCCTCAGGGTCTCCTGACGACATTCTGGAAAATCAGCACGTTCGGGAAGTGTATCTCGGACAGGAGTTCAAACTCTGAGTCAAAATTGCGTAACCAGTTTAGATTCGAAAGGGCATTTGCAGTGATACTGCGCAGAGCAAACGCGAAGATGATTTCGAAGATCCGCACTCCGTCATGCTGAAACCGACTCTTCAACTGAAACTCGGCCAGACGCTAACGATGACGCCGCAATTGCAGCAGGCGATTCGCCTGCTGCAATTGCCTGTGCTCGATCTGAGTGCTCAGATTCAGGACGCACTCGAAGAAAATATCATGCTGGAGATGGAGGACTTGCCCGATGTCCCCAAGACTTCGGCCGAAACCACCGCTGAAATCGAGACCATTCGTGCGGAAGATAGCTGGCAATCCAGCTCCCTGGATCGCATTCAGGACGGCGGTTGGAACGGCGAAAGCCGCCCTGCCAGCGAGTTCGCCGACCAAAGCGGGCAGTCACTTCGCGAACACCTGCTCTGGCAGCTCGAACTGGAACATTTCACGCCGCGAGAGGCCTTGATTGGCGAAGTCCTGATTGACGCAATCAATGATGACGGATACCTGACAACCGAACTCAGGGAGATTACGGACTTCATCGATGACGAGGCCGGCGTCTCGATCGAGGAAACTGAAAAGGCGTTAGCCAAAGTACAACGACTTGATCCTGTGGGCATCGGCGCACGATCACTTTCCGAATGTATTGTGCTGCAATTGCGCCAGCTGGCTCCGTCGACACCGGGCGTCAAGCTCGCGGAACAGATGGCAACCGACCATTTGCCACTTATTGCCAATCAGGAATATGGCGAAATACGCCGTGCGCTACGGACCTCAGAAGAAGCCTTCGAAGTGGCGCTGGCACTGGTAAAAAGCTGCAATCCAAAGCCAGGGCTCGCGGTTAGCCCGGCGGCGGCTGAATACGTCATTCCTGATGTTTTTGTCCGCAAGATCGACGGTCACTGGCAGGTCGAGGTCAGTGCATCGGGCATTCCCAGGCTATCGGTAAATCAACAATACGCGAAGCTTCTGCGGGGCAGTGGTGACCATGCGGCCCTGCGCACACAGCTGCAGGAGGCGCGCTGGCTCGTCCGCAGCCTGGAAATCCGTAATGAGACGCTGATGAAGGTTGCTACCTGTATCGTCTCGCGGCAAAAGGACTTTCTCGAACATGGCGACGAGGCCATGAAGCCGCTAGTATTAAGAGACGTTGCAGAATCAATTGGAATGCACGAATCGACCATTTCACGAGTCACCACAAACAAGTACATGCATACGCCGCGCGGCGTATTCGAATTCAAGTACTTCTTCTCGAGCCACCTCTCGACGGTGGACGGAGAGGATCAATCCTCAACTTCAGTACGCGCCAAGATTCGCAAGCTGATTGGTACGGAGAACCCCGCCAAACCACTGAGCGACAGCAAAATTGCCAACCTTCTGGCCGAAGAAGGGATTACGGTGGCGCGTCGAACTGTCGCGAAATACCGCGAAGCGATGAGAATATTGTCGTCGAGCGAGCGAAAAGTCAGAAAACCCAGGTAGGTAATTCAACTAATAGGAAACAATCAGGGGGGACATAAACTAAAGTTAGGCTGACATCAGACGCTAAGGTCACTGGTTGAGAGGAATGCCGTTAAAGCGCTGAAAGACAAGGACTTTCACAGGAGAATATTATGCAATTAGATATCACCGGCCACCATGTCGACATAACAATCCCATTGAGAGATTACGTCGTAAGTAAACTGGAAAAAGTTGAGCGACATTTCGACCTGGTAACGGATGTGCATTGCATTTTGACAGTGGAAAAACTGAGACATAAGGCAGAAGCGACGGTGAGCGTCAATGGCGTGAAAGTTTATGCCGACGCAACCGAAGAAGACATGTATGCTGCCATCGACCGCCTAACCGACATACTTGATCGCCGTGTTAGAAAACACAAAGAAAAACTCGTCGACCATCACGCCAGGGACACCAATAAACGAAACTATAGCTGAGCAATTTCCGAGTATGTCGGGGCAGGCTGATGCGCGCCGACAATAACTATGTTTATCAATAAAAACTCGATGCCATGAATCTTGAGGAACTCGTCAAACCGGATAGTGTGCTGTGCAACGTATCAGCGCGGAGCAAAAAGCATTGTCTCGAAATTCTGAGTGAGCTTCTGACAAGATCAAATCCAGACATCGCCAGCGAAGAAGTATTCGTCAAACTCATCGAACGCGAGCGACTGGGTTGCACTTGCCTCGACAAAGGAATCGCCTTTCCCCATTGCCGCATCAGCGGTCTGAACACAAGTTGCGCGGCGTTGATGAGGCTCGCAGATCCTGTCGATTTCGATTCAACAGACGGTGAATCGGTAGACTTGGTATTTGGGTTGATGGTCCCGGAAAACCTCGACGCCGAAGACTATGCTGACGTCGATCTGCTAGCCAATCTACTCCGCGACCAGGCGTTATGTGCCAGGCTTCGTGCCGCGACAAATAGCAAGGATCTCAGTGATGCGCTTCTGGCCGGACAGATGACGCCGGCACATAAACTGAAGAGCGCCCAACAGGGCTGAGGCGCGAACATTTCTGACAATGCCTGACGAAAACCGACTAATCATCATCAGCGGGCTGTCGGGGTCAGGGAAAAGCGTGGCACTTCACGCTCTCGAAGATCTTGGCTATTACTGTATCGACAATATGCCGGCGGCACTGTTGCTGTCCCTGGTCGAGGAAGTCACAAAACCCGGAGAGAATGCGGCAAACCGCATTGCAGTCGGCGTTGATGCGCGAAATCGTCTCGACGACCTCGTTGCCTTGCCGGGCGAAATCCAGGCATTGCAGGAATCCGGTGTGCGAACTGATCTCTTGTTCCTGCAAGCGGATGACAACGAACTGCTCAAACGCTACGGTGAAACCCGACGACGTCACCCGCTCGCAAAAGCAGGAACTGAATTGCACGCAGCAATTGCGGATGAACGCGATATTCTCGGCCCGGTCATCAATGCAGCAGACCTCGTTATCGATACCTCGCGAACGAGCATCTATGAACTTGCAGACGTCATTCGCGAGCGAGTCGACCGACGAAGAACCAGGAATCTGTCCATTCTGCTGCAGTCGTTCGGCTTCAAGCACGGCATTCCGGCGGACGCGGATTTCGTCTTCGATTTGCGCTGCCTGCCGAATCCATATTGGCGCGCAGAACTGCGCGGACTTAACGGACTGGACCCGGAAGTCGCCAAATTCCTCGATTCCGAAAAGGCCTTTGTCCAGATGTATGAGGACATCCTTATCTTTCTGCAAAAATGGATTCCCGAGTACATGAGCGTCAATCGCAGCTACCTGACTGTTGCGCTGGGATGCACCGGCGGCCAGCATCGGTCAGTGCATATGACGGAAAAACTGGCCAGTTCACTGAATGAAACTCATGATCCGGTGCACACGCGCCACAACGAACTTGGTCATTCCGCAAATACTCCCTGACACCCTCACCTAAGATCGCTAAACTTCGCCACGACCGTCCGCGCCGCAGGCAGCGTGGACAGACCGGAGGCAGGATCCATGGAAGCGAGGGAGCATACCCAGGCCAATCTCTCACTGCTGCGCGAAAGGCTCGGCACCGGGCGATTGCGTTCGGCGAAAATGCTCATTGGCAGCCTGCACCCGTCAGAGGTCGCCCGCCTCCTCGAATCACTGCCCCTGGCCGAACGCGCTGTTATCTGGGAGATGGTCGGGTCGGATAGCGGTGGTGACGTCCTGGTCGAATTGGCCGATGAGGTTCGCGACCGGCTTATCGAGAGCATGCCGCCTGATGAGATTGTCGCAGCCCTCGACGGCATGGAGCTCGATGACCTTGCTGACCTTGTCGCCGATTTTCCAGAGGCGCTGACCCAGGAAGTCTTGCGTTCGCTCGATCATCAGGACCGTGAACGACTCCATACCGTTCTATCTCATGATGAGGACAGTGCTGGCGGCCTGATGAATGTCGACGTCATCACGGTCCGTCCGGACGTGACCATCGAGGTTGTTTTGCGCTACCTGCACGCCCGCGGGGAAATCCCGGATGGTACGGATAGCATCTATGTGGTCAATCGTAACAACGAGTATTTCGGTACCGTTTTCTTGTCACGCTTGCTGACACTCGACCCGAACAACTTTGTCGCGGAAATCATCTCGACTGAAATTCAGCCGATCCCGGCGCACACACCTTCGGAGGAAGTGGTCTGGGAGTTCGAGAACCGGGATTTGCTATCGGCACCGGTCGTTGACGATGACAATCGGTTGGTCGGCCGTATTACGATCGACGACATCGTCGACGTCATTCGTGATGAGGCGGAACACTCGCTAATGGGCGCCGCCGGTCTTGACGAAGAAGACGACATGTTCGCTCCGGTCGTCAGGAGCGCACAGAGACGCGCTTTGTGGCTCGGCATCAACCTGGCGACTGCGTTCCTTGCCGCGTCAGTTGTTGATCTCTTCCAGACAACCCTGGATAAGATCGTCCTGCTGGCAGTCTTGATGCCTGTCGTGCCCAGCATGGGAGGTGTTGCAGGTAGTCAGTCGCTTATCGTGATCACGCGCGCGATGGCGCTCGGCCAGATTGACCGGAACAACGCAAAGAGAATCTTGCGCAAGGAATTCCTTGTCGGCATGCTGAACGGCATCGCATGGTCGGTTGTTGTCGCGATGTTTACCTATATGTGGTTTGGTGACTGGCGTCTTGGTGCGGTCATCGCTGGCGCAATGGCCATCAACATGGCCGCTGCCGCGCTCGCCGGATTCACGGTGCCGCAGGTACTCAAGAGAATGGGTATCGATCCCGCGCTGGCGGGTGGTGTGGTGCTCACGACCATTACGGACGTTATCGGATATATGTCTTTCTTGGGGCTAGGAGCCGTGTTTTTGTTGTAGGTCGACGCGGTAGCAGTCGATTCATTCGAACATCAGGCCTTTTGGCATGGCGCTAAAGATCACAAATTCGCCGGGAGCGAATTTGGACGCGTACGCGCCCGCAGGGCCGGCGACACGATGTCGCCGGTCAATTCGCACCCATTCCGTTGAGCGATTGTAGTAGTGGCGTCAACGCAGCCATTCCTTGACAGCGCTAAAGATCACCAATTCGCCTGGAGCGAATTTGGACGCGCCTGCGCGCCCGCAGGGACGGCGACACGATGTCGCCGGTCAATCCGCACCCATTCCGTTGAGCGATTGTAGTAGTGGCGTCAACGCAGCCATTCTTTGACGGCGCTAAAGATCAATCTGCACCTACCGATCAATGGATCCCGTTCATTGCAGGCGGATTGGGCGAATTGGGAGAGCCATATTCCTGTTGTAGCTATGTCCTAGCGGCTCTCGAATCCGCTCAGGTCTTTCTTGACCCAGTCCGGTGCGAATAGTCTCGGCACATTCTTGCCGCAAATGAAATCGAACAACTGGTCCTTAACTTTCATGCCATCCTGGTAGCCGAGTTTGATCAGTTCCCTGGTGTATGCCTGCTCGAACAAAAGGTAGCTTAAGAGTCGACCTTCGCTGCTGTTGCGTCCGGCAACTCCGCGAAGCAACGCACGAACCGCACGCGGCATTTCCGTGCGGCATTGATGAGCAATCGCACGCAAATCACGACTTGGCACGATCAGCATCGTATCGATCGCACGCATTCTCGATAGTTGGCCACGACGGTGCTCCTCGGGCACGGAGTCAATCAGCTGATTGACGCGCGTCATGTGCTCCAGGTCAGAATACAGGCCATCCATGAACAATGTGTCCAGCATGTATCCGGCAATTTCTGCAAGGCTTGGGAATGATTGCGCACTGTCCACATCAGCGGCCCTGTCGGCGGTCTCGTCACGAACGCCGATCACCAGGATGCGATCAGCGCCCAGGTGAATCGCGGGGCTGAGAGGAGTCGCCTGTCGCATCGCCCCATCGCCGAAATACTCGCCGCCAATCATTACCGGCGGAAAAATCATGGGCACTGCAATACTCGCCATCAGGTGATCGAGATTGATGGGCTGGCGGATACCGCCGCGACGTGTTCTCGACCACGGCTTGCAGCCCGGCGCAGCCTGAAAAAAGGACGCCGACCTGGCTGAGCCATAGCCGGCCGCGGTAACCGCGACGGCGTGCAAGTAGCCGTCATCGATAGATTTCTGAATTCGCGGAAAACGTATATTTCGACTTAATAACGAACGCAACGGCGCGTTGTCCAGCAGTGATTTGGGCGTTCGGACCAGCAATCCGCCGGTCACGATGGCCCCAAACCATTGCAGGCTGCTCTTGAGCATCGTCAGGCTGTCCGACCGAAAGACGTGATTGCTTTGAAAATGACCCCAGACGCGCTCGAGCTCCGCGACTGCCACGCGGAATCGGCGG
>Ga0255052_10002770_pt1 | contig 12457 bp, 8 predicted proteins | sample JV7_2_21_MG_FD_188632 | JGI IMG/M metagenome (GOLD analysis project Ga0255052, IMG submission 188632) | Seawater microbial communities from Jervis Inlet, British Columbia, Canada - JV7_2_21 | ecosystem: Environmental > Aquatic > Marine > Inlet | place: Canada: British Columbia | collected... | reverse complement strand
ACATCCTGCATGTCATAAAGCCCTGGGGTCTGTTTGTGAACCCACTGTATGGCTTTCAGAGCGCCTCTGGCAAAAGTGTCTCTGCTTGATGCTTTGTGAGTAATCTCGATTCTTTCACCAAGTCCGCCAAAAAGAACTGTATGCTCTCCAACAATATCACCGGCACGTATTGTCTGTATGCCTATCTCTTTTTGGGCCCTTTCACCTATGATGCCACGTCTTGAATAGACTGCTGTCTCTTCGAGGTTTCTGTCTAGTGTTGAGGCGAGTACCTGTGCCATTTTCATTGCTGTGCCCGAGGGGGCATCTTTCTTCAGCCTGTGGTGGGCTTCGATTACTTCAACATCATAGTCATCACCGGTAACTTTTGCTATATCCGATAAAACTTTCAACAGAATGTTTACTCCAACACTCATGTTGGGAGCAAAAACGCAAGGAGTGTTCTGGGCATAGAGTTTTATATGATCTATTTCATCTTTGCTGAAACCGGTGGTCCCGATAACAACAGGGATTGGTCTGTCAGTCAGGGTTTTTAAGCATTCAATTGTGGCGGACGGTGACGAAAAATCAACAAGAACATTGGCATCATCGATTATGCTCCGTAGATCATCAGTAATGTTTATTCCTGTTGAACCGATGCCGATAACATTTCCTATATCCTTTGCGATTAATTCGTGGCCCTTTTTCTCCAGAGCACCGGTAAGTTTAATATCATCAATATTATTTGCAAGTGTAATTATGCGGCTACCCATTCTCCCGGAAGCACCGGAAACTATCATATTAATCATTATCAATCTCCCTATTTAAAGGTGTTTGTGATGATTCATCTTCGAGCTTGCATGCTATCCTGTATTTATCTGATGCCCATGCACCCAGATCAATCAACTTGCATCGTTCTGAACAGAACGGTTTAAAAAGATTGTTCTGCCATTCTGTCCATTTTTTGCATGTAGGGCATTTAGTCTTCATATTTTATATGTCCACTATTCCGTCAAATACCTTCTCGGCAGACCCGGTCATGTATACATGGTTATCTTTTGCTGACCACTGAACTGACAGTTTACCGCCCGGAAAGTGCAAATTCATTTTTCGATTAGCAAGGCCGAGCAGCACTGATGCGACACCTGCGGCGGAAGCGCCTGTTCCGCATGCCAGTGTCTCTCCAGTACCCCGTTCCCATACCCGCATCTTAATATTGCTTTTATTAATTATTTGTATAAATTCTACATTTGTCCTCTTGGGAAAGAGCCTATGGTTTTCGATGAGCGGACCGAATTGGTCAACTGCTACCGAATCTGTGTTTTTAACCACAATTACTGCATGCGGGTTGCCCATAGAAAGACAGGTTATTTTGAATGATTTATTCTTGATTTTCAGAGGGTAATTTATAATCAGTCTGGAATTAGCCCCACTGTGTATCCCCTTAGAAAGGCGGGGGAGGGGGAGCTTTACCTTCCTGCTTATAGCAACAGGGATTAACTCAGGTGCAAATATAGGCTCGCCCATGTCAACTTTTACAAGTGTTCCAGATTTTTCCGGATAGATAATGCCTGCCATTGTTTCGATAGACAAGACCCGTGATTTCCTGAATCTGGTTGGTGTTAATCTGCTTTCCCATATATGCTTTGCTACACACCTTATGCCGTTTCCGCACATCTCAACTTCAGAACCGTCGGCATTGAAGATCCTGATTTTGTAGTCTGCCTTGGTGGAATCACAGAGAACCAGTAGCTGGTCTGCCCCGATTCCGAATCTGCGGTTACACAGTTTTTTTGAAAGCCCGGAGAGTCGTCTTGATTTTATAGATCTGTATTCGACAAGAATAAAATCATTGCCAAGACCGTGTATTTTAGTGAAGTAAAGTTTCATGTTTGGTGTCTATTTCAGGAATTCCGGAACTCTGACATTATGAGCAAGATCTTTGTACTGTTCCCGTTCCCTGATAATATAATATTTATTACCATTGACGAGCACTTCTGCAGGTCGCGGTCTGCCGTTATAATTGGAACTCATCGAAAAACCATATCCACCTGCGCTCATCACAGCGAGAAGGTCATCATGCAGGGGACGTCCCAGTTTTCTATCTTTGGCAAGAAAGTCTCCTGATTCGCATATAGGCCCGACTACATCAACCTGCACTTTCTTCCTTGAATTTATTTTCACAGGCAGGATCAGGTGATATGCTCCATAGAGGCTCGGTCTTACCAGGTCATTCATCCCTGCGTCAACAATTACAAATTCCTTGAAAGGGGTTTTTTTCAGATACAATACTTTTGTAACCAGTATCCCGGCATTTCCTGCTATTGATCGACCGGGCTCGATGATCAGAGTGAAGTCATATTCCTTGATAAGGGGTTTTAACGCCTTTGCCAAGTCACTTGGATATGGAGCAACTTCTCCATTGTAAGTAATGCCGAGGCCTCCTCCAATATCGAGGTACTTTATTTCTATGCCATGTGATTTGAGTTTTTTTGCGAGGACAAGAATCTTTTTGAGGGCTTCCACGAACGGGGATATACGGGTTATCTGAGACCCTATATGGCAATGAATTCCGAGTATGGTTGTGTTTGCCAGACTATTGGCTAATTTGTAGTTTTCAACAGCTTCCTCGATAGGGATGCCGAACTTGTGCTTTTTTAATCCTGTAGATATGTAAGGATGTGTGGAGGCCCTGATATTTGGATTAACCCTTAATGCAATGGGAGCTTTAACACCCATCTCTCCGGCTATTTTGTCTATAGCAAGGAGTTCATCAGAAGATTCTATGTTAAACATAAGAATACCCGATTTTAATGAATATTTTATTTCATCCGAAGTTTTGCCCACACCGGCATAAACGATTTTACTGGCAGGAATTCCGGATTTCAGTGCAAGGTAGAGCTCCCCGCCTGATACCACATCAGCGCCGCACCCGTTTTTTGCAAGGGCGCGCAGGATTGCATTGTTAGGATTCGCTTTGAGAGCAAAACATATTAAGTGAGGATAGCCATCGAAAGCTTCCTCAAAAGCCTTGTAGTGCTTTACAAGAGTTTTATGACTGTAAATATATAGAGGGGTTCCCACTTCATTTACAATTTTTTTAATGGGAATGCCTTCTGCATGCAACTCTGTTTTTTTGTATTTAAAATAGTGCATTAATCTACCTGAGTATTAAAAGAGATTTATTATACAAAATTATAATTTAAAATAGTTTATCACATGATTTAGTCCAAGGCATTACGGTATTAATGTATAATGAATATCTTATGGAAATAATAAATAGAGCACAGGAAGTTATCAGAAAATACGATATGCTCTCGACCGGAGATCATATTCTTATCGGTTTGTCTGGCGGACCTGATTCGACATGTCTTGCAGTTATTTTAGATAAACTCAGATATGATTTTAATCTCTCCCTGAGTGCATTATATGTGGATCACAGGCTCAGACCTGATGAAGTTAAAAGGGAGATAGCTTTTTGCAAACAGTTTTGTATGGATCGGTCTATCGAATTTTTTGTGCAGTCTGTTGACGTAAAAAAACATGCTGATGAGCGGGGGGACAATATGCAGGAGACTGCAAGAGAATTGCGCTATCAGGCATATGAGGATATAGCAAAGAAGATAAATGCCTCTAAAATTGCCCTTGGACATAATGCCGATGACCAGGCAGAGACTGTGGTGATGAGGCTGTTCCGTGGCGCCGGGAAAAAAGGTCTGTCTGGCATGCCTGCTGTCAGGGGCAGTATTATCAGACCGCTTATCGAAATCGAAAGGCAGGTTATTGAGCAGTTCCTGTCTAAAGATGTTGCCCAGACTTACATGGTCGATTCTTCTAACGCTAAGGATAATTACTTCAGAAACTGGCTTCGAGGCAGACTATTTAAGGATCTGAAGGAATGGAACCCTTCGGTGATTCGTGATATTTGCAGAACAGCGGACGTTTTAAAAGAAGAAGATGAGTATCTTGAACTGATAGTTACAAAGACATTAATGAGACTTATCAGTAGAAAGGGTGTTAACCGGATTGAGCTGTTTATCGTACCTCTTGAGAGTATAGAAAAGCCAGTATTAAGGCGTATTCTCAGAAGGGCCATCGAAGCAACTGAGGGATTGAGAGGGATAGGTTTTGTTCATATTGAAGATATTATCAAGCTTATAAAGAAGGGTAAGCCCGGTGACAGGATCTATCTTCCAAGGGGTGTTCGAGTGGTAAAGGAATATTCCATTTTAAAAATCAGTTCAGAGCCTCTGGTAAAAATTGGCGAATATGAGATTCAGCCTCCATGTGAAGTTAACATAGGAGAAATTGGTATTACCCTGGAGGCGTTTATGGAGGACAAGGCAGAAGACACTGTTGACGGGAAAACATCCTGTTTCTTTGATGCAGATGCCATAAGTTTTCCGCTGAAGATCAGGGCCAGGGCAAAAGGAGATTTTTTCTGTCCTGTTGGTTTTGGGAAGAGGAAAAAACTACAGAATTATTTTGTGGACGAAAAAGTCCCCAGAGATGAGCGAGACAGGATTCCTATTGTTCTGTCCGGAAATGATATTATATGGGTTGCAGGATACAGGGCTGACGACAGATTCAAGGTGACTGACAGGACAGAAAAGGTTTTAAAACTTAAAATTACTGAGGCTTAAGTTTAGCACAGGAGGAATTTTTGACCGACAAGATCAGGGTACGCTTTGCACCGAGTCCAACCGGATTTTTACATATAGGGGGAGCAAGGACAGCGCTTTTTAATCGGCTTTATGCAAGGCACAACAATGGTATGTTCGTCTTGCGGATTGAGGATACGGACAGGGAACGATCAACCGATGAATATATAGACGCAATTGTTCAGGGAATGAAATGGCTTGGACTTGACTGGGATGAGGGTCCGTTCAGGCAGACTGACAGGTTTGATCTATACAGAAGTTATGCAGAAAAGTTATTAAGTGAAGGCAAGGCATATCACTGTTACTGTTCTCCAGAGGAGCTTGAAGCAATGCGGAAGGAGGCGATGGCTAAGGGTAAACCGATGAAGTACATCGGAAAGTGCAGGAATCTGAAGGAGCCTGTTCCCGGAGTCAGTCCGGTTGTAAGATTCAGAATGCCCCATGAAGGACATACGGTTGTTGATGATTTGATCAGGGGGGCGATTGAATTTGACAATGAACAGCTTGATGATCTGATAATCCTTCGCTCTGACGGCACTCCTACTTACAACCTGACAGTTGTTGTAGATGATGTTGATATGTCAATTACACATGTAATAAGGGGTGATGACCATTTAAACAATACCCCGAAACAGATTCAACTTTATAATGCGTTTGGATATCAGGTTCCTAAGTTCGCTCACCTGCCGATGATACTCGGTTCTGATAAGTCGCGTCTTTCCAAAAGGCACGGAGCTACGTCAGTAATGGCATATTATGAAATGGGATACCTGCCTGAAGCGCTTGTAAATTATCTGGTACGGCTCGGCTGGTCTTATGGGGACCAGGAGATATTTTCGGGTGAAGAACTTGTTGAATATTTCACTTTTGAAAATGTTGGCAAGGCAGCTGCAGTATTTAATCCGGAAAAACTTCTTTGGCTTAACAGTCAGTATATTATTAAGTCCTCATCAAAGAAGCTCGCTGATCTTGTAATGCCGTTTCTTGTGAAAGAAAAGATCATTGATGATGGGAACGAAATAGACATGGAATGGCTCTGCAGGGCAATAGACACTCTTAAAGAACGCTCAAAGACATTAATTGAACTTGCTAAATCACTGCGTTACTATATTGCGGAAGAAATTGAATATGATGAAAAGGCAAAGTCCAGATTTCTCAATGACAAGAGCCGTGATCTGCTTACCGAACTGAAAGATGGGCTGGAATCTCTTGATCAGTTTTCAGAGAGTGCTATAGAGCAGCTTTTCATGGTAATAGTGGAAAAATATGATATCAAACTTGGCAAACTTGCCCAGCCGGTTCGTGTTGCATTAACCGGGGGTACGCAAAGTCCTGGAATATTTGAAGTGATTGATGTCATCGGCAGGGATAAGACCATCAAAAGACTTAATAGTGCTATTGAGTCAATCTGAACTCATAACGTGGATCAATCTTGATTTGCTAAATATCGTTTCGATAAATAAGAGGTGCTATTTATATGTCCGAAAATGATTCAAAGACTACTTCAAACTTTATAAAACATATTATTGAAGAGGATTTAAAAAATAACAGGAATGATGGTAAAGTGCATACGCGTTTTCCACCCGAACCAAACGGCTATCTGCATATAGGCCATGCAAAGTCGATATGTCTTAACTTCGGCATGGCTGCCCGGTTTTCTGGTATATGCAATTTGAGAATGGACGACACTAATCCCAGTAAAGAGGATAAAGAATATGTGAATGCAATTACTGAAGATGTTAGATGGCTTGGTTATGACTGGGACGACAGGCTCTTTTACGCATCCGATTATTTTGAACAGCTTTACGAGTGCTCTGTGCGTTTAATAGAAGCGGGAAAGGCATATGTTTGTGATTTAACAGCGGATGAAGTAAGAAAGCACCGTGGTACTTTGACCGAGCCTGGCAGAGAGAGCCAGTATCGTAACCGTTCAGTTGCAGAAAACCTTGATCTTTTCCAGCGCATGCGTGCCGGTGAATTTGAGGATGGATCCCGCACACTTCGCGCAAAAATCGATATGGCATCCGGTAACATTAATATGCGTGATCCTGTTATATACCGCATTCAGCGAGAGACTCATTACAGGACGGGCGATAAGTGGTGCATTTATCCGATGTATGACTTCGCACACTGCGTATCGGATTCTATAGAGAAAATAACCCACTCACTTTGCACGCTCGAATTTGAAGATCACAGGCCGTTATATGACTGGTTTCTTGAGCAGTTGAATGTTCACCGTCCACAACAGATCGAATTCGCGCGTCTGAATTTGAGCTATACAATATTGAGCAAAAGAAAGCTTCTGATGCTGGTTGAGAAAAAATACGTAAAGGGATGGGATGATCCAAGGATGCTGACGATATCCGGTTTGCGGAGACGTGGATATACACCTGAGTCGATAAGGGACTTTTGTGATCGCATAGGCGTGGCGAAAAAGGAAAGCACTGTAGATATGGCGCTGCTTGAACATTGTGTTCGTGAGGATCTGAATAAACGGGCCAATCGTGTTATGGCTGTTCTGCGACCGTTAAAAGTGGTAATTACAAACTATCCTGAAGATCAGGTGGAAGAGATGGATGCAATAAATAATCCGGAAGACATGAATATGGGGACCAGAAAGGTCCCTTTTTCTCGTGAGATATTCATAGAAAAGGATGATTTCATGGAGGAACCTCCTAAAAAGTTCTTCCGTCTTGCACCGGGGCGGGAAGTGAGGCTAAGGTATGCATACTTCATAAAATGTATTCATGTAGTAAAGGATGAGCAGACCGGCGAAATATCGGAACTGCACTGCACCTATGATCCTGCAACAAGGGGGGGCGATTCTCCTGATGGACGAAAAGTAAAGGCAACGCTACATTGGGTTTCTGCCGGCCACTCGATTGAAGCAGAAGTGCGCCTGTATAATCATCAGTTTAATAAAGCCAATCCTGAAGAAGATGTTGAAGAGAATGATTTTCTGTCCAACCTTAACCACAATTCTCTTGAGACACTCAAGTCATGCCGGGTTGAACCGAGTTTGGCCGGTGCAGTGTCTGGAGACCGGTATCAGTTTGAGAGGATAGGATATTTCTGTGTTGACCCCGATTCATCCGGGAGACACCCGGTATTTAACCGTACGGTTACATTAAAAGACACGTGGGCCAGAATGCAAAAATCCCAGAAATAAATATGCATCTAATGAGAGATGTTACGGAGATTCGATATTTTTATTAACTATCCGAAATGGCGGACTTTTCCGAATTCTGTGCAGTATCAATAAAGCAGCTTATTTTCATAATAAACAGGGAAGTTGTTATTAGCAGAAGAATGATGCCCTGTGCCATGATCAGTACCTTCACACCCGCAATCGTAATTAAATAAAAAGATGTCAGCAGTGTTCCTACTATACTGCCCAGAGTTGACAGAGCATACAGGCTGCCTACGGTGGTGCCCGACGTGTGTAAACTGCAGATCATCAGCTTTACGGTATATGGGCTTACCATGCCAAGAAATACTGACGGGATGAAAAAAAGAACCATGGACGCCAGAAGCGGAGCCGTGCGAATCCCGAGTTCCAAATCGAAGATCCAATTTGAAATCGGATAACCATAAAGAGGAAATGTAAGAAACATAATTCCTGGCAATGCAATTATAAGACCTAACTTACGGGTGGATGGGTTAATGTCTGCAAATTTCCCTCCCATGTAATAACCTGCAGAAAGTCCTGCCAGAAACACACTGATAAGGCTTCCCCATACAAAGATAGAATTCCCAAAGTTAGGGGCAAGCACTCTGCTTCCCAGGATTTCAAAGGACATGACCAGTGCACCGCACGTAAAGACAATAAATTTAATCATTTTGATCCGCCATCATTTTACTTGACTTCCATATGTTTATATATATTTACCGGCGCAAAATCATCTGTAAGTATCTTGGCATCCATTTCATAATCAGTATAGTGGCCGTGGGATTGCGAAGCGATCACTGGAAAATCTATATTGAATTTTTTACGTTTCATTAAATCATTTGCTTTCACCCATACATGAATACTTTCTTTTTTGGTGCTATCTGCTGTAGCTATGAAAATGAAATTATCAGATACTATGCCTCTATATATATAAAGTTGAGAGAATTCCTGTATGTAAGTTTTTATCATGGAATAAAAAAACTTGTTCTTGTTTTTTGCAAGTATATTTGATGCTACAATTCCACCGTCTTTCAGCCTTTTCTTTATTTCCCTCAGGAATTCGACGGTCGTAAGATGAAACGGTATATGTTCTCCCTGATATGCATCAAGGAATATAATGTCGTATTTATTAGTGGTCCTCTTGATGAACACTCTGCCATCCATAACATGTACTTTCATATTTTCTTTATCCTGAAAATTAAAATATTTCTTTGCTATCATTACCATTTCGGGATCTATCTCAACATTATCAATCATCGCATCCGGATAATAGTTGATAAAATATCGCGGCATTATTCCTGCTCCCATGCCTACAAACAGGACATCTCTGGGATCCCTGTCCATAAATGCCAGTGATATAAAAGAAAGACGGGTGTACTCAAAAAGAAGCCTTTCTGGAAATTCTAAACTAATCCCGCCGTGAGCCAGTTTTTTCTGGTTATCAACGTATATATAACGCTCTTTTTTGCCTGAATCTTCTACTACTCTCAAGAACTGGTAAAGCGAGTTCTTTTCATAGAGGGTTTTCTCTGTGTTTTCTTGAGTGTAGCCTGAAGAAGGAAACAGTATAAGGATGGAGAATATAAATGAAATGGATAGTTTTAATATATCCATTTCAGTAACCTTATAAAAAAGCATTAATTTACCGTGTATCACACTGCTTATATTTATAGTTGAGCACAGTTATTAAGATTATATAATCAAATCACTTCTGAAAGCAACAAAATGTCAGCTCGCTTTTTCTCCTTTTGCGATAGGTATGCTTACGCAAACTGTCGTGCCCTGATTCCGAGCTCCGCTAATCTGAAACTTGCCTCCCAGGTAAAGTGTTCGTTCTCTCATTCCTATCAATCCGAAAGACGTAGCATCATTTTTGTTTTCCTCCTTTATGCCCTTTCCGTTATCAATGACTTTCATAACCAGTTGGCTGGCCCTTTTTTCGATCGTTATGGTTACCGCTGAAGCCTCAGCATGTCGTGCAATATTTGTCAGAGTTTCCTGCAATATTCTGAAAATAGCTGTTGACCGGTCCTTATCAAGAATAATTTCTTCAGGATTGAAGTTTACTTCGCAGGAAATTCCGGATCGTTTTTGAAACTCAGTAGTCTGCCATTCGATTGCCGCACTCAGACCAAGATTATCCAATATCCCGGGTCGCAACTCTGTGCAGATCTTTTTCACAGTCTGAATTGTTGCGTCTATAATCTTTATCATGGAATTTGCTTTGTCGGTCAGTGGCGAATATTCATTGTACTTTTTTCTTAACCAGTGAATATCCATTTTCAGGGCTGTAAGCGACTGTCCAAGTTCGTCATGGATTTCATGGGAAAACTCTGTCCTTTCATGCTCTCTTACTGATTGCAGATAGGCCAGTAAATTTCTCAGCTGTTCCCGCGACTCCTTTAAGTTTTCCTCTGCCTGCTTGCGATCTGAAATGTCAAGTGCCACAAATACAGCGTCCTGGATTTTCCTGCTAGTGTCATATATGATTGAACCGGAAAAAATGACCGGAATTCTTGTTCCGCTTTTTGAAAGGTATACTCTCTCGGTGTTCTTGAGTTGACCTTTTTTTTTAAATTTTTTCAGCTCTGAATCCATATCAAATTCAGTTGCGAAAATTTTTTGAATCGGATAATCAATGAGTTCTTCTTCATTGTATTCCAGCATAGAGCAGAGTGCCTTGTTGACTGATCTGATTTTCCCATTTAGATTGACTACTACGAGAGAATCCATCATTGAGGTGATGATGTTGTCTACATAGGCTTTAGAAACCACAATTTTTTGGAGATCCTCGGTCATCTTTCTCAGGGTTGCTGCAAGATTTCCGATCTCATCGCTTGTGCTGATATCAATAGATGTATCCAACTGGCCACTTCCGATTTTCTCGGCAGCTTCTCTTAACTTCAGGATAGGCCCGGATATTGTTTTTGAAAGTATATAGCCGAGCATCAATGCTATAAACACAGAGGCAATAATAAATGAAAGTATGATACGTTGAAGGTTTTTTGACTGTTTTATCGCGGCTTCTTTTTGTTGTGACTCAAGCTGCATATTGAAATTTGCCAGTTTCAGCCCGTCGTCATGCATAATGGAAGACACTTTATGAAGCATTTGAAGAAGTGTTTTTCTCTTTTCGTGCTGAAACTTACCCAGGGTCTTCATATCTGAGTCATGTCTGTAAATTAAGGCATTTCCAATAGGAAGTAATTTATTGATATTTAATTTAATTACTTCCAGTATCTTTATGGCCTCAGGATTCTTCAATCTGCTGTCCAGTACTGATATTCTCTCAATTAACGACTCATGCCGCTTGAAGAATTTTTTCTTGTCAATCTCTTCATGCAACGATAAATATAACATCAAATGGCCTTCAGCCCTTTTTGCGAGACTGCTTATTTCTGAAGAGGTTGTAATTGCTTCCTGTTTGTTCAGGAAATCAGTCTCAAAATGAGCAAGTTTCATGCTGTTTTGACGTAAGGAAGTCGTAATATAATGAAGGCTCTTTATTAATCCATTGTGTTTTTCCGGCTCAAAATGTCCGTTAACCTCCATCTCTTTGTCATGAATTGTGATCAGGATCTTGCTGGTAGGCAAGAGCTCATTAGCATCGAACTTTATATTATCCAGGATTTCTCTGGCTGACGGCATTTCGATTATTTTATCCAGTAAAGAGATCTGCTTCTCTAATGATAAATACCTGTTGAAGAATTTGCTTTTATCGATTGCATCATGCAGTAACAGGTATAACATGAGATGGCTTTCGGCTTTTTTTACGTGACTTGCGATTTCAGTTGCTGCAGAGACTTTTACTCTGAAATTCTGTTCACTACCTTCAAAGGATCTTGCTATCTGTCTGCTCGCGATCAGGCCTACAAACCCAACAGCCGCAACAATAAGAGTAAAAAGGAAAAAGCAGACCAAAAGTTTTTGTCTGATTTTCACTGTTTTGCACCATGGTAGATGATGGATTTCATGATTAATTCATTCAAGCACTTCAGTTTGTATAAATTGATTTCTGTGGACTGAGAAGGATTTGCTATAATAGTTCAACTTGTTCCCCAGTATATATTTGTAAAACATTGTAAGTCAATTAAAACAGGTTGATCCATTTCTTGTAAAATAACTTATACAGACTGTAAAATTATAAAATTCCGGATAGAATTAATTCAGATATTGCTTGCTAATAATTATAGTGTGACTGCTCAGCATTATATCTGTTATGATTTAAATGCTTTTGATATGTTAATTAGTAACTGTTACCGTCATATAATCGGGGGTAGAGGCATAGAAAAATGAATTATATTGCTGTTATTGGTGCAGGAAGCTGGGGGACAACTCTTGCAAACTTGCTCGCAGAAAAGGGGTACGATGTATCACTATGGGCTTATGACAAAGAGGTCTTTGATGATATCAGGCGTACTAACATGAACAGCCTGTATCTTCCTGGCATTACGCTCTCTCATAATTTAGAAGTAACCAGCAATATTCGTGATGCTGTCAAAAAGGCGCGTTACATATTGAATGTTGTACCGTCTCAGTTTGCCCGTTCTGTATTTGCTGAAATAGATAGCTGTATTCGTCAAGATGCGGTTGTAGTCAGTGCTTCAAAGGGGATAGAGCATGGATCGCTTCTTACAATATCTTATGT
>Ga0255052_10002769_pt1 | contig 12459 bp, 10 predicted proteins | sample JV7_2_21_MG_FD_188632 | JGI IMG/M metagenome (GOLD analysis project Ga0255052, IMG submission 188632) | Seawater microbial communities from Jervis Inlet, British Columbia, Canada - JV7_2_21 | ecosystem: Environmental > Aquatic > Marine > Inlet | place: Canada: British Columbia | collected... | reverse complement strand
GAGAGATATCCCAGCCAGAACAGGCGAGCCGTGATACTGCTGACCGACGCGGAGGCGAGGAATACCGATTATCTTCAACGCCAGCTCGATCGGCTGCGCAAACTAGACGTTGCGTTTTACATGCTCTGGATCACGACGGATGCGGGCGAAGGTGTGTCGGCTCTTGCAAGGGAGTTCCTGCAGTCGGTTCGCTCGATCGGGAGTGTCTATACGATCGATGATGTCGCGGAGGGATATCTCGACGAGGCGCTCAGTGAGATCGCAAAGCTGGAGGACTACGCATACAAGGAAGTCAGGCACGAACGTATCGATTTGTCCCAGTACCTGTATTCAGGATCTCAATGGCTGATGTTGATCTGGGTCCTGCTACTCGGGACGCTATTTCTGCCCGTCAATTATCTTGCACGCAGCAGTAAGAGCTGATTCGGCATGGACGCTATCGATAAAGAAGTGAATCCAGGCCGTTGGGAACAGTACGCGATGATCACACTGATCGTCATCGCTCTAACCGTTGTGATCGGTGGTACACAAGCGGCGCTGTTCTACAGTCAAATCACGCCCCGCGCCGCCCAAGCCAATGGCCTGCTTTTCGATTTAATGGTGGAAAGGGCGCAGGGAAATCTCTACCGCGCCCTGGAACTGCAGATCGAGACATTACGCGAGTCAGCCGTGCACGGAGAGGGCGCGGAGGAGCGCCTGGCAAATGCCTGGGACAAATTTGACGATCATTTTTCATCGGTGCCCGTTGAGGCGATCGAGTCTCTGCGGAGCGAACTGCCCGCTCTTGGAACAGGACTGAAAGGCGCTCGCGAAGGTCTGGATCGCCTTGCGGAAAGCCTGAATCGCATGCAGAAAATCTACTCGGATTCATACCGGCAATTGCTGTTGGATCTCGAACGACCGCCGCTGTATCTCTGGCCGACCGCCTCGATAGTGGCAAGAAAATCGGCATACTGGCATGCGGCGACACTCAATCGTGCACTCTATCTTGCGCAAGTGGGGGAAATCGGCACTGCAAGAGTGATGCTTGCCGGCCTGCATGCGTCGACCGATGATCCGAAAATGCTTGGGCTTACGAACTACACACTTGGCCGCCTGCAATTCGAGCTGTTTATTTCACGTCCGGAAGCGGAATTCTATACACAGTCTGTAGGATATTTGCGTGAGAGTCTCCGGGCCGATCCGGACTCTCCTCTTGCGAAGCGATTCATCGATTATCTGCTATCGCTAAGTCAGACAGAGGCGGTGCCGAGAGAAGGTGAGGGCAGGCCGACGACTCCCGCCGAAGGCGAGGGTGCTGCGATTTCCGCTGACAAGCGCAGGTTCTAGGAAACGGCAGCCGATGTTTCTACTCGTAACATTCGCGGTACTCGTCGTAATTACACTTTACTGGCTTCGATTCCAGACCTGGTCGAATCAAGTCTATTCAAAAAGCCAGATGGTGGTATTGCTTGTCATGCTTGCCGTGCTCGCTTTCGCACATCGTGCGGATCGCGAGTTGCTAAGAGGCGATGTTCCTACTCTGATTGCAATAGCTGCCGATGTATCCCTGAGCATGGGAACGCTGCCCGACCCACGGACCGCCAGCGGGACAGGGACCCGGCTCGAACGCGTGCAACAGACTTTGTCACGGGTAATCGCCGAGCTCGACGCTTCGACGATTCCCGTGATGATCGGTGTAACAGCGTTTACATCCAAATCGGAAACAATTCTCGCCTGGGATGACAACCTGCCGCAGGTCCTGGAGGCGATCGAATATGTTTTGACAACGGGATTGTTGACCGAGCCGGGCTCGGACCTCGGTGTGGCGTTAAAGGGCGTCACGCCGCTGTTCGAAATCCTGCCGGAAGCTTATCGCGATCAGGAACAAAACATGTTTCTGATCGTCGTCTCGGACGGCGAACAGACGGTGGAAGAGGAAGATTTTGCGGCGGCGTTAGGGGAGCTGAGAGCGCTCGGGGTCAGGATAATTTCCCTGCATGTCGGTATCCAGGAAATCCCGGAAGGGCTCCCCGTATACGATGACGCCGGCAACTTTATCGGCTTCGATGAGGTTGGTGGGCAAATCTACTCAGTTCCAGATCCGGAAATCATGAGCTTGCTTGCGGGCGACGGTCCCGACATGGGAATCTTTGCCAAAGCAGAGAGCCCGGATGCGGCTGAGACGATCATAGACTTCGTCGGTGTGCCGACTTCGACGGCGACTTTCGGCCCCCTGTATCTCAGCGTCGTTCTTCTCATGTGGGCCCTTTCTCAGGCGGCACTTATTCGCTTCGCATGAAACCAATTAGGTAGGGATTGACCCGGATAGCGCCTGGTCACAAATTACGTATGATGATATCGGCTGGGCAAGGTCGAATTGGAGATCATCGTGAAAGCAATTATTTCGAATGTAAGCCTGAGCATGCTTGTCGTCGCAGTACTGGCGTTAGCAGTGGACGCCGATGTGTCCGCGCATGGTGGTGGAAACTGGGACCCATTCACAATCGATCGCGTGAATAAAGATGCGGAGAAGCGGCTTATACAGCTTCAGCAGGAGATATCGAACCTGATCCGTGGCCGCAGCGAGTCGATTGCGTGGCCGCCGCCGGAATTTCAGCGTATGCGGGATGAGTTAGCCAGTGTGAAGGAAGAAGTAGACGAGGTTCTGGAGCACTACGTCTCCGATGGTGCGAATCTCCAGCTGACAGCGAACCTTCACGCCGAGCCCAGAATGGGGCGAACAGCGGCTGCAAGCCGGGCCCTGGGCGCTGCTATTGGTCTGATCGGACATGCTACGACTCTCGATAGCCGGGAGGCATTCGTCAAGGAGTTTTACGGTGGCGGGCTGTCAGCTTCTCTGTACGAATTGCTGGAGGCGCACAAAGACAGGATGGACCTGTATGGGCAGTCAATGGCCGGGTCACAACAGGTAGATAACAACGAAGAGTGACGTCCACACACAACGTTTCAACAGTAAGTGTTACACACGCAATCAATCCACGTTGCCTGAAGAAGGAAAATTGTCGATGATTAAAGTTGTCGTCGGTTTTTCGAACAACAAACCCTGGAGAATTGAAATGATGCAGCGAGACCTGAGTAGAATAACCGAAGTAGTGTTGTTGGTTATTCTGACCGTTCTTGTGAGTCCGGGTGTACTCGCACAGAATGTGCGCGACCTGCCCCCCGAAGTCATTCGCTACGCCGATACCGTCTACGTAAACGCGCATATCCTGACCCTGGACAATCACGAAATAAACGCGGACCCGGGGACCATTGCAGAGGCCATGGCGGTACGGGACGAAGTCATTTTAGGTCTTGGATCGGACAAGGAAATGCTGCGCATGGCCGGGCCAAACACAAAAGTAGTGGACCTCAAGGGCAAGACCGTGCTGCCGGGATTCGTCGAAAGTCACGTACATCCGATGGGTAATTCGGAACAATACGCAAGAGAAGAATTCAAATTGCGCAATACCCCGGAGGGCTATGTACTGAGGATGGATATTGCCGCTACGCCGGACGAAACGATGGTCAAGGTTGCGCAAGCCATGGATCTCCTATTGGCTCACGCGACGCCCACGCCCGACGAGTGGCTGAATATCGAATTGCTGCATGCACCGGAGCTCGGGTTTGCGACACCGGCGTCAGTATCGACATTGATGAGTGCCCCGCAGATGTCCGATGTCAGAATAACCAGGTCCGACATTACCGAGATCGTGCCTAATTACCCGCTCGTTCTTTCCAGCGCGACCGGGATCATGGACGCACCGAAAGACAACATCTGGTTTCATGTGACGGTTGGGCCCGACGGACAACCTATTAATGAAGAAGTGGTGGCATTGGATGGGAGTATGGGGCGATGAAAAAAATAATTGCCGTTCTTGCAGTTTTACTTATCGCGACGACAGCTCATGCGAGTCACCGTGTCATGCTGTTCAACGAAAAAGCGATGGAAAAAATCCTCGAGGTCTGGCCGGACTTCGTAATTTCGGTTAACAACCAGGCCCGGGGTGTAGACGATCCGGGCGGCCGCGGCATCATTCTGCAAAGCCCCTTGCGCGCTCATCTGAATCAGCTCCTCAGGGAACAGCCGACGCCGGAACAATACGGATACGGTTTCAACAAGCTGGTCAGGGAATATTACCTGCCGGCTGGCATGACGACGTTTGGTTCGAGACTGAATACCAACGAACAGGTAACGGCGTATCAGCACATGTTGAGAAGAGACGGCCGATTGCCGATCCGCTTTGCCTATAGCTTCGACCTGGCCAGGCAGCCGATGGCGACTGTGTCGGCCGCCGCACTGTACGAAAACATTGGCGTGTTGTGGCAGACGATCGAGGCCAATCCCTGGCACTGGATGCACGGCATGAGCAGTGAGGGCGACTGGGACGCGCCAAATCGTGGCTGTCAGGGCGAGGATCTGCCGGTCGCACCCGGCGTCGATGAACACAAAGTCAAGGGGATCCTCGAGATCTGCCCTGACTTCAATTCCGCAACCGTACAGGCTCTGATGAGGGGTTTGCGATCGGGTTGGCGCTTCGCAGGCGTACACGGAGTCGGCAGCAAAGCCCTGCGCATTTTTGTCGAGAAACTGGAAGAGCAAATGGAACGGAATCCGGGCGTCCTTACTCCGGAGTACGTTCAAAACATGCGTAATGGCTTTGCCCACGGCACTCTGACAGGCGCATTGCCTGAAGTTGTTGAGGACCTCGTCAAGTACAATCTGTATCTCCCGATCAATGCCCGGCGGTCATTGGCTATCGAGCCCGCCAACATCAGGGAGCACTACGGAGAACCCGGATGGGCGTTTCTCGCGCCGGTAAAGACCTTGCTAGATGCGGGCGTCAAGGTAGTGGGAGAAGCCGAGATAGGACACCCCAATCCGGAAACCTATTTCGACCTGTTTGACGTATACGTCAACAGGGAAGTCGGTGAGGATGGGCAAGCCCCCGCCAAAGCAGGTGAAGGTACTGTTTATGTTGCGGACGAAGGCGTGGATCGTGTCAGTGCTTTGAAGCTTTTCACCATTCGTTCGGCGGAATTTCTTTATGCCGAATCCAAGGTAGGCAGCCTGGAGCCCGGCAAATATGCCGACTTCGTCGTAATCGACAAAGACTATTTGTCGGGACCGGACACAGAAGTCAAAGACAACAAGGTAATCATGACGGTTCTGGCTGATCAGGTTGAGCACCAGGATCCCGCCTTCGAACCAGAGGTACGCTGAGAAGCCTGCAGTGCGTACAGTCATTCCGGCGATAGTATCGGCGACACTTATATCGCTGTTCGGTACGGGGCCGACGTTTGCGAACAGCGATCCCGTGGTCATCGAATTGGGCGAGCTTGCGGTGACGCGTGGTGAATTGAACGATCGCTTTCAGGTCGCAGTTCGCGTACTGGCCGCAAAGCAGGGTATCTCGCTTGCCGATCAGGACCCGGCTGTAATCGAACGGCTGCGCGTGCAGTATCTGGACAAGCACGCAAGCGAGCTAGTCATGCTCGCTGAAGCCGCACGAAGGGAAATCTCGGCATCACCCGATGAAGTAAATGCCGGCGTAGACGCGCTTCGCACATCCGGGATCGATGGTGAAAACCTGTTGCGACAAATCGTAAAGGATGAACAGACGATTCAACAGGTGACAGAACAGATATTACAGGAGATCGCTATTCCGCCTGGCGATGTTGTTACGCTTCACCATGACATAAAACATACGCTCATCACGCCTGAAGAAGTTTGTCTGCGTCACATCCAGACCGAAACTGCCGACGCCGCAGCAGAGATTCTGGCGGCACTCGATGAGAACATCGATTTTGCAGCGCTTGCCGTGGCACGAAGCATGGACAAGGAAACAGCGGGCACGGGTGGCGACCTGGGATGCTTCAGCAAAGGTCCTGGGGAGGTGGCCAAATCGCAGTTTGAGAAGGTGGCATTTGCTGCAAGGAAGACGGGCACGATCGGCCCCATCGAATCCGGGTTTGGATATCATGTGATTAGTGTCTACAAGTACAAGGCAGCTCACGAGTTGACGCTCAATGAGGCCTATGCCGACGTAGAGAGGGAACTCAAGCACGAACAATTGCCAAATCGCATCAATACCTTGATCAGCGAAAGCGGAATCAAGCTATATCCGGAAAATTTCACCGCTTCGGAAGCAGGGGGATAGATGAAAAATTTATTAGGATGGACTGTTTCGAGTGCGCTGCTTTCAGTGCTCGCTCTTATCACAGCCGGCTCGATATCGGGCCAGGAGATGTTTCCGGAAGGTAAAGGTCGAGATACTTTATTTCTGGTCTGTACCCAATGTCACGCGTTGAATCGCATGACGGAAGCTGAACTAACAGCAGACGATTGGGAATTCATCGTATATGACATGATTTCTCGCGGATCTCCGGTGTACCAGGAGGATATCGCGGACCTCAAAAAATACCTGATCGATAATTTCGCGGTCGAGGAAAAATAGGTAAGCAAATGCGCAAACTAGTCAAAGACCTTGTCAACGGGACAATTTCCCGGCGTGGATTTCTCACAGGAATGATCGCAGCGAGTTTTAGCCCGGCTGCTGCGCGGTCAGCTCTTGCGGCGGTTAATCCCTTCGTTCCCGGTTCTCCGATTCCGCCCGACTATGTGCGGAAGGTGACCGGCACCGGGGCGGATCTGATGGTCGAGCAAATGCTCGAGACCGGCGCGAAATACATGTTCGTGACCAACGGCTCCGGGGTTGGTCCGATCTGTGACTCCCTCGTCGATCACCCCGGGTTGCAGCTGATACAGGCCACACAGGAAGGCCAGGCCGTATCAATCGCGGACGGCTATGCCAAAGCGTCAGGTAAGACGACGTTTGGCATGTGCAGTCGCGTTGGTTTACCGCACTCGAGTTCCAACCTGTACAACGCGATGAAGGATCGCACACCGCTAGTCCTGTTCAGCGACCATGCTAACTCCGATCGTGAGGGTACAGACAGCCACGAAGACGTCGATGACTGGCTTGCTGCCGCCAAACCGTATACGAAGTGGCGTTGGACGGCACACCATGCGGAGCGCCTTGCCGAATGGACTCGCAAGGCATACAAGGTCGCCAGTGTTTTGCCCAGCGGACCCACGCATGTGCGAATTCCGCGAGACGTTCTTTATCAACCCAACGTAACGGCAGATATTTATTCGGGTCAGGCGCTGGACATCCCGATGGAGCTGCGTCCCGATCAGAGCGAGGTGGAACGCGCAGCCAAATTCCTGCTCGCAGCCGATTCGCCTCTGTTATATGTCGGTCCCGAAGTGAGCCAGATGAATGCGCGGGCCTCACTGGTTGAGCTGGCAGAGCTGCTGGCAATTCCGGTGACCCAGCATCGGAGTTTCTATGCAGATTTTCCAAATTTCCATCCGCTGTATATCGGTGAATTACCGGCTGTTCGCAGTTATCTGAACGTGTATCCGACGCCTATCGACTGTTTCATTAACTTCGGCGCCAGATTCCCGGTAAGAAACCCGGCTTACAATCGCGGCATTCCGATAATTAACGCGAGCATCGAGGCGAATGCGATTGGAAGAAATACGCCAGTTGCCAGTGCCCTCGTCGGGCATCTCGATCAAACAACAAAATTGCTCGTCGAAGCGATCAAGAGCATGGCTACGCCACAACAATTGAAAGAACGTACGGCCGAGCGCAGGGCAAAATGCGCGGCACACACAGCGGCCGTTCGCGCCGCACGCGTCGAGGCAGGCCGGAACAGTCACGGCGCTCCCGTACCGTGGCCACGACTGATGTACGAACTGACGCAACAAATGGAAAAAGACGCAGTCGTCGTAGAAGAGACGGGTACCGAGCATAAGACGCTGAGCTTTTTCCCGTTTGCCGACGACGCCATGATGAAGATCGGCAGAACCGAAGGCCGCGCCCTCGGTTGGGGGGTCGGTGCCTCGGCCGGTGTCAAACTCGCGTTGCCGGATAGACAGGTGGTTTCCCTGCAAGGCGATGGCGGATTCTTGTTTGGCCAGACAGACTCACTGTGGACGATGTCTCGATACGACATTCCGGTGATGACCGTTGTCTTGAATAATCGCTGCTACGAAGAGACGCGATGGCAGATACTGAACCGTGGCGGGCGGGCCGGGCAAGCCAATCGCGACTACATTTCCTATCTGGGAGATCCCGACGTCGATTTCACGAAACTGGCGTCCGCCTACAGTATTCCGGGAGCAGTAGTGTCGAACAGTGAGCAATTACGGCCTGCAATTCAGAAAGGATTGCGGACGCTCAAGGACGGCCGGCCATTCATGCTCGACGTACGCACGCGCACGCTAGGTGTAGGTGCCAATTCGACATGGTACCCTGATTATTCGGTCGCAAATGAACGTACGCGCAAGGTTTGATTTGTTTGTGCGTGCGACGCAACAATAATCGTTTCGCACGAAAGTATTATTGTCTATTTCTTTGTTACCAAACACCTTGCGGACAATTGTTTTGGCAAGGCAATTGCGGTACTTTAACGACACACATAAGCAATGGGTTTCGTTACAAATACAACGATATAAGTTGTTATTTTGCTCACCGTCATATTCAAAAAAAAGCGAGTCAGCAAACGCCCATTGCTGTGATAAGTACCTAAGGTACCCTGCAGGGGGAGATAAAATGACCGCAATCAAAAAGCTCGCAATGTCCGTCGTTCTTGCCGCAGTCGCCGTAGTCGGCGGATTTAGTTCTGCAATCGCACAAGATGCTGGCACTGAACTCGCGCTCGAGGAAATCATCGTCACAGCTCAGCGACGCGAACAGCTGATGCAGGAAGTACCGATCTCCATTGAGGCCTTTAGCGGAGACGAAATTCGACTGCAGGGTTTTCGTGACCTGAACGAGTTGGGGAACTTCTCGCCATCGGTTTACATCGACGATTCAGGCTTTCTGAGTCAGGATCGCTCGATCCGTGGCTTCGGCACCTTCGGCAATGCCCTGACGCTGGAGCAGGCCGTGCCGATTTTCGTAGACGGCATTCACTTCGGCCGGCCGTCGCAGGTCAAGCTCGCATTTCTCGACCCGGCCCGGGTGGAGATACTCAAGGGTCCTCAGCCGGTATTCTTCGGCATGAACGCCACGGCGGGCGCGTTCAATATCATCAGCGAGGGACCGACGGAGGAATGGGAAGGGTATCTGGATACCGAATTAGCCAACTATGAAACCGGTGTGTTTAGGGCGGCCTTCGGCGGTCCCTTGAGCGATACGTTGGGCATCCGCGTCGCAGGCACATATGAGAGCGCCGGCGGCTTTATCGAAGATTTGGTCACCGGGCAGGATCACGGCAGCTACGAGAATATCGGCGGGCGAGTCATTCTGAAGTTTGCGCCGCGCGATAATTTCGAAATGACATTCAAAGCCGAGTATTCGGAACTTGAGAAAGACAATGAGGCAACTTCTCTGTGCCGCACGGCGGGCACGCTTGTTTACGGTCGCAACGACCCGCTCCGCGACCCTGGCGAAGGTTCGGGCAACGAGCGGGCCATCTGGGATGACCCGGACATTGACCCGGGCACCGGCTTGAACAACGGCGGCGTTGGCTGGTCGCAGGCTGCCGGCGCGTTGCCAGGAAGCTGTTTCGAGGACCAGGGCATCAGCAACAGCGGGCCGTTCTTCCCGCCGCCCCTGAACATCCATGAGGAGAACTCCGATTCCGGGGCAATCGACGCCCGCGCGGCTATCGACCAGTGGGTAAAGATGCTCGGAGTGAGCGGCGGCATCAACGATATGAACGAGGAGATCGAGGCGTCGAACGGCTATCTCGACCTGCTGTACCGGTTCGGTAATGACACCGAGCTGAGCTGGAAGACCGGCTGGAGCATCATGGACCGCGCAAACTCGCGCGACAACAGCAACTCGCCGTTCCTCTTGAACATGCAGAACCGCGGCGAGGACTTCGATCAGTACAGCACGGAGCTGCGGGCCACGTCCGGCCCCGGGACGATCGAGTGGATGGCGGGCCTCCTATATCAGAAGACCGACCTCGACGTAATCTCCAACAGCCCGCGCGGCAACGTACGCCGGGGATTGCGAGGTAACCGGGCGTTCGAGGAACAGGAATGGAAAACGGCGTTCGCCACGGTGACATTCAACTTCATGGACGACAGAGCCTCAATCGACCTCGGTGGGCGTTACACCGATCTCGACAAGGAAGGGGGTATCCAGGGCTTCGGCGCCCAATGGGTGTTCGACGTCAGGCCCTGCGAATCGAGGGGCAGCGACGAGCTCAACCCGCCGAATCCCGATCCGGCCACCTGCCAGCTGCATAGAGATGCGATTCAGATAACGACGGCCGATATGGAATTCGTGCTCCCGGGCGCCGATACGAGCAACCTGTGGGTTATCCCCTATCGCGAGGAGCGTCGCACGCCGCTGTCCTGGCTCGGCGGCCGTGCTGCCGCCGTGGGTTTGACCACCCTGACACCCGTGCAACTACTCTCAGGAGAAAGCGGTCGCGGTCCGTATGGCCCTGATAGAGGGGGCAACTTCGATACGACGGAGTTCGACCCGCAGGTTACGATCCGCTTCCGCCCGAACGAGAATCACTCGCTGTTTTTGCGCTATGCGGAATCCTTCAAGTCGGGCGGTTTCGATACCGGCGTGACCAGCGTCAACCGCGAGTGTTCCCAGGCATTGATCGATGCGGGATTCTGTACGAGTCCATTCGATGCCTTTAGATTCGAAGGCGAGACGGCAAGCTCCATTGAGCTGGGTTCGAAGGGCACGCTCCGGGAGGGCCGCGCCCGCTACGACGTGACGCTGTTCGAGACGACGTTCGAAGACCTGCAGGTGGCAAGCGACACCGGCGATCCTGACGATCCGTTCATCAACATCAACGCCGGCGAGCAGCGGGTGCGCGGCGTCGAGTTCAGCATCACGGCCGCCGTCTCCGATAAGCTGACGCTGAATTTCGCCGGCGCCCTGATGGACGGCGAGATGACCGACTTCCCGAACGGGGCTGCACCGATGTCGAAGTATCTGAAGCAATCACGATACACCAGGGCGGCGGAACGGATGCGCCATGCAAATTCTTCGACGAGGATAACCCGAATCCGGATGGATCTTTGCCACAGGTTTTCCCGACGGACCTGGACGATGCGTTCGATGACAAGGCTGCGACTATTAGTCGGACCGGTACGGCCGCGCCGAAGACGCCGGACTGGAAGTTCGTTTATGAGCTGGACTACGAGACGCCGATTTCGAGCGCTCATATGATGTACTTCAATGTCAAGGGCTACTTCTCCGATGGCTTCGTCACGGACGCGAGCGGATTCAGCCAGATCGTAAAGATGAACGAGCATGAGGACTTGAACTTGACGCTGGGCTTCGGTCCCCAGGACGACACCTGGCGGGTGGCCGTCTTTGGGCGCAACCTGTTGGAGGCGCGAGTCGAATACAACCCGCAGTTCGACACTATCCCGGACGGGATCGCGTCAACACAGCTGTCGCGATCTGACTTCCGAACCTACGGCGTGAAGTTTCGGTACAACTTCCAGTAGATCATAGTCGGGAGTCAGTCGATGAGCATCGCAAAGCGCGCCGATTCGGCGCGCTTTGTTTTTTCCTGCAGTGTTCTGCTAAGCCTTCTCCTGGTAAATGGGATAGCTGTCGCGCAGCAGGCGTCACCCGGCGACGCAGTCAGTCCGGTGGTTACTTACCAACCGTCATTCTTTGATAGATATCAGCCGAATACGGCTCTCGATATCGTTCAGCAGGTTCCCGGGTTTCAGCTCGATGACGGTGCCGACAAGCGCGGATTTGGCGCTACCTCGGGCAATGTTCTGATCAATGACCGCTACCCGAGTACGAAGCAGGATTCTCCGTCGAACATACTTGCCCGCATCCCGGCTGCCCAGATAGAACGAGTCGAGGTAATCCGAAGCCAGGTAAGGGAAATCGATCTGCGCGGGAGTCCCGTGGTCGTCAATCTGGTAATGGCAGAGAACATGAAGGCGGCGTCTCGCTGGGAAACGACATTACGGAAGAATTTTTCGCAGAGCTCCCTCGCCCCTACCGGCAGTATCTCTGTATCCAACCGCTGGCGCGGCATGGACTTCAACACCGGGATTGACGGGCGACGCTCTGCCTATGGCGATCCGGGGTACGACATTGAGTTTGACAGCTCGGGCGATGTCCTTGAACGACGAGTAAGGGAACACGATGGCACGGGATTCAATGCCAACGCTTACTTCAATGCATCCGCCTGGGCCGGCAAGACCTTGCTCAATTTGAACTCGAAAATCGGATTCGAGTATCGGGATGAGACGACCAACCTGCATATAGTTCCTGAAGACGATCTCACCAGCGATGAACTCCTTTTGACGGAACGTCGCAACCGAGATATTGAAATCGGTCTCGACGCCGAGCGCAATCTGAACCCGGACTGGATCGGCAAGGGAATTCTTCTTTTTTATCGCCTCGATCAGAGCCCCTTGTCTACCCAGTTCGATTTCGACTCGATGGGGAACCAGAC
>Ga0255052_10002766_pt1 | contig 12462 bp, 12 predicted proteins | sample JV7_2_21_MG_FD_188632 | JGI IMG/M metagenome (GOLD analysis project Ga0255052, IMG submission 188632) | Seawater microbial communities from Jervis Inlet, British Columbia, Canada - JV7_2_21 | ecosystem: Environmental > Aquatic > Marine > Inlet | place: Canada: British Columbia | collected... | reverse complement strand
CGGGTTTCCCTGACGTCGGTTCGACCTGTTTGCCATTATGCAGTTTGCTTAAGCAATCGTCTTGGAGGGTCTCCTTTTGTATATCCTGTCTCAGCTCATCGCGAAGTCAGGATCGTAATCAGTTTTGTTGCGCAGAATGGCCCAGGCCATGCGTGCGTTCTTGTTGGCCAAGGCCACCGCAGCAACGTTCGGATGCCGCCGTGTAGCGATCTCAGTGACCCAGCGACTGAGCGGGTCATCTTTGTGTTTGGCGCTAGCCACTACCGACCGTGCACCGTGGATCATCAGCGTTCGCAGGTAAACATCGCCGCGTTTACTGATGCCGAGCAGGCGATGCTTGTCACCCGAGCTGTGCTGTCTCGGGGTGATGCCGATGCCAGCAGCCATCTGCCGGCTCTTGTGATACTGCCTGGCATCGCCCACCGTAGCCACCATGGTCGTGGAGGTCATCGGACCGATACCGCGTAGTTGCTCTAGTCGAACGCAGTCTTCATTGCCCTTAGCCAGCCGCTTGATGGTCTTGTCCATCTCGCACATGCGATCATCCAGTGCCAGCAGATCGCTCCACAGACCATGCAGCAGGGAACGAAAGTAATGCGTCAATCCGTTCTCCGCATCTTCCAGCCAACACGGGATCGCGGCACGCAGAGAACTTAGACTCTTCGGCGCCACCAGGCCGTACTCGGCCACCAAGCCCCGGATCTGGTTGGCCTTGGCGGTACGCCGAACCTTGAGCTCTTCACGGATCCGGTGCGTCGCCTGGATATCCTGTTGTTCCACCGTCTTCACCGTCACGAAGCGCATGTTCGGCCGGCTCATCGCCTCGCAGATCGCTTCTGCATCCCTGGCATCGTTCTTGTTGCTCTTAACAAACGGCTTCACAAACTGCGGTGGAATCAACTTGACCGTGTAGCCTCGAGATTGAAGCTGCCGACCCCAGTGATGCGCACTGGCGCAGGCCTCCATGCCAATTACACAACCTGGCCCTGTCTTATCCAGCAATACCTTGAGCCATTGATGACGCTTCAGGCGGCGCTTCCATATCGTCTTGCCAAAACGATCAACGCCGTGCAACTGATAAACGTTCTTTGCCAAATCGATTCCAACTCTACTAAGCTTCATGGTGGACTCCTCTTTTCCGTTGACTGGTTGATATCGTTTACCAGTGTGGCACTTAGATGCCGATTAGGGGAGGAGGAGTCCATACCATTGCTTTCGGCAAAAAGCAGACATTCCACCCCGCCACTACTAATCTTGTAGTTAGGTACTCTGGGGAGGGCTGATCATGAAATTCAAAGAGTGGAATGAAATTGCGGAGTTAGTTGGCATAGCGGCTGTGGTTGGGTCGCTAATCTTTGTCGGCCTACAAATGAGGCAAGCGCAGGAAATCGGGAATGCAGAGCGCCGAATGATGCGCGTCGCGAATGAGATTGAAGTACAAAACGCAATTAATGAACACGCGGATATCTGGGTGAGAGGATTATCCGGTCAAGAGCTGACTGAAATCGAAACGGTTATATTCATAAATCTCGTCTTGACCAAAAGCAGCTATCATCAACATCTGTCTAACGCGGCACATAATCTAGGGGCCGATTACGGGGAGCAAGCGCAAGTCCGCGAGATGGCCTTGTTTTTGTATGCGAACCCGGCCGCTAGAGCAGTGTGGGTTTCAAAGCAAGAGCGAACCCGAAAAGCTAATCCGCTGGTGGTTACGGCACGCAGGCCGAGTCTTCATTTTGCGGATCGAGTGCGATCGGCGTTGGCGACGCTGGATGAAGCTCAATACTGACAGACTGCCCGAGCACGAGGCCTGCGTTCGTCCGCTTGTGGCCGAAAGCTGTCGTGCGATTTGCCTGATTTTGCTCTGCCTGAACGGCCGCTATTAGGAAAAGCAGACGTTTGCAGGGTAGGTCGGTCCCGAAGGCCAGGTGCCTAACAGCGGAACCACAAGTCCGGCGAGGCGCACTGGCGACCTTGCCAGGGTACACCATGAATTCTCGACAAGTATCAGATTAATAACCAGTCCGGAAATCCTGAAGGGAGAACCGGTTGGAGCCAAAGCGCAAGATACGACGGGTGAAATAGCAGGCTCATGACCTGATCGTAAAAGAACACCAGTATCGCCCACGCGCAGAACGCGTAGGCCACAGCAAATCGCTTGCGATAATGACCCCAGCGTACGACGTAAACGGCAATGAACAGCGGAATGGCAATTTTCTGCCCGACAAGCAGTGTGAGAACGATCGTGCCGAACAAGTAGCCGAAAAATGGTAACGCCGCGGCCAGCCAGGCATCTTTGCTCGCCTGCTGCAGCGTCACTTTCCAGGTTCCGGCCGCCTTTTTTGTCTCGATGAGATGAAGCAGGTCTCGAATGACGACGACCAGTGAAAGCAACGCACCGGGCACGGCGATCAGCAACGGAAATTGTCGTACGGGCGGCGGCCATTCCAACGCCGAATACGCAGCCCACACGAAAATTGCGAAGAGAATCAGCGAAAGAGGAAGCGACACGGCCGGGTTTTTTTCGGACGCCTCGCCTGCAGAGACTTTGCCTGCCAGTTTTTCCCTCGCAATGCCGCGGGCGGCGAGATAGATCGTGATAACGATGACCAGCAACAAGACCATGACGATCGGTCGACCAAGCCAGCCGGCGCCCTCGTGAATACGTGTACTAATTTGAAACGAACGCTCGAGGATTGGGCCGAGAACCAAAGCGAGGATCACCGGCGGCCTCGGCCAGCCACCGCGCTTCATGAAGAAACCGATAACGCCAAACACGGCGCAACTCAACCAGTCACCGATCGACGCGCCGCCAAGCCACGCGCCCATGAGTACGAAAAGAAGTACGCCAGGCACGACCAGTTGCCCTGGCAGCAATGCGACTCTTGCCACTTGATTGACAGTCCTCAGGAGTACCAAAGTCGCCACAACGCTGGCTATCGCAATCATCCACACGAAGCTGAACGTCATGGGTAGCTCGGCACTGAGCATACCCGGTCCCGGCCGTAGCCCATGCATGATCAGTGCGCCCATCAAAACGGCAGTTCCGACGCTGCCGGGGATACCCAGTGTCAATGTCGGAATCAATGCGCCACCTCGTAGCGCATTGTTTGCGGCCTCGGGTGCAAGGAGTCCTCGCACGTCCCCTTGTCCGAACTGCGAATCGTCCTTGACACTCTGTTTGGCATGGGCGTAGGTGACCCAGCCGACGATCGAAGCACCGAGACCCGGCAACATACCGATATAGGCCCCGATGACGCTGCAGCGAACGACCAGCCACCAGTGCCTGAACGCGTCCCGAACCCCTACGAGCAAGCCCTTGCGCGTGTCGTCGGTTTGGCCCGTCCGGGAGATCGGCACATCCTTGATAGCCAATTCCATGAGTTCAGGAATTGCGAAAATACCCAGCAACACGGGAATAAGCGGCAATTTATCCAGCAGATACAACGTGCCGAAAGTGTATCGGGGGATCGCCTGCGACTCCGGAAGACCGATCGTTGCAAGTAAAAGTCCGAACATTGCTGCGGCGACACCTTTCGCTATCGATTGTCCGGAGAGCGACCCGACCATCGCCAGTCCCAACAATCCGAGCATGAACTGTTCCGGAGACTCGAACGCCAGGATCACCGGAAGAATCAAGGGCAATGAGATGCCGAGAGCGGCGGCGCCACAAACGCCGCCAATGGCCGATGATGTGAATGATGCCCCAAGCGCGCGCGCCGCCTCGCCACGTTTCGCCATGGGATAGCCGTCGAGCACAGTAGCTTGCGAAGCTGCGGTACTCGGCACGCCAAGCAGCACTGACGTAATGGCGCCGCTCGTCGACGTCGACGCCCATGACGACAAAAGCAGGGCAAACGCCGCAACGGGCTCCATGCTGAACGTAAACGGCAACAACAACACGAGACCGATAGCGCCGCCCATACCAGGAACCGCACCCATCAGTATGCCGATGATGCAGCCAAGCATGAAATACGTCAGTACATGCCACTGGAATATGAGACCGAGGCCTTCGACTAACGCTTCAAACATGGGCTGCCATGCTCATGTCGTCAGTAGCGACTGTTTTTCTCGATGTGTGTCCTGATGTACTGCAGAACTTCCGGTGAAACGCTGGCGGTCGCACCGAGGATCTCAGCCTGGCGCTGATAGCTAACCGGTTCCGGGACATAACTCAGGATTTGCTGCGCCTCCTCGCGATAAGCCTCTGAGGCCATCGCTTTTTGAAGCCCGGCGCGAAACGTGTCGGCGGCTGCCGCGTCCATGTCCGGAGGACCGAGAAAGACGTGCTGCATGGTCTGATCCATTTCAAGGAGCGTCGTAATAGCGTCCCAGACGATACCAGACGGCGCGTCGCCATGAAGTGTTTCGTACAGATCCGGTAACGATGGAACATCGGGGACCATTGCATTTTGTACGAGTTCGCCAGCGCCATTGAGCATTGGCATGCTGAAGATCGGCAATGCGTGCCCTTCGTCGACGAGCACCGGCACAACCTGATTCAGATAGGCGTGGGCGGCATCAGTCGCGGCATTGACCTCACCACTGATAATTGCCGCACGAATATTGCCACTGCTCGGATATCCGGAAATATATTTGTAGTTGGCCCCGATAAGATCCAGTCCCATCGTGCTGATGATCATCCGGCCGTGCTCGGGTGGCATACCGCCGAAACGGAGTGGTTCCGTCCCGATGAGATCGTCTGCTCCGTCGACACCACCCGGGACCGCGTCGGTCCGGCTGTAAACAACCAGGCCGCCAATCTGCACGCCGCCCAGTGGTGTGAACTGACTGTACTTGAACGTAAAGCCCGGCAGCTTGAGCAATTCACCCAGCGACGAGCGCGGCCCGTAGTATACGGTCGTACCATCATTGGGTGCCTTCAATAGCACGTGCAGATGTGCATTCAGACCTGATGCACCCGGCATGTTGTTTACGATGACAGTAGGATTTCCGGCCAGGCTCAGCTCGAGGTGTTTTGCGAGCAATCGACCGACCGTCGTGCCGCCCGCAGAGGCATCAAGACCAATTACGACAGTAATCGTCTCGCCCGCAAACGAATGTTGACCGCCCTCCGCGGAAACGTCATCAGTCTGATCTCCGCCGCAAGACGTCATTGCGACGCCAGCCAGTAAGGCCAGAAGAATATGAAAATAGTTCTTTATCACGCAGTTCATCATCGCATCAAATCCAGCCTTCAATCCGGGACGTCGTCAGAAAAACTTATGTTCGGCCCAAGCGGAACGATCTTTGCTTGCTTGAGCAACTTACCGCTCGCGTAATAATGCGCCTTAATGGACCAGACATCGATCGTGTCTGCTATGCCGGGCATCTGGTAGAGGTGTCGTACAAAGCGCCAGAGATTCGGATAGTCGACAATGCGTCGCTTGTTACATCGGAATGCGCCGTAATAGACGTAGTCGAAGCGAACGAGCGTGGTAAACAGTCGCCAGTCTGCTTCGGTCAATTGCTCACCGACGAGGTAGGTCTGTGATGCCAATCGATCTTCGAGTTGATCGAGAGCATCAAAGAGCTTGTCGTACGCCTCCTCGTAGGCTGTCTGAGACGTTGCAAATCCTGTGCGATAGACACCGTTGTTAATGGCACCGTAAACGAGCTCATTGACCTCGTCGATTTGCGCTCGCAATTCTCTGGGGTAGTAGTCGCCCTCGAGGGCGCCGATATCATCGAATTCGCTGTTAAACATCCTGATGATCTCGCTCGACTCGTTGGAAACCAGTTTCTTTTGCGCCTTGTCCCAGAGCGTCGGCACGGTGACCAGTCCCGTGTATGCCGGGTCCGATTGCTGGTAGATCTCGTACAGGAAAGCCGCGCCGAATTCCGGATCGGGTACGACGCCCGGTCCCTCTTCGAACGTCCAGCCATTCGCGCCGGAAATCGCGTTTACTACCGACACGCTGATCATGTCTTCAAGACCTTTCAGATGCCGGAAGATAATAGTCCTGTGGGCCCACGGGCAGGAGTGTGCGATGTATAAATGGTAACGACCGGCCTCGGCCTTGAAACCTCCATCGCCGGATGGCCCTGGCTCACCCGTCGCCGTTATCCAGTTGCGAATCTTGGCATCGGGGCGGACGAAACTGCCATCATTTGCTTCGGTATCACGCCACTTGTCGTGCCACTTGCCGTTAATCAGATAACCCATGCCAGATTGCCGTTATTCCGCGTTCCAGAGTTCACTAACTTTACCGAATGCCTCGGTCCCGTAGCTTTTTCTTTTCGCCGTTGTCTTGTCACCCCACTTGATGACACCCTCTTCGTAAGATGGCCGAGCGATGAAACGTCCGTACCATTCATTCAGGTGAGTTAGGTTGCTCCACAAAGGTGCCATCTGAAAACTCTTGAGTCGTGTGACGTAGACGCCAAGCGAGATATCGGCGAGCGAGAAAGTCTCCCCGGCCAACCACACTGACTCGGCCAGTGTGGCGTCCATATCTTGAAAGACATTCTTGAAATAGCCGACTGCGCGCGGTAATAAGGGCGAGTCCAGTCCCTTTTCGATATTGACGCGATCGTTTTCCTTGCGAACGATCTCGGGCATCTCGTTGAGGTATTTCTTCAGTTCGTCGGGGCCTGCTGCGGCTTTCGCGTGGCGAACGACGATGCACATGCCGACGACGCGGCTATTTACATGCAAGCCCTCATCGATCAATTTCGTCCATAGACGCATCGTCGCTTTGTCATAGGCGCTCGCTGGGCGCAGGGGCGGCTCCGGAAATGCATCGTCCAGATACTCGAGAATGACTTGCGATTCGCGTATCGCTTTGCCGTCGTGAACCAGTGTAGGGACGATGCCCCGCGGGTTGATTTTCAGATACTCCGGCGAAAAGTGCTCGCGTTTCGCAACGGATGTGTCCAGATGATGGCTTTCCCACTCGAGTTGTTTTTCAGCGAGCGCAATCCTGACTTTTTGCGCCGCGGTCGAGTGATCGTAGTGATAGAGTTCCAGCATGAGCTTAGGTTTCGTTTCCGGTGACGCAATCAAATTCGGGCAACGCTAACATAAAGATCTGATCCGAAATAAGCGGCAGAGAATCCACTGTCGCCGGAAGCGCTCGAATTCATCAGAACCAACATCGCCGGGAAATTCCAGTACCAGTTAGTACGGTTTGCTGCATACAGATGACTACGTATTGCGCTGCGCATTTCCTTTGTGATATGTTGCCCAAAGGTGCAAACGTTTGCACTAGCACAGCATAGGGGGAGGATGCTAGTCAAGTCAAATACCGTCATCCAGACCTGAATCCGTAGTGACATGGTCCGAGTATTCCTATTCGAACCAGGCAGTTAGCTGCGATCGGACGTACTAATTACTTGAGGCATATAACTGATGAATAACGACACGTCAATTCTTGCAAGTATCAAAAAGCTGTTTTGGATCGGGGGGTCTCTGCTGGGGACAATTTTGCTGATTTCGTCGGGGCCGGTCCTTGCCCAGGAGGAGCAACGGAGAAGCGCCTCGGCGGACGCGATGCTCGAAGAGATCGTAGTCGTGGCCCGGCGGCGCGAGGAGCGCCTGCTGGATCAGCCGATGTCGATCGCCGCCATCACCGGTGAGCAAATGGAGGTGCAGGGCATATATAACGTGAGCCAGGCTGGCAGATATGTACCGAATGTCACTCTGGCCAACGACGACCGCGCCAACAACACCCGCGTCATTATTCGCGGCATCGGCGGCGGTTTCCCGGATCCCGTATTCATATTCGGCGCCGGCATGTATGTCGACGGTCACTACATTCCGACATCACTGGGCGGCTACATGAGCACCGTGGACATCGAGCGAATCGAGCTGCTGCGTGGTCCCCAGGGAACCCTGTTCGGCAAGAACGTGACTGGCGGTCTGGTCAATATCATCTCGGTCAAACCACAAGCGGAATTCGATTCCAGCATCCTTCTGCGCCTGGCCGAGGATGGACAACAGGATATCCGCGGCATGGTGAACGTGCCATTCAGCGACACGGTTTTCGGCCGATTCAGCGCCGCATCCGAAGAATTCGACGGCTATTACTTCAACCAGAATCTGGGCATTAACTCCGGCTTTACACAAAACAGATCGGTGAGGGCCGCACTCAGAATCGTGCCAAACGAAAACTGGACTCTCGATGGTTCTGTCTCCGTCTCGAGGAAAGACGATGACAACCTGGGCGGGCAATGTATTGGCCCGGGTCCGCTGAACGATGCGCCACAGTGGGGCGGGCCGGAGCGCGACGCTAACGGTATTCCAACCGGAGTAGTCGGCAACTTTGACAGGCGGCTTTACGTCGGTGCGGAGGACGATTTTCACGCTATTTGCCTGGCCGATGTGGCGGCGGGCGACTTTATCCATTCCTCCGACAAGATCACCTGGTCTAATGTCGATGAGGAACTCGTGCAGCTGGGAGCGGAATGGCAATCCGGTAACACGTCGATCTCGGCGCGCGGTTCCTACCGCGACATGCAATACAATTATTTCGCGGATCGCGACTACACCTCGTGGCCGGTAGATGCCATCGGCACCGGCTCGACCGAGGGGCAGAATAATGAAACTTGGGGCTTCGAAGTGCTGTTCGAGAGCCAGGCAAGTGAGCGGTTGCGGTTCACCGTGGGCGTGAACTACTTCGACGAAACCGCGTTCAATGGCTCGAACACCTGTTACGACAATTTGATAGCAGCCGGTGGAGGCGACGACAGGGATGCAAATGGTGATCCCAATAACCCGCCTGTCGTCGAAGTGACCTGTGCTGATACGGGCCTGCACTTCGAACTGGTGCCGAATAATCCCACCGGTACCGACATCGACCCCTCACAGGATCCCGACTTGTGGCCGAATGAACCCCGGCGCAACGGTGGCGGTCCCGGGCCATTCGGCGGCGAGGTCAGCGTCTGGAACAAATCCATTGGCATTTTCGGCCATATGACCTACGACATCAGTGACGCATGGACGCTCGACTTCGGTCTTCGCTGGACCGAGGATGACCGCGAGTTCCACAACATCGAGTTTGCATCCACAGGCTGCGACATCAGCGTGGATCCATTGAACGCGTGCGCATATACGCTGCCCGTAAGCCTTTTTCACGTCAGCGACACCGGCTTTTTCAATCAGGCAGCTGACACGTTCTCGGATGTCACGCCGATGCTGAGTGTGACCCGCAATTTGTCGTCGGGCGATGGCATGTTCTATTTCCTCTACTCCCAGGGTTTCCTGAGCGGCGGCTTCAATACCGAGGTCAACGCCAACCTGCCGGTGGGCGGGCCGAACCTGGCCTATGGTCCGGAAACAGTGGATAACTACGAGGTCGGATTCAAGGGACAGTTCTTGGACGGCAATATGCAACTGATGGCCACCGTGTTCTACATGGACTACCAGGATCAGCAGAAGTCATTCCAGCTGGACAATTCAAATGGCGATTTTGGTACCGAGGACCCGGTCGAGCTCGTTACGAACATCGCAGAGTCAACCATCTCCGGACTCGAGCTGGAGCTGCGCGCAAGCCTCTGGGAGGGCGGCTTCGTCTCGGTCGATCTGGGTATTATCGACAGTGAGATCGACAGCTATTCGTTCGAGGACCCGGAGAACCCGGGCACGATCATTGATCTGTCGAACAATCTCGTTAACGACTTTACCCCTGACTGGACTCTTAATCTTGCCGTCGAGCATGCGTTTGAGTTAGGAGGCGGCGCCGCGATTACGCCGCGGCTCAATGTGAACTGGCAGGGTGACTATGACTGGGCGGCCGAGACAGGCAGCTGGACCGAGAGCGATCCTAAGTCGAGCTGTCACCAGGACTCCTATGCGGTCGTCGATGCGCGGGTGACTTTCAAACCTGCAAACGGCGATTGGTCTGTCGCGGCCTTTGGCAACAATATCACCGATGAGCGATACCTCGAGTTCTGCGAGTGGGACCGTAGTTCATGGCTCATCCGATACGGGCGGCCAAGTTGGTACGGCGTCGAGTTCACCGCGCACTTTGGCAGAAACTAACTACAGAAGTATTTGATGTTGGTCTAAAGCACGGCACCTCTTCGGAGGTGCCGTGTTTTTTGGTTGGAATGATCTCTCCTCTCGACAGGAAACGCTCAATATGACCCCAAACCCAGTCAAAGTCGGCATCGTCGGTCTTGGTCGTTGGGCCAAAGTCCTTACGCGAGCAGCGATTAAATCGGACAAGTTCGAGATCGTCAGCGGCTACAGCCGTTCCGAAGAAAAACGGCAGGCGTATCAGCAGGAATTTGGCATTCCTCCCGCGGGCGATATGGCCGAGTTGCTGGGAAATCCTGAAATCAAAGGCGTGATCCTTACGGTGCCGAACGAACAACATCTGCCGGTTGCCGAGGCAGTCGCGAAGTCGGGCAAGCACATCTACACCGAGAAACCGATCGCAAACACGCTCGAAAACGGCCTGCGGATCGAGGCACTACAAAGCCAGCACGGCGTGCAGGTCATGGTTGGTCACAGCGCACGGCTGCTCAAGGGAACGCGCATGATCAAGGAGGCGATCAATGCTGGTGAGCTAGGCCGCGTCGCGCTGATCGAAGCAAACTTCTCGAACGAACGTGCACTCGAGCTCACACCGGAGACCTGGCGCTGGTACCGGGACAAGGCACCCGGCGGACCACTTTCACAATTGGCGACCCATCAGTTCGACTCGCTGCATTTCCTGGGCGGCGAGATCAATGAAGTATCTTCGATGGCGTCAAAGTTATCCCCGGTCGGTGCCGAGGTTGATGATCAATCTCTCACCTTGATGAAATTCGCAAGTGGAACCGTTGCCTACATCGGTTCGAGCTGGACGTCACCCGGTATTTACTCGATCCGTGTCTTCGGCCAGAAAGGGCTGATGCATTACGAGCTGGACTTCAGCACCTGGGATACCCCCGATCAACTGCACGAGACTTCCGAGCTGTATATTCAGCGCGGCAAGGATGGTTTCAGCAAGCGCGAAGTCCTGCAGATTCCGCCAGGCGATATGTTCCGGGATGAACTGGAAATGTTCGCGGACGTATGTGCCAACGGTGAGCCCTGCGAGCTCAGTGCCAATAGTGGCAATGTTGCACTGGCAGTCGTGTATGCGGCGCTCCGCTCGATCGACAATAGTGGCGCTTACGTCAAACTGAGCGATATTTTCGATGAGGCTCGTGCCAATATTGGGGCACAATAGAGCGACGCCCTGAAACGGTGAATCAGATGAGCAAATTATCCAGCCGCTATTTTATTGATCTCACACAGCCCGAGATTGCAGCACAATTGCAGGATAATCCGCTTGTAATCCTGCCGGCGGGCAGTGTGGAGCAGCACGGCCCTCATTTGCCGACTGGTACCGATATTTTTGCGGCCAACGTGATCAGCCACGCGGTAGCGGAACGTATGAACGGTCTGGTATTACCGGGTGGGCCGCTCGGGGTCACGCCCATGCACATGCCGTTCGAGGGCACCATCACGCTGACGCCCGAGACCTACATGCGGGTGGTGAAAGAAACCTGTGTTTCGACGGCACAGCACGGCGCAAAGCGGCTGCTGATCCTCAACTGGCACGAAGGCAACAGCGCGTCGCTGTCGATTGCCGCGGAAGCTCTGCACCGCGAACACGGCATGACAGTGCTGACGGTACAGGCATGCTATGTCGCTGCGGAGCTTTACGGTGACGAATGTGGTGGCCTGACTCATGGTGGTGAAATCGAGGCGCTGGCCGTGCTTGCTTACGCTGCAAACCTGGTGCATCTCGACCGCATCGACTATTCATCGGATCATCAGCATGGATTGCAGATGGACAAGCTGCGCCGCACTCGCACGTATCAGCCTGTCCTGACTGACATCCGCTCAATTGCGCCGAGCGGATGGTATGGCAGCCCGGAACACGCGACCGTTGAAAAAGGCCAGCGCATGCTTGGAGATATTGCCGACGCCATTGCCAAGGAGGCGACGCAGACTTTCGAACACCTCGATGAAGTCCAGCAGGGCGTCGCGGAGGTGAAACGAATCCGGAACGTCGGCTGATCGGAACAGGGGACGGAGCGATGGTGCGAGTAATCCGCTCGGGGGAGGCCAGAGATCTCGATCTTCCCGGCAGACGTTCGCAAGAGGTCGTGTCGGCACGAACCGGATCCGAAGCGGTAACGCTACGCCTGGTCGAGATAGCGGTACCACAGCCGGGAGATTCATTGCGCGAGCCGCATCGCCATGCCGGTTTTGAAGAATGCATATATATTCTTTCGGGACAGGGAACGATGCATTCTGATAGTGGCGAATACTCTTTGGAGGCAGGTGATACCATTCTCGTTTCTGCTGGCGAATCGCATGTCACTCGAAACACGGGCAAGACGCCGCTGCAACTCTTGTGTTTCTTTCCAACTGCAGATTGCAGCGAGCAAAAGTAAGCTGTGCTTTGTATTCCTGAGCGGATCATATAATGCCGAGCGATGTTGTCTGCCTTCGACCGAAAGACGATTTTCTCAACGTCGGTG
>Ga0255052_10002765_pt1 | contig 12466 bp, 15 predicted proteins | sample JV7_2_21_MG_FD_188632 | JGI IMG/M metagenome (GOLD analysis project Ga0255052, IMG submission 188632) | Seawater microbial communities from Jervis Inlet, British Columbia, Canada - JV7_2_21 | ecosystem: Environmental > Aquatic > Marine > Inlet | place: Canada: British Columbia | collected... | reverse complement strand
TTTAGAGAAGCTCTCGGCGGCGGCCAAGGGAATACCTATGGAAGCCAATCCAGCGACTTCACACATGTTTATTGTCAAACCCTTTTCCGGTAAAAGCCTGCTGCAGCTGTTCTCCACCCATCCACCTGTGGAAAAGAGGATCGAGAAACTGAAAAGCCGTTCGTAGAGCCTTTTTTAAATTTAGCAGTTGGCATCATCGAGATCAGACTTCATAAATCGTTTGTACCGGGCAAGATACAGTAGAAACAAGCTGGAAGCGAGACGGCTATTAAGAGGAGAAAGAGATGAACACAAAGCTGAGCCCAGGTGCACTTGGCACCGCTGGAGCGATAATATCTGTTGCAGTGATGCTGCTACTTGGAATTTTTGGGAATCTTGGGATCTACAGCGGAGCTGTAGAGATGATGATGAAGTGGCACATGTTTTTCTCCCTGACCCCGCTGGGCATAGCAGGTGGGGTAATTGAAGCAGCGATCATCAGTTTCGTGCTTCTTTATTGTTTTTCAAGGATCTACAACAGGCTCTCGTGATTTGGGGATTATCGGGATTTCCCGAGGTCATTCACGACTAATATGTAATAGTACGGTGCGACTGTAATAATGAAAGGAGACCGGGATTATGATGGGTTGGGGAAATCAGGGTTACGGTATGTGGGGAATGGGCTGGTTTGGAGGTTTGATCATGATCTTTTTCTGGATCATCATTATTGTGGGAGCAGTCCTCGTCATCAGGTATTTTATGGCTGAGAAGGGAGGTTCGCCCGGAACCAGTGATCGGGGTCCCCTGGAGATTCTAAGGGAGCGTTATGCAAAGGGCGAGATCGACACTCAGGAATTTGAGGAGAGGAAAAACAATCTGGAGCGAGGAGGGTGATTAAACCACGGTCTCGAAAACAGCTTTGGCTGGGTATAGGTATGATTGCAGTGGGGCTTTTAGGATTGGGTCTTTTCAATTTTGGCAGACACAATACGATGCCATTTTCTGGATGGGGCTCTGGTGGAGTTTATGAAAAGGGTACATATTCATCCAACGGTGAACGGATCTATTACCAGGGAGTCGGCAGTGATGGAAAAAGGATACCATTTAAGGCCGGCCCACACTGGTTACGCATGATGGGGGGCAGCTGTGTGAATTGCCACGGACCTGCGGGGAGGGGCGGCCTGCCTGTTATGATGGGTACACAATTGCCCGGCGACATCAGGTATTCGGCACTGATCTCAGGAGAGCATGGGGAGCATTATGGAGGCGAAGGGGGTGAAAAGCACGAGGAAATTGCATATACCGATGAAGACATATGGAATGCCATCCGAAATGGGGTAGATCCCTCCGGAAAATCAATGGACCGGACTATGCCTAGGTGGAACGTGTCGGATGGGGACATGCACGACCTGATGGAGTATTTGAAAACACTTGATTGAGATTTATGGGTGAAACGCTTTTTTAACAGGACCATACACTGACAACCCCATGCCACATAATACTCGCATATACCCCAAAACCGGATTCTGTTTCATGCTGATTGAAAGCTCCTGTGGATAATATCCCGTACTATATGGCCTATGCGGCCGGAGTCCTGTCCTTCCTGACACCCTGCTGCCTGGGCCTTTTTCCGTCCTACCTTTCATTTATCACTGGCAGGTCATTCGATACCCTCATCTCACACGAGAACAAAAGGCAGGTCATCAAGGTGACAATGACGAACTCCGTTGCCTTTATTCTCGGCTTTTCTGTCCTCTTTATGCTCATGGGTGCCATGGCCTCCGCGATCGGCCAGCTTTTTCTGCAATACCGGCAGTGGATAAGAATCACCGGGGGGATTGTCATTATTGTTTTCGCTCTTTTTACCGTTGGGGTCCTGCACATCGGATTTCTCTCAAAGGATGTCAGGTATCATGTTCACAGAAAACCTGCCGGTTTGCTGGGAAGTTTTCTGGTGGGACTGGGCTTTGCGGCGGGCTGGATACCGTGTTCCGGTCCTATCCTGTCCTCAATTCTCATCTATGCCACCTCGGAAGCCTCGGCTGTTTACGGTACCAAGCTACTGGCTGTATACTCAATGGGGCTTGGAACGCCCTTTCTCATTTTCGGACTGTTCTTCAACTATTTTCTCAGCCACCTGAAATTCCTGAGTCGCCACCAGAAGACCTTCGTCTACCTGAACGCCTTGGTAATGATCCTCTTCGGAATACTATTGGTAACCGGTTGGAGTTCAATATTCACTTATTGGGTGCCCGATTTCGGTATTGAGTTCTAACCCCGCCTCTATTGGTAGTAATGATTTGACCAGAAAATAATCACACCTTTTCCAATTTAGAAACCGGGCTAAAGCGAAAGTGTTATACTTTAAGTAAAGCTGACGAAGGTACTGGAATAATTTTTGTGGAAGTCTGTCTTACTTGTGAAAATATCGACGTTGAAACCTTAACGAAGGTTGTTGCCAGGCACTAAAGCAGCGTCGTATGGAAACAATGGTCATGTCGGGCTGGTTTTAGTGTGAAGAAAGGGTAGATAATTGTTATGCGTGCATTTATTGTTTTTTTAGCTTTTCAAATGGTAATGATCCCAGGCTGGGTTTCTGCTTCTCACGGACCTTCCGATCATGTCCTTTTCGAAAAAAACTCTCTCTATCAATTTATAAGCGTCGAGGAAAACTCGGATAAGAGAGAAAGGTATATTCTGTTCAACAACAGTGGGGCTGATCAGGATAGAGGGATTCAGGGTGGAATTTATATCGATGATCCTGAAACACTTCTGTTCGAGTATACGCGGATGTCTTTCGTCTCCCTTGCTTTTATAGACAGGGAACCTGAAGATGTGCTTTTTGTGGGTCTCGGGGCCGGAGCAATGCCAAAATATTTTTATAAATATTACCGTGATGCCAATATTGATATTGTTGAACTGGATCCTGACGTACTTGAAGTTGCGGAAGAATACTTTTATTTCAGCGAAAAAGAAAACATGAAAGTGCACATCATGGATGGGAGAGTTTTTATTAAAAGAACCCCAAAAAAATATGACATGATCTTTCTTGATGCCTACAGGGGTGACCAAATCCCGTTCCATCTGACGACCAGGGAGTTTTTAAAGGAGGTTAAGAAAAAACTGAAAAAAGGAGGAGTGGTTATATCGAACATCACAGCGGAATCAAAAAACCAGTATTTCTGGTCAATGATAAAGACCTACTGGAAAGAATTTCCCCTACGCAGCATTTTCCGGGGTGAAAACTCGAGGAATTTTATCTTTGTTGCCCCAATGGGCAACCCGGGGTTAAAGGCGAGCGTCATTCTGACACAAGCTGAAAACGTCCAGGCTTCCAAAGGAATAGATTTGTCTCAGATAACTACATGGTCGTGGGATTACCAGAAAAACAACAGCAAAATATATCGTGTAAGAACCCTTACGGACGATTATGCTCCAGTTAATCTACTGCAATACAAAAAAATGAAATAGTAACATTCCAGAAGGGGTAACTAATGATATACGTTATCGTATTTCTCGGCGGCGCAATGGTTATGTCCTTTGAGATCCTGGGCAGCAGGATACTTGCTCCTAATTTTGGCTCTTCCGTCTTTGTGTGGGGGAGTCTCATCAGCGTTTTTCTGGCAGGTCTTTCCGCCGGTTACTACTGGGGTGGAAGATTTGCTGATATAAGACCGTCCTTAAGGAAACTGGCTTTAATAATAATTATCCCGGGTTTTTTCTTTATTACGTTTCCCCTCTACAGCACGAGGATATCCGATTGGGTATTTACGCTGGACCTGGGCATCAGAATGGGCCCCCTGCTCGTATCGATGTTCCTTTTTTTCATCCCCTCGGTTTTTCTCGGAGCCGTAAGCCCGTATACCGCCAAACTAATGATCATAAGCCTGCATACATCCGGGTCGACCATCGGCACCCTCTATGCGCTCTCGACTTTCGGGAGCATCATCGGGACGCTTTTAACCTCTTTTTATCTCATTACAATAGCTGGCGTTAAGTCCATTATCATGGTAGAGGGCATAATCCTGATAATTATTTCATTGCCGCTGTTCTACCTAAAATTACAACCATTCTCAGAGGATACAGGACGGTTGGAGGGGGGGACAGTCTCCTGATGAAAGGTCCAGGATCGTGATGCGTGACGCGTAATGCGTGGTGTGTAAAACAGGCTATAGGTTTAACAAAACTATCAACTAACAACCAACAACTCTAATTTCCAATTTCCATTTTCCAATATCTGAATGTTCTAATCCCAATTTCCAATCTCCAATTTCGGTTCATCTCCCGATTGGTTGGTGAGATTTCTATTCATTTGGCCGGGTTTTAGGTGTGATCACTCGGCTGCGCGTAAGGCCAGCTTCGCTTCGTGATTCACCAAAACCCCGGTCTGGTGTAAATTATCTATTCAGGGTTCCGTTAAAAGGCTCTGAAGCGAAGCTCAAGGGGGTTGCGAAGGCGAAGGGACTTTTGCTGGATCCCATTCATTACATATTGACCACCAACAAATTTAGAAATGAACCGTTTTATCTAAGCAGGAATTCATTCTGGAACCAGAACAGAATTACAGGACCTCCATGGCCTTCTCGGTCGCTGAACGCCCTTCCTCGATGGCAGCGATCCAGTTCTGATGTCCGTTCAGCTCTGAATGCCCGAAAGCAATGCGGCCGAAACGCTTCCGGATAACGTTCCGCGGAGCAAGTTTGCCCTCCCGGCTGAAGTAGAAACCCGGCTGTGGGTTGAGATAGGCGTTGACCCACCGGTTAAGAATAATGCCGGCGATATCCTTTTTCGGGTCAAATCCTGCGCTGCCGAAAAGCCGGCTCATCTGATCAATGATCTGCCGTTCGTAGTCCCTGTAGCTGGTAGACAGGATCTCCTTCCGCCCTTTTGCTCCCTGTTCCTGGATGGGAAGGCCGGGGTAGTGAAGCGGTACGTAGAAGGTCAGGACTACAGGCTTGTCCGGATGGAGCGGCTGTTGGTAGTCGCCGACGATCATGGGCTTGCGTATGTTGCACGAAAATCCGAACCCACTAAACCATCGGCACCCGGTCAAGCCAAGCTTGTAAAGGAAACGCCAGTTGGTAAGCGCGACGTTAACGACTAAAACAGGAGAGTAGAAAAATTCATTATAAGCGCTCTTATACTCATCAGGTAAATCCTTTACGATATGACGGGTAGTCCAGCCGGCGGAAGCCATGACAACGGTTTTTGCCTTCAACTGATATGCCTGCCCGTTCTTTACATATGTCACCAGCACATGATCTGAATTTTTCGGTGATGGGGCATGCTCCACCCTGACTACCGTTGCCTTTAATCTCATCCTCACATCGTTTGCGGGGCGGTCCAGGGCCCTCAGGTTTACCGGACGATTAAGAATGTCACTGAATGAATATTCACCATCAATAGCACCGGGAATGAGAGCTTTTATCAGGTAGCGTGTAAAGCCGTCATTTCCACCGGGAAAAGAATGCCAATCGGTTTCATCCAGCCGTCTCGTTCCAGTCCATCGTCCGAAGCCCTTGAATCCGGGCATCCCGATCTGGTACGCGCCATAAGCGGAAATTGCGTCAGAACCAAGGCCAAGAGCGCTGGCGATAATGGGATTCGCGAATTCCGGTACCTTGGGACTCAAACCCATGGTTTTTTCCAGGTATTCCTTGTACGTTATCGTATCAAACCACTGCTGGAAATCAGCGCGGCGGTAGTATTTTTTTTCAGTGTTTCTCCATTTGAGAAAATCTTTCCTTGCTTTGCGGGAATAGGGTGCCTTTTTTAACTTTTTCCCCCATGGGTCGATGACCCAGCCAGGTGATTCCCCCTGGTCATAGAAGAATCCAACACTGGGTGAAATGTCCTGCCACAGCATAAAGCCGTAACTCGTACGGTCAAAGGGCAGCCGGTCAAGCTCCTGGCTCAGTTCCTGATAGGGAAATGTGCGTGGAATCCTCAGATCGGAGAATATCTCATCCTCAAGCGTGCCCTTCTGATTAACGACTGCGAAGGAATTGGAGGCCTGCGGGCCTGTCAGCTTGAACCCGTTGACCATGAATTCATTTCTTTTTGCGTGGCCGCCGAATATGGGATGGTTTTCGATTATGAGGCATCTCTGCCCGTTGCCAGCGTCTTTCCTGAACTGATAAGCGGCGCCCAGCCCGCTCAGACCACCGCCTACAACTACCAGGTCGAAGGTTTCCCCCGTATCGATCACATTTTCCGGAGGTCGGTTGTATTTGCCTCGCTGCAACTCGCTTAGTCTGCGGACGATCTCTTCAGTATTGCCGTGTGACGCAGCATAGTCTCCGATACCTCCATAGCCCTCCCACGAATGTGTCTGGGCTAATAACCTTGCCGGTGCCGGCAGGTCCAGCAGCATAGCGCCCGTACCGAGAAGTGCAGCGTTTAAAAAGTCCCTGCGTGTGATATTTGGATTGAAGTCAGACATAGATCCCTTCCTTTGCGAAAGTTAGCCTTTCTTCAAAAAAGCGTACAATTGTCATACTTCTTTACAGTTTACCCGAAACTGCTGGTATCTGTTTCACAAAAGTATAACATTTCCTGGAATCGGGTTTGTTTTTCGACGATTCCTTGCAACGAAAAGTAGATTTCTATACTCTTGTTAAATGAAGCCATCAGGCACCTTGAAAGTTAAAACCTGGTACGGCCTCTCGCTGACGGTAAAGTTGTTCGGCACGGCATGGGCCAGCATAGGTCCTCTCCCTCCGCATCCCCAGCTAGTGAACATTGTCCTGAGAATGGGGCTTCCCAGGGAGGATTCGGTACACTTGCAGCTGCTTCACGAAACAGGGCACCTGCAAACCCTGCCGATTCTGATTGTCCTGGGCGTTCTCTTCTATTACCTGTCCCTGCCCCTGTTCCCGGCTGTGACCGGACTACTGGTAATTTCTGAGATCCTGGCCGAATCCTATGTCATGGCAAAAGAGGGCAAAAACTACTTCAGGATCTATAGATCGTTGTGGAGATAGGGCTCTTTAGTCGGCTGCCTTTCTCAGTTCCAGAATGTGCCTCCTTGCGGCCATAGCTGCCTTGGCCCCCTCTCCGGAGGCTACGATTATTCTTTTCCCGTAGGCGTTGGTGACGTCTCCGGCTGCAAAGAGTCCTGGACAGGACGTTGAACAGTCAGAGCCTATGATGATTTCTCCTCTATCGTTAAGCTCGACCAGATCCGAAACCAGATGGGAGTTCGGAGTCAGTCCGATTGCAATGAACACACCTTCCACGGGGATTTTTTGAGACTCCTTTTCGGCAATTTTTCTCAGTGAAATACCTGAAACTGTTTTTTCTCCAGTCAATTCGACGACTTTGTGTCCCTCGTAGATGCGCAGGTTGCCGAATAAATTAACCCGGTCAATGATCGCCTTGTCCGCAGTAAGCCCGCCATCCGTAATAAGGTGTATGTTCCTGGCCACCGTTTTAAGATTTTCGGCGATCTGCAGTGCCGAATTTCCCCCTCCTACTATGGCGGCATCCTCCCCCTGCACGAAGGAAAAATCCTGGATGTTGCCGTAATAAACCCCTTTCCTCTGGAACTCTTCTTCACCGGGCACATTCAGCTTCCGCCTAGTCATCCCGGTAGAAGCAAGTAATACCCTGGAAGAATACCTGCTCAGGTCCGATGTCGTAACACTAAAGCCGTCACGAACCACCTCGATCTTTTCCACTTCGTTGATAAGGTGGTCTATATAATGCGAATGAATAAGCTGATATTGAAATTTCTCGATCAGTTCAGGTCCCGTGATGAAGTCATATCCCATATAGTTCTCTATTTTAGTGCTGTCTATAGCCTGCCCCCCAAGGTCTTTGGTTATCAGGAAGGCATCCATCTTAAGCTGGGCAGCGTAGACAGCCGCCGTAAGCCCTGCCGGACCTCCACCGATGATTATGAGATCATATGAGGTGCGTTGGGATTTACAGGCGGTCTCTTTCAGGAATTTGTCCCTGCACCCTTCAGAACAGAAATAGTAGACCTTACCGTCACACTCCGATGAAAGAGCGGTCTTTTCATCAACATCCATGTTACATATGGGGTCCTTTTTCACGATCTCTTCCTTTCATAACTGTGTGAAATTAAAGTTCATCTCCAAATTAGTTGGTGGTCAACAAAAAACAAACGGGTTCCGGCAAAAGCCCCTTTGGCTTCGCAACTCCCTTCAGCCTACAGCTGTGTGTCGAGGTATCGAAGTATGTAAGTATCGAAGTAACTGCAACTGCATTTTCCTCCACACCTCGATACTTCGTTACCCATCACACTCCGGTACGCCGATACACCGATACGTATCATATACTCATGCGTAGCCGAGTGATTACATTTAAAAGTCCGGTCCTATGAAAACACTATACCTGAATCCAAACAACTAATTAGGAGATAAACCTAAATTGATAATCATGGGTCTTTGTTGGTTAAGGTGAAGATCGTTGGTCGAGCTTTTCTAACTGTCCTGTCCTGGAGAATCTGCCGACGGATTCTGGACAGAACTCAACTGCCAGGTGTCATCTGGATCCTAAAATTAAGTGTAGCAAGTATTAACTTGTTCAGTACAAGCAGTGCTTTAATGGTTCTTCCTGTCCAAAGAGGACCTCATTTCTGAAGGTATGAATGTGCCACCATTTGTAGTAAAGCCATACAACAACACATGGTAAAGTTGCCGTTATGATGATGGTCCATGGATTATAGGGGGTAAATTTGGAACGCTATGCCTGGTTTATATGGTCGTCTGGATTCATGGTTATCTGGACCGTGTTTTATTTTATGAAGCCATCCGTGAGAAAGCAGATGCTACGGATGAGTTTTTTCACAGCACCGCTGGGACTGACGGAACCGCTCTTTGTCCCTGAGTACTGGAACCCCCCCAGCCTGTTTGATCTGGCCCAGAGAACAGGATTCGATATCGAAAGCCTCATATTCTGTTTCGCGATCGGTGGTATCGGGACGGTTCTTTATGAGATGATAACACCTGTCAGACATGTCGCTATGAGCCACCAGGAACGCCATGATCCACGGCACCGGTTCCATCTACTTGCCCTCACCAGTCCTGTACTGGTCTTTGTCACCCTCATTCTTGTTACATCATGGAACCCTATCTATCCTGGAATCATGGCGATGTTCATTGGTGCAATAGCCTCGCTTTTCTGCAGGCCGGACCTCAAGTGGAAGATATGGGTGGGTGGCGGTATCTTTCTTGCCCTTTACTTTATGTTCTTCAAACTGCTGGATGTAGCTTATCCGGGCTACGTTGACAAAGTTTGGACCCTGCGGGCACTTTCAGGCGTTCTTTTGGCGGGGATACCGTTGGAGGAGTATCTTTTCGCTTTCACCTTCGGCATGATGTGGTCGAGCCTGTACGAACACATGTCCTGGCAGAAAATCGTTCTTTGATATGGTTTTTGTTCATCTTGAAACTTGCCGAATGGGCTGTATTGTAAGTTACGGGTAAAATTTAGTTAAACCTGTTGGTTTCTTTCTCAAAGAAGAACCGGAAATACCCGGAGAGGTGTCAAATATGAACCAGGAGTATGCATATGGACAGTGGTCACTAGTTGCCGGGATGATAGTTGTGGCCCTGTTTTTCATAACAAGGTACGTACCGACAAAAACGAGATTTGAAAAACGGAGCGGTGGTGTATTGGTTGCATTCATCACAGCCCTTTTTGCGGAGATGTACGGCTTCCCGCTCACTATCTATCTGCTGTCAACGCAGCTTGGACTCAAGATACCCTTGTCGCATTCCTATGGTCATCTATTTGCCTATCTTTTAACCTTTATAGGGATCAATATAATTTTCGGCTGGATATTCGTGATGGTAGCAAGCACGATCATTATCGTTCAGGGTTTGCTGTGGATCACCAGGGGATGGGACCAGGTTTATGCTTCGGGTGGCAAACTCGTTACAACGGGTATTTATTCACGAATGCGCCATCCACAATACAGCGGAATCATCCTGGTTGCCTCTGGATTTTTGATCCAGTGGCCAACTCTCATTACAATGATCCTGTTTCCCTTTCTCGTAAGGATGTATTACAGGCTTGCAATGAAAGAGGAAAAGGACGTCGAAAAGGTTTACGGACAGGAGTATGAAGAATACAGAAAAAATGTTCCGGCTTTTATACCGAAAAGGCGCGCCTTTTCTCAATACCAGGAACCTGCATAATCATTAACCGGCAGATTTATACAGGCATCTGCAAGCGTATTTCGTCCTCCTGCATGTCAGGTTACATTCCACCTCATTAGATTTGCAACATTTCAATTTCTGGAGGAAGAAACAACCAAAAAGGGCCCCATAAACCAAACGGTAAAATCAAAGCTGGAGCAAAAATATTAATTTTACTACTAAAAAGATATTTATTTACAATGTATTACTTGACATACCATGGGGGGCTATAGTATATTTACAATACGGATGTTAATTAACTTAACAGGTGGAGGGTAAATATGCATCGATCTCAGATAACGCGTCTTAACAGGGTAGAGGGACAGATACGAGGGATCAAGAAGATGATCAACGACGGGCGTTACTGCGTTGAGATTCTGACACAGATCAGATCAGCAAACAGGGCTCTGGCCAAGGTCAAGGACAACATCTTTCAGGGGCACCTGGAAGCATGTGTCCACGATTCACTGGCAGGTGACGATCCTGCAGACAGAGAGAAAAAGGTTAACGAAATCATCGAGCTTCTTGCCATGTTCAGGTGATCTAAGGAAAAGGGGTGACAAATGACTTTTGAAACTTTAATAACACTGATCCTTATTGGCGGCATGGGATACATGATGTTCAAGGGCGGCGGTTGTTGCGGTCCTGGTGGACACAAAAAGGATCATGAAGAGGACAAAGGTGAAAAACCTGAAATAGGTCCGGGGGAAGACAAGGTTGATAGCAAATAAACCCCGTTACTCTGTGCATAAATAAAATGACAGAGTATAATCAAAAAGCCAAAAACACAGGAGGTAACAAATGACTACGAAAATACTAGGGTTGGTGGCGCTGTTTGTAATTACTTATATGATATTCCGCCCTCGGCGTAAACCCGGTATGCACGTGGAGCACAGCGGGCATGGAGAACATGCTAAAGATGTAAGTCCACACGCCGGACATGGCGGTAATGTTGACCAGGGTAGCAAGAAAACCGGAGGTGGTTGCTGCGGTTAGGCTCGAAATGGGAAAATGGGTTTTACCACAGAGTCACAGAGGACACAGAGGAAGGCTTTGGGCTTGGTTTTTCACCACGGAGGCACGGAGAACACGGAGAAAACGAGGCTTGGGGTTACTAGAAACCAGAAACAGAAACTCTGGCCAAAGGCCAGAGTCATTGCGAGTTACGCCTGCCACGCCAAAGGCGTGGTTGAACTTTGAACAACGAGGTAACAATGGCAACCGATCCAGTCTGCAACATGGAAGTTGACGAAAAGACTGCTCTTTCAGGAGTAAAAGACGGCACGTCCTACTACTTCTGCAGCCCGGGGTGTAAGGATGAGTTCCTAAAATCGGAGTTCCAGGTTCCAGGTTCCAGGTTCCAGGCTGAATCTACAATAGATGCTGATCAACCAGAAACCAGAAACCAGAAACCAGAAACTGACACCACAGTGTCACTAGGCATAACCGGCATGCACTGCGCGGCATGTGCAGGGGCGATTGAAAAGTCCCTTCTTAAGTTGGATGGTGCTTCAGAGGCCGTCGTCAACTTTGCGGCAGAAACTGCAACTGTCCGGTTCGATCCTGATACTGTCAGCCTTCCTGACATTGAAAAAGCCGTAAAAGATGCGGGGTATACACCTCACATCAGGGCGGGTGAATCCGGGCAGCTGGATCTCAAAGTCGTGGGCATGGATAACCCGCACTGCCTGGGGACTGTTGACGGTGCTCTCAACCGCCTTTCCGGCATTACATCAAAGGAATTATTCGTTAACGAGAAGGCGAAGATCGCCTTTGACGCTTCTGTCATAACACGGGATGAGATTCTGCAAACTATCAGGGATGCGGGTTACACACCCGTTGAAGAAACGGAAGAAGCGCTGGACAAAGAGAAGGAAGCAAGGGAGCGGGAGATAAAAGTCCTCAAGCTGAAATTCCTTTCCTCAACAATACTCGGAATTCCCCTCCTTATCCTGGCGATGGGGCCGCACATCGGCCTGCCTCTACCCGATATCGCCGATAAATGGGGAGCTCTTTTGCAGTTCATACTGGCAACCCCGATATTGGTCATAAACTACCAGTTCTATACGCGAGGTATCCTTGCAGTTGTCAAGACAAGGATGGCCACTATGGATACCCTCGTGGCTATTGGAACTGGTTCAGCGTGGATATACAGCACGGCTGTAATGTTGGCGATCTGGACCGGTAAGGCTGGTTATACAGCAGCCAATCTCTACTATGAAGTGGCCGGGATCCTCATCGTGTTTATCCTGTTGGGCAAGTGGCTCGAAGCCATAGCCAAGGGAAAGACTTCCGAGGCCATCAAGTCTCTCATGGGACTC
>Ga0255052_10002764_pt1 | contig 12469 bp, 10 predicted proteins | sample JV7_2_21_MG_FD_188632 | JGI IMG/M metagenome (GOLD analysis project Ga0255052, IMG submission 188632) | Seawater microbial communities from Jervis Inlet, British Columbia, Canada - JV7_2_21 | ecosystem: Environmental > Aquatic > Marine > Inlet | place: Canada: British Columbia | collected... | reverse complement strand
AGCCGGCACGGTTGGCATCTGACCTCGGAGAGCGAACGAGTGCCCATCGATGGCCCGGGAGACCGCCAACACACCGTCTAGGTGGTCGCACTCGTGTTGGATCAGCTCTGAGAGATCGTCCTCCAGGTCCATTTCTCTCTCGATCCAATCCATGTCCCGAAAGCGGATGCGGCATCTGCGATGCCGCCGGACCCTGACCAGCAGATCGGGGAAGGACAGACAGTCGTCCCAGAGCTCCATCTGTTCGTCACTCATCCGATCCAGAGCCGGATTGACAAACACGACCGGTCTGTCGATGTGCATGTATACGAGCCGTGTCATGACACCGATCTGTGGAGCAGCGATGGCACGACCGGCGCCGATGCGTCGCTGGCAATCCATCAGGGTGTCGTGCAGATCGGAGACCACGTCACTGAGGCCGAGGAGCTCGTCTTTCGAGACGGGTTCACAGACTTCGTGAAGTCTCGGGTTACCGAGTAGCAGGACTTCTCTTACCGCCATCGCGTTGACCTCTTGCAGGAATTCTAGGACAAGCTGTAGGTGTCTATCCCAAGGAGCCGAGGAAATCCCGCCAGGTGTCTTCCAACCCAGCGCCGAAGTGCGCGTCGAAGGCGGTGGCGAACCGTAACGCCTCAGCGCGTGACAGACGCAGTCGTGATGGCGGGCATGATGCAGGTGACAAAAATGGCCGCTTGCACAGCCTCTATGGCTTGCTTGGTGGCCTGGCCCGTTGCGTCGCCGTTGATGATGCGTTCGATTCTCTCGGTGCGGCCCTTTAGGTCCTTCTTGTCGAAGACCATCTTGAGGAGCCCAGCGCTATGGGCGAGGGAAACGAGCACCACCGTGCGGGTGTCGAGGTGATCGTCCTCGGTGAAGATCGCCTGACGAAGTCGCTCGGCCATCTCCTTCTCGGGTTTCGGGTCGACCTCGGGATAGATCCGCCGAGAGAAGAGCAGGAGAATCTTGTCCTCATCGGCCCGGAGGATTCCCCGGTCGCACAGCCGCATGGCCAGCCTGTGCTTCAGGTCCTTCAGATTTGCGAAGTTTGCCACCCAGGTCTGTGCCGCCGCCTGTTTCCTGGACTCCTGAATCTTGGTCAGACAATCGTCGAGCAACGGATCGCCAAGGGGCTTGGCGTTGACCAGGTGAACGGATCTCTTCTTGGAGCTGTCGAGGTGCACGCGGTCGCGCATCAACAGCTCCGCCAGCACGGCACCGCCGATGGCGTACGCATACATGCTGCCCATCTCGATGGTGCCCTCTTCGTCGTGGAGGGCGAGAAGCATGATCTCTTCGGGTAGAGACAAAGGGTTCAAATGGGTCATTCGGGGGTCCTCCCAGTGGTCTCAAGGCTACTCCTAATACGACCGGAAGAGGGGGGTATTCAGACGTCGGCGATCAGGTCGGGGAGATCGCTGAGCCTGGAAACGGTCAGGTAGTCGACTCCCTCAGTCCACTGCCGAGGAACCGTGGCATGCCGGAAGTCAGCAGCTTTGTCGCTCTCGGTGTCGCCGTCGCGCTGCAGCCGTACAGGAGTCATGCCTGCACCCTGTGCGGCCAGGATGTCTTCCGGGGCATCACCCACATAGGCGACTCTCTCTGGAGATACGCCGATGGCAGCGATCGCGGGCGCAAAGATCTCCGGATCGGGCTTCTTGATGCCTACCTCTGCGGATACCACTACTGCTTGGAAATGTCTGGCCAACCCTGTCTCCTCTAGAACCCGTCGGACGTGAGGAGGATGATCGAAGTTGGAGATCAGGGCCAGGGAGCGCGTCTGGGAAAGCTGGGAAAGGACCGGTGCAGCATCGGGGTCCAGGTCGACAAACTGCTGCCAGGCGCCGATCGTGGTCAAGGCGGCTTGCCGAAGCTGGGTTGCTGTGGCCTCCAGACCCAACTCGGAAGCGAACACTTGAAGACGCCGCTCGTAGAGGGTGAGGCCATCGGAGACAGTCGACGGTTCAGGCCGACTGAAGAAGCCCTCGCATCCATGGGCGAGCTCTTGACGCTCGATCTGCAGCCCCAGATCTTCCAGCCATCGGTGAAGAGCCCCTAGCCACGCGGACCAGGCCGCGGTCATGTCGCCGTAGATCAGCAGAGTGCCGTAGAGATCGAAGAAGATCGCGTCCAGTCGCATGGGTCATGCTAGCTCGGATCCGTTACTCGGGTTGCCAATCGGGGATCCGTCCGGGAGTCCAAGGTGCACCGGCGGTCTCCATCTCGGCCTCCAAGGCCTCGAGATCGCCGACCAGGGCCCGCAGGCCCTCGAGGACGGGACCGAACGCCTCTGACGCGATTTCGACCTGGCGCCTCTGGGTGGTGGTGGGAGCCGACGTGGTGGTCAGGCTGTATCCCAGGGCCCGGCCGACCCGATTGCGGATCGACGGTGAGGTGGGCTCGCTGCGCCGGGCCACCGTGGAGTCTCCCGTCAGCTCGATCTGCAGATCGTTGAGACGGGTTTCCAGCACCTCCAGCCTTGCCTGCCAGGCAGAATCGCCTCCGGCGGTGTCCATGGCTGCCTGGCGGAGATGATCGATCCGGGATTGAACCTCGCCGATGGCTCTCGAGGTTCCCGCAACCGCCCTCATCAGCCGCGCGGCCTGCTGCTGGAAGGCCAGCGCAGCTGTCTTGTCTGCGGCTGGCAAGGTGGCGGTCCCAGTGGACACGGTCTCGAAAGTGACAGGTCCACTGAGCTGGGTGAGCTCGTTGTTCTCCCACTTGGCCAGGGAGGCCGTGTAGCTGCCCGGTAGCACCATCGGTCCCATGGGATCGTCGGAGAAGGCGTTGGCCGGGTCGGGCTTCAGGTCGACTGGATCGCTGGCTGGGAATCGAAGATCCCAGGTCACCCGGTGCAACCCCGAATCCGTCGGCCCGGTGACGCGGCGAATCACCTTGCCGGCGCTGTCCTTGATGGTCAGCACGACTGCTGGATCCTCTGCCCGGTCCTCTGCCCGGAGCTCTTCCCAGGTGGGGTAAGCCAAGGCGCCGCCGGCCTCCTCGGTCTCCTCCTCGGCTTCACGCCGCTGATCGGTGAGGGTCTTCAGACCCTCTCGCAGGTGATAGGTGAAGACCGCTCCGATGGGCGGGTTGGGCGCACTGTAGAAGTCGTCCCCCATGAAAGCCTTGCGGTTGTAGCCGAGCTCGAAGGACTCCATGAACATCCAGGTCTTGCGGAGGGGGAACAGCGTGGCTTCGGCTTCCAGGGCTGACGGGTCGAGATAGCGCAGCGGTGTGAAGTCGTCGAGGATGAAAATGCCCCGCCCAAAAGTGCCGACCACGAGATCGACCTCGCGCTGCTGGATAACCAGGTCGCGTACGGCGATAGTGGGGATGCCGCTCTCGAGCTGGTTCCACTCCCCACCACCGTCGAGAGTGACAAAAACTCCGAACTCTGTACCGACGAAGAGCAGATCCGCATTCACAGGGTCCTCGACCAGGGTGTAGGCCGAGCCCTTGTCGGGCAGGTTGCTGGCGATGGATGACCAGCTCGCACCACGATCGGTGCTCTTGAGCACGTACGGTTTGAAGTCTCCACTCTTGTGATTCTCGACGACCGCGAACACAGTGTCGGCGTCGTGCCAGGAGGCCTCGAGATCACTGACATACGACATGTCGGGAACGCCTGGAAACGAGGCGATCTGGCGCCAGTTCTGGCCGCCATCGTCGGTCACCTGGATCAGTCCGTCATCGGTGCCGGCATAGATCAGTCCTTCCACCAGGGGCGATTCGGTGAGCGAGACGATGTTGCCAAAGGCCGAGGTCGATCGGTTCTTGGCCACCGTGTCGACGCTCCACACCTTGCCCATGACATCGAGCTGGTTGCGATCCAGGTTGCGGGTGAGATCCGAGCTGATGGGTTTCCAGGTATCACCCCGGTCATCGCTCCGATAGACCCGCTGCGAGGTGAAATACAGCCGGGTGTTGGAGTGGGGGCTGATCAGCAGAGCCGCATCCCAGTTCCAGCGTGGCGGATCTTCACCGGCGTCGGGTCGCGGCATGATGTCGACCCGCTCACGACTCCGTCGGTCGTAGCGCACCAGGTTGGCGTATTGCGATTGGGCGTAGACGATATCGGGATTCTCGGGATCGACTGCCGGCTCGAAGCCGTCTCCACCCTTGGCCACGAACCAGTCGCGGTTGGTGATGCCGTGCTCCGAAGTCGTGCGAGCAGGGCCACCAACGGTGGAATTGTCCTGGGTGCCACCGTAGACGTTGTAGAAGGGCAAATCGTTGTCGGCCGCGATCTTGTAGAACTGAGCCAGCGGTAGATTCGACTTGAACTGCCAGTTGGCGCCTCCGTCCCAGGTCTCATACACGCCCCCGTCGTTGCCGGAAACCATGTGACGGGTGTCTTCCGGGTCGATCCAATGGGCGTGATTGTCCACGTGCTTGGAGTTCTCTGGCACCTGGGACCAGGTCTCCCCCCCGTCCTCTGTGACATGGAGCCAGGTATCCATGGAGTAGACCTTGTCGGCATCGATGGGGTCGGGGATGAGCTCGTTGTAGTACTGGGGGCTGCCGCTGACGTAGTCGCCACGCCTTTCCCAGCTGGCGCCGGCGTCGGTGGAGCGGAAGGTGCCGCCCTTGTCATCGATGGACTCGATGATGGCGTAGATGACATCGGGATCCGCCGGCGAGATGGCGAGACCGATCTTGCCCTTGTCCTCACCGGGAATGCCACTCTCCAGCTTGGTCCAGTTGGCCCCGGCATCGGTGGATTTGTAGATGGCCGACTCTGGACCACCGTCGATCAGGGTCCAGATGCGTCGACGTCGCTGGTAGGAGGAGGCGTACAGGATATCGGGATCGCGGGGGTCCATCCAGACCTCGTTGACACCGGTGTCATCGCTGATCTCCAGGACCTTCTCCCAGTTCTCACCGCCATCGGTGGTCTTGTAGAGGCCCCGGTCGCCACCGGAGCGCCACAGCGGACCCTGCGCGGCCACATAGACCACATTGGAGTCGCGGGGATCGACCACGATGCGGCCGATGTGCTCGGATTCTTCGAGACCGACGTTCTCCCAGCTCTTGCCACCATCGATCGATTTGTAGACGCCATCGCCGTAGGAGACGGATCGCTGCGAGTTGTTCTCACCCGTGCCGACCCAGAGGACCTTGGGGTCGTTGGGGTCGAGGGTGATGCAACCGATGGAGTAGGACCCCTCGCCGTCGAAGATGGGCGTCCAGATGGTACCGGCGTTATGGGTCTTCCAAACACCACCAGAGGCTGTCGTGACGTACCAGGTGGCCTTGTGATCGGGGTGCACCACGATGTCAGTGACACGGCCCGACGTGAAGGCCGGCCCGATCTCGCGGAGCTCGAACCCGGAGAGAGCCGAGACTAGCGGGCTTTTCTCCTCTTCTTTCTCAGGCTCGTCGGCCTTCTTCTTTGCGGCTTGTAGGCCTCCGGAAGCCAGCATTGTAAGGGCGAGCAGCGCGATAGCGATTCGTTTCATCGGGATTCCCCCCAAGGAGATTGTGAGACGGTTCGATCTGTAAGGAGCCGCGGCCTGTCGAGGTAGACCGCCAAGGTTAGCGAGGACCCAGCTTACTGGAAAAGTGCTCCCAGGGGTACCTGCCCGGAGCTAGAATGAGCCCATGGACCAACCACAAGACACTATCTTCGGCAAGATCCTCGACGGTGAGATCCCCTGTCACAAGGTCTATGAGGACGATCTCGTTCTGGCGTTTCTGGATGTGGGGCCCCTATCGAGGGGTCATACATTGGTCATCCCCAAGGAGCGCCAGGCTTTTGTGCACGAGCTCAGCGATGAGTCGGCGGCGGCTATCGGCAGGGTGTTGCCACGGCTCAGCCGGGCAGTCAAGAGGGCCACGGGTGCCGAGGCGTACAACATCCTGCAAAACAACGGCTCCGTGGCCCATCAGGTGGTCATGCACGTCCACTTCCACATCATCCCCAAGACCGCGGATGGTGGGCTGGGTGTGGGGTGGCCGGCGGGTAGCCTCGACAACGACGATGCCCAAAAACTTATGGCCGACATTCAGGCCGCCCTGGCTGACGAAGGCTGACCAAGACCATGAAGGTGCTGCAGATCGAAGGGGCCTTTGGCCTCGAGAATCTCAAACTGGCGGCACGGTCCCAACCGCAGCCGGGTCCAGGAGAAGTCCTGCTGCGGATGCGGGCAGCCTCGTTGAACTACAGGGATCTGCTGATGGTCCAGGGCGCCTACAACCCCAGACAACCCCTGCCACTGATTCCCTGTTCCGATGGCGTGGGAGAGGTCGTTGCGGTGGGGGAGGGAGTCTCGCGGGTGGCCGTGGGGGATCGGGTTGTGACGCTCTTTTGCCAAGGCTGGATCTCGGGCGAGCCGATTCGCAGCTTCATGGGATCGACCCTGGGTGGTCCCTTGGATGGCACCCTGGCGGAATTCATGGTGCTGTCAGAAGAGGGAGTTTCCGCGGCGCCCGAGCACCTGTCGGATCAGGAAGCAGCGACGCTTACCTGTGCTGGTCTCACCGCGTGGAGTGCCCTGGTGACCCAGGGTGGGATCGGCGAAGGCGATACGGTCCTGGTGTTGGGCACCGGAGGCGTCGCCGTCTTCGCGCTCCAGTTCGCGCAGCTTCTGGGTGCCCAGGCGATCATTACCTCGAGCAGCGACGAGAAGCTGGAGCGGGCCCGGACCTTGGGTGCCGTGGCAGGAATCAACTACCGGGAGACCCCCGAGTGGGCGAGAGAAGTCAAGGAGCTCACTGATGGCAGGGGTGTCGATCTCGTGGTGGAGGTCGGAGGTGCTGAGACCTTGCCCCAATCGGTACGAGCTGTCCGGCCCGGAGGTCAAATCAGTCTGATCGGCAATCTCTCGGGTGCGGTCCTGGACTTCAACATTGTTCCGGTCTTCATGCGGAGCGTCCGCATCCAGGGGATCGCCGTAGGGCACCGTGAAGGCTTCGAAGCGATGAGTCGGGCCGTTTCCGAGCACCGGATGCGCCCCGTGGTGGATCATGTGCTGCCGTGGGGTGAGGCGCGCCAGGCTCTCGGCGAGCTTGCCGCAGGTCGCCACTTCGGCAAGATCTGTCTCCGCTTCTGAGAGCCGGAAGGCGGGCCGCTCCTCCGACGTCTCTATTGTGCGGGAATTAATGATAATGTAATCTCATAATCGTTAGGAAAGACGAGACTCTTCTGTGATGCGTCGAATTCTCCTATCTGCACTCGTTCTGCTGTCAGGCCTGCAGGAGACGACCCTGGCCGATACCCGTATGGAGATCGTCGTCAGCATTCCGCCTCAGCAGTGGTTGGTCGAGAAGATCGGTGGCGATCGGGTGGAGGTGACGGTTCTGGTGACGCCAGGGGAGAGCCCGACGACCTACATGCCCACCGATGCGCAGGTCACGCATCTCATGCAGTCGCGGATCTACTTCCGCATCGGGGTCCCTTTCGAGAGGGGCCTGTGGTTCGACGCCGTCAGTAAGATGGGGCGCTTCACGATGGTCGATCTGCGGGACGGCATCGAGCTCCGGGGAGATGACCCCCATATCTGGTTGAGCCCTAGATTGCTGTCGGTTCAGGCTGCAACTGTCGCCGCGGCCCTGTCCCTGCAGGACCCGAACAGCCGCATTTTATTCGAGGAGAACTTGGAGGCACTGCAGGCTCGCCTGAGAATTCTGGACGAAGAGATCGGTCAGCGCCTCGAGCCCTTTGTGGGACGGGCGTTTTTCGTCTTCCATCCGTCGTGGGGCTATTTCGCGAATGAATACGGTCTGCAGCAGGTTGCCATCGAGGTCGAAGGCCGGGAGCCCAGTGACCGGGAGCTGACGGTTCTGCAATCTGAGGCCCGCGAGGCCGAGATCACTACGGTATTTGTCCAGCCTCAGATCCATGGCCGAGGCGCCAAGGCCTTTGCCGCGGCCATCGATGCCCGCCTCGAGATCCTCGATCCATTGGCTGCGGTCGTAGCTGTCAACCTGGCTGAGACTGCTGACAAGATGCTCGAGTCGTTTGGCGGCAGGAAGGCCCATGAGTAGAGAACCTGCGGCCCTCCTGCGCGGGGTGACCTTTCGGTACCCATCGACCCCCACGGTGCTCGGTGCCGTCGATTTAGAGGTGGAGAGTCGTGACTTCCTGGGTCTGGTCGGCCCCAACGGGGGCGGCAAGACCACCCTGTTGCGGATTCTTCTCGGTCTGTTGGTGCCCCAGCAGGGGAGCGTTAGCGTCTTCGGGAGACCGCCCCAGGAGGTGAGATCGAGGATCGGGTACGTGCCGCAGCACGCCAGCATCGATCTGGAGGTGCCGGCAGAGGTTCTCGATGTCGTGCTCATGGGGCGTCTGGCCCGCTCCTCCTGGGGACCCGTCTTTGGATCGGAGCATCTCGCTGCCGCCCGCCAGGCCCTCGAGCTGACCGGGTCGGCCGATCTCGCTGGCCGTCGCTTTGGCGAGCTGTCGGGAGGGCAGCGTCAGCGGGTTCTCATCGCCAGGGCCCTGGCTGCCGAGACCGAGCTACTGCTACTGGACGAGCCCACGACCGGGGTGGATATCCATCGGGAGAGAGAGCTCCTGGATCTGCTGCATCAGCTCAATCAGAGACTGCCCATTGTCCTGGTCAGCCACGATGTGACCCTGGTTTCCTCCCATCTCAAGAGAGCTGCATGGGTCAACCGCGATGTGGTCTGTTATCCCGCCAGTGAGCTCTCGCCGCAGGTCATCGAGGCGATCTACCACGGGGAGGAACCTTGACGGGTTTCTTCCAGGACTTCGGATCCAATCCGTTCTTGCTAACCGGCCTTGTGGCTGGACTGCTGGCGAGCATCGCCTGTGGAGTCATGGGTCCCTATGTCATCACCCGACGCATCGTTTTTCTGGCTGGAGCCATTGCCCATATCGCCATTGGAGGTGTCGGGGCGGCAATCTTTCTTGCCGACAAAGCCCCGGGCGTCTTCGCCGGCCTGAAGCCATTGCACGGGGCCACAGTGGTCTCGATTCTCGCTGCTGTTGTCCTGGGAGTTCTCCATCATCGAGCTGGAGAGCGTCTGGACACCATTGTCGGTGCCCTCTGGGCCATCGGCATGGCGGTGGGGTTGCTGCTGATCAAGCTCACACCGGGCTATCACACCGAGCTCATGAGCTACCTCTTCGGCAACATCGCTTTTGTCGATTGGAACCACATCAGATGGATGCTTGCCCTCGATCTCGCCATCGTCATCGTTGCGGTGCTCTGGCACAAGCGCTTTCTCGCCCTCTGTCTGGATGAAGAGCAGGCAGAGCTGCAGGGAATACCGGTGCTGGCGACCGAGATCATCATGCTGGTGCTCGTGGCCCTGACCGTGATCGCCCTGACCCAGGTCGTCGGCCTGATCCTGGTGATCGCACTCTTGAGCCTGCCAGCGGCAGCGGTAGCGCAGCGTCTGTCGCGTATGGCCTCGCTGATCTGGTGCTCGGTGGCTTTGTGCGCAGTTCTTACGACAGTGCCACGGATCGTGGTCTATGGCACCCGAATCAGCCCAGAGGCCGCCATCGTGTTGGCTGCTGGAGGCGTCTACCTGATGGCTTTGATACTGAAGAGGTGGAGGAGAGGAGATGGAACGCAGAACTCGACAGCGTGACGCGATCTGGCTGACGATCGAGCGGGCCGAGCGACCCTTGAGCCCGCAGGAGATTCTGGAGTTTGCCAAGTCCGAGGTGCCCGGGCTGGGTATTGCCACTGTCTACCGCAACATCAAGGCGTTTGTGGCCGAAGGCAGATTGCGGGTCGTGGAACTACCCGGAGCTCCGGACCGTTACGAAGTGGCCGGCAAGGACCATCATCACCACTTCCATTGTCGCTCCTGCGATGGCGTCTTCGAGGTGGAGACCTGTTCTGGCGATTTCGACGCAGTCACGCCGACGGGTTTCAGACTCGAGAATCACGAGGTGACACTGTACGGCCTTTGCGCACAGTGCCTCACTTGACCAGTGGGTTCTTGGATCTGGGCCGAGGTCACAACGTCCTCACGAGCTCATCAAGAACCAGGAGCTAGAGAATTCGTATTCTCTGAGGTAACCGGCCGATACTCCTGTCGGCGCTCTTCACTGTCCAGGAAAAGGTAAGACGTTGCGAATGCTCGAAGAGATGCAGTTGAAGTCGTGGGGAACGGTCACACTGGGTGCCGTCTTGGCCCTTGTTGGTTCTGCAATCTCGGCAGCCGCTGAATCTCCGTCTTCGACCTACCGCGATACCGCAACTGTGACAGTGATCGAAGTGCCCGTCGTGGTTCTCGAGGGCAGGACGCCGGTCCGGGGACTCTCCGCTGACGACTTCCTTGTCCTGCAAGATGGCGTCGAGCAGACGATGGCCAGCTTCGAGCAGGTGGATCTGTCCCTCACCACCATGGGAAGCCGCCAGCAGGGGGAGCAAACCGTGAGCCTGGCTGGCCGGCGCTACTTCCTCTTGGCCTTCGATCTCGCCCATATGCAACCACACAACGCTCGCCGTGCCGTGGTGGCCGCCCGTGAGCTATTGCAGGACGGTCTTCATCCGACCGACCTGGTGGGAGTCAGCGTCTACAGTGCTGTTGCCGGTGCTCGCCTTCTGTATCCGTTCACCAGCGACCACAGCCAGGTCGAGGCGGCGCTGCTGGCTGTCGAGGCCGTGACCAGCCGAGACCAGGACGTGGTCGCGCAGGCTCGCGCCACCCTGGATGGCGACGACGGCGGGGCCGCCGGGAATCTGATGCGTTTCCTCGAAGAGATTCGAGTCTTTACCACCCAACAGGCGATCGGACTGGAATCCACGATTGGACCGGCTGGCGATTGGCTGGACTCAGTGGATAGCTCCACTGGCGGGGGAGCGCTGATGGTGGAGATTCTCCTGGAGATGGAGGCCGAATACCAGAAGAGCATCAAGAACGTCGTCCGGGACCGCTCGTTCGATCTCCTGGAGACGCTCGCTGAGCTGGCCACGGCCCTGGGAGGAGTCAGAGGCCAGAGGTACTTCGTCCTGTTCTCCGAAGGCATCGACGAGTCGATATTCGAGAACCCCTTCGATACACACGGCAGCAATCGTTTGGCAGAGGTGCTGGAATCGTTTCGTCGCAGCGGCTGGGTCGTACAAGCCATCGATGCGAGTCGGGACGGCAGTCAACCCCGTGGAATGTACCTGCTGGCCAACGAGACCGGAGGCCGCGAGTATCGCAACTTCAACGCCTTGGACGAGGCCATGGGTCTCATGTTGGAGCAGACGAGTATCTCCTACGTATTGAGCTTTCAACCGCAGGATCTGGAACTCGACGGCAGCTACCACCGGATCGATGTTCGGCTGCGGAATCCCCGGGGCAGGCAGGTCAGACACCGCGATGGTTTCTTCGCACCCGAGTCTGTCGAGGGGATGCCAGACGACATCCTGGTGGCCAAGGGCGACCAGATCGCCAGCTACATGGAGGGTGGAACTTTCAAGGTGGCAGCGATGGCAGCTCCCTTCAAGCACTCTGGAGCGACGGCTCTGGTTCCCGCGATCGTGGAGATCGACGGTCCGGAGATTCTGATGGGGCAGGAGGGAGATCTGCTCGAGTTGCAGGTCGACACTTACCTGCTGAACGATTCAACGGGTGCCATTCTCCTGTCCACCCGCAACCTGACAATAGACTTGGCTACTCATGGCGATCTGGTACGCAAGGGCGGCATCAAGGTGTTGGACGATCTCCTGCTCGGGCCGGGTGAGCACCTGCTCCGGGTCGTGGTTCTGGAGCGGGGTCGGGGCCGACGCTCGGTCGTGACCCTGCCTGTCGTGGTCCCCGACTTTGGGCTCGGAGAGCCCCAGTTGCTGCAACCGTTTTTCCCAGAAGTCTCACCAAAGTGGCTGGTGGTGACCCAGGGCGAAAAGAACTCCGAGACCGCAACTCGATTCCCATTCGAGTTCGCGGGGCGGCGATTTCTGCCCCAGGCAGAGGTCATTTTGGCATCCGATGTGGCGGTGCCGATCTGTGTGATGGCCTTTGATCTGCCGACAGACGAGCCCCAATTCCAACTTGTGCTGGTTGGAGCGGATGGCGCTCGGCCGGTGGGAGGGAACCTACAGATCGCGTCGGAGCTCGAGCGTGCGGCCGACGGCATATTCAGAGTGATGGCTCGTCTCGAGACTGCAGGCCTGGCAGCTGGCGAGTATCAGATCCAGGTCATCTACACCGGGGACGCCGATAACCCCTCCACAATCAACACGAGGGCATTCGAGATCCGTCGTTCGGGAGGTTGATAATGATTGAGTTTCTAACCTTGTTTCTTGGCATCGTGGCAGGTCCCCAGGATGTGGCCCTGATGGTCGAGGAGACGGTGGCAAGTGTGGAGTTGCGTCTCGACGGCGAGCTCCTGGCGGTTGCCCAGGAGGCCCCGTGGAAGCTGGAAGTCGATCTGGGCACGCGACTCCTACCGCGAGAGCTCGAGGCGGTCGCCCTGGATGGTGAGGGTCAAGTGGTCGCCACGGCTCGTCAGTTCCTGAATATTCCCCGACCGACTGCAGAGGTCTCCCTGGCTCTGAGCCAG
>Ga0255052_10002763_pt1 | contig 12470 bp, 10 predicted proteins | sample JV7_2_21_MG_FD_188632 | JGI IMG/M metagenome (GOLD analysis project Ga0255052, IMG submission 188632) | Seawater microbial communities from Jervis Inlet, British Columbia, Canada - JV7_2_21 | ecosystem: Environmental > Aquatic > Marine > Inlet | place: Canada: British Columbia | collected... | reverse complement strand
CGTCGGCAATCTCAAGCTGCCGGATTACGAGCTTCCCTGGGAGGACCCTGAATTCCGTTACCCCCCGAACCTCGCCTCGCCGCTTGCGATCGAAATTGAGGCTTCGAACGGCGCCTCCGACTACGGCAACAAGTTCGGCGAGCCGGTGATCGTAGGATTTACCCGCTCGGCCGGTTTGCGCTTGCCCAATGGCGAGCGTCGCGAGTGGATCAAACCGATCATGTTCTCGGGTGGGATCGGCCAGATCGACACCGGCCATACCGACAAGGAGGCGCCCGAACCACAAATGTGGGTGGTCAAGATCGGCGGGCCCGCCTACCGCATCGGGATGGGCGGCGGCGCCGCCTCGAGCATGGTCCACGGCGACAACCCGGAACATCTCGATTTCAATGCCGTGCAGCGCGGCGACGCGGAGATGGAACAGAAGGTCAACCGGGTCATCCGTGCCTGCTCAGAGCTCGGCCCCGACAACCCGATCATCAGCATCCACGACCAGGGGGCCGGCGGGAACTGCAACGTGCTCAAGGAGATCGTCGAACCTGCTGGAGCTCGCCTCGAGATCCGGGAGATCCCGGTGGGAGACGATAGCCTGTCGGTCCTCGAAATCTGGGGCGCCGAATACCAGGAGAACAACGCCCTTCTCCTCCGGCCGCGCGACGAGGCCAGGTTTCGCGCCCTCTGCGAACGCGAGAAGGTCCCCGTGTCCTTTGTCGGCCGGATCACCGGCGACGGCAGGGCAGTTCTTCACGACGAGAAAGACGACTCGACCCCGGTCGACCTCGTTCTTGACCACATACTCGGCGAAGTGCCGCAAAAGACCTTCAGTCTCGAGCGGCGACGTCCGAACCTTGAACCGCTGCAACTGCCTCCAGGGACAGATGTCGAGAAGGCGCTCGACCGCGTACTCCGTCTGCTGTCGGTGGGTTCCAAGAGATTCCTGACGACGAAGGTCGACCGCAGCGTCAGCGGGTTGGTGGCCCAGCAACAATGTGCCGGCCCGCTTCAGCTCACCGTCGCCGACGTGGCAGTGATCGCGCAGAGCCACTTCGGCACCACCGGCGCCGCGACCGCGATCGGTGAGCAGCCGCTCAAGGGGCTCCTCGACCCAGCCGCGATGGCACGCATGGCGGTCGGCGAAGCCCTGACGAATCTGGTGTGGGCGAGGGTGACGGCGCTCGAGGATGTGCGCTGCTCGGCGAACTGGATGTGGGCGGCCAAACTGCCCGGAGAGGGCGCCGACCTGCACGACGCCGCCATCGCCATGAGTGATCTCATGCTCGAGCTCGGGATCGCGGTGGATGGCGGCAAGGACAGTCTTTCGATGGCGGCGAGAGCACCGTTCGACGACGGCGGCGAGGAGATTGTGAAGGCTCCAGGTGCGCTCGTGATTTCGGCCTATGTGAGCTGTTCTGACATCACACAGACCGTCACCCCGAGCCTCGAGCTCCCGGGCCACGGACGGCTGCTCCTGATCGACCTCGGCGGCGGCCGCCACAGGCTCGGAGGATCAGCTCTCGCTCAGGTCTACTCTCAGATCGGCGATACGCCTCCGGATCTCGAAGACACGGGGCAATTTGCGCGGGCTTTCAAGGCAGCTCAGGAGCTCATCGCCGTGCATCTCGTGACGGCCGGTCACGATCGTTCCGACGGCGGACTCATTACGACCCTGCTCGAGATGGCATTTGCCGGCAACTGCGGCATCGACGTGGCGCTTCGCGCCGAGCCCGGAACCGATGCTATCTCGCAACTCTTCTCCGAGGAGCTCGGGCTGGTGATCGAGGTCGACGAGGCCGACGTGGAAACTGCGGTTGAGGTCTTCCGAGCGGCAAAGGTCCCCTGTGAGGTCATCGGGCGGACCGTCATCGAGCCCGAGGTACGCATCGCAGTCAACGGCAGCGAAGTTCTGTCTGCGGACATGCGGGATCTTCGCGACCTCTGGGAGGTGACCTCTTTTCGACTCGAGCTCGAGCAGGCGAATCCCGACTGTGTGACAGCCGAACGAGATGGGCTGCGAGACCGCACCGCACCACCTTACGCCCTGTCATTCATCCCCCAGCCCACGTCGCAGGCGGTGATGTCACGGGACTCCAAGGTCCCGGTTGCCATCCTCCGTGAGGAGGGTTCGAACGGCGATCGCGAGATGGCGGCGACATTCCTCGCCGCCGGCTTCGAGCCGTGGGATGTGGCCATGTCCGATCTGCTGGCGGGAACGATCACCCTGGACCGCTTCCGAGGGCTGGTAGCGGTCGGTGGCTTCGCCCACGCGGACGTGCTCGACGCCGCCAAAGGCTGGGCGGCATCGATCAGGTTCAACAGTGATATCTGGTCACAGTTCCAGACCTTTCTCGACCGCCCGGACACTTTCAGTCTTGGCGTCTGCAACGGCTGCCAGCTCCTTGCCCTCCTCGGTCTGGTGCCGTGGCGCGGCATCACAGACACGGCTCAACCACGTTTCGTGCGCAATGCCTCGGGCCGATTCGAATCGCGCTTTGCCACCGTGACCGTTCGCCCGAGCCCGGCCATCATGTTGCGCGGCATGCAGGGCTCGACCCTCGGCATCTGGTCGGCCCACGGAGAGGGACGGGCGCTGTTTCCGGACCAGGGGATCCTGCAACGTATTCAGGCGGAGGACCTCGCGCCGTTCCGCTTCACCGACGACAGTGGCGAGATCACCGAGTCCTACCCCCACAATCCCAACGGCTCCCCACACGGCATAGCCGGTCTCTGCTCATCAGACGGCCGCCACTTGGCGATGATGCCGCACCCCGAGCGGACCGCCACCCTCTGGCAGTGGGGCTGGATGCCGACCGACTGGCGCCAGGGTCTCGAGGTCTCTCCCTGGTTGAAAATGTTCCAGAATGCCAGGGAGTGGTGTGAAGGAAGTAAAGGGTAACCTGTGAATCTGTGCCTGGAATCTGAATCTGAATCTGTGCCAGGTCAGACGATTCCGACGATCTTCGTTAACCGTTGGCTGGGGCCAGGATTCCCCGAGGCTAAGATCGTCGGAATCGTCTGACCTGGCACAGTCCCTGGGGCGACTCACCCGGGAAGACTCCGGCGATCGAAATCCACACCGGATATGTCGAGAGAAACCCTGAGCATTTCGTTGCGAGTCACCGCGTAGACCTCTGTGCCGTTTGCGACCGTCTCCCGCAAATTCTCGCAGACCAGATTCGGGCAATTGTTCTCGGCTGAGAGGTGCATCCCGACGACAGCCTTGAGGACCTTGGAACCAATCCGGTCGATGGCTTCGCAGCTCTGGTGATTCGAGAGGTGGCCGGTGCGGGAGTCGATGCGCTGTTTCAGAGACCAGGGATAGGGGCCGTGGCGCAGCATGTCCTTGTCGTGATTGGTCTCGAGCAGGAGCAGCTCGCAGCCCTGGAGGCGCTGCTCGAGGAGTGACGTAACAATCCCGGTGTCAGTACACACAGCGGCGCTGTGGTCGCCGTCGTCGAACACATAGGCCAAAGGTTCGGCGGCATCGTGGGAGGTTGCGACAGGGGTGACACTGAGTGAGCCGAAGCGAAGAGTCGTGCCCGAGCTGAGCTCGCCGCCCCCGTCACTGCGAACATCGATCTTCGACCATGTGCCGTGGGTTGTCCACACGGGTGCCGCTCGGTGGCGGCGCAAAAAGACATCGAGGCCCCGAACGTGGTCGGAATGCTCGTGGGTCAGGAGGATCGCGTCGACTTCGTCAGGTGCCCTTCCGAAGGCCTCGAGGCGGCATCGTATTTGGCGGGCCGAAACGCCAACATCCACCAAGATCGAGGTATCGCCCGAACGGACCAGTACCGCGTTACCCGAGGAGCCGGAGGCAAGGACCAGGACCTCCACCGTCACATCCCTGTCGATCCGAAACCGCCGTCACCTCGCTCCGAGAGGCTGATGGCTTCGGACTCGATGAAGGACGCGCGGGTCACCGGCGCGATCAGGAGCTGAGCAATGCGGTCGCCGCGGCCGACAGAGACGGAGTCCGAACCGAGGTTGACCAGCAAAACCTTGAGCTCGCCGCGGTAGTCGCTGTCGATGGTTCCCGGAGCATTGACGATCGTGAGGCCGGCCTTGATCGCAAGGCCCGACCTGGGCCGCACCTGGGCCTCGTAGCCTTCCGGAATCTCCAACACAAGGCCAGTCGGAACCGCAGCCCGGTCACCAGGCTCGAAGACCATCTCCGCATCCACCGCGGCACAGAGATCCGCCCCGGCGGCGCCATCGGTGGCATAGGCCGGGAGAGGCAGCCCCTCGGCATGAGGGAGGCGGCGAATGCGGACTTCGACTGTCACTGGAAGATGATACACACTCCCACCCGCCCAGCCAGATACCAGATCCCAGATCCCAGATTTCAGATACCAGATCCGCCCACCCACCCCGAGGCTTGGGGCTTGGGGCTTGGGCCTCCACTTTTCGTGTATTCGAATTCAGGATAGGTGGAAGTCAAGCCTCAGGCCTCAAGCCCTTCTAAGCCACGCGGGTGGCGGCGCCTTCGGGGCCACAGACCGCGGAGGCACAGCCGTCGGGCTGCAGGATTTCAGCCGCAAGACGAAGCACATCGTCACGGGTGACGGCTTCGAGCTCGCGGCACACCACCGCGGGATCGAATCTCCGGTTGTGTTCGAGCATCTCGCCAACGTCGAGCGAGCATCGCGCCGAGGGAGACTCCATGTCCATGCGCAACCCCCGCAGGATGCCCTCCTTCGCCACCTCGACCTCTTCGTCTGCCAGATCGCGAGAGATGCGGACGAGCTCGTCGAGAACCAGCCGCCAGGAGTCGGCGAACGCCTGCGGAGCGCAGGCCCACCCAACCTCAAGAAAACCACCGAGTCTCCACATCACGGGACCGGACCAGATGTCGTAGGTCAGCCCCTCTTCCTCGCGAAGGCGCTGGAAGAGCCGGCTCGAGGCGCCATCGCCAAGGGTCCGGTTGAGAATCACCAGTGCGGGGATCCTCGGATCGGAAACTGCGAGGGCCTCGAAGGCGAGTCGTGCATGCACCTGATCGGTGCCCTCTCGGCTGAGATCGAGATGGGCGCCGCGCCAGCTCAATGGTGGCAACTCAGGAACGGTCGGGATCTGGTGGAGCGGCAGGCGAGAGAGTCTGCTCGCGACCTCATCAGGTGAAACATCCCCAACCACCGCCGCCACCATCCCTCCTGGCTGTACGAGCGCAGCGTGGTGGCCCCTGAGAACCTCAGATGTTAATGCGTCTAGAGTCTTCACGGTTCCAATGACCGGCCTTGCCAACGGGTGTTCACCCCACGCGGCTTGCAGCAGGGCCTCGCCAACCCGTTCCGCCGGGTCGTCGGCAACCAGCTCGAGCTCGGCGCGCGTCACCCGCCGTTCGAGCTCCACATCGTCTGGTTCGAAGGTCGGACTGAGGACGGCATCGACCAACAGATCAAGGGCATCACGCGTCGCATCGGCCGTCGTGTTGACGTTGATTCCCATCAGCTCCGAGCTGGTCCACGCATCCACCTCGCCGCCGAGTCGGTCGACAAGGCGAGCCAGCGTTTTCCGATCGTGCGCGCCGCACGCGCGGAGGGTCAGGTGCTCGACGAGATGGGTTGCGCCGGCGATCGTCTGCGGATCGTGGGCCGCACCACGGGTGATCCACACCCCGGCGGCAACGGTCTCACGGCCGGGAGTGGTTTGCAGGAGCAACGCAGGAGGCACGGAGGCTTCTCGTTTTGGCACGGCGCGGAAGTCTACTACATAAAGCCTTCAACCTGATACCGAATGCAGGATGCAGGATGCAGGATGCAGGATGCAGGATGCACCGAGAGCATAAACCGCGACGGGCGGGCTGGAGGATCCTGAACCCTGGACCCTGAACCCTGTATCCGACTGGGAGGGTGCGGTCAGTAATTCGGCGTGCCGGTACGCTCCGGCCCCTGCGTCGGGATTTGCGGGGTTTGGCCGCGCTCGTCTGGAGGCCGCCCCGGCGGAGCCTGTTCCTGCAGAACGAACTTCCACATGTCGTACTGGGTCCTGCCCTCGTAGACCTTGATGCTGGTCTCGGTCGACTTGGAGTAAACGCCGATGATGGGTCCGACCTTTTCGCCCTCGTCTTCCCGGCCCCGCTCGAAGACCGGAGTTCGCGTTGGGGTCGCGCCCCGGCCGGCCTGCGGGGGCACCGTGAGCTCCCGGCCCTCCTGTCCCTGGAAAACTATGCCCCAGTTGTCCGATCCGGTGATGGGATCGGTCCACTTCCGGCGGAGTACCTTCGGATCCGCTTCCCACAGCTCCTTCATCCGCATCGGGTAACGACCGTACTTCTTTCGGTAGAGCCGAATACCTTCCACATACTGTTGGCCGCGGAAGATGAGCTCGGCTTCTTTTTCGCGCTGAGCCTGAAAGCTGACGATTTCCACCGCCGCCGCCATCATGATCGCCATGATGGCGATGACCATGACCAAGATAGCGAGGGTATAACCGGCTTCGCCGGATTTCGGATTTCGGATTTCGGGTTTCGGATTTCCCACCCGCCCAGAGCAGCGATCAGAACGGTGTTTCTCACCGCAAGGATCACGGGGCTTCGGCATTCCTATTTCCTAACTCCTAATTCCTAATTCGGAACGTGGTCACCATTCGTAAATCAGCGTCCCATCGAGGGCTACCCTAGTGTCGTCAGCATAGCGAACGTCGATCACCTGGTAGCCGGTGGAGTACTCGTCCTCGATGAATGCGAGCTCCTCGAGCTCCTCGGGGTTGGCGTAAAGCTCTTCCCACGCGCCATCCGCGGTGCCAGAGAAGGGATCGATCGGGATGTACCTCAGGTAACCGTTGTCGACCAGTGCCTGCAGGCTTTCGGGGTACACCCCCTTATCTGCCAGGTGCTGGTCAATGCACGAACGCAGTTCATAAAGATCGGCGCGGATCACAGCCTCGCGCGCCCGGATCGGTGCGTTCTGCATCGCCGGCAGGGCGATGGTCGCGAGAATGCCGATAATCGCCACCACGACAATCAGCTCGATCAAAGTAAAACCAGGCCCCGAGTTTTGAGTTTTGAGTTTTGAGTTTTGAGTTCGGTCGCCGTTCACCAGCCGACCCGTACCACCTGGGAGGGTGGGCGGAAATCCGAAATCCGAAATCCGAAATCCGAAATTCATGTTTTCACCAATCCGCATATTTTGTCCCGTCCAGGGCGGTCCCCTCAGAGCTCGTGCGAACGTCGTAGACATTTTCGCCCCCCCAACTGGTGGCATCGACGTCGTCTTGATAGGACCGCAATTCCCAATCATCGTGGGTCATGGGATCGACAGGAATGCGACGTAGAAACCTCATCTTGGTCTCCTGACCAACAACTTCAATCCCTTCCACAAGCTCTTCCAGTTCGTCGGGGTAGCCCTCGCCACCAAGCGTTATTGGAATGAGTCCCTGGTCTGACATCCGCTTGTACTCGTCAATGGCCGTCCGCATCTGGCGCAACGCGAGTCGGAGCTCGGCCTCCTTCTGCCGTTTGACCGTAAATTTGGCCACCGGCAAGGCCATTGCCGAAAGGACGGCGATCAGGGCTACCACCATCACCAGCTCGGCGAGGGTGACCCCCCGACAATAATTAGCCCGCATATCTCGCCAGCTCTTCTTCACGGTTCCTCAAAAACCTTCCCGTTGCCGTTGACGAAGAGGGCGCCGTCCGATGCCGCCACCGGCACCAGTACGCCTTCCGAAGTCACCGCACTGGTCGCGGTAAAGACCAGTGGCACCGGCCCCGCATCGAGTGCCTGAACGTGCAGCGCCGCTACCGGCTGGCCGCCCTCGATGGCGTTGGCAACCACGAACTCGAGATCGACCCAACCCTGCGTGGGATCCACTGCGTCGCGCAGGATATCCACCCCGGGAGCGGGCAGGATGTCGTGGATCCAAACTCGCGTCGGATCATAGGAGAGACCGACCGGCATTCGGAAGGACCCCGATCCGCCTCGGACGACAATCTGCAGCACGGTCTCCTGACCGGGCCGCAGCGAAATCACCGACGGCTCGAGGCCAACCAGCATCGGCGGGATTGAAGGATCAATGGCATCGGTCGGTACGAACTCTGGCACGTCGTCCCAGCCCACATCTTGCGAAGAGACGTCGCCACGCGACAGACTCTTATCTTCGGGCGGAGGCACGAGCTCGATCCCGGTATTGGGCGGCTGCTGCTCCGGGCTGACCCTGCGCGGGGCGGTCGGCCGTCTGGTGGTCGGCCTGTCTGTAGGCCGCCCGGCCGATTCGGTGCGCGATCGCCCATCAAACGGACCGGTGGGCGCGCGTCCGGATTGCACCCTCGGCCGGGTGCCGGTAAAGGAGATCCGGCTCTCGGTTCCCACCCAGACCGGCGCCAGGTCTTCCTCCGTGATGTCGGGGAAGCGGATGATCTGCGGGGTCAGCGTGAGCACCAGATCGGTGTTCTTGTCGGTGGTTGTTTCATTTCGGAACAGGCGGCCGAGGAATGGGATGTCGCCAAGTATAGGCGTCTTGGTCACTCCCCTGGTCTTGTCTCGGCGGATGAGGCCGGCGAGCAGGCTCGTTTCGCCGCTCTTCAGGCGAATCACCGAAGTGATGGTGCGGGTGCCGATTGTAATAGCTTCCGTCTCACCCACGGTGATCGTTTCCCCGATGTTGGAGATCTCGACCTTGAGATCGAGGGTGATCTCGCGGTTGTGGTGGACCCGCGGCTCGACCTCGATCTGGATGCCCACATCACGGTACTGGAAGGAGGTGATCGGCGTCACCGTCCCGGGAGAGCCCTGGTAGCCGGTGTTGAAGCTGGTGACTGGAATCGGCACCTGGTCGCCGATCATCAGGCTCGCTTTCTCACCCTCGCTGATGCGGAGCTGCGGCTGGGCCAGCACTTCGGCCTCGCCCGAAGACTTGGCGAGGTTGATGAGGATCGAGGGCACGTTGATGAACCAGTCTCCCCTGGAGATGTTCGCAAAGTCGTCGAGGCCGAGAGTTCCATCAGGCGCATCGGGGTTGATGGAGGCGGTATCGAGCCCGAGGTTGAAACTGTATGTCGAGAGCGCGGTTCCGATATTGGAGTTTTTGGACGTGGCCATGATCAGGATCTCGACGTCTATCAGCACCTCGGCCTTGGCCTTGTCGTTGATGCGGATGAGCTTCTCGGCGATCGCCACCTTGTCCGCGGTATCGCGAAGGGTGATCGCGTTGAGCTGCTCGTTGGTAGAGAGTCTGCGCGCCTCGATCAGCGACCGCAGCAGCTTGTCAATATCCTTGACGTCAGCGTTGGAGAGGAAAAAGGTCTTGATGACCAGGTCTTCATACTCGCGCCGGTTCTGCGGGGTGTCCTCGGCGATGATGATCGAGTTCTCGTCGAGCACCTTGTAAAAATGGCCCGCCCCCTGCATCACCATCTCCAGCGCCTGTTCGGCGGAGAGGTCGCGGAGCTCGATGGCAAGGCGGTCGTCCTTCAGCTTGGGATCGAAGAGGACGTTGAAGCCGTATGCCTTACCGATCGCGTTGTAGATCTCCTTGATCGGCTTCGGCCGCGGGAAGTTGAGGGTGATGGGTTCGTCGGAAGTTGGATCGAGCACCGGTGGCTTGACCTTCGCCTCCCGCGCCTCTGCCTTCATTCGCTCGAGCTCGCGCGCGCCGTCGGGTGTTGAGAGGATCTCCATCTCCTCGATGACATCCTCGAGCACCTGTTCCGCGTACTGATTCGAGGGATCGAGCTGTATGGCCATTTGCAGCTCGTTACGCGCCGCCAGCAGGCGGCCCAGCTTGCGCAGCATCATTCCGTTGTCGAAGTGCTTTTGCGCCGCCTTCTGGCGCGCGAAAGCAAGCTGCATCTTGTACTCGACATTTTCCGGATCCTCAGCCAACGCCTGGAGATAGTGGTAGACGGCCGCATCCCAGTTCTGATGCTTGAAGGCGTCCTCGCCCTGGTCGGCGGTCTGCTTGGCGGTCGAACAACCGACCGCCCCCACCATCAAGGCCACCACAGTCATGGTCGCGAAAAACCGGGAGCTAATTTTCAGACAACGGTACACGTGTGTCCTCCGAAGGGGCGTAACCGACAAAGCCGATGACGACCGATTCCAGTCCTATTTCGCGCACTATGAAGATTCCGTCGAGCACAGACCCCGCAACCGCAACATCGATTTCGCTCGAGCCGGATTCCTCGCCTTCCCTGCGAAACGCCGCCACTTGCATCAATCCCGGTCCAAAATGCCCGATGTACTCCCGGTTGAAAGGCGGAGGCGGTGGTTTGGGTTCTCCATCGGTGCCAATCGCGATCCGCGGCGTCGGGGTCGGGCGCGGCGGCATCGTCGGCCGAGGAATAGGAGTCGGTGGTGGCGTGAGATTCGGGGTCGGGGTCGGCGGCGGACGGAATGCAAACGGATTGCCTCCGGACTCCACCGACTGTTCGTCCTGCCGGCCGATCGCATCGGTTTGCAGAGGCTGAAGGTTCCGCGCCTCGTACTCGAGCTCCCCGGACCGCGACGCGCCGCCGCCAATTCCGCCACTACCGAGCAAGCGAATGGCAGCCACAACCGCAGCTGCAGCCAGCACCGCCAGCAGAACCGCCAGCCGGACCCGCTCGTTGCCGAGCTTGGACTCAGCCATCGGTAGTCTCTGCGGCACTGGTTATGCCGCCGGTAAGCCGGCGAAGCTGACCCGCGTCGGCTTCAGCGAGGAAGGTTGCAATATTGACCGAGATCGCCAGCTCCCGGCTCACGGGATCCTCGTCGCCTGAGAGATTCAAGTTCTCGACCACAAGAAATTCAGGACTCGACTGCAGCGCGGCCAGCATACGCCGAATTTGTATGTACTCCGCGTCGACCGAAAATCGAACGCCGAATCGAATAAACCCGGTCGTCTGATCGTCGGCCGCCGTGTAGTTGAACGAACTGGGGAGCATTCCCGCTTCACGGGTCGCAGATCCGACCGCACGCAGGATTCTCGTCAGCCGCTGATCGAGGTCGCCGAAGACATCGTTGTAGAGGAGGTCGAACTGGCTGTCGATCTCGGCCACGATCTCGCGATCGGAAAAAGCCGCCTGCTGCATCTGTTCGAGCCGTGCGATTTCCTGCTCGAGATCTTCGATCTGGTGGCGGATCTGAGCACGCCGACCGCCAGATTCGGATGTCTGCCAGACGTAGGCACCGGCAGTCAGGGCACACAGTACAACCGTCGGTAGCCACACCGCCAGGAGACGGCGCCACGGTCGAAGGTCGATAGTCACATCGCCTCCGGGTTCGGCTGATAGTTGACCCGTAGATTCATGACGTACGCCGCGGCCGCGTTTTCCTCAGGCGTTGACTCTGTCGAAGGCGTCGGGTTGGAAAACCGTGGATCCGCAACCAGGTTATCGAGCAGCTCGAGCATCGCATCCCGGTTGTGTGCGATCAAGGCCAGAGAAAGCAGGGCCCCGTCAGCACCGACACTGGGAGCGATCTTCGTCAATCGCACATCGTACGGCATCACCCTCTCGATGTCGTCGAGCATCCCGAGCCACGAAAACGAGTGCTCCCGTAGGATCAGATTGGTGGCGTCGACCCGGCGCGTCAACGACCGCCACGGCACTCTCTCCAAAGCTTCTACGTCTTTCCGCACCGCGGCTTCGAGGCTCAGGTGTCTCTCGAGGAGCGCGTCCCGGGTCGCGGTCTCGTCGACAAGGGTTCGATTGGCGACGAGGAAAAGCCGCAAGCTGAAAATGAGCAGGATCACGGTCAACGCCCCCGCAACAGCCGTTACCAGCCACACCGGTCGGGTGTTGAGAAAAGGACGCGTCGCGAGGTTGGGCGCAATCACCGCAGCTCTCCAGAGACCACCGCCAGGGCGGGCGCCAACCGTGCGGCCCCAAGCCGGTCGACCACCGTCGTCGGCCCGCACGGCGGTCCGACCATTTCCGCTGCCGGCACGAGGCCGGTCTGATCGGCCAGCCAACCGCGCATCATAGCGTCCATCCCCGGGCGTTCGCTGTTCAGCCTGACCTCGATTTCTCCATCAACACCCACCGACTCACGGATAAAACCGAGTGTCAGTGTCGCCTCCCGCAGCACCGCTTTGCCATCACCATGGTTGAGAGGCAGGGGCTTCGTCCTCAACAACCGCGGCACACCATCCACCAGCAGGAGCAGAGAGAGGAAGCTCTCCTCATGCTGAATCACGAGGGTAGGGAGCGTGACCCCTGTGAGTCGGGGCACGAGAGCGAACAGGCGAGTCGTGATGAGACCGACTTCGATTCCGATGGCGGAATAGCACGTCTCGATCGCGGCCATCGCGCGCTCGATACCGGTCATCACCAGCAGCCGTCGCTGTCCTTCAGATTCCGGCAACCGGATGACCGCCAGGCGAAGCTCGGTTGGGGGGATGGGCAACAGCTTTTTGAGCCGCCACCGGACCACGTCAAATAGCTCGTCCTCCCGACGGGGCAGCCGATCAACATCGATCAGGAAGCTTCTCAACCAACCGGTGGGAACGATCACCGCGGCTGTGCCAGTCCCTTCCGCCACGCCTCTGAGCCT
>Ga0255052_10002761_pt1 | contig 12476 bp, 13 predicted proteins | sample JV7_2_21_MG_FD_188632 | JGI IMG/M metagenome (GOLD analysis project Ga0255052, IMG submission 188632) | Seawater microbial communities from Jervis Inlet, British Columbia, Canada - JV7_2_21 | ecosystem: Environmental > Aquatic > Marine > Inlet | place: Canada: British Columbia | collected... | reverse complement strand
AAAATCACTCTGGTTAGTTGAGAATGCAGGTTTTAATTCACGTGACATTATTGTCCTCCTACCTCAAGAGTTAAGGTTAAAGAATCCGTAGTGCCTATGCTCATCCAGAATCGAGCCGAATCTGCCCATGCCCACGCATCAGGCACTTTATTGGCAAGATTCAAATAAAGGACATTACCGCCTGTATTGATTAAACTACGAGCAACCGTATCTATTCTTGCATAAGTCGTAGTCTCGTCATAGGGTCGCCCCCACCCCATAGAACCTGCTTTTAATTGCAAGCCTATCGTTAAGCAGGAATCAGACTGATTAGCCAAAACCACACTTGCCCCGGTAGTATCACCTTTAATAAATAAAGTAGCTACACCCGCCCAATCTTTAGGGCTAAACGCAGACGAACTAACTCCTGCCGTTGCACCTGTCAGAACCGCATTATACACCTGGATGGCTGCATGAGATTGTGGAATTGTATATACCTGTCCAAACAGGCTAACACTTAATACCATTAATACCATTAATACTTGTTTCATTATTCTGCTCCTTTAAGGTTTTAATTCTCTTGACATTATTTTTTTCTCCTATAATAATTTTCAAATTCTTGCTCTCTATTCATTGCATTTACTTTTGATTGTATATCTTTAAAAACCGCTACCCTTATTTTATCACTATGTTGTTCATAAGCAGGAGAGTCAACATATTTATTGAAGGATTCTTTAAGCATTGCTCCTGACAATATTATTAATCGTTCATATTCTTCATCAGACAGGCGTGTGCCGCTTACGGTTCTGCCAGGTTTGCCTATAACAAACTTTTCATCAATCCCCATTAATCTGACTAATTCTTTGTCCAATCTACTACCCTTTGCATACGAAGTAGTAATACCCAATGCCTGACTTATCGGGTTGTCCCTGACAATTTCATCACCCCATATATTTCTCATTGGCGTAACCGATTTGCTTAAAACAGGCAGTCTTGATTTAACACTTTCTATGAATCCTTTTGGTTCTCTAATTACTGGGTCAAACACCCTTGTCCCCCATTGTTGAAGGATGTTCGGGACAGTTGCACCAACAGCCATAGAAGCAAAAAATCTTTCTGTTTTCTGCCCTCTCGAACCACCACTTTGTAAAGCATCCACTATATCACTAACGCCCATAAGAAAAGGATTTTCCGCAAACTGCTGCATATAAGATTCAACAATCTTCGCAGGGGCAAACTTTTCTCCCCTTGCTCTGCCCTCTGCTTCATCAGCATAAGCCCTAAACCAACTGCTTAAAGGCTCATAGCCACGATATGAATAATAATTATTATCTATCTTTATCGAATTTGGTTGCCATCCAATAGAACGAAGCATACCCCGCCTTGATTTTGATTGTGGCCCCCGCCCCGTCAAAATCCCTTCAATACCCGCATAAGAACCGACTATACCCATAATAGAACCGCTAACTGCTCTACCCATTAATTCTGAAAACTCTCTTTGTGATACTGTTCCTTTAGAAAATCCCCTTATCTTTTTAAGGGTTGATGGTAATAGAAAAGTGCCTGGTGTCCTTTGCAATGCCTGTTTAAATAGATTCACGGGTGTATTAAAAAATGGAATTATAAGTTTTAGAGCAGGATGATCTACTCTTGCTTTCCCGACTGACTTACCGAATTTAGCAAGTTGTTCTTGAAATGTTTTTACAGGAGCAAGTTCTTCGGCTATTTTTATCATTTCATCAGTAGGGGCTTTTCTGATTTTATCAAACCTCTTGGCTAATCCTACGCCCCTATGCCCTTCCTGTATAGCCTTACGCCAAGCCAAAGAACTAATTTCAGCTTGTTTTGCAATCTCTCTGTAAAAGAAGTCCATACCGCCTAAGTTTTTACCAGGCAATCTTATTAGTTCACCAAGATTAAAACCAAATCTTTCACCACTTGCTTTGAATATTATTTCATCTAAGGCTTTACCAATTGGGCCACCTTGCCCGATTGCCCCTCTCGGCCCTACTGTTTCGCCCAATTTTGTAAGTTCTGTCTGCAATCTACCATTATTACCCTTTAGAGTATTCCACCATTCTATTGCACCTTGTTTAATCCCCGATACCGACCCCATCATTTCAGGCACTACTTCAGTAACAAATACTTCCCTTTGAGCATTGCCGCCTTTGACTTTTCTAAATCCATATACAATAGTATCTACAAATGAAGAACCTAACTTTTCAGGGAATCGGAGCAATGACATTGTGGTATTACCACCCAATGACTTAGTAACAGTTGACAACCCTGTAAGTTTTGCCATTACCGAGTATTCAATAAACTTATCAAAAGCAGTTGGGTTTTTGGGGTCAATGCCCATCTGTTTGAATTTGCTTAAAAGAAGTTTCTGCATCTTCTTATCATTAGGGAATTTTGCTTTTACTTGTTCATTGATAGCATCTGCTATTATCTGGTTTACTCTTTTTTCAGACGCTAATGCCCTACCTGTTTGCGCCTTAGACTTTAAGACCGTATTCAATATTTCAGACTGATTGATATTGATTACATCATCAACAATATCTGCCGCTTTGCTTTCGGCATAAACTCCTAATTTTACTTTATCAGCAACATCTAACGGTGTGCCTTTTCTCGCTGCCTTAACCACATCTTCTAATGAAGATTCAGGTAATATTCTGACAGCGTTTTCTATCTCGTCTAAATTAACAGATTCACCCCTTGCTTTAAGTAGAGCATCTTCGTCAATAGCTGCACTTATATGCGGCACAGGTTCGTCTAATAGTTTAGACTTACCTGATTTTTTAGGGTCAAGTTTCTTGCTTGCTAATTCTGTGAGTTCATCAACGGCGGTTTTACTTTCCTCTTTTACAAGTTCTGTGAACTCGCCAATAGGTTGTTTTGTTTGACCTTTTAATTTTTTTAATTTATCTTCAAGGTGTTTTACTGGTAATCCTTCTTTTTTCGCAAATTTAATAGTTTCTTCAATATCAAGAATAGTATCTTTCAAAAAGGATTCCAGTTTTGTTTCTGGCACAAGCACTTCCGCCACATCGTCAAGTTTTGTGCTAATTGCTTTAGCGGTTGTAAGTTGTTTATCTAATTTGGCTAATTTTTGTATAGCTTTAGTTATTGGCTTAACCGCTTTACCCGCAGGAATTATTAAAGGATCAGCCCCCATATCAATAAGAAATTTTGCTATTTTCTGAGATGTGCCAGCACGCCCAACCCCACCCTCAAATGCACCTTCAGGGAATAAATCAGATGGGAGTTGCCCTTTAGCAAATGATTCAGTAAATGATTTCTGGTCAAATCCGAGTTGTTGCCCGACTTCCGAAATCCCTGCTGTCATTAATAGTTGGGGTATCGGCAATGATTTCAGAAGAACATCAACAGCAACATCACCTTTGCTGAATCTTCCAACATCGGGCTTTAACCGTTCAAGAAGTATTTCTGTAAAAGTAGGTTCTGGCAATTAAAACTCCTGTGGCCCTGTGACATTCGGGTCTAATATTCTCTCGCCTCGGTTTCTTGGGCCTACGAAGGGATCATCTCCTTTTTCTTCCTCGCCCATTTGGTATTTCTGCCTTAACGAATTAAGTTGGTCAATCATAGATTTCAATCTCTCTGCATCATCTTCAGTGAATATTCCGAATATTGGGGCGCCCCATTTATCAAACGACCCTTCTCTTAATTTCTGCAACCGACCAATATCCATTGAAAGTTGATTCATCATTTTGAAATCGTGTTCTTCCCGGTTTTCTCTTTCATCTTCTTCTTCCTTCATTAACTGTTCTTTCGCTTTTGCTGCTTCCGTAGCCTTGTGATGCCTGAAGGTTTCGCTTTCAGTAGCCTTATTACTTCTTTCGGTTTCTTGTCTTTTGGCTATTGCTTCATCAAGTTTCTTCTGGTCTATTTCACGCTTTCGTCTGGCGTTTTCGTTTTCATTGGCTATCTCAAGAAGCTGTAAGCTGGTTCTATGGTCTATTTCCTTTTCAAGCTGTATCCGCCTGAAGGCTTCTTCTTGTTGAATTAATACATCTTCCCTGTCCTGTTGCGCCCCCAGTTCTATCTGCCGTGCCGCCTCACCTGCTAATAAATCTAATCCTAAACTTATGTCTGGCATAATTACCTCAACTGACTATTTTGTGAAATTGACCTTGTGAAAGGCTGTTGATTACCCTTCTTAAACAAATTACTAAAATGCTCCATTGGAAATGCCGAAGCCGCAAATTGGGCAAAGCCTGCTCCTGTTGGCGGTCTGAACTGAGTCTGGCTTGTCCTTGTTCCTGTGCCGCCTAAAAGACCTTGTAACATCTGTAATGGTTGTAATTTGAACCTCTCATTCTGAAATTCAATATTGGTCAAAGCTGCACCCATTTCTCTTAATATCGGCGTATTGATTCCTGACAATATAGATTCCTGTTCTGCCTGTGGTACACCACCCCTTTGAAGTCTTTGTTGTGCCGACTGTCTTAAAGCCGAACCCTCTGCCCCGAATCTATCCCGCGTGCTACCTAACATCTGTTGTAGTATTTGAGGGTCAATACCCTGTTGTGCTAATTGTAATAATATCTGCTGTAATTGCTGTTGCTCAGGTGACAGTTGATTGGTGGTAGTTCCGGTTGACTGCCCGCCTTTTGAGCCAAACAATGCACCAATGGCCCCAAGTGCTGACGGGATAAATGGTGCTATTGTTGCTAATGCTGGTAATGCCATTTTAGTCCTCCTTAAATTTTAATAATTGTCCTGCTACCTTTATATAGAGATACCAATCTGTCCCATCGTGGTATGTTTTCACTTCCCCATCTTCCATACTTTTAGCAGTTGGTATATTGCTTGATTTACTTGCTTTTTTACTAAAGTCGTTAATTTCATCTCTGCCTACAAAATTATCCTCAACCTCACGTTGCAGTTCTTCGTTTTTATCATGGGTCTTGCTAAACTTAAACGACATTTTCAGTCACCCCGATTGGTATATACTCTAAAGCCAATCCCGATAATTGGAATACTGTCCCTGACCCTATGATTTCAACTTGGAATCCTTCACCCCATACATTCTGTAAATGCTTAGTCATTGCAGCCATAGAAGTTGAAGTTGGGTCATTCATGGTAAAACTTAATCCGGTAGCCTTAGATGCTTCCCTGAATATGTATATTTTCAAAGTATAAGTGCCGGTTGAAGAATGGCGATACCAGAAACCTAAAACCTCATTATCAATCCCATCTATATCGCCAAACTTAATCAATGGCGACCTGTAACTTGTAGATATATCTTCTGCGTTATCAGTTGTAGAGTTATCAAGCTCAAAGAAATAATGAGAAGCACCATTAGGTTCTACACCCCACCCGATATACTCATTTTCTCTATTTTTGAAGTAGCCCTTGAAAGCAAAAGCGGCCCCGTATTCCATCCAGACATTATGTCTCTTATTGTAGACAAAAGCAAGGTCGGCATTATTTGAAAATATTACCCTGTCTTTATCATCAAAAACAAACACATTCACACCGGTGAAAGAAGAAATTGTATCAAAAGAAGTGGTTACGGCGTCTCTTATGTTTGCCACTGAATTACCGGCAAGTAAGTGTAGCCCCTTGTCAGATACATACCATATCTGGTCGCCGTCTTTAAAGAAAGCATCAGTATCGGCAAGTCCCGGCATTAGCACTCTTTCGGTCAAAGCATTAAATACTAACCCTACCCATCGTGTTTTAAATGCTACGAGTCTGCCAAATATTTCACTCACGTTTTGAATCTCATCTCCATCATAAGGGGCAAAATCATAGCTATTATATAATGGTATAACATCGGGGGAATTTACCTGCGATGGGACTATGCGATTGGGATATTCATTAACGTCTGATTCAGGGTCATCATAGTAAAAGTTAGCCGCATGTAGTTGGTCACGAATCCATACGTGGAATTTATAGTTGACATAACGGGGTTTTACATCTTCACCATAGCCTGCATTTTCTTTAAAAGTAACCGATGAAATTTCATCTTCAGTCAAAGAATCGGTAATCTCAAATCGGTATCCGTCAAGATTAGTGTCCTTTTCCCATCCTGACGCATTAATATCAACTGTTTTAAGTAGTTTGTAATTGGTCGCTTCTTCGGTTGCATCGGCAGCGGCATTATAAGCCCTGTAAACATTAATAGACTTTAATCGGTAAAAGTAGTCCAACTCGTCAGCGTTAGCGGTAATCTGTAATCTAATGTCAGCCGTAGCCGCTAAAATTACTCTAATCGGGTCGGACAAGGGAAACTCCTGCCCATCTTCATCTACCATTGAAATCTTGTAAAAATAAGTGCCGGTGGCTAAATCACCATCGGTATCTTCTGATAAGTAAGTAATACCAAAATAAGTAGGGTAAGTAATATCGGTCCCGCTTGCGGCTTTAATAATTCCATCCTTATCGCTTACCGTTAATGTATCAGAGAAAAAAGCATAAGGTTCTACAATATTTGATTCAGTAGTATCTAATACCAAATTAGTATCAAGAAATTCATATACCTTGCCATCGTGTGTTGTCCCGCCATCCCCAAAGTCTGAAACCCTGACACCGCCGGAGACTTTTTCTAATCTTTTCGGTGACACTAATGTTTGTGCAGAAGAATCATGGGTTTCTGCGCCATCATCAATATCATTCGGAGGGCCACCTGCATAATCACTTTCGTATCTTAATATTTGCGCTGTGCCACTTTCATTTTCAAGAACGAATATATCAGTCGCACCACCACCACCATCCATAACAACAATATCTTCATAATTAATATCTGCGGCGTGAACATCAGAAGTATCGGTTGAGGCTAAAGAAGAATTAAAGGCTTCTATGCTATTTGCAGAATGAGCTTTGCGAACTACCCATAATTTAGAATTTGTAGTATCCCAATCCATGCCTACATGCCTGCAACTTTCCGCTTCGCTATTTGTAGCAAGCACTTCCCAGTTGTCGGGGTCGTATTTATTAATACTTACATTGCCGCCCACATAAAGATTGGTGGCATCGGTAGCTAAGCAAAGTCCGTCAGTAGCATTAACCCCAAGTTGAGTATCAAATCTTTCAATCAACCTGAGTGAAGCATCACGCTTTTCAATAACAGAAGTATTACCCTGAAAGCTAAAGAAATATTCAGTCCCGATATTCACTATATCTCTGATACCGGAAAAGACACCATTACCGAATATCATCTGTGCTTTTAACAGCTTATAACCTGTAAACTGTTCTACATCACCAAACAGACCATTGTTAGAAGCGTTCACTCTTTTCAAGTAATAATAACCTATTACATTATTAGTAGAGCCATTACCCGTTGTAATTAAGATATGATTCTTCCAGCCAAAGTATTGATTCCGGAAACTTGCCTCTAAAGTCACTCCTGACGGTAGAGACAAAGAGGTTAAAGAAGCACCATCCACATACTTTTTTATAGTGCCATTATCATTAAAAATCAGTATAGTATCATCTGCTTTTTCTATATAATGTTCATGGGCTGACAAGATATTAGTAAAAGCATCTGCATATTTTTTAGAGTAACCGAATCTCTGTGTCAACCTGCCAAGCGGATTATCTACATCGAGGTTTTGCAGAGTATGACAAAACTCAGGGCTTAACTCGTTTTCGTCAACGTGCTGTGCCAAGCCTTTAAATTGTTTAAGGGAAGAGTAGGCCATCTATATCTCCATAAGCGTCTAATATCTGCGGTGCTTCACCTGCACCTTCCATAAAGGTTAAGGCAATATATTCAGAAATCGCTCCGTCAAATAAAGCCTTGTGTCCCAATGCCTTTGCTCTCCATTCTCTTTTAATATGAGAATATTGACTGAATAGTTGCCATACCGCATACCAGATTATAGCATCGGTAAAATCATCTATAATATCAGCTTGATCCGCGTCTGCGCTCAAATCAGCGGTCGGGAACATTAATGCTTTAACCTCAAGAACTTTACTGCCTGCATTTTCTATCTTCCAGCTGCCTATTCTCTGCTTACCCTTTGTCGAGAATCTTTGAGTTACATACCAATCAGGGACACCATATTGTTTAGTTTTCGGCAGATTATCATAACCGCCAGGATAGGGTCTAAGTATTCTCCCCAAATCACTATCTACATATCGAACTGCATTAATCTTATACATAAAGGCAATATTAGCGGCATCAGAAGAAGTATACCATTGTTGTTGAGCCACAGTAGTAATATTGACCACATCTTCAATACAGCCAGTTTTGCGGACAAATGCTCGGTATCCTCTGTTTATTTGGCGTTTAACGACATCAAGCGTAAAGCCCGCAACATCAGCCAATTCCTGCGTTAAATTTAAAGTATCATCCTGTAATTGTTTAAAAGTGACTGCCATTAGCTTTGCACCTCCACTTTAATCTCTCTAACACCAACCCCTCTTTGCCTTGCCAGCATTAAAGCCAATTCCTTATCGCCTCTGCGAGTTCCCATCATCTTTTCAAATACATAATCCACCACTAACGGATCAACGTCCAACGGCATATCTAAATTTGCCACCGCATCTAACGGATCGGGGATTCTCAAATATTTATAAGTAATAGTGGTAGCTGTAGTAGGCAGGCAGTGAATACCATCATCGGTTTCCCAATAGTATTTATTGGCTGCACCAGACTTCACAAGGTCGTTAGACTCTTGAAATTTCAATCGCCATTTCTGCCCTAACGGGATCAGACTTGCATAAACCGAATCTACTAATACATAAGGATCTTCTAATGACCTCAGATAATCAGTAGGGTAAGAAGCCAGCCCCGTTGTTGGCGACAAGTCGCTCGTCTTTTGTAGAGCAGTAAGAATCTTTTCAGGCAGCATACCTGCGAATACAAGCCTGCCCTCATCACCCAATTCGTCAATCATTGCATCGGCAAACTGAGTATTGGTATTATCGGTCTGGTTGAGCCTCCGTCTGATAGTGGCTCTTAAACTTGTTGTAGTCATTTATTTTTTTCTCCACAATCTTTAATAAAGAAAAAGGTGTATCATAATAAAATTTAGGATACAGAAAGTAAAACTGTGCCGGTCGAAATGTTTCAAGTGCTTTGGTCAATACCTCTTTAGCCCTGTGATAATTGCCAATCTTATTATACAAAGCACCTAAGAATACAAAATGAGCATTGCGATTATCTTCATTACAAAGCGAACATTCCCACAGGGCTTGCTCTGCTAAGTCTATTCGCTTATTCCAATAGTAGCACATTGCCAACTTTACATATACCTGATAACGTTCCTTATCCATCATTGCTTCTTTTAAGTATATTTTATAAGCCTTAATCGCTTTAGACCATTCCTTGTAAGCCATATACTCACTGGCTAATTGCGTCATTGCCCTGCGATCACCTTCGGCAATCCTTGCCACCAAATCCTGCACATTCATCTCTTTACGCTGAACGTTACGGTTTTCCATAAGGCTTTCATCACGCTTATGTCCGATCATCACATCGGAAACCTTAACTGCTTTATCATGGTCGAACACCAATACATTGTGACAGGCATTGTAATATTTGTATTTTTTCCTGAATAATCTTGGTTGTTCATTAAGCGTTTCACGAAGTTTAACTTTATGATGCACTTCCATAATACAGACATCATGTTCAAGCTCCTGCGTTTTAAGCCATTTAAGTTTTTCAATTCCTTCTTCTATATATTCATGCCCGTCAAGCGTGAATATCCAATCGTGCTTTGCCTGGGCAATACATCCATTCCTGGCTTTACTAAAATCATTTCCCCATTTATGCCCTGTCACTGTATCGGCAAGCTCTAAGGCGATTTGCCGAGAATCATCTTTTGACAGGCTATCAATAGAGACAACAATTTCATCAACGAAGGGTCTGGCGGACTCTAAGGCCCGCCGTAATGTTTCCCCTTCATTTTTTACAATCATGCACAGACTTATATACATCCGAACAATATGCAAGCCGCTGAATGTGGTTCGGTAGCAGTATCGGCCTCAAGAGCAGCGCCAAATACTTGTTCTTCCTCACCATCTCCCATAGTATCACATTCACCGTCAACTGAATGACCGACAAGATAATCTGCGGCTGCTACACCGGCATCGGTTTTAACGGCTGTATGAATACCTGTAATCTGTATCCAGCCGTAAGAACCTGCAGCTATTGCACCAATCCCAACACCGGCTACCCTTGTGGAAGTCGAAGAACCACCCGTATAATCAGGGCTAACTACCCAAGCTGAAACTGAAGCCAGATAAACACAAGTGCCATTAGCGATTGCGATTGAATCTGCTGAGATATTCTGAACATAACGATATTTATAGCCATTAACATCCTCTGCAACTGTTCCCAATTTGTTTTTGGCAGCTGTTGAAGAAGCGGTTAACCCGCCAGGACTGATAATGGGCATTGAACTGAAAGTAGGCATAATTTACTCCTTTGTTTAGAATTAAGATTAGTTCCTCAATTAGAATGTAGCCCCCGCCTAAAGAGGCTACATTAGAAACAATTAATTACCTAAGTCTGTGAATTTGTAAAACATCCGTCTGTTACTCAGACCTAATTGTGCTGCAACTAATATCTGCCCGACTCTTGCATCCTGATTAGTCGGCACTTTAAATCCGGTAAACTTGAAATTCTGCTTTGGTGAAATGTAAAGATTCAAGAAATCCGTATTTAAGAAATAGCAGTAGGAATCCGTTCCATCGGGGCAGAAATCATCAACAACCACCGGGATACCACGAAACTCAACCGTTGTAAAACCGGCATCTGCCAAAAACTTACCACGTGCAGTCAGTGGATAACGGGCATTTGCCTGCAAGGTTTGCTCGTAAATATCAAACACTTCCTGAGAAGTGATAATCAGATTCGGTGATTTATTTAAATGATTACAGGATTTCCAAGCTGTTCTGAACAGAGTATGCGCATAAGCAGCATTGGTAGAATCCTTCATGTTAGCAGCTGTATGAGCCGTTCCATCTTCTCCAGATGCCCAACCTGCAAAGTCGGCAACTGCGATACCGCCATAAGTGGTAGTCGCATCAACAGCAGAAGCCAACCCGATGATATGGGTAGTCCCGCTGAAAAGGTCGGTCGCCAACTGGTCTAACATAGACATTTCAGCATCTTTCATCTTAATCTCTAAAAGATTAAGCACCGCAGAATCGCCGGAGTTCTTAATCTCGTCAAGACCCGCCAGAGAGATACTTACATAATACTGCGCCCAATCATACTTGGCAGCAGTTAAATTATCCGGGGGTGATACATTGAAAACCTCATAGCCGGTAAATCCGCCACGAGAAGTATTTTTTGCATAAAGCAAAGGCTGGACAATTTCTGTCCCACCGTTTAAAATCCTACCATCACGCCTCATCATTGATAACAGAGCCGAAGATTCATAGATGTTATCAACCATGCGGGGGATATACTTATCCTGTGTTATGGCAGTGATATAATCATAAGCTAAAGCCATTATTTGTTTTCTCCTTTAGTCGTCAGTGGTTAAACTCAATCCTTTACCTTTTAAATCATCAAGCACTGACTTGCCTATTTCCTGATAGTTCTTAAACTTCTCATCTTTCTTGATTTCAGTTGGAGAAGATTCCGTTTCCACAAATGCTTTCTCTCGTTTCTTCTGAGCATCTTTAGCATTTTCAAGAGCCTGTTTCTTCCCTGCTTCGGTCAACTTATCGAAGTTCATCAGTTGATAGGCATGTTCGTAGTTGATGAGTTTGTTCCTGTTAGCAAATTCAATTACATATTCGCTAACGAACTTCGGGTTACCGTCACTGCCGTTATATTTAGATTCAAGGGTATCTAATTCAGAACGAATTTGTTTTTCCATTGACTGAAGCTGAGAGTCAGAAACTTGCTTTTCCAACTTAACGTTCTTATCCTTAAGATTCGCCATGTCGGTTCGCAAGCCACTGAGAACTTGGCTTAGTTTAGAGTTTTCATCGGGGTCATCTAATACTTGGGTGTCAACTTCCTCTTTTTCAGTAGGCGTTAATTCTCTACCAATATACCCTTCTATGACACCTTTAAGTTGTTTTCTTGCGCCATCATCCGTCTTGGCGCTTTCAAACAAAGTATTAAGAGTAGCTTCTCGGCTTCGCAAATCTCCTAATTCCTTTTGAGCTTCTTTGTCATATAGTAATCCACGATTCCCCATATTGACAAACTTCTCCCGCTGTGCGGGGTCGGTTAAGTCATAATTAAAATCCTCACCCTTGAAAGTGAGCGTGACTTTACCGTCAAATTGACCTTTTTTGGTTTCTTCCGGCATTTTGTAACTCCTTATGTTACTTGTCTTAATAATTTAGAGGCTTCTTGGTCAGTTAAGGGTGTTCGCTTTATCCCCTGTCTCCATCGCACACAATCCTTTAGGTGTTTAATAGCTTCCTCCCGTCCCTGCAAGACGATGCCGTGATTAGCAATTTTACCCATGACCTTTAAGAGTCCTTCTTTATTTAATTCCAAATATGTTTTAGCGTTTGTCTGTGCCATTTACGCTGCTCCTTTTCCTACGTTTCCT
>Ga0255052_10002760_pt1 | contig 12477 bp, 15 predicted proteins | sample JV7_2_21_MG_FD_188632 | JGI IMG/M metagenome (GOLD analysis project Ga0255052, IMG submission 188632) | Seawater microbial communities from Jervis Inlet, British Columbia, Canada - JV7_2_21 | ecosystem: Environmental > Aquatic > Marine > Inlet | place: Canada: British Columbia | collected... | reverse complement strand
GGATTCAGGACTTACTCATAGCCGCAGTGCAGAACATCAGGCTGCTTGTAACCCATGGAAAGCTAAAACCGGCGGCAGCGGGGATGGTCGGCATAATAAGACACAATAAAGGAAGGGCTCTTTTGTTATTAGATTTTATTGGAATAAAAACTTCTTTTTGGCGGATATTACATCGGCAAACACACGGGATGTTGCTATCTGTCCGCTAATGGCCGTTTGAGCAACAACCCGTTGCCTTATGACCTTTTAGATTAGGGTACCTAGTGGGGTCAGGGCGTGAATTGTGGCATTTTCAGCAGGATCTGTTGGATAGACCATAATTCACGGCCTGACACCTTTAATTCATGATTGGAGGGGGTTATGAAGATAATTCGACAGATAGGATCACTGGCCTTTGTTCTGGGGTTCTTCGTCGCTGTTTTTGCCGGAATACCCTGGTACACGATCGTTTCTGACGATCCGGTCGTGCCCTGGTGGTTAAGAATTGCTATTTTCAGTATTCTGGGCGGCATCCTGATCGTACTGATTACGGTTGCCCTTGAACAGGGCACAAAAGGAGCAAAGAGAGAAGAGCTGCTGCTCGGTGAACCTGACCCAAGTGTTCTGCTGTCTAATTCAACCAGATTACCCGGCCGGGAGGTAACCGGCATGCTGGGTCTCGTTCAGGGACATACGGTTTATGCCATCTGGCTCGGCAAGGACCTGTCCGCCCTTGTCAGATTGATCATTGGCGGTGAACTGATCGAATACACGGAGATGATGGGAAACGCCCGAGCGGTGGCTACCGCCAGGATGGTCGAGCAGGCAAAAAAGCTGGACGCGGATGCCGTAATCAATGTTCGCTACATGACAACGAGTGTTATCGGGACCGCGGCGGAACTCCTCGCATACGGCACAGCTGTCAAGCTGAGTGATTAAGAAGGTAAAGAAGGAAGAAGAGGTCAGAGAGAGAACTAACCCCATAGTCATTTCGTGGTTGAAATTGAAAACCGGACTAGGCCAGGATCCGTTTTACAGCCCCAGGGACGTCTGGTTCAACCCGGTGGTAGAGTGGGTAATGGCAACTGTGTAGTATGAATGACTACTCAGGCAAGCCTGTTTATTTCATCATATCGTCAGATTATTTCATGTTTCCTGTGTCGTCCATCATTCCCGAGTCACCACTGAGGCCGGGCCAGTTGACGTCTGCTTTGGCAATATATCCGGGGATATCCTTCGTCCAGAGCTTGCGGACACTCAGGTTTTTGTTCAGGTAGAGCCGCCCTTCGTGAACGGTCCATGCCCTCGGGTCGATGTCGTAAAGCGCTCCCACGGCGACACCGTAGGCGCAGTATCCACCATAAAGGGGAGCGTACTTTTCAGGGTTATTAAGGAACATGTCCCTGTTCTGTACGCTTGAAAACTTCCAGGTCGCACCCTTGTACATTCCATCAAAACCCATTTTCCCCATCACCGGCTTTGACATGGTGAAGTAGGCCACAGGGTCGTATCCCTTGATGGCGACGCCCATTTTATCCACATTATAGAATGTCTCAGCCGCCGCTGCGGTTTGTGCTGTCACAAGCCCTGCAGATATGATCATGGCAAACAGGGTGGTAAAAAGCTTCTTATTCGTTAACATTTTTCCTCCTGGAGGGTATCAGCGCTACATAGCTGATGATCTGGTTTTTCCCAGCATATCCATCGAAACGAACTTCAAGGATACGGAGTTTATGCAGTATCGCAGGCCGGTAGGTTTGGGTCCGTCACTGAACAGGTGGCCCTGGTGTGAGTCGCACCTGGCACAAAGGACCTCGGTCCTGCGAATGAAGAACTTGAAATCTTCCTTGAGGGTAACGTTTTCCGGCGCGATGGGTTCCCAGAAGCTGGGCCAGCCTGTCTTTGAATCGTATTTCGTATCCGAGGAGAACAGGTCGTTACCACAGGCAGCGCACCTGTAAACACCTTTTTGTTTGTTACTCAATAGCTTACCGGTATACGGCCTTTCGGTACCTTCTTCCCTCAGCACGTGGTACTGCTCAGGTGTCAGAATCTTTTTCCACTCGCTGTTTGACCTTACAACCAGGTCAACTAAATCATAGTCTTTCTTTGCAGCGGAAAAGACCTTGATCTTGCCGGTGTCTGCATGGGCGGTGCCCGCACTCAGGATCGAGGATACTCCCGGGATAAACGCAAAGCCTGCGAGAATTCCAGCTCCGGCCAGAAAGTTTCGCCTTGATATGCTGTCGCTCCATCGACCGGTGTTGTTATTCCGTAAAATTTGTAATTGAGTTTTCATAACTTGCTCCCTTTTCCGGTTTCACCGTTCCACTCCAGGAACGGCCGGGTACGTCTTTTATAACCTCAATTAAAGAGTAGCAGAGATGCCTTGAGAAAGGATAAACAGAAGATAAAGAATGTATAAAGACAGCACGTACGCAGGAATCGTTGCTATTGATCAGGGATGATCAAGACTTATCCTGCCCGTGATCCGGGTCCCAGATCGGGAGGGAAAATGTGAAAATTGAACCTTCGTTCTGCTCGCTTCTTACCTCGATGTCGCCCCCGTGGAGCTGAATGATCCGGCGGGCGATGGCGAGGCCCAGCCCGGTTCCGCCCTTTTCCTTATCCCTGGCATCCTTGCCTCTGTAGAACCGTTCGAAGATGTGGGGAAGATCATCGGGGCTTATTCCGCGGCCGTCGTCCGACACGCTCATCAGCACCCCGGTATCCGTCCTGCTCATCTCAACGTATATGCTGCCGTCTTCCGGCGTATAACTGATGGAGTTGGCCAGCAGGTTCCCTACAGCTCTTTCGATCAGCCCGATGTCGCCGCGGACCAGGGGCACCTCCTCCTGGGATACAGCTAATTTGATGTTTTTCTCAGAAGCCGCAGGTTTCAGATCCTGAGCGATGTCCTGGACCAGCTCGGCAAGTTGAAAAGGCTCAATTTTCATTTTCAGCTTTGGTGAATCCAGAGTAGACAGCTCCATGAGCTCCGAAATCAGCCTTCCCAGGCGCTCAGCGTGCTTTAATGCCTGTTCAATTCTCTGGGTCTCATCGCCAGTCAGCTTCTCCTGCTTTAACAGGATGGTCTCCAGGTGACCCTGAAGAGCCGCCAGGGGCATCCTCAGGTCGTGGGAGATGTTGCTCACCAGCTCCCGGCGCTGCTGGTCTGCCTGCTCAAGGTCGCTTATCTGGTCGAAGATCCTCTGGGACATATCCGAAAAAACAGCACCTAATCTGTCGATCTCGTCACCAGATCCGGACTCTCTTGATACGGGCAATGGAATGGGGCGGCGAAAATCGCTTGACCGGAAGGACTCTACAGCATCGGCAAGTCTTCGATGTCTCCTTGTAAGATAGTTAAAGAGCAGCAGGCCCGTAACGAAAAGGAAAAGAAGAGCCGAAGCCCACACCCATATGCTCAGCTTCGCGATGTAACTGGTCTGGAGAAGGTCCAGGACCGAATCATGCTCTTCACCGGAAAGAATGATGTACAAATAACCCTCCGGCGCGCCATCCAGCGGTATGGGAGCCGCTGAAAATACCTTCCGGCTGCCCGGGTTCCTTGGATCATCCCCGCGGATCGGCAGACCCTCGTCGCCGGCAATATACCTGGTTACAGGCTCAAGAGGGATCCGGTCGCTGATCTTCTTGCCGGGCGGGGCGGAATACGCAACTACCTTTCCCTCAGTGTCCAAAAGATACAATTCAATATTGGGGTTGATGGACATGAGCATATTGAAGCTCTTTTTAAGGCTGTTGCTGTCGATCACAGTGTTTTCACGGGAAAATTCACTGGATACGAGATATCTGGCCAGGTTGCGGTTCAGCTTCTGGTTCGCCTCGTCGATGTAGACCCTCGTGAGAAACAGGGTCCACACGATGTTGAGCGCTGCGATGGCAAGGAAAAGCACCAGAAGTATAAGCGTGATCTTTCCGTAGACAGTTCTGTGCATGGTTGCCTTATTCTTCCTCTTCGGAGAACTTATATCCCACACCCCACACGGTGAGGATATACTTGGGATTGTCGCGGTCTGTCTCGATCTTGGATCTCAAATTGTTTATGTGGGAGTTGACGGTGTAGGAGTAGCCCTCGTACCCGTATCCCCAGACACTGTTTAGAAGCTGGCTCCGGGTGAACACCCTGCCCGGGTCCTGGGCGAAAAATACAAGAAGGTCGAATTCCTTGGCGGTTAGTTTAACCGGGTTCCCGTCCACAGTAACTACTCGCTTTTTTACGTCGATATTGATGCCCCCACGTTGAATGGTTTCCGGCTCGTCGGATTCATCTTCTTTTGCAAGGGCATCGGCTCTGCGCAGGATGGCCTTGACCCTTGCCAGCAGTTCCCTGACGCTGAACGGTTTCGTCATGTAGTCATCTGCCCCCAACTCCAGACCGATGACCTTGTCCACCTCCGATGAAAGGCAGGTGAGCATCAAAATAGGAGTGTAGCCGGGAGCGGACCGTACTGCTTTGCATATATCAAGCCCGTCAGTACCCGGGAGCATCACATCAAGGATGAGGAGGTCGTATCCACCTTCTGTTGCCTGTTTTTTGCCTGTGGTCCCGTCGTGTGCCAGGTCAACAGTAAAGCCCATGTCCTCCAAGTGCATTTGGAGGATTCCGGCAAGTTCTCTGTCGTCCTCAACAACGAGTATTCTTTTGTCCATATCGCAGTTCCCTTTTGGGGCTGTTGGGGTCAGAGCTCAGATTCTCAGGTTTCGTTAGATTTTTGTCAAAACCTGAGAATCTGAGCTCTGACCCCATTATCGTTCACCATCAATGTATCGGAAAACAGCCTACTATGTCACCAAATGTACTCTGATTTTATAGAAATTTTATCTTTTGTTGAGTTTTTCTATATGAAGGTTGATCTATACTTAGATCGTAGGGTAACGACGCCCTGCTCATCAATGGAAGATTCTGGATCAACAGCGGCTCGGCTGTTTTAAGATTTGGAGGTTATATAAATGAGCGGAACATACATTAGGCTGCTGGTTCTTTTATTAGTATTCACCGCACTGCTGCTCGCGCAGACTTTCAGGAATAATCTTATTTCCGCCAATACACGTGCCGGATCTGTGGGAGGGGACGGTGTCCTTCTCTCAAGTGTCACCGATTCCGGGAAAGGGAATGCGGCCAAAAAGAGCGGCTTGAGCGTTGTGCCTCCCATCGACACCAGGAGCTATGAAAATGTTCAGACGGCTACTTTCGCCCTTGGTTGATTCTGGGGTCCGGACTCCCGGTTCGGGAGTTTAGAAGGCGTAATAAGGACACGTGTTGGCTATGCCGGCGGCAAAAAGCAGAATCCGACCTACAGGAGCATGGGGGATCACACCGAGACAATAGAGATCGACTTCGATCCCTCCAGGATCACCTACAGGGACCTGCTGGACGTCTTTTTCAAGAGCCATAATCCCACAAAGCGGTCCTGGTCGGTCCAGTACAGATCAGCGGTTTTCTACCAGGACGAAGATCAGAGGCAGGAGGTTACAAAGGCGATAGAGCTTCTGGAAGAGCAGATAGACCGGAAAGTGCGTACTGATATAGAGGCCTACACGGGTTTTACCATGGCCGAGGACTACCACCAGAAGTACATACTCAAGAACAGTTCAAGGGTTCTGGGTGAAATGCAGGTGTATTACCCGGATCCGGCAGATCTGGTCAACTCCACGGCCGCTGCCAGGATCAACGGTTATCTTGGCGGCAACGGAAGGTACGAGCAGCTGCAGTCTGAACTTCAGAGTCTGGGCCTTTCGGATAAAGCCCAAAAACGCCTGCTGGGTATCGTCAGGAAGTAGAACAGACTTAACTCATTGAACTCCCGGAGGAAAGGAGAGACGTCCATGAAAATTGGGAAGAAACTGGTAGTCACAATAGCAGCGATACTGATGTTTGCCGGTACGGCTCTGGGAGCCGCCACTGGTACGGCTACATTTTATGTGGCTTGATACGACGTTGGTAAAGCCGCCCTGGAAGGGCGGCCGGGAATCGAAAAAGTGACTAAAGGATGGCGCGGAAGGCGGGAAATTAACACTGTGACCTACGACAAGGATAAAATTTCCGTCGAGGATATGGAGCAGGTCCTGATCAAGGAAAAAACATACAGAGGGACGGCCCAGGAGCCGTGAGGGGATAAAACGTGAGGAATAAAAAACCTGAGAATGAAGGGGGATGAGTAACAATGAAAAAGCCCAGATTTAAAGCGATTGTTTCAGCGGCTCTCCTCGTAGTGGGGCTGTCTTTTATGCAGGCTCCCGCTGCTTCAGGAGCGATGAAGAGCAATGAAATGAAAAGTATGGACCAGATGGTAGCTACCTTTGCAGGAGGGTGTTTCTGGTGCATGGAACCGCCCTTCGATAAGCTCGAAGGGGTGATCTCCACCACGTCGGGCTACATAGGGGGGCACAAAAATAATCCTACATACAGGGAAGTCTCGGCTGGGTCCACCGGGCATGCCGAAGCGGTCCAGGTCCGTTACGACCCTGAAAAGGTGTCCTACGAAAAACTCCTGGAGGTCTTCTGGCAGCAGATAGATCCCACGACGCCGAACAAGCAGTTCGTGGATGTAGGCAGTCAGTACCGTACAGGCATCTTCTACCACACTGAAGAGCAGCGTAAGCTGGCTGAAATATCGAGGAAAAAGATGTCAGAATCCGGAAGGTTCAGCGCTGCAATCGTGACTGAGATAACTCGGGCGATGACCTTTTACCCGGCTGAGGACTACCACCAGGATTACTACACAAAAAATCCCATCCGGTACAAGTACTACAGGTTCAACTCGGGACGCGACCAGTACCTGAATCGGATATGGAAAAAATGAAAGTAGATCTCGGGGTCGCATCTTGGGTTTTAAGATTTTAGCTGTGGGGTCGAAACGCGAATTGTGATATTTGTTGAATGATTCTTTTGAGCTAAGCTTTACAAACCTCTCCTCAACAATATAAAATCAAAATAAGCTTCTGGGGGCGAGATGGGGGATTTCATTGATTAAAGTTGTGGATGATCAAGCCGCTTTTCAACAGGAGAGCGGTTTTTTGTAAGGAGGGAAGCCATGAAGCGGTTTGGAAGCATCGGATTATTGTTTCTAGGATTCACTGCAGGGATATTCTTCGTCTACTCGAGAAACCAATGGGGTCAGTTCTCTCCTTTCACACTTTTCTTAAACCGGAAACCTTGGGGTCAGAGCTCAGATTCTCAGGTTTAACTGGTCAGGGTGTGAAAGTATGCATTTTGACGTTCCAGAGTTTATTAGCCTGAAATGTCATAAATCATACTCAGACACCAAATACCTCTACCCTTTTTTTTTAGTCAGAATGAATGCCCCATAACCAATGACCCCAGCAAAAGATCTGACACATAACAACGAGACACGAAACCAATGGGATCAGGTCATGATTTGGGTATTTCTTATTAAAGCACTCTGGAAAGCTAAATTTCCCAGTCATACTCTCTTCCTCAAAAGTCTCACATTTCCAAATTCAATTTTTGCAGAGAGGTTTCTTAGATTCTTGACATTTGCCCAGTGTGTTGTATATTAAGTACAACGTTGTATTATTTATACAACTTAATGGGGATAAGGAAGGAGAAGTTCAATACGAATGTGGAGAGAAGGGGAGGTGGTGACAGTGAGTCCAGGAAAGGAGAGGTCAGGAAGAATAGATGGATTTGGAGAGTTCTTCAAAACTAAAAGATTAGAAAGGAGGGTAACGTTAAGGCAGTTTGCGAGTGTCCACAAGCTGGACCCAGGTAACTTGAGTAAAATGGAACGGGGTCTTCTTCCTCCACCCCAAAACAAGGAAAAGCTGGAGGAATATGCAGGATTTCTTGGAATCAAGAAAGGAAGTGATGACTGGTACGAATTTTTCGACCTGGCAGCTACAGAAACCGGAAGAATTCCTGCCGAGATCCTTTCAGATGAGGAAGTGATGAGCCAACTGCCGTTGTTGTTCAGGACTTTCAGGGGTCAGAAGGTTCCGGCAGAAAAGCTCGAGAAGCTCATCAAGAAAATCAGGGGAGAATAGTTGTGAGTGAGGAAATCGTTGTCCCGTATTTGCATTACGAAGATTTAAGGGAAACGGCCGACGATTTCCTCGCCGAATTTCATTCATCGCGTGAACTCCCTATCCCAATTGAGGAAATTGTTGAGTTTCAACTTGGGATGAACATTTTTCCTCTTCCTGGGATTAAGGATCTATTAGACATTGATGGATTTATCTCAAGTGATCTTAGGGTAATCACAGTTGACGAATACATTTATACCCGATTTGAAAACAGATATAGATTCACACTAGCTCATGAAATTGGACATTTTTGGATGCACAAAGAGGTTTTTGAAAAGGCAGATATCAATAGTATTGAAGGATGGAAAGAATTTGTAACCGCAATACCTGAAAAGCAACACAATGCACTTGAATACCAAGCAAATTGCTTTGCTGGACTTGTCCTGGTTCCTCAGGAATCTTTAGTTGAAGTAGTAAATTCTAAAGTTAAGCTTTTGGATGAAAACGATATTTCCCTTAAAGAAAACTGGGGTATCGCCTGGGAATACATTTGCACAGATGTTGCGAGGACATTTTCTGTTTCAAAGGATGTAGTCGAACGTCGAGTGAATTTCGACAAGGTTAAGGTGAGGTACGGAGATAAATAACAGGGAAACCTTGGGGTCAGAGCTCAGATTCTCAGGTTTTGATCAATAAGATTGCCGCGCTACGCTCGCAATGACTTTATTTCACCCTCTCCTCTGTCCTCTCCCATCAAGGGAGAGGAGGTTATGGAAAGACTTGAGCAAAATCGGGGGTCGCCCATTAATGGGCGACCCCCGAGGTCATTAGCTAAATATCACTATTTGTGGTACTTTCACCATCTGATGAAAGTGCGTAAGAGAGTGAAATATGGTTGATAACTAGCATATTTCACTGTATAAGACAATTATACCAAATGGTGAAAAGGGCAAAAATAGTGAAAATATCGGACAAGAACGTAGAAGAAAAAGCCAAAGCTGTTCTTCAGGAGTTCCTGGCAAAGGTGCCGTTTATTAAGGTGCTGTCGGTTCAAAAAGATCTGAGGTTCGGCCAAATACAAGTGGATCTCTTCGTCCAGGTTCAGGTTGATACGGAAGAGAAATGCCTGATGGTTGAAGTTAAGTCCAACGGCCAACCACGCTATGCTCGGGAGGCCGTTAACCAATTGCTGAGGTTTCGGGATTTGAACCCGCAGTGTTATTGCGTTTTTATGGCTCCCTATATCTCGCCCAGGGCAGCAGAAATCTGTGTTGAAGGAGATATTGGCTATATGGATCTTGCGGGAAACTGCTTTCTGAGTTTTGAAAAGGTTTACATTGAAAAAACCGGCCAACCGAATCCCTATAGTGAAAAGAAGGAATTGCGTTCGTTATATTCTCCCAAAGCGTCAAGAATTCTGCGCGCTCTTCTTGAGAACCCCCGAGAAAAATGGAAAGTCGAAGATATGGCACTTGAAACAAATGTAAGCTTGGGACAGGTGTCAAAAGTAAAGAGTCTGCTGGCCAATCAGGAATGGATCAAGGAGGCATATGGAGGGTTCGGGTTGATAGAGCCGGACCAATTGCTTAAGGAGTGGTCGGAAAGTTATTCTTACAAGAAGAACAAAATCTTCAGGTACTATTCCATGGACAGTATCCCCGATATTGAATGGGGACTATCCCAAGCTTGTACGAATTCAGGACGTCAATATACGTTAACAAGTTTCTCAGGGGCGGCTCGGCTGAAGCCCTTTGTTAAATACCAGCGAGTCTTCGCATTCGTTCAGGGTGATATCCCTGTGTTGGCAGCCTCCCTTAACATCAAGGAGGTTGATAGTGGAGAGAATATCATCCTGCTTGAACCTTACGATGAAGGGGTATTCTACGGCTCAAGGGATATAGAAGGTATTTCCATTGCCAGCCCTATCCAGATATACCTGGATCTGAAGGGATATCGAGGCAGGGGCGAGGAAGCTGCCGAGGCCATTTTAGAGTGGATCATTAAGAACCGATGGTAACCAGAAGGGACTACTCAGAAGAGGCTGTTGCAGCTGCCCGATCAGTAATGATCGAATTGATCAATCTCCTTGGGGAATACAGGGATGAAATAGTACTTATTGGAGGGTGGGTCCCTGATCTGCTCTTCCCTGAAGCGGATCCTCCCCATACAGGCAGTATGGATATAGACCTTGCACTTGACCATAGACAGATCGACGATAGCGGATACAAGACAATTTGCCAGCTTCTGGAAAGCCGTGGATATGTTCAGGGGGAACAGCCTTACAAATATTTCCGCTCGGTACAGACCGGTGGTGAAAAGGTTGAAGTTGAGGTTGATCTGTTAGCCGGTGAGTACGAAGGGACAGGGAAAAGCCGTCGACACCAACGGGTCCAGGATATCAAAGCCAGAAAGGCAAGAGGATCCGATCTCGCCTTTGACATGTATTTGGAAATAGAAATATCAGGCACATTACCAGGTGGGGGAAAGGACAAAGTCTCAGTACGTATTGCTTCAATCGTACCATTCCTGGTCATGAAAGGGATGGCTTTGCATGATCGCATTAAGGAGAAGGATGCCTGGGATGTTTATCATTGCCTCAGGAGCTTTCCAGGGGGCCGGGATGCCCTTGTTGAAGAGTTCCAACCGCATATGACCAACAAACTGGTAAGAGAAGGGTTGGAAAAGATCAGCTCCAAGTTTGGATCCCTCGAAGATGTTGGTCCCAAATGGGCTGCTGATTTTGATGAAATTGACGATCTTGATGAACGAGATATCAGAATAAGAGATGCCTTTGAGCGGGTGGATTATTTGCTGCGTTCGCTGGATGTGAGATAAGCAAACCTGGGTCAGGGTGTCAAAGTATGCATTTTGACGTTCCTGAGTTTATTAGACCGAAATGTCATAAATCATACTCAGACACCAAATACCTCTACCCCTTGATTTTTAGTCAGAATGAATGCCCCATAACCAATGACCCCAGGCAAAAGATCTGACACATAGCAACGAGACACGACCAGAAAACCGCTGAAACACAAAGGCTATAAACCTCAATATTTAGGGCTTGTAACCCTAGCCATTAGGGTTTATAGTTCTATACATGAAATTGATTGCACCTCCGCAGATCGACGAGATCTTCCATGCGTTAAACAGCCAGATCGCTGTTGCAGACGGTGAACCTGTTTCCCTGGTTGTTATAGGCGAAACAGGAAACATCGTCAGAATTCCAGAAGGACTTAATAAGACTTCTGATGGAGCAGGGTTATGAAAATGTCGCCGAAAAAATTTAGAGACGAACTTACAAATCGCATACTGGATCTCCATTGGCAACAGTGGACGGTATTTGGTGTGTCTTCTCATTGGAGTCGTACCAGCGATTACATCCTGGATCTCGAAGCTCTCACAGTTTCCACCATAGCTATCGGATTGTGGGATAAACGGCTCTCTCATATCACAATGGAATGGTTGCAGATGAACCGGCAGTGGTTGAACCTGAACCGTGTAAAAAGAATTGGTAAGCTTTTTACCGGATCTGAAACCTGCGAACAGAATCCTCTGGTAGATAGTGCTGTCATGGAAGCTTACCTGGACTTCCTGAAACCATCTCATTCGTTATCGGCGCACAATAGAGGGCACCAAAACGATCAGAACGACGTTGTTTCTGAACATATTAATTTGATTAATAAGTATGAACCGAGAGGAACTGTCGTTAGCCCGGACATCCGATCCACTTCCCTGCTTCAGTTATTTCTCAGAAGTGTTTTCGGTATAGACGCACGCGCGGAGATGTTTCTGTATTTTCTCTGTGGCAGGAGGGGCAACTCGAATTTCATCTCAAGTGAGATCTATTTCGAACAGAAGAACCTTTTAAGGATTTTGAACAATTGGGCAGATGCAGGAGTTATTGAGGAAGATCAGGAGGTCAGCGGTCTGGATTACGGCCTGAAAGCTCCTTCCTTCTGGATGCAAGCACTTGGAATTGACCAGCCCCCCCCATATATCAATTGGGCCCGTCTCTTCCTGTTCCTCGATCGACTTGCAATAGGACTCAAAGCCCCCAAGTTACTTGATGACAGATATCTAGTCTCCTCATTCTTCAGGGATCTGACGCCAGACGCCCAATACGCGGCAAGTATCACTCGCGTTGTTCTACCTCATGAAAAATCGTTGCATGGAGAAGCCTACTTTGAACCGTTCGCAGAATGTGTTTTTCAGATACTGGAAAAGCTATCTCGTTAATCATTGAAACCAAACCCCGAGACTTCGATGTAGCGAGAAGTTAAGCAAGGCCTTTGCCAAAATGAGAAAGTGTGGTCGGGTCAGATAGCTTTTACTTGAACAAGTGACGTCATAATGCATACTCTGACACTGTGTACCTCTGTGTACCTATGCCGGAGGAGTCCATGGGTCTGAAGAAAAAAACCATCCCAGTGACGGTGGACAAGAGCCACCTGATCGCTATCGGTGAACAGCTCTATACGAGAAGCATTG
>Ga0255052_10002759_pt1 | contig 12486 bp, 8 predicted proteins | sample JV7_2_21_MG_FD_188632 | JGI IMG/M metagenome (GOLD analysis project Ga0255052, IMG submission 188632) | Seawater microbial communities from Jervis Inlet, British Columbia, Canada - JV7_2_21 | ecosystem: Environmental > Aquatic > Marine > Inlet | place: Canada: British Columbia | collected... | reverse complement strand
AAACTTTTACCGAGACCAGCTTTCTCCATGAGATTGGATAGCAATCGTCCTCGGGAAAAGTTAACTAAAGGGACAATTGTTGTCTGGGAAGGAGATTATAAATTGATTTACTATCTTGATGATGACAGATCATTGCTTTTTAATTTGAGGGAAGACTCTGACGAGTTGTATGACCTTATTCAAAAAAAACCCGAAATTGGCAAACGTATGCTCGCACTAATAAAAGATAACCTTGAGAAGGCTAATGATAGAATTGCCAGTGAATTATAACCCGGATATAATGTTTTTATTTTTTACTATATAGGTAGTTGATGGTATCTACAACATCTTACCGCTTTCTTTTCCGTCTAGTATTTGTTTTATGCTCCCTGTATCTTTTAGGAGATGCTTTCTTCCGCTGGGGTGGCTTCAGTTATTATGCCTCCTTCTCTGAATTCCTGCCAAGTGTAGCCCTCGCATCAATTTTATGGAGTATGGCAGCAGTAATTACTGCATTTGTACTCTGGCTGCTATTACGTATCTATGACTGGTCCTGTAAAAAATTAGGAATAAAGTTCAATAGTGAGAACTTGATGTTTTGTGCATTGGTTTTTTTACTCTCCGGAGCATTGGTATGGAAAAGTAAGAAACTAATCTGGCCTGATGTAGAAACTTCAGGTGAATTAAAAATAGTGGTGCTATTCTTAGTATTCTCACTATCAATTTTTCTTTCAGTGCTGTTTCGCAACAAAGTGCAACGATGGATGAATATTATTCAGAATCGCATCACCCCTCTGGTATGGCTGTTTGGAATATTTGTCGTTCTTTCCCTTCCGTTAGTTATATACCATTCATGGATAAAAGAAACGGGCAGAACAATATCAGGGGGACAACACCAACCTTATTCGACCGAAAGTCATCAACCGAATATTATATTAGTCACCTATGACTCATTGACTGCAAGGAACATGTCGGTGTACGGATATCATAAAGATACAACACCGTTTATTAATGAATGGGCCAAAAAGGCAACGGTGTTTGCAAGAACTGAAGCGGAAAGCAACTTTACCACTTCTTCTACTGCAAGCCTTATGACTGGCAAGAGGGTGTGGAGTCATGGGACATTTCAAATAGAGGGGACTCCCGTAAAAAGTGATACGGAAAGTTTACCGGCTGTACTTAAAAAAAACGGTTACTATAACATGGCCTTTATTGTGAACCCACATACATCAGTGGAAATATTGGGCATGGCTGAAAGTTTTGATATTGCACCGAATGCATCTGATTTTAGTGGGTCCGCTTCCCTTGTCGGATGGCAGTTTGGATATCTGGATGTATTTCTGCACCGTCTATTCGGGAATAAAATCAGGCTGCATAACTGGATTTTAAAAAATGATTTTATTTTAAGGAAGTTGCTGGTATTGGTTTCAAGCGATTTTGCCAGTACAACAGTGCCGCCTGAAAAGGCATTTAATCGCTTTCTGAAAGTCATAGATGATAATCATCAAGTGCCTTTTTTTGCCTGGATTCATGTCTTCCCGCCTCATGATCCGTATTTACCACCTGAATTATTCAAGCATTTTTTTAGCTCATCTTCCGGTCTCAGAACATTTAAAAAGCAGGAGACCATAAAACTCAAATCATACAAATATCTTTTTGATCATTTGCGTTTTCCACAGGAAATGCAACCCGATGTAGATTTACTTAAAGACTATTACGATGAATTTCTCAGATACTCTGACAGAAAGTTTGAAGACTTTATCATGGCGATAGAAGAGAGAAGAATGGAAAATACTATAATTATTTTATCGGCAGACCATGGAGAGAGTTTTGAACATGGTTATTTTACACATGGAGGGCCATTTCTTTATGAACAGGTGACACACATTCCTCTAGTGATAAAGGAGTCCGGCCAGAAGTATGGAACGGTTATCAGTGACCGTGTGGAACAGATCGATATGCCGGCTACAATTCTGGAATTAGCTGGAATATCTGTACCTTCCTGGATGGAGGGCCGTTCTCTTGTTCCGTTTATACGAGGAAAGAAGCTTCCTGCTCGTCCTGCCTTCTCAATGAATTTTGAGGAAAATAGAAGCAGGGGGCATCAGATTAAGAACGGAAGCATTGCTGTATGGGAAGATGACTATAAGCTTATACACTATCTTGAAAAGGGTGAATCACTTCTTTTTAATTTAAGGGAAGACCCTGATGAGCTGAATAATATTTATGAGAAAGAACCTGAAGCGGGTAAACGTCTCCTTTCTATTCTTCAAGATAACCTTAAACTTGCCAATGAAAGAATCTTAAACAGAAATAATGATTGAGGGGTGTCCCCCATTGAAAACGGCAGGTTACCGATTACTTCCTCTCAGGGCATTCTTTTTAATTCATTTCAGTCAATGCAGAGTGCATTTCTAAATACATAATAATTTAACAAAAAACAATTACATGTAATACCAAAATGATAATGTCCTTTCTTGCCAATCTGTCCTCCTTTGAAATAGGACAGTTTAGCATTCTCAAAACCGGACAATTCTATTTTGGTAAAAACCGGACATTTTAATTTTGGCTTGACATAAGCATTTTATTTATTTGACAAGTAGTATCTCCTATGTTACTATCCAAAAAGAGGGAGGCAGTATCTCTTTTATTCTGTTGTCTTCGATGCAATAAGCGCAAATAAAAATCCATTTAATTGATATAGTTGGATATTACAGGGGCTAAACACGTTATTTAAATGGGGGGATTATGCAAAAGACAATGAATCGTATTTCATTTAAAATAACTTGCATCATTTTGCGGATTTTATCTGTTTTTTTTATTCTTGCGCTTATGCCTGCTCAGGTTTTTGCCGGATGGGTCAGTGAAGATCTCCAGTTATATGAGAAGACATTGACTCAATGTAGCGACAGGTCGCTGGCCATTGATAATAACACCGGCATTATACATGTAGTTTATGGCGGAGATGTTCTTAAGCATACTGATTTTGACGGCATATCCTGGCAGTATGAAACTGTTGACAGCACTGTATCAGTTGGATGTCCATCAATTACGATAGATACAAACGGTAAAGTTCACATGAGTTATGACGACAAGACAAATGGAGGCCTGAAATATGCAACAAATGCTTCAGGTTCATGGTCAATAATGACTTTAGACAGTAGTGGGTCGACAGGAGACTATAATTCTATCGCTATAGATTCAAATAATAAGGTGCACATTAGTTATTACGATTGGGCAAATAAAGATCTGAAATATATAACGAATGTCTCCGGCTCATGGGTTGCATCTGTGCTTGACAGTACCGATGAAGTTGGCGCTAATAACTCGATCGCTATCGACTCAAACGACAAAGTTCATATCAGTTATGATTATAAAACTGGCTATGATCTCAGATATATTACAAACAAATCCGGTTCATGGTTGGTATCAATTATTGACGACTCGATCAGGGCAACTGAATCTTCCATTGCAATTGACTCGGCCGACAAAGTCCACATTAGTTATTATAATTCTCAAAATTACGATCTGAAATATTCTACCGATTCATCCGACTCCTGGGTACGGTCAGTCATTGATTCAGTGGGTTTGGTAGGTCGCTTTTCATCTATTTCTGCTGACGGCAACGGCAAGATACACATCAGCTATAATGATAGTACAAATGGAAATCTCAAGTATGCAACAGATTCATCAGGGTCATGGAATTTTGATACTATTGATACAGGAAATATCAGAGGGTCATCAATTGCGATTGATTCAGCTAATAATGTTTTTGTCGCATATGATATTAACTGGGGTATTATCAGGCTTGCTGCAAATAACCTGGGGGTATGGTACGTTTCTGAGGTTGACAGGGCAGTAAGGTATTCGTCTCAACGCCCATGCCTCGACACTACCCCCAATGGGAAGACCTTCATTGTTAAACCGACACTGCAGGCTGATCTTGGGTATGCAACAAACGAATCCGGTTCATGGGTCTCCGGGCTGATCGAGGGTGTTTCAAATCCCACAGACTGTTATGTTGCAGTAGATTCAGGGAACAAGCTACACATCAGTTACACCGACGGCAGCACATCTGAGGTCAAATATGTATCAAATGCCTCTGGCGTATGGGCGATTGATACTATTGAAAGCGGCACAGCCGGTCCAATTTCCATAGATTTAAACGATAAGGCGCACATGATCTATTCAAGCTCAGGCAATGTTAAATATGCTAATAATACTTCCGGTTCATGGACTAGTGAAGTTATCGACAGCGGAGAAGCTCCAGTGACTATACGAATCGATTCAAACGACAAGGCGCATGTGGTTTTTATCAACACTGTTGTCAATATCGGAGTATTTTATGCAACAAATGAGTCAGGAGCATGGAATAGTACGTATGTACATAATGATCCCGATTTCTCTCAGTTTAAGATTGATTCAGTCAATAAAGTACATGCAGCAACATACCGGTCGTCCGGTCGTGAGATCATTTACGCAACGAATGCTTCAGGCACATGGGTCGAGGAAACAGCATCTGACATTTACGATCCTTTTGGCGCGTTAGATTATAATGCTGCATACATTCAACTGTCTCTTGACTCAAGCAATAAAGCACATATCTTGTATTCATATGCTCTGACTGATGCAGGCACCGGTGGAACGGTCAGTGATCTGGTTTATGCTACAAATGTTTATGGATATTGGTTTGATGAGACCGGTCTGCCTGGCGATATAGGTGTATGTAATTTTTATGTGTTTAAATGTGTATCATATAGTCTTTATCCGTTTTCAATGGTTATGGATTCAAATGAAAACCTGTATTATGTTGTGAGGGATGATTTCGGATATGGATCACATACATTTGATACAGTTGAGTTGGGAGCAGGCTACTATCACACGTTATACATACAGCCTGACGGAACACTCTGGGCATGGGGACAGAACGATCAGGGACAACTTGGAGATGGAACAAGGACAGACAGGCTTTTTCCTGTTCAGATTGGCACTGATAATGACTGGGCGGCCCTATCAGCAGGATGGCTGCATTCAATTGCCCTGAAAAATGACGGAACCCTCTGGGCGTGGGGAGATAACGACTATGCACAGCTTGGAGATGGAACAAGCACCGACAGGCTGACCCCGGTGCAGATAGGGAGTGACAGTGACTGGGAGAGGATAGCTGCCGGGGGAGCACATAACCTGGCATTGAAGGCTAGTGGTGCCCTCTGGGCATGGGGATTAAATTCTAATGGCCAAATAGGAGATGGAACGACAACAACGAGGTTTTCTCCAGTTCAAATAGGTAGTGATACTGACTGGATCTCAGTTGCTGCCGGATATGAACATTCTGTGGCCGTCAAATCGGACGAGACACTCTGGGCGTGGGGATTGAATGATAAGGGACAGGTAGGAGACGGCTCGACAGTGAGCAAGGCAACACCATTTCAGATCGGGACCGGATACTCAACCAATATCTCGACAGGCTGGAAACATACCATGGCCATTCAAACTAACGGATCTCTGTGGGGCTGGGGATATAATCAGTATGGCCAGTTGGGAGACGGAACAACTATTGACAGGCCGTCACCGGTTCAGATAGGTACGGGGTGGGACAAAGTTGAAGCTGGTGGTGCACACACTATCGGATTGAAAACTGACGGGACATTATGGGCATGGGGATTAAATACTAATGGTCAGATAGGAGATGGGACGACGACAATGAGAACATCTCCTGTTCAAATTGGCACTGACATTGATTGGGATACTGTATCAGCTGGTTATGAACATAGTTGTGGATTAAAGCAGGATAATAGTCTGTATACCTGGGGATGGAATTTATATGGACAGCTGGGTGATGGCACGACTACTGACAGTCATTTTCCATATATTATTAACTTAGTGAAGATTGCTGGGACTTCTTTATATTATTTCATTATCCAGAATGCCTATGATGCGGCGGTTGATGGTGATGTCATTTTAAGTCGTGATGTTAGTTTCCTCGGTAACCTGTTTATTGATCAGAATGTTGCGGTAGCCCTGGAAGGCGGGTATAATGACGATTTCTCAGCAATTACAGGGATGACTTCAGTTAATGGCAACATGACAATAAGCGATGGATTGCTCACAATCCAGAACGGGACCATTCAATTGCAGTAGCTTATTATATTTTATAGTACTTGATAAGCAGGTTAATTTAATAAAGATGAAAATTGATGTTAATGATAAGGAGGAAAAAATGAAAAAGATATTAATTTTGATATTAGGGTTATTACTCATCGGAGTAAATGTATTTGCACAGGGAGACCTTGTGGTCAATGGTAATCTTGCTGTGGGAACTTCTGATCTTACAAACAGGATGAATATTGTTGGTAATAATGAATCAAGAGCAATAAGTGCTACTTTGGATCTTTCCAATGCGCCTGCGTTGACTAATATTACCGCCTTTTACACAACCCTTGTTACTCAAGCTGGTATTACTCTCGGAGCATTTGATGGATTCAATGGTAACGTTGATTTTCGAGGATCAGGTAGTGGAATTACGTTGAGAGGAGCTAAAAATATAATAGTTATAAATAGTTCATTAGGTTCTTCGACCATAGACAATTCAGAAGGAAATACAGTAGAGCTGAGAAAAGGATCGGCAAATACTGGTAATCACACCGTATCAAATTATTATGGATTTTATTCTTACGGAACCCCGGCAGGGGGTGGGAGCCTAAGCGGTGTTAACTGGCGGCATGCCTATTTTGAAGATTTTCCCAGCTTCGGGGGAGGTACAGTAGCGAATGTATCAGGGCTTTGGATAGACAAACAGACAAGCGGAACTAATAACTACGGTATAGTACTTGGCGGCGACGGTGCTGGCGCTGACATTGTTTTTGGACCAACCCAGTCTGAAAGAATATATTCCAGTGCAGGACGTCTTTACGCTGAGGATTCATTCGGAAACCAAACAATTCTATCTCCCCATGATCCTGAGACCGGTGAATGGATTTACTATTCAAAAAACATTAAGACTGGTAAAATAGTGCGTGTCAATATGGAAAAGCTGGTGAAGGCAGTTGAAAAACTTACCGGTGAGACATTTATGATGAGCAAATAAGACAATATGAAATTGTAGGAGAACAAAAAAAGGGCTTGATATTTTAAGCCCTTTTTTTAGATATCTCACTCACAACTCTCAGCGTAAAGGTAAATTGACTGCATATATTTATCAATATAACTCATTATTTTTCCTGACTTGGATCCTTACTAATTATCCCAACCTGGGCACTTCCCATTTCAGTCAGAACAAGAGCTTTTGTCTTCTTTGGACTTATATATGTGATCGTATCTGCTTATCTAATGGACCACTGGTTTAATACGCTATCGAAAAAGAGGCTGCCCAAAAGAGTGCAGCGGCCATTGCTGGTGCCACAGACGTCTGGACAAGTTTGGTCTGCAGATTTCATGAGCGATGCGCTGTATGAAGGAAAACGAATCAGGACATTCAATGTGATAGATGATTTTAACAGGGAGATATTAGCCATCGAGATAGATACATCGCCGGGAAGAGACTAATAGCCGGGCAAGCCGAATCAGAATGCATATATTGAAAAATTTAACCGGACATACAGAGATGAGGTGTTGAATCTGTATCTGTTCAGGGATTTAGAGAAAGTTAGGGAAGAAACATACTGGTGGATGATAGGCTCTAATGAGGAGCGTCCTCATTATTCACTTGGACATCTTACGTCAGTAGAATATATGGAATAATATGTCTAAAACTCTAATTTAGAAGTGTCTACTTGAAGTTATGTGATGATTTGGCAGATGCGTGTATTTATCTAATGATGAACTGTAATTATCAGGATTTTGGGGGAATTATCAATATTTGAACTGGAAAATATATTAAGATAAAAGATCTTGCAGTTCTCATTAAAAATACAGTCGGATTTAGTGGCTAAATATAATATGACTTATCAAAACCTGATGGAACTCCAAAGAAATTATTAGATATTAAGTTAAATAACATAAATTGGCTGGCAAAAATAGACCTGAAAAATGGTTTAGAACTGACCTATATGGTATTGTAAATGGCTTGAAATGGTTGAGGAGACTTGAGGATGATTTATTGAGGTGAGATAATTGACTAAAACCGAAAAAATTAAATATTTCAATTCCGTAGCAGAAGCCCGTATAGCATGGAGAAAAAAGGGATCTTATTATCATGAGAAGCTTGAAAAATATCTTTGTTTTTTGGTGCCGGAACACTCATCGGTTATTGAAATTGGTTGTGGAACAGGAGAAACACTTGCAGCATTAAATCCTTCCAGAGGAGTCGGCATTGACATAAGTCCTCAAATGGTAGAGATTGCAAGAAATAAATTTTCACATTTGCAATTCGAAGTTGGTGACTTTGAATCTCTTCAAATTGAAGAAAAATTTGATTATGTAGTTATTGATGGAACAATAGGTAACGTAGATGATATCCAATTAGCGTTTAAAGAGTTACATAAAGTATGTAAACCTGAAACGCGGTTAATTATTGTTTATTATAATTATCTCTGGGAACCTGTTTTGAAATTTTCTGAGGCGGTTGGCCTTAGAATGAAACATTTATTACAACATTGGCTTCCTATCGAAGATATTTCGAACTTGCTGTATCTTAATGACTTTGAAGTTATTAGGAAAGGCTACCGGACCTTGTTGCCGGTATATGTCCCAGTACTATCGACTTTTTTAAATAACTTCCTTGCCAATATGCCTTTATTCTGGAAGCTTTCGCTGAACGAAATCATTATTGCCAAACAAATGGCAGTTCGTAAACAGCCTGACGAGGTAACTTGTTCGGTAATCGTTCCCTGCCGTAATGAAAAAGGGAATATTGAACAGGCAGTGAAGAGAACTCCCGATATGGGCACACATACAGAAATAATATATGTGGAAGGTAATTCAAGTGATGGAACACTTGAAGAATGCGAGAGGGTAAAAAAGGCATACCCGGGAAGAGATATAGCTGTTCTTAAACAGGAAGGAAGCGGAAAGGGCGATGCGGTAAGAAAAGGATTTGCTTATGCAAAAAATGATGTCTTAATGATTTTGGACGCTGATCTTACAGTGCCACCAGAAGACTTACTAAAGTTTTTCAACGCTATCGCTTCTGGGAAAGGAGAGTTTATAAATGGATCTAGATTAGTTTATCAAATGGAGAAGGAAGCTATGCGCTTTTTAAACCTTCTGGGAAACAAATTTTTTAGTAAAGCGTTCACTTATCTTCTTGAACAGCGAATTCGGGATACGCTTTGTGGTACTAAGGTGCTATGGAAAGGTGATTATAAAAAAATTATTGCAGGAAGAAAATATTTTGGCGACTTTGATCCATTTGGTGATTTTGACTTACTCTTTGGCGCTGCAAAGCTGAATTTGAAAATTGTTGAAATACCGATCAGATATCGGGAACGTACGTACGGACGAACCCAGATAAGCCGCTTCAGACATGGGTTGCTGCTGTTGAAAATGACTTTTTTTGCTTTGAAAAAAATAAAATTTATATAGTGAAATTTAGTAGGTGTTTATATATTGGAAATTGATTGTTCAACTAATATTAATACATTAGCTTTAACGAGTTCAAATTTTGTCTAATTACATCTATTATCGCGCACATTATCACATAACTTAATATGGTAAAAAGAGGGGGAAAAAGTGGATTCGTCACACAAAGTTGCTTATAAGACAATAGTATCTTACTGGGAGACATTTCGTCTTATATTTGTCTCATTTTTTCTTTATCTATTGGCAGATGTTTTTTTTCGATGGGACGGATTCAGGCACTTCGCTTCATTCTCTGAATTTCTTCCGAGTGTTGCTCTGATATCTATTCTCTGGTTCATTGTGGCGGCTTTGACAGCCGTATTAACATTGATACTAATAAAGACAATAGAATTGATCTCATCGGCTTTAGGAAAGGAAGTTAAGGCAGAGCACCAATTGATATTTGGTTGTTTGCTTGTTCTAATGTTAGTGCTGGTATGGTATGGCAAAAGAATGCTAATTGGTGCTGGATTAACAGTTCAAATAAAAATCGTTATTCTATCCTGTGTAACAATAGCAGCTATTTTTCTCACATGGGTAGTTCGTAATAAGTATAGTTTGATCCAAGAAATGATAACTCCTCTAGTTATGTTATTTGGTATTATTGTTATAGTCTCATCCCCGATTGTAACCTATCACACCCTAATTAAAAAGCCGTGGATATCAGAGTTGCCTCAGACACTTCAACTTGCTGTTGAAGACAGATCGCGTCCAAATATTTTGCTAGTAACATTTGATGCTATGACAACATTAGATATGTCGACATATGGTTATTATAGAAATACAACCCCTTTTATCACAGAATGGGCCAAAACTGCAACATTGTTTAATAGGGCTTACTCTGCCAGTACGACAACACAGACCACTACGGCTACTCTAATGACAGGCAAAAGGCTGTGGACTCACTTAAGGTTTTCTAAAGTGCATGGAAATATAGTTGCAAGGAGTCAAGTTGAAAATTTAGCATTAGAGCTAAAAAAAAATGGCTATTACACTATGGCAGTTGCGACAAACGGCAATGCTTCAGTTAGGGGTTGGGTATTGCTGACAGTTTTAATTATAACGTCCCATGGTCTGAGCTATATGTGCCGACAAATGTTTCGGAATACATAAAAAAATGGCTCTATAACATATTTGGTGAGAAAATCCGATTATATGAATGGCTTGTAATGGAAGACTTTGCCTTGTACAAAATATTGACTGCGATCCCATTAAGTGAGTCGGAGAGGCCTTTTCCTACAGAAATGACTATTGCAAGATTTCTAAAAGCTATTGACAACACGGCACAAGATCCTTTTTTTGCATGGATTCATTTTCACCCGCCACATACTCCATATACGCCACCGAAACCTTTCAAGAAAATGTTTAATAATTCATCGATAATGATTGAGAAAAGAGATCAACTCAGGATGGATGTAGGCGATACACTTAATAAATTTGAAGACTTAGCAGAGAAAAGGAAACTTCTTAAGATACTCAGGGATCGTTATAATGAGAATATGCTGTATTGTGATAGAACATTTGAAGATTTGATCGATCAATTAGAGAAAAGGGGAATGCTCAAAAACACCACAATTATTTTATCTTCCGACCATGGAGAGAGCTTTGAACATGATTATTGGGGGCATGGAGCCAAACTTTATGAAGCAGATACCCATATACCGCTGATTATCAAGGAGCAAAATCAAACTAAAGAACAAATCTTTGACATACTTGTAGGACAGGAAGATATTGCTGCTACAATTTTAGGCATTGCTGATATACCAATACCCTCATGGATGGAAGGACGCTCTTTGGTTCCGCTATTGCATGGCGAAGAACTTTCACCAAGACCTGTATTCTCGATGAACCTTATACGCAACACGAAGGGTCAAATGATTGACAAAGGTGAAATTGCTATATGGGATGGAGATTATAAATTAATACTCCGAATTGACGATAATAGTTCCTTGCTTTTTAACGTAAAACACGATCCTGGTGAGCTTCATGACCTTAGTTATATAGAACCAAAGGTTAAAGAGTATTTGCAGAATTTGATTCTTGATAGCTTAAGGAAAGCAAACAAAAAAATAGAGATGTTTAAGGCAGACATTTAATGACACCTGTAAAATGCATAAAAGTATATTGAAGTCTGTTGTCAATAGTCAACAAACATGATTATGAGAAACAGTTCTGATTGATTTTGCAGATTGAATAAACATATTAATTATTTGTTATAATAATTAATATATAATTAAAACGATGAGTGAGTTAAATGGAGTATTAAATAGATGAGCAAAATAACTATCGTTTCAGAATTTTGGGATTTTTTAAGAGTTAGAAAGAAATGGTGGTTAGCACCTATAGTTATTTTCCTTGCACTGTTAGGTGCATTGATAATTTTTACAGAAGGCTCAGCCGTAGCTCCTTTCATCTACACATTATTTTAGAGCAAAGTACTTAACAACCTCGAAAGTTCAATTCTTTGTATAATAATTCTGTTTATTTCATGGCAGGATTATTATATCAGCATTCTTGAATTTTTTTAAAAAGTGCACCTGCTGAAGAAAATAACCTTTATGAGTAGCTAGAAAAATGATTTTCCCCCTTAGAATAGAAAGCATCCTCTTGCGCTGTGTAAAATTTATTATTTATTTAATACCAGTTCTGCCTCTCTTTATTGCCCCCTCGGTCATGTTCCCTTATATTACAGGGAAAAATTTTGCTTTCAGAATTCTAGTTGAATTAGCTGCTGCGTTCTGGTTATGTCTGATAGCTGCCAATAAAGAGTACAGACTTCGTAATTCAGCAATGGTCTTATCTGTCCTTGCATTTACCTTTGTTGTTGGTCTGGCTGACTTAATTGGGGTAAACCCATATAACAGTTTCTGGTCTAATTATGAGCGCATGGAAGGTTACATTACTATTCTACACCTTTCTCTTTTCTTTTTAATTGCAAAGAGTATTTTT
>Ga0255052_10002758_pt1 | contig 12486 bp, 11 predicted proteins | sample JV7_2_21_MG_FD_188632 | JGI IMG/M metagenome (GOLD analysis project Ga0255052, IMG submission 188632) | Seawater microbial communities from Jervis Inlet, British Columbia, Canada - JV7_2_21 | ecosystem: Environmental > Aquatic > Marine > Inlet | place: Canada: British Columbia | collected... | reverse complement strand
ACGGATATCGCTCCAGTGAGCGCCATGGCATGCTGATGCTCGGCACGATCGTCAACCTGGAGGATCCGCAGCGGCCGGCGGTACTGTGTGGCGATGATGGCGCCCTGTGCCGTGAATGGGCCAAAGGGCCATGGCAGGAGATGATTTCGGCCGCCGAAGATGCCTACGATCGGACTGCCGGTTGCGAATTTACGAGTTTTATCGGCTACGAATACACAGGCACGCCGGGACTTTCGAATATTCATCGAAATGTGATCTTCAGAAACAGTATCGTCCCTGACATTCCTGTCACTTACATCGAAGCGCCTCGCGATCAATTGCTCTGGCAGGAGCTGGAAAAATCCTGTCCGGCGGCTGAAGGCTGCTCCTGGGTCACTATTCCGCACAACAGTAATTTGTCCAATGGCCGTATGTTTACGCCATTGGGAGACGAACAGGATCACGCTCGTCAACATGCGGAGGCGCGTCTCGCGCATGAGCCGGTCGTCGAAGTGTTTCAGCACAAGGGCAATTCCGAATGCATCAACGGGCTCGCCGCAATTTACGGGGAACCGGATGAATTGTGTGACGTCGAAGCCGTGCGTCGATTCGGGCAGGTTCGCAATACGACCCGCATCGGATCCGAGAATGGCGTGCTGAAGACCGAACAAGTCGAGGTAACCACGACAGAATGTGGCGACGAAACCGGGCATGACGGAATGCTGGGCGGCGGCTGCGTCCACGAGACGGATTTCCTGCGCTCCAATTTGCTGACGGGTCTCGCTGACGAACGTCAGATTGGCGTTAACTCCGCCAAGCTCGGCGTAATCGCGAGCACCGACACACATGCATCCACCCCCGGTGCGACTGATGAGCAAAACTGGGGCGGCCATGTGTCGCTGGAAGCCTCACCCGAGGAAAGACTCCGTCCCGGCCTGCTGACCAGTGGCATCGAAGGTAATCCCGGTGGGCTTGCAGGCGTCTGGGCCGTTGAAAACTCGCGCGACGCCATCTTCGACGCTTTGGAACGAAAGGAAGTCTTCGGCACGACGGGCCCTCGTATCGAGCCCCGCTTCTTCGCAAGCTGGGATTACTCCGCGGATCTGTGCGAAACCGACAATCGTATCGAGCTGGCCTACGCCGGCGGCGTTCCGATGGGCGGTGATCTTGACAATGCGCCTGACAATGCGACTCCTGTTTTTCTCGCCATCGCACATGCCGATACTGTTGAGTCAGCGCCCTTGCAGCAGCTGCAAATTGTCAAAGGCTGGCTCGACGAGAACAACCGGAAAAATTACAGGGTATTCACAGTCGCTGGAACGGCAGACAACAATGCCGGCATCGACCTCGCGACCGGAGAACGATTTGGCGAGGGACACGAGGAACTTTGTGTCGTGTTTCGGGATGCGGAGTTCAATCCGGAAGAGCCGTCGTTTTATTACCTGCGCGCGGTCGAAAATCCGAGCCCCCGCTGGAGCCTTATCGACTGCCTGAAAATTGAGGCGTCCGAACGCCCTGCCGTATGTAATGCCGACTCGGCGGTGCCGAAGATTATTCAGGAGATGGCCTGGTCGTCACCAATCTGGTATCGACCGTAGCACGCTTGATCAGGTGCCGGATTTGGCTATGTCACCCGCGCGGCGTTGTTGTTTGTCTTCCTTGCGTCGCCTCTTACCGGTGTCTTCAACGTCAATACTTTCCTGCACCATATCGTAATCCAGGATACCGGTCGTAATCATTTCACTCGAAGCCTGCGCGACTTCCAGCTCGGTTTCGACTTCGCGCAATTTGACCTCTGATTTGACGTTTTCGGTTGCCCGCTCCGTCAGTTCATAGCGCAATTCGCGGGTCTTCTTCACCGATTCTTTCAGGTCCCGGTTCAGTTTCTCGATGACGCCTGTCTTTTTCAGGGCATCCGAGTCTTTTTCCTCGATAAGACTTTGCGCTTTGGCGACTTCCTTTTCCTGTTCCTCGAGCGCTTCCTTGAGCTTCTCGACTTCGCTTAACGCGATGCGATGTTCTGCCTCCAGAGAACGGATTCGATCATCGCGAGGATCCCTGTTCGTGCTGTTGACACGTTTGCTGATTGCAGCGCCAATTTTGGCCACGATCCACCCCAGCACAAATGCGCCGCCCAGCATGAGCATTGTTGTCTGAGAGAGGTCGATTGGCATTGCTGCAATCCTTGAGCCGTGCGCCAGACCCCTAGGTTATGCACTTCTGCATATGAGAAAAGGACGGAGTTCTCAATCCTCAGTGTGCGTCCAGGCTGTGTTGCCAGGGCATATTTGCGGTAATGGGTCGTAGAAGTTATATTTCTTCTTTATTTTCAAATAGTTATATTTAAAAATTAAAGTAGAATCGGTTAACAGCGCAAACCGTACCCGCTTCGCATTCGTCGGCGCGACTCACGCCTATCGGAGGCACCAGTAGCTCACATTCTGCTCATCGAGGAAGGCCTCGGCCGCCCTGCCCCCGAGCATCGCCAGCGTTGCCAGCATACCCGCCTGGGTGCAGGTGTCGGCGGCAACAGTGATCGATCGCGCTGAACTCTCGATCGGCCAGCCGCTTACAGGGTTGAGAATATGCCCATAACGGACACCGTCCTTTTGCAGGAATCGCCTCGCATCACCGCTGGTAGCCAATCCGCCCTGTTTCAGGCGAATCAGGCGCTCTGCCCTTTGGGTCCCCTCATCCAGAGCCTCGATGCCAACCTGCCATCCTGCATGCTTTGCCCGGGAGCCAACAGCAATCAGATCACCTCCGAAATTCACGAGGCAACTGGCATCAGTGGCTTCTGCAACCTGGCTGGCCGCCCTGTCAACAGCATATTCCTTGCCGAGGCCGCCCAGATCGATCTGCATGCCGGGCCGTAGTCTCAGGCAGGGCCGATTCCAGTCGAGCTTTTGCCAACCAACGCGGCACAGAATTGACGTGATCTGTTCCGGCGAAGGGACGTTGTCGCTGCCATCGAATTTCCATACCTCGCGCAGCACACCCGAACTACTGTCAAACATGCCGTCGCTGAGCTGATGCAGGGTCGTGGCGAAATCGAGAAGATCAGCGGTCTCGTCGTCGACTTCTATTTCGGCGCCATCGCTATTGTTGATTTTCGCAACGATATTGTCGGGGAGATAGCGGCTGAATTTGTCTTCGACTCGCCAGGCCTCGCTTGAAACGAGGTCGAGAAGCCTTTCTGCCATCGATTCATCGTCCGTCTCAACGAGCAACTCACAGGGGCAGCCCATGGCGTGAAAGAGACCCTGCCAGTAGTCACTTTTCCGGGAAAACTGACTTGTCCGCCCTGCCCCGCTTTTTCTCACCAGGTAATCATTTTCCGAAGCGATAACTGAATTGTGCAATGATTGCATCCATATCCGGGTACATTTCACGAGTCAGTTGATTGCCGATTAGCTGATTTCGAGGTGCATCACCTTCTTGATTGTAGAACTCGATTCGTGCGCTCATTTCGTTCCCGGATGCGAGCTTCCAGCCATACTTCAAACCGACCGTAAGCGCATCAAATTCTCCAAGACGGTAGTCTGCGGACGCATATGTTGGCAACGGAACACCATCGACCAGGCTGACACGATAGAAGTCGGCGTGACTCTGCGTATAGAACCTGAGATGCGGTTCGAAATAGCTGGACTCGCCAACCGGCCAGCGAAAGTGCAGATCCAGCGTGTGCGAATCTATGCCCCAGTCGTCCGTCATGAATCGGTAGGACAGATCCAGGACCTTGCCGCTCATATAGTATTTACCCTGGCCGTATAGACTGTGCTTCGTTCGACTATCGGGCCGATGCTCGAATGCGTATTCGTGTAATGGCCCTTCTGCCCCGGGCGCCGGTGTTCGCGGAATCGGGTCGCCGGTAACCGCATCGACGAGGCTCAGTATCTTGTATGGATCATTCAGATAACCGCTCGAATCGCTAAAAGAGTAATTCAACTGAACAAGAAAGTTTCGGTTGATAACCTGCGTTACACCGATTTTGACATCAACGACATCCTTGCTTTCGTCACCGGCTTTGTTCGACAGGTCACCGACGTCGAGCATCGGAGCGAACGGAATGGGTGCGCCACCCTCAGGGTCCATATCATCATTTGCGATCGCCAGACCCAAAGAGACCGTTGTATTTCGCTGATTGAAGTCTCTCGACAGTTCGACGTTTGCCCCGATATGCGTGTAGTCATACTCGAAGGACGAGCTGAGCCCGGCATTTAATGAGTAGAGTCGGCCGAGCGGTTGTTGCCAGTTGACGGCAAGCGCGTACCGTGTGTCGAGAAAAGTGTCGTCCAGAGGTATTTCGTTCGCCGGGACGTTATACGTACTGCCTCCGGACGCTCTGGTTAATGTTTGCGGCCCACTGAAGGGCACGGCACCAACCGGTGTCGCACCGGTCAGCGAATCGAACACAAAAGTCAGTGACAGGGAACGATCATCCACAAAAGTCCGATTTGCGAGGACATTGAAACTGATGTCCTGTACCCGACCATCGCCTTCGTCGTAGTAAAGCAAAGCAGTATTGAAATCCCAGCCCGGTTCTTCCTGTGCCTGCACGGGTTCTGTGGCTGCGTTTCCCAATAATGAACATGTTGCAGTCGCAAGCGATGCCGCTACCGACTTCCTTTTCTTTGTCGCCATGTCAGATACATCCCTTCTTGTCAGTTACAGCCGCAGCCACCACCGCCAAAGCCGCGGCCGCCACTCGAGGCCTCTTTGCTGAAGTAGATATGGTCGTCGAGCCCGGCCTCCACCGGATCGACAGTCAACTGCATTTCCTCTTTCGCGAGCACGTCGCGTTCCCAGGGTTCCACCCCCATCGAGTTGCACCCTGCGAGAGCAAAAATCAACAGCTGGCTTAGGAATAAAGTCTTGGCAAGTCCTCGCATTAGAATTCCTTCTGGTTTCTGGCCAGTACAGACTGAATCAGGGATTCATATTCTTCCTGACGTTTTACTTTGAAGCCCAGGTGACGTTGAACGACGTCTCCATTTCGATCGATGACATAAGAACTGGGCATTGCTATCACATCAAACTCTTTCGCGAGTTCGCCATTCGCATCTTCAATGATTCGAAATTTCGCGGGGAACTCGTCAAGAAACGCTTGCGCCTCCTGCGGCTCGGCATCCATATTCACACCGACGATGACAAGACCATCATCGCCATACTTCTCGTGCATCTCGTTCATCCAGGGAAACGAACGCCGGCACGGAACACACCAGGATGCCCAGAAATCGAGCACCACGACCTTGCCCCGATAATCCTGCAAGTCGAATGAAGTGTCGGCGGATGAATCAGTGAAAAGAAAAAGCGGTGCGAGCAAAAATACGAACAGAATTCGTACAGAAGTTGGAACCGAATTTGATATCCGAAACATTCAAAAAATTCCGTATGATTTGGATCGCCGCTTTCCAGCAGACAATGTAACGATGCACCAGGCAGCCGAAATGGTCGCAATAAACTATTGAAAAGTCTATTGTAATTTATTTAATGCGAATCACTTACATTTCGTTTTGCGAATTCAGTCTGTGCCCAGCGCGCTGAGTGCTCTGTCGGGAAAGTCCGTGAACAGGCCGTCGATTCTCAGCGTGGATACGAACCACTGGACGGCGGCCTCAAATGTTTCGAATCCCGGGGGCAGTTGGTCGGCCCTGAACGTATAGGGGTGTACTTCGAGTCCATTTGCGTGGGCGAGGCTGACCAGTCCCGTCGAAACCGGCTGGCCATCGATATCAGCAAGCGTGTAAAGATGCCACAGCCCGGGGCCTATGCCGTCGGCGGACTTTGCCACTTTTGATATGCCCTCCTCCGTCAGCAACTTGTCGTAATCAGTATCCGATTCATGCCAGTCATTTCGACCGATCAACTGGATCAGCGGCAGCTCGCACTTCAGCTCATGTCGCAATCGCTCGACTTCGCGGGCGTCGAAGCATTGGACGTAAGCCCGGTCATCAGAATTCCGGTATCCATATCGATCGAGGACCTCGAGGAGCCTGGTGCTCAAATCGACACCGTCCGCCCGATGCCAGGCCGGTCGTTTGATTTCCGGGTAAATTCCGACGACACGACCTGTCGAATGGTTGAGGCCGGCGACGAGTTCCAACTCCTCCGCGAGGGAAGGAACCCTGAAATTGCCGCTCTTTGCCGGATAGCGGGCCGGGAACACAGGCTTGCCGCCCTGAGCGCTCATACGTTCCCAGGCTCTCAGCGACTGAATCTCCTCTAGATCGAAATCCCGCGCATAGTAACGACCATCTGCCCGGTGACGGTCGGGGAAGCGCTCGGCGACGTCGGTTACCCGGTCGAGGTGGATATCGTGCAGCACGATGAGTTGATCGTCCCTGGACGCGACCACGTCCTGTTCGAGATAGTCCGCGCCCATCGCATAGGCAAGCGCCTTGGCTTCGAGCGTGTGCTCCGGCAGATATCCGGAGGCTCCGCGGTGCGCGATGATCAGTGGTCGCTTGCTTGGCATGGCTCGCCCATTCGAGATAAATTAGTTTAGCTTTTACCGCTAACTATTTGTTTTAAAAACTTAAGGGAAATCGATCACATCCCAGCGGGCGGTGTCCTCCAGTCGGGCCTGGCGCCTTAACGCGTCGGCTATCTCGCGCTCATTCCATTCGAGATGTTCCTTCACGCGATTGACGAGCTCCTCGGGTGTCTCGGCGACTCCGCCGAAAGGCCGGATCGCAATTAGCGGCTTTTCGTTTGCCTCGGCAACATCCATCTGGAAACGCACGAGGTCGGTGTTATCGCTGAAATGCGTAGCCAGCACGATGACCGCTTCAGATTCCTTGATCTGATTGATCAGCTCTTCCTTGATCGCCTCGAGACCTCCGGCGCCTGGAACATTCTCGGGTTTGCTGCAGTTCAGGTAGTAAAAGCGGTCAACGCTTTCCAGAAATTCGAACACACGAAGGTAGTCGTCATCCTCGGCGAAATTGTGGCTTACGAACACGCGAATTGGATTATTTTCGGACACGGCGATCTCCGCTTACCAGCAAGTGTGTGAAGTTTATCCAATTGGCGCATCTTATGGCAGTGCGGGCACATATTGATGCTAGAGACGATAGCTTGCTAAAGCCCGCGCATTAGGTATCGTTGCTTTCGGCTTATGCGACTCCTTCTTTACAACATCCGATACGCGGTTGGCAGTGGTGCTTCGATGCATGTCCCGCTTCCCGGAGCCGGCTATATCCTCGGCAGTCAAAATGCACTCGGCGAAATAACCGAATTCATCAAGTCGGTGGACCCCGATATCGTCGGCTTGATTGAGGTCGATACCGGCTCTATTCGTAGCCGCAGAGTCAATCAGGCCGAGAAGATCGCCGCCGATTTGGGCATGAATACGTCCTATGAAATCAAGTATGGCGCAAAATCATTCAACCAGATGTTGCCCATTATCAGAAAGCAGGGAAATGCTTTCCTCGCCGCACCCAGGGTTCATGGTGAGACATTTCACTATTTCGACACGGGCATCAAACGACTTATCATCGAACTCGAAATGGACAATTTCGCGGTATTTCTGGTTCACCTGTCGCTGAAATACCGGCACAGACATTTACAGTTACGTCGCCTGCACGACCTCATCGACGTAACCGAAAAGCCCGTCATCGTTGCCGGCGATTTCAATACTTTCTGGGGTGAAAATGAAATTTACCTGTTCAAGCGTGCCGCCGGGCTCAAGAGTGCGAACGTCGACAGCCTGCCCTCATATCCCAGCCGTGCACCAAGAAAAGAACTGGATTTCATACTGTATCAGGATGGCATCGAGATGACCGGCTTCGATATTCCGCAAATACGGTTTTCAGATCACCTGCCGTTGATTTGCGATTTCGAAGTGACTCCTGTGGATAAATAATCATGAATAATCCTGGAAACTGGCGCACGGAAACCGACAGCGACGGCATCGTGTGGCTGGCCATCGACAAGGAAGATGCCGGTGCGAATGTGCTGTCGGCTACCGTCATGCAAGAACTCGCAGACATTATTGCGCCGTACACAGACAACCCTCCCCGCGGTCTCGTCATATATTCGGGAAAGAGCAGCGGCTTCGTCATGGGAGCCGACATCAATGAATTCACGCATATCGATACCGTCGAGCAGGCTTTTGATCTGATCCGGCAGGGACAGCAACTCATGGATCGTGTCGAAGCCCTGCGCTGCCCGACCGTTGCTGCAATCAACGGTTTTGCGCTGGGCGGCGGCCTCGAACTCGCGATGGCCTGTGGCTATCGGCTGGCGTTACAAAACAAGAAGCCGATTCTCGGTCTGCCGGAAGTTCAGCTCGGTATTCATCCGGGATTCGGGGGCACGGTAAGAGCCATACAAATCATGGGCGTCCGTGCTGCGATGCAATTGATGTTGACGGGACAGCCGATAACAGTTGCCAAAGCGATCCGGCAGCGCCTGATCGACAGGATCGCCGCGCCGGACAACTGGCGACAGGCTGCAAAGGAACTTATTGCGTCGCATAAACCGAAGGCGCGTGCACCGTTGCTCGATCGCATCATGAATTTTTCTCTGCTGCGCCCGATCGTGGCGAACATGCTCCTGAATCAGGTTCGGTCGCGCGCCCGCAAGGATCACTACCCCGCACCATTCGCAATCGTCGAACTTTGGGCGAAATATGCCGCCTCGCCGAGCACCGGCTACGAGGCAGAAGCAAAATCAATGGCTGAGCTGCTGAACAGTGCGACATCGCGCAATCTGGTTCGCGTATTCTTTTTGCAGAACAAACTCAAATCACAAGGTAACAAGCCGACGCAAAAAATTTCGCGGGTACATGTCGTCGGTGCAGGCGTAATGGGAGGCGACATTGCGGCCTGGTGTGCACTACGCGGCATGAACGTCACGTTGCAGGACAGGGAGATGAAATACATCGAGCCCGCGATGGAGCGAGCCGACAAGCTCTTCAGGAAAAAAGTCCGCGACGCTGATGATCGCAAAGCAACCATCGCAAGGCTGAATCCTGACGTCAAGGGACTCGGAATTGCCGATGCCGACCTGATCATCGAGGCAATCTTCGAAGATCTGACCGCGAAGCAGGATCTGTACAAGAACACCGAGCGCTCCATGAAGCCTGGTGCCATTCTTGCCAGCAATACGTCGAGTATTCCATTGGAGGACCTTCGTACGGTTCTGCATCAGCCGCAGCGATTCATCGGCCTGCATTTTTTTAATCCGGTCGCTGTATTGCCGCTGGTTGAAGTCATCAGGTGCGAGGACACGGACCGGGAAGTACTGGACGTTGCTTTTGCATTTGTCAAAGCCATCGGAAAATTCCCGCTTGAGTGTTTGAGCTCGCCGGGCTTTGTCGTCAACCGCCTCCTGGCACCTTACATGGCCGAGGCGATGCATCTCGCGGAATCCGGCGTGCCCCTGATTGCTATCGATAAGGCCGCCGAGGATTTCGGGATGCCGATGGGTCCTGTGGAACTCGTGGACAGCGTTGGCATCGACGTGGCACTGAACGTATCACAAGTACTCGGAGCCGCATTTGGCCGGCAGGTCCCGGAACGTCTCGAAAAAATGGTCGAGAACAAGCTGTTGGGGCGTAAGTCCGGGCAAGGATTCTATACCTGGGAGGAAGGCAAAGCTGTCAAAAGCGGGGACACGGATGGCTCGATGATTCCCGCCGATCTTCAGGATCGCCTGATGCTGCCGATGGTCAATGAAGCGGTGGCCTGCCTGCACGAAGGCATCGTCAGTGAGGCCGATTTGCTCGATGCGGGCGTCATTTTCGGCACGGGCTTCGCACCGTTTCGTGGCGGCCCGTTGAATTACGCCCGCGATCGCGGCACGGCCGAGATTCAGCAGGTTCTGCTCGAACTTGCTGACAAGTACGGGGAGCGATTTCGGCCGCACGAGGGTTGGTCCGAATTAGAGGACACTTAGGCAGGCGGTTGTTGCTAAACTGTGCGCCGCTTCACGTCGCCAGGGGATGGCGGTATCGAAAGTCCACAAATTGAATGTAGAATAAGGGCTTAGCGCCTACCGGCCGGCCCAAAGCAGAAGCGATAAATCGATAATCAACAGGATGACTAATGACGGATGAGCAGCTAGATTTCAACCTGCTCAAGAATTTTTCGCCTTTGGATGGTCTGAAGCGCGACAATCTTGCTGCCCTGGCGCGAAAAGTCCAGCTTCGTGAGTTGTCGCCACAACAAATCCTGTTCAAGGAAGGCGACACGGAGAAGCGGACTGTCTACGTCGTATCCGGCACTCTGGAACTCATCGACGATCAGGGCAAGGTCGAATCAATGATCAAGGGCGGCACCGATGAGGCCCGCAACCCTGTTGCCGCGATCTTTCCGCGAAGGGTAACCGGAAGAGCCCGCGACAGGGTACAGTACCTTTCAATCGACAGTGACCTGCTCGATGTCATGCTGACCTGGGACCAGACCGGCTCTTACGAGGTATCAGAACTCCAGGGTGCAGGCGATGACGTCGGCGGCGATGACTGGATGACCGTGCTGCTAGGGACGAAGGCGTTTCACAAAATTCCGCCGGCCAATATCCAGGCGATTTTCATGCGCATGCAACAGATCAACTATAAGTCAGGTGACGTTGTTCTGAAGCAAGGCGCTGAAGGTGATTACTTTTATGTGCTGACCCGGGGCAAGTGCCTGGTTACTCGCGAGACGCCCCTGAACAAGGACGGTATCAAGCTGACCGAGCTTTCAGTTGGCGACACCTTCGGCGAAGAAGCACTGATTTCGGATGCCAAACGTAACGCGACGGTCACGATGACGACCGACGGTTCCGTGATGCGCCTTGGCAAAGAAGACTTCAAAAAGTTACTCAATGAACCAATGCTCGACTGGGTCGATATGCCCGAGGCGGAAGCCATCATCAAGAACGGCGGCACGTGGCTGGATGTCAGACTTCCGAGCGAATTCGAAAATCAGCATCTCGATGGGGCGATCAACATTCCGCTCTACTTCATTCGTCTGAAAATCAATACGCTCGACGAAGACATGAGCTACATCTTGTGCTGCGATACCGGTAGGCGCAGTTCAGCCGGCGCTTACATACTCAGCGAGCGCGGTTACAAAGCGCATGTATTGAAAGACGGGATTAACGCGACTCGCGGATAAAAAAAAGGGGACGTACCCATTGCTGTCCCACTTAGCATAAAGAGAAAGGCCTGATTCGAGTGCTCTTGTTACAATGCTGTTGCGAAACAAGTCATTGATAACAGGAGAGGAATCAGGCCATGGCCCACAATAGTAGCGTACTTTCTCAATTACTAAAATTGCTGCCGAGACATGAATTTGAGAAGCAGGCAAATCAGCTTGATGGCAGGCGTCGCAGCGATGCCTTGTCGCGCTGGTCGCAGTTTGTGGCACTGAGCATTGGCCAGTTGGCTGGTCGCCGGAGTCTGCGGGATATTGAGGCGGCGGTGCGCAGTCAGCGGCATCATCATTATCACCTCGGTAGTCAGTCGATTAGCAGATCGGCCCTGGGCCGAGCGAATGAGCAGTTGGATTATCGGTTTTTCGAGGGCTTGTTCGAAAGCCTGTATCAGCGTTGTGTAAGCAACAAGCGCAGCCATGGGTTCCGCTTTAAGAATAAACTTTTTTCTCTGGATGCATCGCTGATCGATGTGTCGATGAAGGTATTTCCATGGGCCGACTTTAATCGTAAGAAGTCGGCCTTCAAGTTACACCTGGGCCTGGATCATGACGGACTGATACCGGCCTTTGGCTGCGTTACCCGGGGCAAGGTATCGGACATGGCACAAGCCCGCCTGTTAGATCTGCCGAGCGGCAGTGTGCTGGTTTTTGATAAAGGTTATAACTGCTATCGCTGGCATAACAGCCTGACGGAGAAAGGAATTTTCTTTGTCAGTCGTATCAGGGGCAATGCCAGATACCGTGTGCTTGAACGGCATCCGGTAAATCCAGGCAGCGCTATCAGCAGTGATCAAACGATCGAGTATACGGCGCTGCGTAAGGACGGAGATAAGCTCAGGCCGATTCGCCGCGTTGGTTACCGCGACCCTGAAACGGGCAAACACTATTTCTTCATTACTAACCAGTTCAGCTGGTCGGCGAACACCATTGCCGATATTTACAAGCAGCGGTGGCAGGTTGAACTGTTCTTCAAATGGATCAAACAAAACCTCAAGATCAAGGCTTTTCTTGGTACCAGCGAGAACGCCGTCATGACGCAAATAATGACGGCCTTGTGCGTGTATTTACTGTTGGCCTTTTTGAAGTTCCAATCGAAGATCGACAAAAGTCTTCAGCAAATAGTACGCTTATTACAACTGAATCTGTTTGCCAGACGATCCTTGCTCGCCCTGTTGCAACCGACCGATCAACGTGGCTTGCCACCGCCACAGCTAAAACTCGGCCTGGTGCGAAATTAAGTGGGACAGCAATGGGTACGTCCCCTTTTTTGTCCCCTAACTGAGGCGCTCGTGTTCGGCGATGGCGAATCGATCGGTCATCCCGGCAATGTAGTCCGCGACAACACGCGCCTTGTCGGTAGAAG
>Ga0255052_10002755_pt1 | contig 12499 bp, 5 predicted proteins | sample JV7_2_21_MG_FD_188632 | JGI IMG/M metagenome (GOLD analysis project Ga0255052, IMG submission 188632) | Seawater microbial communities from Jervis Inlet, British Columbia, Canada - JV7_2_21 | ecosystem: Environmental > Aquatic > Marine > Inlet | place: Canada: British Columbia | collected... | reverse complement strand
AATGGCTCGCCGAAGCCTACTACAGCAAATGTGCCCGCCGCTGGAATAGCCTCTACTCTGCCGTCGTTAACGTCGTCGAAATTGTCTGACATGTATACCTGATGCGAAGTCGCAAGGTCGCCCGCTTTCCAGGTCAGATTGTACCATGTCGAGTCAATGATGATGCCGTCCGCAGGATTGGGTCCCAGTGCCTGGGTGACCGTGCCGCCCGGATCGTCCATCAACGCCTGGATGTCATCGGCGCTCAGGGCGCGGTCGTAGATGCGCACATCGTCTATCATGCCGTCGAAGTCCCTGCCTGTGTTGTTCAGGTCGTACGCGATGCGAAATTCCACTCCGCTGGAAGTGTCCATCTGATTGGGGGTCCCTCCGGGCATGATCGGATCGAGATTGCCGTTTACGTAGAGTAAGATTTCACTTACGTCGGGCGAACCGTCATCTATAAGCACTGCAGCAACGTGATGCCATTCGCCGTCAACCAGGTCGGTCGTGCCGTACGTATTGCCCCGTCCGCATTCGAGACGAAGGGACGCGGGGCCGTTGTGCGTGCGCATTATCCACTTCGTTCCCGACCCGGAGGGGCCCCAGGTAATGATGCTCGCCGACGTCTTGTTGACGTTGATCCACGCGGCGCTGGTTCGGGAATGCGTTCCCAGGATGCCCTCGTAGCCGGGTACCGCGACGTGACTGCCTCCGATAAACTGCAGAGCTGTTCCCTGAATTCCCGTGACCCACACCGGATCGTTCACCAGGTCGCCGTGGAGATTATTGCCCGATGAGTCGATTGTCGCGGCGCCCGATCCCTCGTTAAGCCTCCACCAGCCGACAAGATTTGAGGTTGTGTCGGCGCCCATGCTCGGCTGAACAATCGCCAAGACCAGGGCTAAGGCAGTCAAATAGATGAGTCTTCTGGACATGAGAGTCCTCCTTCAAAAAAGACTGAATTGAGTATAGCTTAATGTAACCCTCGTCCGTCACAACACTTGAGCATCAACCAAAGCGAACATCACCAGTCCCACTTATACCATATCATGCATCGCCACGTCAAGGGAAATCACCGGGTTGCGGGCATCGGCACGTGGATGGATTTCTGGATAGCCACTACCACGGGCGGGGCGCTCCGGCGAGCATCTCTTTCCTGCTTTCCACCTGATATTCTCAGGCCATTGTCGAGCGAAGAAGCGGGGCCTGCGCCGAATTTACTCAAATCGCAGCCGCCAGGACCATTCCAAACTACGGCTGTGACCCTTCGGCGGGCCTTAACAGTCTGATATCGTCGAAGAACATCTGACCCGTACCACCGGCCGCCGGACTGTCCTTGGTGCCAACACCGATGGTCATCCGGTTGACATTCGTAAGGTTAGCACCAAACGCCGACAGGTCGATTATCCACTCCTTCCACCCAGTAAACTGGGTTGCGTCAGGATCGTCATGATAGACCACGGCGTTGTCGTTCAGAGCGACATATATGCGGTCAGCGGCATTAGCAGAGCTGCCTCTGATCCACAGGCTGAGCCTGGCGACACCTTCCTCGGTCCAGTCACGCGGATAGACCAGCGTCAGGGTTGCCTCAGAGGTCTTCCCGGCGTTGTCGTAGCGAAAGATCATCGATTGGGCACCACCGTGAACGATTGTTCTTTCCGCATAGGGCGGCAGATCATTGCCGACCAGAGCGCCGTTGGTCAGGGTTCCGAAGCCGTCAATCCACTTGTCGAATATTCTGTTGACACCGGGTTCACCCGGAAGCGGATCGATGTCATCGTACGACTCGAAATCATCGACGACAAGGAAATCACCTGTCGTGAAGCTCCAAATGTTGCCGATCCACGGACTGCCCGGCTGGGTACTGTTGACCTCGTCGATGCGCCAGTAGTAAGTCGTCATCAACTCAAGCCTCCCGGCGTCATACGCTTGTTCACCGAGCGATTTGGTCTCCTTGTACTCGGGCGAAGTCTTGCCTGCATTTGCCACTGCGTCTGGGTCCGCCCCGAAGTAGACCTCATGCGAAGCGGCAAGATGTCCCGCAGTCCACTTCAGAACAGGCGTCGGCGATACATCGACCGAGCCCTTGGCCGGGATCGGATCAGCCGCGGTTCCCTCGGTCCTGAAGCTCCAGACGGCGCCTTTGTGCGTGGTCGGAGGATCGAACTCGTCGACACGCCAGTAGTAGGTCTTGGCTAATTCAAGTGGACCGGGGGGCGTGAAGAAGGCATCTCCCCCAAGAAGACCTCCGGTAGCGGCGTTCACATCATCGAAGTTGTCGCCAAAATAGACCGCGTGCAATTTGGCCTCAAAGCCCGGCGCCCAACTAAGCTCTGCATCCAGGGCCACGGACTCTGCCCCGTCAGCCGGGACGGGAGCATAGGCTGTCCTTGGTGGAACCGAGAAGCTCCAGACGTCGCCTTTCCACGGGCTGTTAGGATCGGTGTCGTTGACCTCATCTATCCGCCAGTAGTAGGTCGTGCCGGGGACAAGTCCGCCAGGGAACCGAAATCCCGGAAATCCCACGATCAGAGTGGTTTCGGTCTGATTGCCTACGAAGGCATCGCCAGTGCCGTTGTTGACATCGTCGAAACTCTCGCCCAGGTATACATCGTGCGAGACCGCAAAGGCTCCCGGTGACCAGAAAATGTTCACCCATGTGGCTTCGAGCAAAGCGCCGTCGGCCGGGTCGGGGCTCAATGCGAACGGAAATGGCTCGCCGCCGCCGGACAGCATGATCTGCTGAACTTCTTCCTGTGTCAGCACCCTGGCGTATATCCCAACTTCGTCAATGTTCCCGATGAAAGGCCTGTCCTGCTGTGTGGGGCGATACCCTATAGTCACATCCAGAGTTGGATTGGCAACGATATCCCACGTAATCGCGGCTGTTGATTCTCTTGTATCCTCCTGGCCATCCACATAAAATGTAACATCTCCACTTGAAGCTGAGGCGTTCTCTATTACAGCAGCCGCAACATGGTGCCATTCGCCATCGGTCAAAACAGTGTCGCCCTGAACATTGCCGCCGCCACCGGAGATTCGCAACCTGTTGCTGTTGACTCGGAATTCCACTCTTTGACCGTTGGTGTGAGTGCCCCAATGTGTAATTTGCCCGATTGCAGAGTTTGTCGTTCTAATCCATGCGACAATGCTGAAAGGATTCGTGCCGAGGATGCCCTTATAACCTTCTATGATCACATAATCATCGCCGTCCTGCTCTAAGGCTTCGCCAAAGACGCCGGGCACGAACTGCGGTGTGCCGATGAGCGTTCCATGACGGCCATTGCCGGAACTGTCAAGGGCGTCGCCGTCAAAGGCCCACCAGCCCATAAGGCTTGGATCCGCGCCCATGCCGGGCTGGGCTACAGCCAGGAGCAGGGCAAAAGCGACCAAATAAGTGAGTTTTCTGAACATGATAGTCCTCCTTAGGACAAGGTTATTGATACATCTTGTGACGATTGTCATAATCACAGCACCCTACCAGCGTACACCCCCAAGAAGCCCCAAAAAGCACTAACTTCACCTATCCTAATTTATAGCATATTGGGGCCCTGCCGTCAAGAAAAACCGTCTTCGTGCGAAGTGCGGAGTTGTAAAGCCGCCTCTCGGCGTGATTCAGTACAGGCTGCCGACAATTGATGCTGAGTAAAACGAGGCAGATCTGTGGGCAACTACGGCCGGTCAACTGTCAGGACACCCGGACTACCCACGGGGGCGGCACCTGTTCTGTTGGTCTTTTAGCCTGTGCTACTGGCCTTGGGCAGTGCGAGTCTTGCCCGGGTAGTGCGCATCCAGCCACAGGAGATCCTCATTAGGGGGATTAAACTGGGAATTCTTGCCAAACCCCAGCGAGGCGGCCTCTGATCGGCTCCTCCAGTAGATCAGGGTTCGCTTGTCCGACCATTTCTTCACCTCGGCGTGGCCATCCATAAAGCTGAACGTGCAGGAGTCGCTGTGGTAGAGTCCCAGCGGGTCCCACAGCGTGTTTTCCCCGGGCTTGTAGGACCAGCCGTCGACATTGTGGTTGGCGCCGGGAGCGTCATATATCTCTTCGACGAAGAGCAGCTTTGTGGCCGGGCTCGTGAAGTCGGTGATCTTCTTCGGATCGCGAGGTGCGGTTGCCTTGAGATAATCCGACAGGGAATAGCTGCGGTACAGCAAATGCTGCAATTGCCGGCCATTGCTCGTGCCCTGTTTTATCCGGTCGTCGCCCGGGCAGTGATAGGCACCGATGTCCTTGATATAGGGGAAGAGAACGCCTTCCCTCAGCCCGTTATGCCGCTGCTGGAGTGTGACCGCTCCCTGGGGCATCTGGTCATAGTTGCCGACTCCCTGATATTCAAGGGGCGGCATCACCCAGGGGGGGACCCCATTGGTGGGGGCGTACCTTGCCATTCCCCCGCACATGCTGCTGTCGTTCTCGTCGGCATACATCACGTAGGCCAGCCCCATGGTCTTCTGATTCGACATGCACGCCACTCCTCGGGCCTGCTCTTTCACCCGCGACAGCGCCGGCATCAGGATCGCCATCAAAATCGCAATAATGGCGATTACGACCAACAGTTCAATTAGAGTGAATCCGCTTCGTTTGCGCATGATCAGGCTCCTTTGCTCTTTTTTCCGCTACTCGTACTGTCTAATGACAAAACCAGTTTCCCTCTTATACTGGATCAACTACCGTCCTGTCAAGGGTAATAGTCTCCGAGCGGTCATTTTTAATAGTCCTTGAAGTTTCTCATCCACTCGGGCCAATCGCTCGACACGGCGCCGCCCGCCATAGTCCAAGGGCCGGTCTCATTGAATTCTTTGTGCCATTTCAGTGTCCACATCTCTTTGAGCCCGACTTTACGGGCCGAAAAGTCCAGGAACAGACAGCCGGCAAAACCGTCATGGCGATCGAGGCAATAGCGTCCCATCTGCGCATCGTTGTTCCAGCGCTCGCCGTCATAGTTGGGCGGTCTGTCTGTGTGCAGCGTCCAGCCGTTATAGCGCTGGGCCTCCAGGAACAACGGCACGTACGAAGCCCCGGAAACGGTCGGACCGCGCCAGGACCAGGCAGCTCCGCCGCTGTGGGCCTCACGTCCCGGCTGGGGATCGACACACCAGCCATTGATGCCGTAACTGCCCCTCATTGGTTTGAGCCAGTGACCCTGGTTCATGTATCCCCAGGCCATGGTCACGCCAACGTTCGTGCCCTCGGCGCCTGAGTTCACCCCGTTTTCGTCCACCCACGGTTTCGTTGCGCTGGGGCAGCATGTGAACTCATCATCCCATTTGTAGTAATCGCCGAGTGCGTAGACCCACCGATTGGCTTGAGGTTGGGCGGTGAAGCCGGCCATGAATCGGCCGTTGTTGTCCTCGGCGTACATCGAAAAGTACAGGCCCCACTGCTTGAGCTTGCTCAGGCACGCGACGGTTTTGGCCTGTTCCTTCACCCGCGCCAGCGCGGGCATCAGAATAGCCATCAGAAGCGCGATGATTGCGATCACCACCAGAAGCTCTATCAACGTGAATCCGTTTCGCCTGTTCATTACTATACTCCTTGGCTCACGTCCCCGACATTATCCGACCCTCAATCTATTCACAATCTCATCATTATACCTTCAAACCCAAGCTGCTGCAACGCTAAAATGGCCTCCGATTGTGGTTTTCTTGAAGGTCGCCCTGGGGGGGATTTTCGTTGAAATTACGTGCGAAATCTGCTATAAGTAACAGAAAGGTAAGCTTGTGCGCAATCGCCAAGCTTTTTTGCTAATGACGTATTCGGAACTGCAGAAGTTAATACTGTTCGTAGTCGCTATAGCTCTGGGTGAGGCAGCAGGCATAACATATCTCGATCAGGCTGTGGCAGGAGTCTTCCCAGGCGCGCCCGAATCGGAAGTAATCATCAGCGAGTTCATGGCGAACAAGGGAAGCGGCCTTGCCGCCAGGGTTGATGGGCAGTGGGTCAGGCCCGACTGGATCGAGCTCTATAACGGCACGGGCCAGACCGTCTATCTTGAAGGCTGGTATCTGACCGATAGCCAGGACAATCCAACCAAGTGGCGATTGCCCCGCATAGTCGTAGGTCGCGACCAATACAAGGTTGTTTTCGCCTCGGAAAAGGATCAGAAATATCATCCCGCCAATTACCCGTATTTCGACGGAACAAACTATCACACCAACTTCCAACTGGACCGCGCCGGCGAGTATCTGGCCCTGGTCAAACCCGATGGAGTGACCGTGGCGCATGAATACGCGCCGAAATATCCCCGCCAGCGAGGGTTTGTCTCCTACGGCGTACGTGACGCCGACGGCGGCTACGGCTATTTCCAAAATCCCACTCCGGGGGCGCGAAACGATATCGAATGCATCAGTGACGTTGTCGCCGACACGAAATTCAGTCACGACCGTGGTTTCTACGATGCGCCTTTTTCGGTCTCTGTCACAACCGAGACCGAGGGGGCCATAATACGCTACACCACGGACGGCAGCACGCCCGGCGAAACCCACGGGCGGATTTATCACAATCCGGTCAATATCAGCACGACAACGACTTTGCGGGCGATGGCCTACAAGCCGGGTTGGCTTTCGACCAATGCCGATACGCAGACGTATATCTTTCTTGCCGATGTGATTCGTCAGACCGGCGTGGGCTTTGCCGACAGATGGGGGCACAAGGGGTCCGACTACGAAATGGATCGGATGGTCGTCAGTGCCTACGCCGGTACGATCGAGGACGATCTGAAGTCCGTGCCCACGGTGTCACTGGTCACCAGTGCCGACAACTGGTTCAGCAAAACCGAAGGCATCTACGCCAACCCGGATTGGGAGGATCGGTACGAGGAAGAGGCCGAGAGGCCTGTTTCGGTTGAATTCTTCGACGCCCTTGGCGCCGTGGGCCAATTTCAGATTGACGCGGTCGTGAGAATCGCCGGCGGCAGCAGTACGGGGGGGTGGAAATCGGACAAGCTGTCCATGCGCCTCAAGTTCCGGGAGCCCTACGGGCCGACGAAGCTCAACTTTCCTCTCTTTGCCGAGGGTGCGGCCGATCGCTTCGACACGCTTGTGCTGGACGCCCGGCTCAACAACGCCTGGAATTACGGCAACAACAATACGCAGCGCAGAAGGGCACAATATACCCGGGACCAGTTCGCATCGGATATTCAAAACGCCCTGGGCGGCCGCGGCCACCACGGGCAACACGTCCACCTCTATCTCAACGGCCTCTACTGGGGACTGTACAACCTGCACGAGCGCCCGGACGATTCTTTCGCCGCGTCGTACTTCGGTGGCAACAAGAAGGATTATGATTCGATCAAGCACAACCAAAACACAGTCGTCAGCGGCTCCAATGCCGATTATCGCCGGATGTTCGATATCGCCCGGACAGGGTTATCCTCCTATCTACAGTACCAGTCGATTCACCAGCATCTGGACGTGCCCGACTTCATCGATTACATGATCACAAATTTCTATTACGGCAATACCGACTGGTCGCATCAGAACTGGTACGCCTCGCGGAACGTTTTTGACCCGGAAGGCCGGTGGCGATACCACAGTTGGGATGCCGAGAAGGGTATGCAGGGCCTAAGCGACAACGTTACCGGCAAGGATGACGGTTACGGCAGCCCCGCCTATTTGCACCAGAGGCTAAAGAGCAATGTCGAATATCGCATGCTCTTTGCCGACCACGTTCATCGCCACTTCTTCAACGAAGGCGTGCTGACGGTCGACAATGCTGCGGCCCTCTATCGGTATCGCCTGAATGTGGTCGACCGCGCAGTCGTCGGAGAATCGGCCCGCTGGGGTGACAACCGCATCGAGCAGGGGGGCATCAGATTCACACGGGACCAACACTGGGTCGCCCAGCGGGACTGGCTGCTGAATACGTACTTCCCACAGCGCACGAACATAGTACTCAACCAGCTCAAGGCAAAGGATCTGTATCCCGATATGCAGGCGCCGCGATTCGACCCACATGGCGGCTGGGACCCCGCCGGGATTGCCCTGAGAATGAGTAATCCTAACGGTTCCGGCACGATTTACTATACGACCGACGGCGCCGGTCCGCGTTTGAACATGGCTCGAAATCCCGCCGGGCCACGATATACCGGACCTGTCATGTTGACCGAGAGCACGCATGTTAAAGCGCGAGTCTACCGTGGCGGTCGTTGGAGCGCGCTCAACGAGGCGATTTTTGCCGTGGGGCCAGTGGCCGATGATTTGCGCATAACGGAGATCATGTACCACCCCGACGATCCGAACGCGGAATTCATTGAGTTGAAAAGCATCGGAACGGGATCGCTGAACCTTAACCTTGTATGCTTCGTCAACGGAGTCGACTTTACCTTCCCGAGCGTGGAACTTGCAGCAGGTGAATATGTCCTGATAGTCAGAGACACTGCCGCTTTTGTCTCGCATTACGGCCAAGGGCTCAGGATTGCCGGCGAATATTCCGGCAGCCTGGACAACGCAGGTGAGAGGATCGAACTGCGCGATGCGGCGGGGCAATCCATACTGAATTTCAAGTACGCAGACGGCTGGTATGACGTCACCGACGGTATGGGCTTCTCTTTGACGATTCGAGAGCCCGCCGGCGCCGACCCCGGTCAGTGGGACAGCAAGAGCGGTTGGCGCCCGAGCGCCTCTGTCGGAGGTTCGCCCGGCTTCGACGACGCCAGTGGCACTCTCATGCCTGGTGGCATAGTAATCAACGAATTGCTCGCACATTCTCACGCCGATGCCGCGGATTGGATAGAGCTGCACAATACAAGCGATGTCTCCATAGACATCGGCGGCTGGTTTCTCAGTGACAGCAGCTCCGACTTTGCCAAGTACGAGATTGCCGTTGGCACGACGATCGAACCGTATGGATACATCGTATTCCACGAAGACCTGCAATTCGCAAATCCACTCGATCCGGGTTGTCATGTGCCGTTTGTCCTCAGCGAGAATGGTGAAACACTTTATCTGCACTCTGGGGCCGACAGTATGCTGACGGGATACAACGAGCAGGAGAAATTCGGCGCCTCGGAGACAGCAGTGGCTTTTGGCCGGCATCGCAAGATCCTGGGCACGTACAATTTCGTGTCGATGAGCCGAAACACGCCGGGCACCGACAACGCCTACCCGAAGGTCGGCCCGATAGTAATCAACGAGATTATGTACAACCCGGCCTCGGGCAATCCGGACGAGGAATACATAGAATTGTTCAATATCGCCGATGTCGGTGTAACGTTGGCCGAGTACGACAACGTGCAGTTCGTCGATGTCCCCTGGCGGCTGACCGACGGTGGAGGTATCAGCTTCGATTTCCCGCTTGGGGTGACGATGGCCCCCGGCGAATGTCTGGTCCTGGCCAAGAGCATGAACGCATTCAATACTCTTTATCCTGATGTTGGCGGCGCGGTGCAGATTTTTGAATGGGGCCCGGGCAAACTGGACAACAGCGGCGAAAAGGTCCAGCTCTCGAAGCCGGGCGAGAATGCCGAAGGCGTTCGTTACTATGTTCGAGTGGACCGCGTCAACTACAGCGACGGCTTCGGCCCTGGCGGATTGGATCCCTGGTCGACCGAGCCCGACGGCTACGGCAAATCGCTCACGCGGAGAGTTTCTGCTGATTACGGCAATGAGCCGCTAAATTGGATCGCAGCGGCGCCGTCGCCGGGTGAGTAGATTCTTGCCGCAGCGAACGTCCGCCGCGGTTGCCCGGCGAACGGCAAGGCGCAAACCCTCGTGCTTGACATCTCTCGCGGTATCCTGTTTATTAGTCCTGGTCAGTCTGTAGGATGGGTAGGTTTCCTGCCCATGCGGTTCGAGTCACGTTACTTTGACAGCATGGGCAACAAGTTGCCCATCCTACACCTGCTCAATTAGTCGGGCAAAACGTTTGCATTGGCTTAAGCAAACAGAACTCAAGGTGAAGTTGGAAACACCGGAGGCATTATGAATAGAGGTCGAATTGCAAGGCGGGATTTCTTGAAGGTGGCCGGTCTGACGACCGCGGGGATGGCTTTGGGCGGTTGCCAAACGTCTGAGATCGCCGACAAAAGTGAGGTTCGTCCCAATGTCGTCGTGGTCTTTACCGACGACCAGCGATGGGACTGCCTGGGCCGCGCGCCCAAGCCGCTGCTGGGCATGAAGACTCCTCATCTGGATCGCCTTGCGAATGAAGGTGCGCTGTTCGAGAACATGTTCGTCACGACTTCGCTTTGTTCGCCGAGCAGGGCGTCGTTCCTTTCCGGGTTATATGCCCATTCGCACGGCGTGATGAACAACTTCACCGACTATCCCGTGGACCTGGCCAGCTACCCGCGGCGATTGCAGGAAGCGGGCTACAACACCGCCTACATCGGCAAATGGCACATGGGCGAGCAGGACGACGAGAAACGCCCCGGCTTCGATTACTGGATCACCCACAAGGGCCAGGGCAAATACTACGACACAACCTTCAATATCAACGGGGACCGCCAGCTCGTCAAAGGCTATTATTCGGCGTGCGTCACCAAGATGGCTGCGGACTGGTTGAAGGACAAGCGCCAAACCGACAAGCCGTTCATGCTGATCCTGGGCCACAAGGCTCCCCACGGCCCGTTTGTCCCGGAAGAAAAATACAAGCACATCTACGATGATGTCCCGGTCCCCTATCCTCAAACCGGATTTCACCTGGAAACAAAGCCGAAATGGGTCACCGAACGGCTCGACACATGGCACGGCATCTATGGCCCGCTCTACGGCTTCCGCAAGGATTTTCCCGACAAGAGCCCCGGGGGTGTCGACATATTCGGCACATTCGTCCGCAGCTATGCCGGCACGATCAACTCGGTCGATGACAGCGTCGGTGAGATATACAAGACACTCCGGGAGATCGGCGAACTCGACAATACGCTGCTGATCTTCACTAGCGACAACTCCTTCCTGCTCGGCGAGCACGGAATGATCGATAAGCGCACGATGCACGAAGAGAGCATTCGCGTCCCGCTGATCGTTCGCTATCCAAAGCTGATCAAGAAGGGAACCGTCATAACCGAGCAGGTACTGAACATTGACGTGGCTCCCTCGATTGCCGATATTTGCCGGGCCAGGCCGTTCGAAAACATCCACGGCAAATCATGGAAGCAACTGCTGGAAGGAGACACAAGAGGCTGGCGCAAGTCCTGGCTCTACGAATACAACTACGAGAAGCAGTTCCCCTACACACCCAATGTGCGGGGTGTCCGCACGGATAGTTGGAAATACGTCCACTATCCTCACGGAGACGGCACGCCCGACCGGCACATGGCTGAGCTGTACAATCTGAAGGAAGACCCGAATGAAAAGAACAATCTGATCAACGATCCGAAATACAGCTCCCACGTCAAAGAGCTCGAGGCCGAGTTGGCCCGCCTGCTCCTCGAGACCGGCGCCGTTGACGACAAGATGCCGCTCGACGAAGGAGTGAAGATGGAATTGCCCGAAGAATCGATTCGATAGGCTATCGGGGATTGGGCTATCAGGTTATCAGAGGATCAGGATGCAGGAAACCAGAATATCGGAGGATCAGGTTGCTGGATACTATGATGTCAGGTTGTCCGGACTGACATTACGACGCCTGGGACTCACCTTATATCCTGATAACCTTATTTCCTATCCCCTGATAGCCTGGTGACCTGATACGCTTCGTTTTTTGACTAAAACGCAGTGAAGGAACGATGGGTGAAAAGCCCATCCCACACATTCTGTTTGGAGGTTCTATTATGAGCAAGGGTACCAAAAATACTTCAAGGCGTGAGTTTCTGTACGGTGCGGCAGGCGCAGTTGCGGCCTTTTCCGTCGTACCGCGTCACGTGCTCGGCGGCAGGGCCGGCGCCGCTCCCAGTGACAAGCTGAACATTGCGATCATCGGCGTAGGCGGGCGAGGCGGAGCAAGTGTCGGCGGCTGCGGCGGCGAGAACATTGTCGCGCTGTGCGACGTGAGCACCAAGCGCATGGACGAAGCATCCAAGAAGCACCCCCGCGCCAAGAAGTATCAGGACTTTCGCCAGATGTTGGACGAGATGGATAAGCAACTCGATGCCGTTGCTGTCTGCACGCCGGATCACACTCATGCGGTTGCGACGATGAATGCGATCAGAAGGGGCAAGCATGTCTTCTGCGAGAAACCGCTCGCACATTCGATCTACGAGATTCGCGCACTTATGAAAGCCGCCCACAAACACAAGGTGGTGACTCAGTTGGGCAATCAGGGACATTCGTCCAATTCCATCCGAATGTTCTGCGAATGGATCTGGGACGGGGCCATCGGAAACGTTACTGAGGTACATGCCGCCTGCAGTGCGAACCACTGTAAGACCCCCCAATTTCCGAAGCGCGAGGAAGTCCACCGGATTCCGCCCGAACTGGACTGGGACCTGTGGCTGGGACCGGCCAAGAACAGGCCATACAATCCGATGTATCTGCCCGGTAGCTGGCGAGGTTGGTTGCCGTTCGGCTCGGGTACGATCGGCGACTGGGTATGTCACGTTGTCGATCCCGAGCCGAACGGCAACCAACCTCG
>Ga0255052_10002754_pt1 | contig 12499 bp, 12 predicted proteins | sample JV7_2_21_MG_FD_188632 | JGI IMG/M metagenome (GOLD analysis project Ga0255052, IMG submission 188632) | Seawater microbial communities from Jervis Inlet, British Columbia, Canada - JV7_2_21 | ecosystem: Environmental > Aquatic > Marine > Inlet | place: Canada: British Columbia | collected... | reverse complement strand
CTGCTTGGGTGTAGGGGAGGGGCTTGCCCCCTCCCGGGCTAACGCTGTAGGCCCTCCAGCCAGTTCTGGTGGACAACAATCCCTGGTGGAATGCCCGAGACGCGGACCATCAGAAAGCGCTCGCCGTTGCCATCGACAGCGAAATGCCTGGTGAAATCGAAGTCACCCGGGGCCTGCTTGAAGGAAAACAAGTGCAACGGCGGTGACGACTTGAAGGGGGGTCCGGGGTCGATCGAGGCTTCGAAGAAATCGTCGCCCGCGAAGAAATAGAGATGTTTGCCGTCGGCGCCCCATTGCGGTGAGGAGCCGCTGTTTCTCGAGACCTGCCATCGCGGCTCGCCTTCCGGAAACTTGGCGACGAAGACCTGGCCGCCGGAGCGAAAGGCCACATGCCGACCATCGGGAGAGAAGACCGGCTGGATGTCCCAGGTATCGGTCGCCACGAACTCGGATTCGGTGCCGTCTTCCAGGTTCTTCCACCACAAGTCGTTCATGAAGCCGGGCCGGGGACGGACAAAGACGAGTGAGCTCCCGTCCGGAGAAAAATCCAGACTCATGTGACCTTGGGTGATCACATCGGCCTGCGTGCTGCTGTCGGGGCTCTTGATCATCAGCCGCAGATCGTCTCCGCCGGTGGTGGATGGATAGACCAGCTGCTCGTCACCCGGCTCCCAAGCAGGAGTTCCAAAACGCGCATTGCCCTCGGCACCCACCTGAATCGCAGCCCCGGCGCCGAAGTCCAACACCCAAAGACTTGCCCCCTGCAGGTCAGCGACTGTATACGCCGCCCGATCCCCGGCGGAGGACAGCGTCACCGCCGGATACAGGCCCTCCTGCGGCTCGCCCAAAGCCTCCAGGACCTGTCCAAATCGATCCACCCAGACGAGCTCGTTGACGAACACGCCGGGTTCAGGCGAATAAACCAGTGTGTCTCCCTCGACGCTCACTCCCCAGGCGCCGCGCGTCACCAGAAACGGCTCACCGCTCGTGGTCTGGGTCTCCAGCGAAAACGGGACAGCCCAGAGCCCGGATCTTCTCAGCGCCATCTCCGCCGAAAAGAGGATATGTCCTGTCTCGGAATAGACAGGGAAGGAGACCTGACGGCCTGGAAAATGGACAAGTTCGACCCGCTGGTCCTGGTGCAGAAGTGTCACGTTGTCGAATGCCTGGCCCTCCAGCTTGTGCACCACCGTCAGGTAGCCCTTGCCATCGGGAAGTGCCGCGATGCCATGGAAATCCACTTCCTCCTCCCCCGGCTCGATGACCGTCCGGGTCTCACCCCCAATTGCCGAAACCTCCAACACTCCGGAGTTTCCGGTGGTAAAGGCAATCCGATTGTCCGGCAACCACGCGGCGCCACCCGAGGTTGAAGTGGACTGGTCGCTCACCAGGGACCGCGACCCTCCTTCCAAGGGTATGCGCCACAAGGAACCCTCCGCACCAAAGCCGATGGACTGGCCATCGGGCGACCAGAATGGGCTCGAGGCGCCGTCTCCCCCCGTCACCACCCTGGGCTCGAGCTGGTCGAAAGAGCGCACCCAGAGCTGACCTTCGCTCGCATAGGCGATCTTCTGCCCGTCGGGAGAGATGGCTGGCCGGCTGGACACGGCATCCAGAATCGGGATCTCGAAGCGCCAGGCCCGCGCCTCGGAGGCAGGGTCTGTTCTGCCGAGCAGCCCGCCAAGCAGAAACGCGCCGACAATCAGACCTGCGACACCGCCAATCGCCAGGCCGAGGGGAAAACCGCGGGGTGGCCTCGTCTCTGTTACAGCCGGAATCTCCCAGCTGCCATCTTGAAGATCTTCGATCACCACGCGGGCATCGGCAATATCGTGCAGTCGCCTGTTCGGATCTCTCTCCAGACAACGCCGCAAGACATCGGTCAAGGGCGGCGGGATCTTGCCGGACAGGGTGTCCACATCGATATCAGCTCGCAGGACGTCCGCCAGGATGTCGGTGATCGAATCACCAGCGAACAACCGCTGACCCGTGAGCATCTCCCAGAGGAGCACTCCGAAAGCCCAGATGTCAGACCGTTTGTCGAGGGTCTTGCCCTTGGCCTGCTCCGGGCTCATGTAGGCCGCGGTACCCAGGAGCACGTTGGCTCCCGTCATCTGAGCGGTCAACGTCGGCGACAAGGAAAGCGGCGACTGGCTGGGATCCTGGCTCGTGCCAGAGACTGTCGTGGGATCCAGCGCTTTCGCCAATCCGAAGTCCAAAACCTTGACGTTGCCATCCTCGTCGACCTTCACGTTGGCTGGCTTCAAGTCCCGGTGGATGATTCCCTTCTCGTGCGCAGCCTCGAGGGCTACGGCAATCTGCTCAGCAACCGGGAGGACCTCTTCAACCGACATGTTGCCCCGGCCGATCCGTTCGGCCAGAGTTTCGCCGGCGGCGAGCTCCATGACCAGGAAATTGACGGATCGGGCGCCCGCCAGGGGCGCCCCTACATCCACATTTCCGTTTGTAGGGGAGGGGCTTGTCCCCTCCCATTCCGCGTCTCCATTTGTAGGGGAGGGGCTTGTCCCCTCCCACTCCGCGTCTCCGTTTGTAGGGGAGGGGCTTGTCCCCTCCCATTCCGCCGATTCGAGGGCATAGATCGCAGCGATGTTCGGATGATTCAACGCCGCCAGCACCCGTGCCTCGCGCTCGAATCGAGCCAGACGCTCGGGATCGGCCGTAAACGCCTCGGGGAGCACCTTGATGGCCACCTCGCGACCCAATTTGGTGTCCTGGGCCTGGTAGACCTCTCCCATACCGCCCTCTCCGAGCTTTGCGGTCACACGATAGTGCGCCAGGTTGCTACCGATCATTTTGCGGGGATCATACTCCACCCCTGGTCGCTTTGTTGACAGTTCTAGAGATTGTGACTACAATCCATAAAAGGTGACTACATGACAAAGCGCAGAAGAATCGGAATACGACAACTGAAGAACGAAGCGCCACGGATTCTGAGCGAGGTCCGTGAGGACGAAGCCGAGTACCTCGTCACGCGACACGGAAAACCAGTAGCGCTAATCTCGCCGATTTCCCCCGACGACCTCGGTCCCGAAGAGGAAGACAGAGTGGCTATTTCCATGGCCAAGCTGCGCCGAACGGCAAGGATCGTCTCGGAAGCGGCTGCCGACGTCTCAGCCGCAACGGTCGTATCTCGGCAGCGCCGGTAGGGGGACCGATCAAAACCCATGCCGGTCATCGACGCCAGCGTCTACGTATCGATCGCCAACAAGGCCGACCGACACCACGATCATTGCATCGCATGGTTCGATTCGTGTCTCGGCAGGGCGGATCGGCTGACAGCTCCCAGCTTGCTCCTAGTGGAGGTCGCCGCAGCGATTCGACGCCTGACCGGCAGCTCCAAGCTGGCCCTGCGCGTGTTTTCGGAGCTCCACGAGGCTGAGCTGATCGAGTTCTTCCCGCTTACTGCTGCGCGAAGTGAGGCCGCCGCCAAGCTCGCTGCTGCAATCGGAGTTCGCGGTGCCGACGCGGTCTACCTCGGTCTAGCGGCGGAACTGGATGAGGCCCTGGTTACCCTGGATCGACAGCAATTGGAGCGCGGCAAGGGCCTGGTCGACGTCACGAAGCCGGCTTGATACCCGCCAGGTTCAGAATCTCTTCCACTGGCAGAGCTGGAGCCGTGCCGCGGAAGCCTTCGGTCTCAGTGGCGGTGAACAGGCTGTCCAAGATGGCCTCTTCGGTGGCCTCGGCGGCGGCGAGGAAGAGCCCGCTCATGCCTCGTTGTCGAGAGTCGGTCTCTCCGTCAAAGACGACCGAACCTTGCGGCGGATCCTCGAGCCCTCGTGGGTCGAAAAAGCGATGACGTAGTCGCCGCTGCCGTTGGAACCGTAGCCACCGGTAGCCGCCATTCCGTAGAGACTTCGCGACGCGAGACGCCTGAGATTGCGATGACTCAACGGAGCGTCGGTGGCCACGACGATCATCAGGGAGCCGTCCGGGTTGGACGACATGGCCTGTTCGTCGGCGTACTGCCGCAGGAACTCACCGAGCGGTGTCCCCTCGATCCGAGTTGGCAAGCTGCTGATGCGAAGGGGGCCCCCGAAGTTTGTCTGGACCAACACCCCGACGGTCCATCCTCCCTTGCCACGATCCAGACGCCGCGAGGCTGAACCGATTCCACCCTTGAAACCGAAACAGACCGTTCCGGTCCCAGCTCCCACGGCGCCCATGGTGACCGGGCCGCCACTTGCGGATTCGATCGCTTGCCGAACCTCCGTCTCACCCAGGGGTCGGGCCCGGATGTCGCTCAGATAGCCGTCGTTGGTCTCCCCCACCACAGGGTTGACGGATCGAACTTCTTCCATTCCAGGGAGCGACAACATGTAGGTGATCAGGCCGTCTGCCACCTTGGGCACGTTTAGCGTGCCCGTGAGCAAGATCGGGGTCTCGATCTCGCCGAGCTCGTTGACCTGGGTGCTGCCCAGGAGCTTGCCAAAGCCGTTGCCGACAAAGATGGCCGCCGCCACCTTCTCCTGGAAGAGGTTGCCGCCATGGGGAAGGATCGCGGTGATACCGGTATTGAACCTGGTGCCCTGCTTCAGGGTGAAGTGCCCTACTCGCACGCCCGAAACATCGATGATGGCATTGAGCGGTCCGGGAGACAAGACGCCGATCTCGAGACCGAGCTCGCGCGCCCGTGGTCGTGGGGCGTCCGGCGTCGAGACCTCGCTGGCATTTATGCCCGACGCCACGATTCCCAACGTTAGGAAAAAGGTCGATATTTGGTTCACGTTGGCTCCCTTCGAGATCGACAAGATTCTACCCATTTGGGTGGCGACTCAGGGCGGGGTAGGCACAGTAGACTCGGATCACCATGGACACACTGCTTCTCACACAATCCGACGTCCGGTCGCTCGCGACCATGGAAGAGGCCGTAGTCGCGGTCGAGGAGGCCTTTGCGGCCCACGGCCGGGGCGAGACGCTGATGCCACCCAAGGTCTACATCGAGCTCGAAAAGCACTGCGGCGACTTTCGAGCCATGCCCGCCTACATGGACGGGGCGGCCGGTTTGAAATGGGTGAACTGCCACTCTGAGAATCCAGCACGGCACGGTCTGCCCACCGTGCGGGGCACCTACATCCTCAGCGATCCGGCCACCGCCGAGGTGCTGGCCGTCATGGATGCGACCTGGATGACGGCGGCCCGCACCGGAGCCTCCGCTGCAGTGGCCAGCAAGGTCCTTGCCCGGCCTGACTCCTCATCTGTGGGATTCGTAGGTAGTGGCGCCCAGGCAAGAACCATCCTCGCTGCCTTGCAGGTCGTCTTCGATCGCCTGGAAATCGTTGCGGCAGATCAGAACGCGGCAGCGGCCGAACAATTCGCATCCGAGATCCACGGCCGAGTCGGCACCCTCGAGGAGGCCGCGGGCTGCGACATCGTCTGCACTGCCACTCCCTCGCGGAGCCCGATAGTCGACCGGGCCTGGATCCGTCCGGGCACCCACATCAACGCCATGGGGGCCGATGCCCATGGCAAGCAGGAGCTGGATCCTCAGATACTGGTGGATGGCATCGTGGTGGTAGACGACATCGCCCAGGCCCAGGGCAGCGGCGAGGTCAACGTGCCCCTGCGGACTGGACGACTTGCGATCGACGATCTGCAGGCCAGCCTGGGCGAGGTGGTCGCCGGGCTGAAGACCGGTCGTAGCCACGATCAGGAGATCACCATCTTCGACTCCACCGGCCTGGCAATCCAGGACGTGGCTCTGGCACGAGTCGTCTATCAGGCAGCGCGGGAACAAGGCGTCGGCCAGTCGATCGACTTCTTCGCATGAGAAAACCACCCTCCCTTTACACCCTGGGCGAAGAGATCGCCCACAGCCTGACCCATGGGGTGGGTGCGTTGCTGAGCATCGCCGGCCTGGCCACCATGGTGACCCTGGCGGCGCTGCGCGGGAACGTATGGCACGTGGTCAGTTGCAGCATCTTCGGGGCGACGCTGGTCTTTCTCTACACCGCCTCGACGCTCTACCACAGCGTCACGCACCCGGGAGCCAAGAAAGTGCTGCGGGTCTTCGATCACTCGGCGATCTTCCTGCTCATTGCAGGGAGCTACACACCATTCACCCTCGTCAGCCTACGAGGAGGCTGGGGGTGGACCCTGTTCGTGGTGGTCTGGGGTCTGGCGTTGATCGGGATCGTCTACAAGGTCACCGCCAAGAACCGCTTCCGATTCCTTTCTGTACTTCTCTACCTTGCCATGGGCTGGTTGGTCCTGGTGGCCATCAAGCCGCTCGTGAACTCCGTTCCCATGCCGGGTTTGATCCTGCTCCTGGCCGGTGGTCTTTCCTACACCCTTGGTGTGATTTTCTATGCTTGGAAGCGACTACCCTACAGCCATGCCGTGTGGCATCTCTTTGTTCTGGTGGGCAGTGCCTGCCACTTCTTTGCAGTGCTTCTTTACGTGATCCCCCGACCTTCGTGACGACCTGGAACTGGCGGGCACAGAGTCCCGCCACTACAAACCAGAGGCCCGCCACTACAAGCTGAAAGCCCGCCATCGCGATGAGCCATGGGCGGTCGCCGGTCAAGCAAAGGGATTGGAGACCCCTGACGATGGTGTAGTGTCTGGGCAAGGTCTTGCTGGGAAAGCTGGGAATCAGGCCCTCGGCCCTGACACCGTTCACTGCGAGACGCCGCAGGTGGGCACCGAATGAGCATCTCCAGCGACGACAGTCGAATCCCGAGTCTGCTTCTCTTGATTGTCCTTGTCGGGCTGACCCTGAGAGTCTGGTACGCCAGCGAGGCGCTCTTCGCCGGACGATTTGTCGACGAGAAGTACAGCCTGCTCAACATCGAGTCGATCGTAACCCAACGGACCCTAGAGCCGGCCAGCAGCTATTACCCCTATCCGCTATTCAATGTCCCGCCAGCGGCATTGGTGGCGATATGCGATGCGCTCTACCGGCGGACGGAAGACGGGCGTTTCCGTGCCTTTACCGATGCCGGTTTTGGTGCCGCGACCTATCTCATCTGCCGTCTTCTGCAGACCCTTTATGGCGCCCTGGCCCTTTTCCTGACCTTTCTTCTCGGCCGCAAGGTCTTCTCCACTCCGGTGGGGCTGCTGGGAGCCTTCGTCCTCGCCTTCGCTCCTTGGCATATACATGCGTCGGGCTACTTCAAACCGGATACCCAGTTGACTGCGATGGTGCTCTTGGCCTTGGTCTGGTCCCTCGACGCGATCGAGCGGCCGACGCTCAACAGCCATATTCTGGCTGGTCTCGCCATTGCCTTGGCGATGAGCAGCAAGCTGACGGGCGGCCTAGCGGCAGTGCCGCTGGTCGTCGGCGTCGCGGTCAGCGGCTGGCGCGATTTTCGGCGCTGGGGACTGCTGGCGATCTCCGGTACGACCACCGGCCTCGCCTTCATTTTGCTCAACCCCTACTGGCGAGCCTATCCGGCGTGGCTGGACAGTCTCGAGCTCGACTATGCGATGCGGGCGACCCGACAGGGAATGAGTCGGTCGCAGATACCGGGAAGAGTTGTCGAGCTCATGACCGATCGCTATGTCCTCGGGCCGACGCTCGGCACGCTCAGCTTGGTGGCCTTTCTGTTCTTGTTGGCCGGCCTGTTCCGGGACCGATCCGGCAGCTCGTCTGAGCTGGCGAAACGGTGCGCGCTGGCGGCCTTTCCGCTGGCCTATGTAGCCGCCTATGCCTGGAAGACCGCCTATTTCAAAGCCAACAACTTTCTGCCACTGGTACCACTGGCCTGTCTGCTGGCTGCCTGGTCACTCGTCAGGGTATGGCAGCTCGCCGCAGCGCGCTTCCTGGCCCTACAGAGCCGCACCTGGCAAACAGTAGCTCTGACCATCCTCGGCTACTTTCTGATGTCACCAGGCTTCCTCTACGCCTACCGCAGTGTCACTCCGACGACTGTCGATGCTTCTCTACTCTTTGTCAGTCGCAAGCTGAAGCCCAGGCAAGGCAGGGTCGTGTTTGCCGAGAGGGTGGAGACCGAGCGGCCGGTCTGGGAAGGCGGCCGACGATTCGGCGGCGGCCGATCGGTGGTTGCAACGGTTGACAGCCTCGACGACGAAGCCCGGGATCGGCTTGACCTCTCGGATGGTGAGATCTTTGCCGTCGCCAGCCTGAAGACCCCTCGATCGCCCTTCTATCAGCAGAGAATCGAGCGGGTCCCGCCGCGGCGCGTGCGGATATTCGAACCGCGACCTTTCGTTCGCCGCGGCCCGGCAATGGTTGCCGTCAAGCACCCGTTTGATTCCCAGGGCAAGACCCAATCTCTCCCGCTTCGCAACTGTTCTCCCAGAGGCCGATGCTTTGCCGCTCAGCTGCCCAACGATGTGGAGAACGCACCTTGGATCTCTCTCGTCGTCAGCCTGCGGTTTGCGAGAGGAACATCGATCGACGGGATCGACTCGATCCGCGTGGCGGATCGCCGAGTACCGTTGCGTGTCGCCTCTCAGACGATGCGAGGAGCGGTCTTCGTCACCGAACGGTTTGCGCCACCTGTACTGTCAACGGCGATCCGACTCGAGACCCACCACGCGGTGGTGTTCCGGCGCCGTCTATCGGTGACTCTGCATCGCTGGCAGCAGAATCAAGCGGGCCCGCCACGACGACACGCCATCGGTGATCGGCAGGCACAATGACCAGGGGCAGCGGCCGAGCGGCGAAACGGCACTCCGATCAGGCAAAGGGATTGGCGATTCGCAGCTCTGGGAAACGTAGGAAGTCCCGGTCTCCTGTCACCAGCTCCGAAACACCGTGCTCGAGGCAAAGAGCCGCAATATGAGCATCATGAACCAGGTTTCCAGTTGTGCCGGACGCCTCCAGGATCTTCAAGAGGATCTCAGCATGACGCTCTGTCTCCGATAGGAGTACCAGGGAAGGCGAGTCGAGGATTCGACGCAAGTCAGCGGTGGCACGCGACAAGGGGATGGGCGGGTGATATACGCGCGAGTGAGTGACCACTCGCAGAAATTCGTAGATGCAGGGCCAGGGTATCGCCCATGGCTGAGGACCTTCGGCAAGCTCGGTAAGGATCTCTGCCGCCCGATTGTGATGAGTGCTCTTCTTGATCTCGGCGAAGATCAGGATGTTGGTATCTACGGCGCGCACGGCCTGGCGTCACCCCATGAGGTCCCAGAGCTTGTCTCGGTCCAGGATATCGACACCGGGCTGCTGGTCAGCCTCCCAGCCTTCCAGGTCCAAGCTATAGGCGCCGCGTGGCTTCGTGCGAGCCAACCCTTGCCGAAGCAGGTCGTTGGCGACCCGCTGCAACGTCTCGCCCTCGCGAGCCGCCTTCTCCTTCAGCTTGCGCAAGAGAGCATCCTCGATATCGAGTGTCGTACGCATGACACATCAAAGTGTATACCTCATACATCAAGATGTCCAATGGAATTCGAACTCATGCTCAGGACTTGGGAGCTTCTTCCACTGCGGACGTGATTCTCACCCGCACGAGCTCGAGGATCTCCTCATCCGTGCTGTTGAGGAGCTCTTCCCTTTCAAGTAGACCCTGGCGTTGCAGGCGGCTGTGGATCGCCCCTTTTGTGCGCTGGAACTGCTCGGCGATGTCACTGGTGAGGACTCCCTGCTTGATCAGGCTGATCAGCTTGTCGTCTTCCTCCTCGGTCCAGCGCATGTTGGAGCGCAACGGCCGCCCCTCTTCCCGATTGATCTCCTCCAGAGGCTTCTTCGACCGGCTGTTCGGGTTCAGGATCAGATCGAGAGACCCATAGAGGGCTCGAATGACCTGCGGATCGTTGTAGGCACTTTTCTCTGAAAAGGCCTCGCCGGTTACCGGATGAACACCGCTGGCCAGGGCTGACAGGACACCGACGACTTCACTCTTGTTCACAAGGATCCCCCTTTCTCGAGCAGAAGTTGTTACCTGCTTGGTCTGGGAAGGAATCCAAGTGTTACAAGAAATCGTAGGGGCGCCCCTTGTGGGCGCCCGGGAGGGGACAAGCCCCTCCCCTACAGGGACTCCGCAACGAGCTCGGCGACGTCCTTGACCTGGAGGGTGTCCTCCTTGCCTTCGACCTTGACGCCGTCGTCCATCATGATCATGCAGAAGGAGCAGGCGGTGGCCACGGTGCTGGCTCCTGTTTCGGCAGCTTGACGCACCCGGGCCAGGTTCATGCGATCATCTTCCTCCATCTCGTACCACATGTTGCCGCCGCCAGCGCCGCAGCAGAAGCTGTCTTCGCGACTCTGCTCCATCTCGACAAGCTGACCGCTCTTGGCCATGATCTTGCGGATCAGATCGCGGGGTGCCTCGTACTCGCCGTTGTATCGACCCAGATAGCAGGGATCGTGGAAGGTGATTTTGCCGTTACCCGAGCTCGCAACCTTCAGCTTGCCACTGGCCAACAGCTCATCGATGAACTGGGAGTGGTGCACCGCCTCGTAGTCGCCACCAAAGTCCTTGTACTCGGTACCCAGCGTGTGCATGCAGTGGGGACAAGGGGTGACGATGCGATCAAACTCATACTGGTTGAGCGTCTCGATGTTCTGCATGGCAAGGGTCTCGAAGAGGTACTCCTCACCCAGCCGTCGCGCCGAGTCGCCGTTGCAGGTCTCCTCTTCGCCGAGGACCGCGAAGTCGACTTCAGCCGCCTGCAAGATCTTGACAAACGAGCGGGCGATCTCCTGATTGCGCGGGTCGTAGGACCCGGCGCATCCGACCCAGTAAAGGACATCGGCCTTCTTCTTCTCGGCCATCAGCGGCAGCTCGAGCCCGGTATCGGTGGCCCACTTCATTCGATCGGCCTGCGCCAGCGCCCAGGGATTGCCCCGATTGGTCATGCCTTCCAGGGCTTCCGCTGCTTTGTCCGGTGGTTGCCCCTCGGAGAGCACCAGGTAGCGGCGCATGTCGGTAAAGGTGGGCACGTGGTCGATCAGCACTGGACAAGCGTCGATGCACGCTCCACAGGTCGTACACGACCAGAGCTCTTCGACCTGGATGCGTCCGCCGACCAGATCCTCGACCTCTTGTCTTTTACGCAGGGTCCGATCGTAGAGATCCTGACGGATATCGGTGATGAGCTTCATGGGCGACAGCGGCCGACCCGTGGCGTGGGCCGGGCAGACCGTCGTACAGCGGGCGCACTCGGTACAAGAGACGGAGTCCAGCAGCTGCTTCCAGGTGAACTCTTCGGCTTGCTTGGAGCCCAGGGTGATGGCGTCGAAGTCGGCTTCCGGGTCCTCCATGAGCTCGGTCACGTGCATCGGCCGGACGAGACCCCGCTTCTGGCGATCGGTGAGTGCCACGTTGGCGATAACCGCCACCGCATGAAACATCTTGGTGAGCGGAATCAACGCGATGAAGGCCAGGGATGTGATCGCATGGCCCCACCACAAGCCGCGCTCCACCGCTGCCCAGGTTTCCATCGAGGCCATCTGCGCCAAGGGATGGCCCACAAATGAGAAGGCCGCGGTCGGTGGTTTCTGGATCGCCAGGCGGGCGGCCTCAGCCAGAAAGCCACCGACGACCAGAAGCACGAGGAAAAGCAGAATTCCGGTGTCGCCGAAGAGATTGCCGCGACCTGTGAAGCCTCTCTGGGGAAGAGGCTCGGGCTTCGTGACATAGCGCCGAAAGAGGGCCATCACCAGGCCTACGAACAGCAGGACTCCTCCAAAATCGTTGAGGGCTGCAAACCAGGGGGTGTCCTTGCCTGGCAGGAGATTCACAAACCAACCCCGCACCACGAAGAAGTCCACCGTGGTGGCGAAAAAGAGCTCGATAAAGCCCCAGCCCAGACAGAAGTGCATCACCGACGCGTAGGAGAAGCGCCGGCTCATCACCCGGCGCTGCCCCACACCGAAGGTGAGACCGTTGGAGATCCGACTCAGCCAATCGACCGAGCGGTCTTTCTCCTCCTTGCCGATCCGAACGGTCCACAGAATGCGCAGGTTGTAGAAGAAGAATGCGAGGGCGAGAAAAGCGAAGACATAAAAGAGTATTGGGATGGTATGGGATTCGGCCATCGTGCCCCTCCGGTCTCGCGGTTAGGGTAGCACGCCGCTATGCGGCATCCGCCCCCTCTCCCCACCTCCCTCCCACCCGACTAAGATAGGGGGATCATGGCTCTTACCCCTTCAACGATGATGCCGTTGGGTACCGAGGCGCCCGATTTCCGCCTGCCCGACTTCGATGGCCGCCAGGTCGCCCGCGATGATTTCGCCGACGCCCAGGCGCTACTGGTGATGTTTATCTGCAATCACTGTCCGTTTGTTCAACACGTGCGGGAGGAGCTGGCCCGTTTTGGCCGCGAGTACTTGGAGAAGGGTCTGGCAATCGTCGCCATCAGCTCCAACGATATCGGCAGCCACCCTCAAGATGGACCCGAGGGGATGAAGCAAGAGGCCGAGGCGGCCGGGTACACCTTTCCCTATCTGTATGACGAAGACCAGGAAGTAGCCAAGGCCTACCAGGCGGCCTGTACCCCGGACTTCTTCCTCTTCGATGGTGACAGGCGGCTGGTCTACCGCGGCCAGCTCGACGACAGCCGACCC
>Ga0255052_10002753_pt1 | contig 12502 bp, 14 predicted proteins | sample JV7_2_21_MG_FD_188632 | JGI IMG/M metagenome (GOLD analysis project Ga0255052, IMG submission 188632) | Seawater microbial communities from Jervis Inlet, British Columbia, Canada - JV7_2_21 | ecosystem: Environmental > Aquatic > Marine > Inlet | place: Canada: British Columbia | collected... | reverse complement strand
AGTACCGACTGCGTAGAGAAGCGTGACCCACGCCAGAACGCGACCAATCAATACTATAAACCTTGGGAGCTTGACTTCAATGCCCGATTAGAGAAGCGGTCGCTCGGGAGCGGATTGGCGAAAATGCTACTGACTCTGCAACCATTCAAGACGACGTTTTATGTAATTGTTCTTGTCGTCCGGATCAAGCACGAGCAACCTCTCGTAAAACTCGATTGCTGCTGAATACTCTCCTAGTGTTATTAGTCCTTCAGCCAGCATGTACAGAGCACCGGGTGACGTGGGATAGAGCTCAACAATCAACTCGAGTAGGGGCAATATTTCCTTATCTAGACCCCACGTACCGCGCAAGCTGTAGACAATGCGATTCAAGTATTCTTCGTCGAGAAGAACGTGATTTGGATTTGTTTCCTTGAGGCCACGGACTTTGCTAATTGCGGAGTCAGCCTGCCCGGTGATTACCGCCTGTACAAATTCTTCGTATGTGATTGTCACAGTCTCTGCAGGTCGACGCTCTATCGTCATCGTCGAGCCCTGTGCAGACTCTAGTCGGTTTTTCGACAATAACGCCATGCTGTCCGAGTCGTCTTGTAGATAGGCGGCAAAGAAGGCCGCGATGTAGCTGCTGACCATCCGATAGCGGTCGATGTCACCGGGTTTGGCCGCCTCCCAATACTCGACCATTGCGGGCCGTCCTTCGATTAGCGAATAACCAGTGTAATCCACATGACCCATTCCTTCGGTCAGTAGCAAGTATCGGTCGGACTGATTGGCTACGATAAAGAGAGATTCGTCGCCCGACGTCTCCGATGATCTAATCCACGACGATGGAACGCTGTGCAGCCATGGTGATCGAAGCGCCGCTGGATCATAGTCAGGTGATGCCATCGGAATGCCTGCAGGTTGTGGGTAAAGAACGCCGGAGCTCACGCTCACAAAGGCGTCCACATCGGCATTGCGCATGGTTAGTATCAAACCAGCCATGCCTCCCATGTCAAATCCGAACACACCGAGCTTGTTCTGACTAACATATGGGAGTCGACGGGCGTATGCGACGGCAAACTCAAGATCTCGAACTTGAGTCTCAAGACCCACAACGTCGACCGTAACAATTGGCGAGTTCGTTCCGACAAGCGGGCTTGTCACAACAACAAATCCGCGTCCCGCCAGATATTCTGCTAACGCCGCAAATACAATCGGGGACTCGTAGTAGACCCCTTGTCCGATTACGACTAATGGAAATGGCCCTCCCAATGGAGTCGAGTCCTCCACTGCCGTCAAAGGTTGCTGCGATAGCGCTTCGAATTGTTCCTCGCTCAATGCTCGTGCCAGGGGTCTGCCGGAGTAACTGAGTTTTTCGTGAAGTCCGCCCACAATATCCGCGGACCATATGTCATCATTCGCCAGCTCCGCATACCGGCCGAAACGTATAAGATTGTCTTGTTCTGATCGGACCGCCGGATACCAAAGGTACACGCGTATTGGCCTCGGATGGCTGACCGCAGGTGATGACCCGCCCGTGACCATTCGAGAGTGATCCTGAGCTTCCAGCATCTGGAAACCCACTGAAAACTCGCCCGTTTCCGGCGCATGCAATGTGATTTGGGCGTTGCTTGACTGCGAGTATGCTGCATTCGCATGAACAAGTAGGAGGAGCAAAGCCATACGACTTATTACTTTGTTCATAGCACTGGGTCCGCGTTCAAAATCTTATTAAACAGGATGTATGAGGCAGTCTCGAACTTGAATACTGGCCATACCGCCTCAAAAACCGAGCGTCCGCTTTGGGTCAGTACCAGCCTCTGAGTATACATCCAGGCCAGTGGCCGGTTTCGGCCACAAGCAGACGTTAATCCGACCCTGTCTCGTAGATCTCTTTATCCATATACTCGACAAGGTCAGGGTCTAGTAGCAACCTATCCTCACCTTTTTCCCACTCTAACCGCATCCTGCCACGTCGCCGAAAATTCAAGATCGCAGGATAAAGCAAAGATTCCACTTGCTGCTCAGTGATCGTCCCAACTTCGTACTGAAACCAAGTATTGTTCATCACCCTGTACGAAGCGGATATCATTGCTCGCAGACGAACTGCTTCACTTGCTGAAAGTTCATAATCCTCGGAAGCTGTCCTCGCTATGAACTCTGAAACCTCAGGGTTTTCAAAAAATTGCGCGTTGAAGTCCACTGTCATGGCGGCCATGCCCTGGTATGTGTTTGCTCTTACCGCGTCGTTTGATTGTCGAATCTCAACCACGAGAAAAACGAGCGTTGCCAAGACTGCGACACTACTAAGAATTTCCGCAATTGCTGACCATTCCTGCAAATTCGATCTAGCCATCAACTCCCCTCTGTCAGACGAACGGGTATCCGCACAAATTTGTGATTGAATTGACCCGTTATTCGTAGATAGTCAGCGGCTACTTTGGGTCATCACCAGCCGCTGAGTGTATCAAAGTGCCAGGGGCTGCTTCCGGCCAAGAGCGGGCGGTGATTTTTTTGCAAAGTACCGCAAGAAGTGTCAGTCACCGCAAGATTCGACAAACTTGACGAAATCGGGTTCCAGCACTCCTGAGTGGTCAGACCAGGTGGCGCGAACGCCAGGCGGAGAATAGATGTCGCAGATAATTCTCGAGTACGTATACCAAAAGCCTTCGTCCAACACGCCGAGTTGCTGTTGTGCGTAAATGTTCTGCATACGTAGCCACTGGCCGCGATTAACACTCATGTAACGAATCGCTTCCAATTCCGTCAATGCAGATATATCAGCATTGCCTGTCATTCGTATGCGGGTAAGGTCCTCGTCCGCTGCTTGATTTTGTAACGCAATATCGGACGAATTGGCGACTGCCTGCATTGTCGACGATCTTATCGCCGCCGTATTCTCCTCTACCTGTCGACCCACGTAGATCAATGAGACAACGACAGTTATCGCTGCAGCGATTTCGGCATAGTGTGCAAGCTCACCAAGTTTGAGTTTCTTCACTGCTGTCCTCGTTAGCTCAGCGAAGGAATGATTCTAATAGATTAGCGAGGGTCCACTTTGGGTCATCACCAGCCCCTGAGTATACAACCAGGTGGGTGGCTGGTTACGGCCAGAAGCGGTCACTAGACAATGTATTCTAGTTAGGCCAATCGGCTATTCGAGAATCACAAGCCCGGGTTTCCAGAGGAAACGTCCGTCGAATGTCATCGCCACACCATCGTTTTGCGAAAATTCGCCGCCGAACGGTGGCTTCTCGGCGTGTATATGTAGATGAGGCATCACAGTGTTTCCAGATGTGCCAATAGTTCCGAGCAACTGTCCAATCTCAACAGTATCGCCTGTGACTGGCCGAACGGTACCTTGTCGAAAGTGTGCCAGGTAAACGATGACACCCTCGCACTCAATCGCAATCACGTTCCCAGCAGGTGTTTCACGATCGACGCTTATACGGCCAACAATACCGTCTCTGGCCCAGACCACCTTGCCGCTACAGGGACTATGCACGGGCTTGTCCCAAATCTCCCAAGTCTCTTGCTGCTCAGCCGACAAGGAGGTCCGGCCGGTCCCGGTCAGATTGATACGTGTAATGTCGAGCGCGTATACCTGCGCCGGGCTTCTCAAATGCCTTGCTTGTTGAGGTGGGCCAGCCCCACCCTGAGCAAGCGCGAATACGCCGTCCTTGAACGGAAACGATAGCTCTACTGTGTCGATCGGGGTACGAGTACTTTGAAGGGCTGTTATGTTGAGAATCACTAAATAGGCAGCGCCGATCAACAGCAGGCCGCCAAATAAACCAGCGATCGGCCCTGGATATACCCAATCCCGTTCTCGGATGCGACGCACGCCGACAACGATGGCCCACGCCACGAAAACAAGAACGGTTACGATGGACCAATAGCTGTAGAGGGTCCAGACACCTGCGAAGACCAGGTAGACGGCGCTAAGCGACGTGAAAAGCAACAGTGCCAGGGTGACCCAGTTGCTCAAGCTGCGGCGAAATATGACTAGAGCACATAAAGTGACTGGCAATACGGACGTCAGTAGGAACCAGCCGAAGAAGATCGTATTCCAGGACATTGTGTGACTAATCCTAACTCGTAAAATCGAACCACAGACTAACATGGTGCCATGGAGATCGAGTGAAACGACCGTCCGCTTCCGGGTTGCGACTTCAAGGTCCGCTAACGGCCAGAAGCTGAAGTTCGTTAAGCGTCACTCAAAGCGAATATTCCTTCGACAGGCTCCTCAAATAACTTCGCGATCTTCAGTGCCAGCGTCAGGCTGGGGTCAAATCGTCCATTCTCAATCGAATTAATCGTCTGTCTCGACACTTCCAGGAGATCACTAATTTGTTCTTGGGTCCAGCCGCAGCTTTTCCTCAAATCCCGCACTCGGTTTTTCATCGATGTTTCCGTGACAGGAACAAGCAAACAAACAGGAAAGTCACTGCCATGACAACCACAATTGTGGCGCCATCGAATTCCGAATAGCCGCCGATTGAAGCTCTCGTCATTGAGACAACGTGTGCTGACAATCCAAGCACGCAGCTGACTGCCAATGACTTTGTCGAAATCTCCTTAATGAGTTCGTCGTTGTGCCTCATATAGGAATACACAAGTATGAAGATTCCGGACAGCACAACACCGGGTATTGAAGCGAGGAATGGTCTCCATTCGGCAGCATACGGTAGCCACTTTTCCGTTACGAAAAAGGCGGCGACAACGAGAATCGAATACACCAGAAACTGGATGCTGAACAGCATCAGAGGTTTCTTGAGGTGTGGGGGTTGTGACGTTCGTATACCCATGGCTCGAACCCATATGGAAAGTGTCCTTTACATTAACACAGCCCCACAAAATGGCAAGCTTGCTTTACATTCTGATTTTTGCACCAACCGCCAATCAGGTCGGATTTGGGCATGGCTGCCCGTTCAAGTGGATTGCCCCACCAGAGGCCTTCACTGTTCGCCAAGACGATGAAGGTGAGGTTCAGCGTTGGAATCTTGAGATACAGAGCGGAGTAGGCGTCCTCCCACCACCCCGAGTGCCAGACGAGCGTATGGCCTTCTTATTCCTGGACGATCGGAAGGACGTCTTCTCTGTCATTAATTCAACGTCAGCTCCTGCTGCAAGCAGTCGTTTGCTCGGTGCACACGCGAAGGGTTGAGTTCGGCCACAAGTAGACACACTAAACGTTAGCGTGGAAATCAACAGTCACAGGTTCTTGGAGTCAATCAATGGGATCAGGCAAGTCGTCCAGAACTTTCCAACCACTTGCAGGATTCGGTGCGGCTGCTCCTTCCCACGACGCACCAAGTTGACCACGCACGACATAGTCGGCATCTGCAAAACCAAAGACAGTTTCGCTCACGGTCGTGCCATCAAGTTCTTCGATCCATACCTGTGCTCGACCGTTTTCGATCCTGCAATTGATCTGGTAGGTGTGGCCCTCCAGCGCATCGAAACGTAACCCCTTTAGCCCACTAAAACTGGCTCGTTCTTCTTCGGTCATGCTCTTGTTTCCGGTGAATCCAAAATCCCGAACGAATATGTGGTAGTAGCGATCATTGGCACGAGCGAACATGTTTCTCCCATAAGCAGGTGTGTAGATGACCCTTACGCCCACCACCGTCTTGCCCGGCGGGATCTTGTAGATCGCGTCAGTAGAATCGACACCCCTGGGAGACAAATCCTCGCTCCCCGCATATTGAAAATAGTACTTGAATCTCGCTTGTCCCCTTGCCTCAAATCTATTCTGCAAAAACGCACCTTGCCCCTCCGGCTCGGCATAAGGAGGGGGTGGTGTTGTGCAGTTGCTTAGAACCAGGAACGCCACAATTATCAGTGAATACTTTGCCAACCGAGTTCTCCCTTTCGTCTAGTACACGTAACCGTAAGTGTCAGGCCTATATTCGATGTCCGGAAAGAAATAAAGCACTTCGTCAGCCTCAATAGTCGCGGGAGTAAAGGTGAATCGAGTTACCTCACCTATCGTTGTGTCGTAATAGAGCCAACGGCATTGCCGGGAGCCATATAAGCGAAGTTGCGATAGTTCGATCTCATTACTTTCGCAGTCTTTCATCTGGACGGGCGCAAGAGGTTTATCAGATCCCTCAACCGTAATCAGAAACTCCGCCGGGTTGAATATCAGAAAACTCTTGGGTCCAGGGGTGACCTCAAACAGGATGAAGAACGGGTTTTCCCCAAAGTCGCTCCCTTCTCCTGGAGCCGGGAAAATAGGAATCAGCGGCCCCACGGCCTGCACATTGTCAGATCTCCAAGGTGGTCGAAAAACGATGTGGCTGGCGCCGAAGACGAACGCCTTGGTGGGTGAGTTCGGATATTTTTCGTATGCGGGCAGCGCCCCTTCCGGAGTTGCTGAGTAATTCTCCGTCGCGGTGCCAGCGTAACTCTCGTATTCTCCGACGATAGTGACGATACAGCCGAACAGAGCTGCAGCCATCACTGTGAGCAAGCATCCTTTGATAACACGCCTCATTTGATACTCCTCATTACGGCGCTCGAATTCACTGCTTAAGATCTCCGGCAGTCGGGCGACCCTGGGTCCGTCGGACAGATCGTCTCGGAGGAAGCGAGAATCCGTGGCTTTGCGTCATTGACTTTTGTCAGGTTTGCCTTTGTCGGATGTAACTCTTATTTATGCGGGGGTGACCGAATGGCGTCAATTCGGGGAAGTACTTAACGATCGCTGGAGTGGGAATACCTGTTCTGGCGCAACCAGTAGATGCGAAATCGCGCTACGATTGCACGAGCTCTGGTCGCGCTCCAGGGAGCGCTCCAACACGATAAGGAATTTCCATGCGAAAACTTACGCCAATATTCATCCTCTTCCTCCTCACTGCCTGCCAGCCTGTCGACTCACCTACGCAGGCCGATGCCGGCCCGATCGTCCGACCGACCTTCAGCTTGTCGACAAACGAGGCCTATGACTTCGGCGCGATCCCGACCTACATAGAGAATCACCAGGCCGTTTATGACTACATCGATGAGCACAACGGGGAGCACCTGGCCGCAATTCAGCGCTGGCTGCGGCAGCCATCGATTTCTGCTCAGAACGTTGGCGTACAGCAGATGGCCGCAATGCTGCGCCAGGACCTTGAAGACCTCGGCTTTGCCGAGGCCGAGATCGTCCCAACCGACGGGCACCCCGGGGTATGGGGGTACTACGACGCAGGCGCCGACAAGACGCTGGTCGTGTACCTGATGTACGACGTACAACCGGTCAATCCTGAAGACTGGGACAGCCCGCCATTTGCCGCTGAACTCGTCGATCACAAGCTCGGCAAAGTGCTCATGGCGCGCGGCGCAACCAATCAGAAAGGGCCCGAGCGGGCATTCCTCAACGCGCTCGAGTCGATTATCGCCGTGGACGGCAAATTGCCGCTCAACATCATGATTGCAGCCGAAGGCGAAGAGGAACTCGGCTCGCCGCATTATCCGCAAATCGTTGACGCCTACGAAGACCGCCTGAAAAGTGCCGACGCAGTGTTGTTCCCGTTCAATTCGCAGCGCCCCGACGGCACGGTCAACGTGTTTCTCGGCGTGAAGGGCATTGTCTATTTCGAGATGATTGCCAACGGAGGCGAGTGGGGTGGTCCTGCCGTCGCCGAGATTCACGGCTCGTACAAGGCCCTTGTCGATTCTCCGGTCTGGCAGCTCGTGCAGGCCTTATCGACCCTGGTGTCCCCGGACGGCAATACCATCCTCGTGCCGGGTTACTACGACGACATTCGGCCACCCAATGATGAAGAATCACGACTAATGAATGCCGGCATCGAACAATGGTCAGATCAGCAAATGCAGGACGTCTTCGGCGTTAGCCAATGGATAGACGGAATGAGCGGCGCTGATGCGGCTGTCGAGTTGCTGTTCACAACGACAATGAATATCGACGGTATCTGGGGCGGCTACACGGGCGAAGGCACCAAGACAATCCTGCCGCACCGGGCGACGGCGAAAGTGGACTCACGATTGCCGCCCGGCATCGAGCCCGACGAGGCGATGGCCAGGATCCGCGCGCATCTCGACAACAGTGGATTCAAAGATATTGAGATTCGCCAGCTTGGCAGTTATCCGGCGGCACAAACTTCAGTCGATGCAGCGGTCGTTCAGGCCGCCCTTGCCGTGTTCAAGAAGTACACGGACGACCTTGCCGTGAGGCCGAGAGTCGCCGGCAGTGCGCCGTTTTACCAATTCACCGATCGGCTCGGACTACCGCTCATTCCCGCCGGTGTGGGATTTGGCACCGGCGCACATGCGCCCAACGAAATCATGTTGATTGAACCGGCTGATGGGGTTGCGGCAGCGGGGCTCGCCGAGGTCGAGAAGGCCTATGCGGATTTCATTTACGCCGCAGCCGAGAGATAGAGGGACAGGGTCGCACCAGCCTCATTCGGCCCTGAAGGGCCTCCTACAGTCAAATCGGTAGTACCGTCGTGTGCTTGATGTCGGACAACACGATGCTTGAATTTACTTCCTGAATGCCGTGCAGCTGCGACAGCTTCTCGAAAAAGAACCGCTCGTAGGCCTTGATGTCGGCCGTAACGATGCGCAGCAGGAAGTCGACGTTGCCAAGCAGCAGATAACAATCGAGTACTTCGGGATATTCACTGACAACTTCTGAAAATTCAGCCAGGTTGCCGCGCCCATGCGAGGTGAGTTTGACATGTGCAAACACCATCGTATTGAGGCCCACTTTTTCGCGGTCCAGTTTGACGGGCTGATCCTTGATGACACCCTCGTCTCGCAAACTCTGGATGCGACGCCATACCGCTGATTGGGAAAGACCGATTTTCTCGCCGAGTTCGCCGGCGTTGATGCCGGGCTCTTTTTGCATCCATTCGAGGATGCGGCGGTCCGTGGCATCAAGGTGAATAGGCTGCATGACTTATGCTCCAAATAACTACTTTTCGCATAACTTATGCTGTTTTTAATCACTTAGCAAATGAATTAGCAAACTCTGTGCAGTTTTAGAGGTATATATTGTAATTCCTATTATGCAGCGCGGAGCCTCCGCTATGGCCGTTTTTGACCATCCTGAATTCGACGCGCATGAATCGCTGCATTACGTTCAGGATCCGCATTCGGGGCTCTACGCGATCATCGCAATTCACTCGACTGCCCTGGGTCCCTCCGCCGGCGGCTGCAGGCGCTGGCAGTACGCAAATGACGTCGAAGCGTTGACCGATGCACTGCGCCTGTCGCGCGGTATGACCTACAAGAATGCGATCGCGGGCCTGAAATTCGGCGGTGGCAAGTCCGTCATCATGGCGACAGAATCCGCCCCCAAGACACCGCAGTTGTTTCGTGCATTTGGCCGCGCCGTCGAATCTTTGGGCGGGCGCTACGTCACCGCAGAGGACGTTGGCTGCAGTGTCGATGACATGCGCCACGTCAATGAGGAAACCGCTTTTGTGTCCGGCCTGCCGCGAAATGGCGAAGACGCTGGCGGCGATCCATCGCCGATGACAGCACTCGGCGTATTCCTCGGTATTCAGTCGGCAATCAAGACCAGGCTCGGCACCGATTCGCTGCGTGACATCCGCGTGGCTGTGCAGGGAGTCGGTCACGTCGGCCTGAACCTTTGCCGCTTGTTACACGAAGCCGGCGCGACCATCAGCGTCTCGGACGTCAATCGCGACAACCTGCAAATGGCCAGGGACGAATTGCCGGTCACTGAAATTGCGCCCGCCGAGCTGCTTTATGCCGACGTTGACGTCCTTGCGCCGTGTGCATTGGGTAATATTCTGACTTCACAGACAATTCCGCGGCTCAAGGCAACGGTCATTGCCGGCGCAGCAAATAACCAGCTGGCGACCGAAGCCGACGGTGCACGACTCGCGGACCGAGACATCCTTTATGCGCCCGACTACGTCATCAATGCCGGTGGTATTATCAATGTCGCTCACGAGTATTACGGCGGCAGCTCTGAACAACAGGTGCGCGAAGACGTCAGCCGAATTCCAGAGCGCCTCGACCGGATATTTAACGAGGCAAAAGCTGGCAAGCGGCCAACCAACGTCATCGCAGACGAACTGGCGCGGCGCATTGTCGCCAGTGGGAACAAAGAGTCTCCCGTGGCAGCGTAAGCCCGGCAACCCAGGACACAACAATCAATGGCCAACAAGTCACGACTCCATATCCCCCGCCCTACGGCTCGTCCGGGCGACAAACCTGACTTCAGCTACCTCGATCTGTCGCCGGCCGGTAGCGTCGACAAGCCGCCGATCGACGCCCGCACGCGGGATATTGAAAATCTGAGTACGGGCCTCGTGCGCGTGCTCGATGACGACCATCAGGCCGTTGGCCCGTGGAATCCCGGCATCGACCCTGGCGAATTACAAGTCGCATTGCGCTGGATGCTGTTGAACCGCGTGTTTGATCAGCGCATGTGGCAGATTCAGCGCCAGGGCCGTATTTCGTTCTACATGGAGGCGCTCGGAGAAGAAGCCGTATCGATCGCACAAGGCATGGCGCTGCGGCCCGGCGACATGTGTTTCCCGTCGTATCGAAACCAGGGTCTGTACATGTACCGCGGCGTCAAGCTCGTCGACATGATGTGCCAGTGTCTGTCGAACACTCGCGACATGTGCAAGGGCCGGCAGCTACCCATCATGTATCACAGCGCCAAAGCGAACGTGTTTTCGATTTCGGGTAACCTCGGCACGCAGTACCCGCATGCGGTCGGCTGGGCTATGGCGTCGGCCATCAAGGGCGAAGATCACATCGCTGCAACCTGGGTCGGCGATGGCGCGACCGCCGAGGCCGACTTCCATCATGCAATCACCTTTGCGGCCGTCTACCAGGCGCCCGTCATCATGAATATCGTCAATAACCAGTGGGCGATTTCGACATTTCAAGGCACAGCCGGTGGAGAGCGGCGCCCCTTCGCGGCCAGAGGTCTCGGCCTCGGCATTCCTGGAATTCGTGTCGACGGCAACGATCTGCTCGCGATTTACGCAACGACCTTGTGGGCCGCGGACCGCGCGCGTCGCGGTGGCGGTCCAACGATAATCGAACTCGTGACCTATCGCGGTGGTGCGCACTCGACGAGTGACGACCCGTCAAAATACCGCCCGAAAGACGAGTGGGAGTCTTTCCCGCTTGGCGATCCGATCGAACGTCTTAAACAGCACCTGATCGACGCCGGTCACTGGTCCGATGAGCAACACGAGAAACTGGAAGAAGAACTCAGAGCCGAAGTGCTCGCTGCGTGGAAAGAGGCGCAGCAGTACGGCACGATGACCGAAGGTCCGTTCCTTGACCCGGCCACGATGTTCGACGACGTATTTGCCGAGACGCCAAGGCATCTTGAGTCACAACGCCGTCGCATGATCGAAGTCGAAGGGAACTAAACCATGCCGCAGATGAACATGATCGAGGCAATTCGCTCGGCGCTCGACATCATGATGGATAAAGATCCGAGTGTCGTTATCCTGGGCGAGGACGTCGGTTACTTTGGCGGTGTGTTCCGCTGCACCGATGGCCTGCAGAGCAAGTACGGCGAGCATCGCGTTATCGATGCGCCGATTTCCGAGGGCGGCATTATCGGCGCAGCAATCGGTATGGGCGTTAACGGCCTGCGTCCTGTCCCCGAGATTCAGTTTGCCGATTATATTTACCCCGGCTTCGACCAGATTGTCAGTGAACTCGCGCGGTTGCGTTATCGATCCTGCGGTGATTTCTTTTCGCCCGTAACGATCCGCACGCCTTGCGGCGGTGGCATCCGCGGCGGCCAGACTCATTCGCAAAGCCCCGAGGCGATCTTTGCCCATGTCAGTGGCATCAAGATCGTCATGCCGTCAAATCCCTACGACGCCAAGGGCTTGCTGATCAGTTCGATCGAGTCGGATGACCCGGTCGTGTTCTTCGAACCCAAACGAATTTACAACGGGCCCTTTGATGGCGATCCGGAAAAGCCTGGTGTCTCCTGGGCATCGCATCCGAAGGGTGAAGTGCCAGGTGACTATTACACGGTACCACTGGGTGAAGCCGAAGTTGTCCGCAGCGGTGAGGAGTTGACGATCGTCACTTACGGCACTCTCGTGCACGTTGCACAGGCCGCAGCCGAGGAAATCGGCGTTGACGCAGAGATTGTCGACATACGCACGATCTCACCACTCGATACGGAAACACTCGCAACGTCGGTCAACAAAACCGGACGCTGCATGATTGCTCACGAGGCGACACGCTTTGGCGGGTTCGGCGCCGAGCTTGCTGCTCGCATACAGAAGGAATGCTTCTATAACCTCGAAGCACCGATCGGTAGAATCGCCGGTTGGGACACACCCTATCCGCACGCATTCGAGTGGGAATATTTTCCGGGCAAGAAGCGCATGGTCGCCGGCATCAAAAGCATGATGGAAGTCGAATGAGCGAATTTGTTTTTAAACTCCCGGATCTCGGTGAAGGCACGGTCGAATCGGAAATCGGTGAGTGGTTCACCAAGGTCGGCGACCAGGTTAGCGAGGAAGATGTCGTCGGCACGATGATGACTGAC
>Ga0255052_10002751_pt1 | contig 12509 bp, 7 predicted proteins | sample JV7_2_21_MG_FD_188632 | JGI IMG/M metagenome (GOLD analysis project Ga0255052, IMG submission 188632) | Seawater microbial communities from Jervis Inlet, British Columbia, Canada - JV7_2_21 | ecosystem: Environmental > Aquatic > Marine > Inlet | place: Canada: British Columbia | collected... | reverse complement strand
GACCTGGAAAAATCCGTTGTTTATGATCTGGTCAATGAGATTGTCAGGCTGCGGCCGGCACTCTCGGCACAAAAACCCGGGCTATTTCAGAATCTGTCCGGGGACTTCGACGCGAACCGTTCGACATTTGTTCTTCACGCTGGCGCGCAAGCCTACTTGCAACGATCGGCACCATCAGTTTACGAACGATACTCAGGGATCGCCGAAGTCGGAGTTACGATTTTGGTTGCAATATTCAGCGCCACATTTGCCGGCGTCAAGATATTCCGTATGCGTAGAAAGAACCGTATCGATACGTTCTATTCAGAGACGATCCGGCTGCGTAATTCGGTGACCAGTGATTCCAGTGGCGACGAAAGGAACGCAGCCATCGACAAGATTCGAACATTGCAGAATACGGCGTTCGAGATGCTTGTAGACGAAAAACTCGCCGCCGACGAGAGCTTCCGCATTTTTATCACGCTCTCGAATGATGTACTCGAACAACTTGACGAGAAACGATGATGACAAGGCCAGGAAAGATATGGCGTATGAACAGAATCGCTCTTTGCGCTGCCATGTTTGAGGAAGCGACCAAACTTGAATAGGAAATTCCCGTTGAAGACCTGTCTCAAGCGTTCCCAATTGCATGCAATCATTGCTGTTTGGATGCTGGCGTTGCTATCCGCGTGCGCCAGCGTCGATTTCAACTATCCAAGAACAACAACCAACGCACTCACCGACACCAGCGAAACCCAACTCGGTCAGGCGTTTGCCGAAGAGGTCGCCAAACACGACGGAGAATCAGGGTTTCTTCCGCTCGAGGACGGCGTGGAGGCGCTGGCCATGCGGCTTGTCCTCGCGGAGAAGGCCGAACGCAGCATAGACACTCAGTATTTCCTGATCCATGACGACATCATTGGGCGGGTATTCATCGAGTCTCTGTTGCGGGCCGCGGATCGCGGGGTACGCGTACGATTGCTGGTGGACGATATGCACGCCAAAGGCCATGATCCCGGCCTGGCTATCCTCGATGCTCACCCGAACCTCGAAATCCGTCTGTTCAACCCGTTTGGCAATCGCTCCTCCAACGCAATGAACGCCGGCAGCTTACGGCGCGTCGTACGTCGCATGCACAACAAATCTTTCACGGTAGACAACCAGGTGACAGTGATCGGCGGCCGAAATATCGGCGATGAATACTTCGGCGCGCCCGGGGATGCGAATTTCGGCGATCTCGATGTGGCCGGCATCGGACCAGTCGTTCAGGACGTGTCTTCGATGTTTGATGCTTACTGGAACCATCAGGCGGCGCTTCCCATGCCGGCACTAACCAGAATGCCGGAAAACCCGGAACAGGCGCTGGCTGACCTGCGAACGGCCCTCACTCAGTCGATTGCCGACATCAGAGAGAGCAAGTACGCGGACGCTGTGCGAAACTCTATCTTTGAAGCCCTGCAACGCGACGCGGGTTCAGTTACATTTGCGCCCTACGAGCTCGTCTACGATTCACCGGACAAGTCGATGCCGGAATTGGCTCGTACCGCAGCTTCCATGACAACGTCATTGCGAGACTCGGTCATTGATGCGGAGAGCGAACTCCTGATCATCACGCCCTACTTCGTGCTGCGCGAACAGGAAATTGACGGCTTCAGGGATCTTCGCGATCGCGGCGTCGACATCAAGGTCCTGACAAATTCCCTGGCATCCAACAATCACACGATCAGCCATAGCGGCTATATACCGGTGCGCAAACCGCTACTCAAAATGGGCGTCAATATTTACGAGGTACGCGCTGATGCCAAGCTTGCCGGCGTTGAGGGAATCGACCGGGACGCCGCTAAAACAACCCTGCACGCCAAGGCCTTCATCGTCGATCGAAGTCGGTTGTTTATCGGCTCATTCAACTGGAACCAGCGCTCGAAAAATGTTGATACGGAGATGGGCGTGATCATCGAATCGGCGGAACTTGCCGTGGCGTTCGCCGAGCGACTCGATGCCATCGATCGGGAGAATGTCTACGAGGTTGTTCTGAACGACAAAGACAAATTACGTTGGAAAGGCATAGAGCAAGGCCAGGAGGTCATTCTGACCAAAGAACCGCAGACGAGTTGGTGGCATCGCTTCAGCGCGTCGTTTCTGCGTATCCTGCCAATTAAGAGTCAGCTCTGATATGACGAACTCGAAGGCCTGTTTTTAGTTTCATCTGTGCACCCGAAGACCTGTCGATCGGGCTGGGCTGCCTGGATTTACCGGCGGCGCCGGGTACCACGGGTCCGGCCACCGCTGAAGTTCCTCTGGCGATTGTTGTATCGATCGTAGCCATTCGACCTGGCACTGAAATCTCTATTAAGCTCGTTGCGCCGGGTGCTATCGAATGATCCCCTGTTTCGGCTTGAATCAAACGAGCGGGACGAAAGATCCCGATTGAAGCTGTCGGACGATCGACGGTTGCTTAATGCCGACTGTGCCTGTTCCCGGTTCCCTCGATCTCCGCTACCAAAATCTCTCGCACTCTCCCGGTCGATCGACTCTCTTCTCTCGGTAGCGTTAGCTCTTGATTGTTCGAACTGTGCTGCACGCTCGTCCGGTACCTCGACCGGGTTCCAGCCGTCTCCCGTGTTCTGTTGCCAGCCATCTTCGTTACGCCGGTAAACCTGCCCGTCCTTGCCTGCGTAAAGATCGCCTTCAGCGGATCGACCGATTGCACCGCGCTCGCCGGTGCCTGTCTCCATGCCTATAATTGAGCCCTGTTCGTTGCGCACGGCTGCGGTGCTTAATGTCTGATCACCGCGCTGAAATTCTCCTGTCCGGGTAACAGTGTCACCAGATACTTCACGGTCAATCGTGCCGGTAACGCCACCGGACGTGCGAAGATCGGTCGTGCTTGTGTTGCCGCTCCACTCACTCTGCGTCTCCATCCACTTGTCGTTGTGCGTGATCAGCGACTCGCCCCAGCCGCCGGATTCATTGGCGTAGCGGTTGGTTGCTACACCGGTTCCGGTGCGCGGGTTATATGCCACTCCCCGGCCAGCGATCTCATTGCTGTCCCACACGGCCTCGCCGCGCGCGTAGGTGCCCGTGCTCGGGTTGTACGCAGCGCACCTGCCGTAGCCGCCATAGGGCCCGTAAACGCTGGCGGAACGCCCGTACGCGCCGGTATTCGGGTTGTACCAGGCCGAGGCGCCGTAGCTGTATGGATACGCGTAGTAATACGGGTAATACGGATAAGGACCGTACGGGTGATAGCCATAGTACGGTGGGTAATACCATCCGCTGCCGTACATGACCACGCCGCTGCTGACGTAGACGCCGTAATAGCCGCTCGTGTAACCGGTTGACACGTAATCCGGGCCGCTGTCATAAACTTGAACGTGTGTTACGTGGTATGCCTGCGACGACGCCGGAATGGAGTAGATCTCCGCTGGTACATTGTCGGCTACCGTCCACGGGCCATTGGGTGTGCTCGAAAAATACCAGACCGCCTCCTCGCAAAGATAGAAGGTATCGCCAACCAGGAGCACGTCGTTAGGGCTGTTAACAGCCCTGGCCACGTCGGTGCCGGAAATAACCTGGAATTCCGGATCACCCTGGTAGAAGACCAGGATGTCTTTTCCTGCGTCGCGGTCAATTGTGGCTTTGCGGGGCAGTGATGCTTCCAGCACAGCCAGGCGCGCCTCTGCCGTGTTCGGTACGGCGGCCAGCACGTGTGCCTTTTCGTGATTCTCCGGGATCGTCGCAAACTCGTCCGGCAGATCAGCGACATACGCCCAGGGACCCTGCAACACGGATGCGCTGAACCAGCGTCCGGAAACGAGGTAGTAGTACTTCTTTTCGAACCGGAAGACATCGCTCTCGGTGTCATCGATGTACTCGAGACCGGCCGCACCGACGGTCCGATGCTGTGGATTGCCGTCGGTCACGATCAGTTCCGCCGGCCGATCACTGACAAATACAATAGGCTCTTCCGCACGACCCTTCATTGGCGGGATCGCATCCTGTGTCGCTTCCCAGTTTTCATCCTTCGGCAGTTTCTTGAAATCAGAGGGTAACGAGCTGTCGTATTTCCATTCGCCATTCAGCTCCCTGTTCTTCAGCCAGCGAGATCCATGCCTCAGGTACCACTCTTTTTCCTTGTAGCGAAAAAGGTCCCAGTTCGTATTCACGACATACTGCAGTTTGGTATCGGGAATGGGTGCAAGCAGCGCCTCACCATCTGTAATCAACAGGACCGCAGGCGAATCTGAGTAGAATATGGCCGGTGGCTCGAATGACAGGCCTTCCTCCTCGGGCATCTTCGCATCCGACGCAATGTAGGACAGCATCACATCGAGCGGCAAATAATGCGTTTTCGATTGCACCGAATTTCGCACGATCTGATCCAGCTGTTCGCGGCGAGCCTCATCGGATTCCGGAAAGCTGGTAACTGTTATCGTAGCCTTCTCCACTGCTACAACGCGAAGTTCCAGGTTCGGATCGGTGTCGGCAGTGAATTCTGCGACGCCGTAGATGGCCTCCTCTTCACCTGCGGGGGTTACCTCGACGGCAACCCGTGCCTCGACGGCCGCGAAGTCCTTCCATGTATCGATTTGCGGCGCGTGCACAACCACCACACCCGCTTCAGTCTCCAGCCTGCGGGGAAACGAAACCGGGTCGTTTTGCGGCGTTGCCTCTGCCTCCTCAGTTTCCTGGCCTCCTGCCAGACCGGGACTGCAGACTGATAACAAAGCGGAACAAGCGACGAGTGTAATGACTCGATGAAAGGAATTCATAGCATGAGGCCCCGATCGCGATCCAGACGCTAGTGCGGTGGAAACCCGACGAGTAACGAGTTTACGGCTGCGTTGACAGTGCCTTCGGCATCTTCCCTGTCAGCCTCGCTGATTTTCTTCTCCGCCACGCCGTGCCAGACGGGCCGCCGTTCTTCGACATCAAAAATATCGATCGCGAGCATGCCCCTCGTGTACTGGCGAACAATCGTTTCCGTACCGTACGGTCCCCCATAGTAGGCACCACCCCAACCCCAATGTCCGTAACCGTATCCCGGGCGACTCATCGTGGAATACTGATCTACCCTAATTTCTTCGCGTGAACCCACCGTGAAAGCCAAGACGAAATCCGCCGAACGGGAATCGATGACTTTCGTGTAGCCCTTTGCGTTCAATGCATTCTCGACGGTCGCCATGATTCGTGGTTCCAAAAGCGGGCTCGGAATTCGTTCTGTAGTACCTATCTTCATCGGGTGCTCCGAAATCCACGCGTAGTTTTTGTACGTGCTGAAATCCTTCGTGGAATCGTGATCATACATCGCGTCGAAACCTGTCGCGCAGGCACTCAAAAACATGACAGCAGCCAGCAACGCCATGCCATTTTTTGTAGTCGTCATTGGTATCGTTCCTTATGGTCGGTTTTCATTATCGTCATTGTTGTCACGGTGAAAACGACGAATATTTTCCTCCAACTGCTTAATGCTCTGTTCTTCGGACAGTTGGTAAAAAGCTTCGATAAGCTCATAGCATACAATTAACTCGCGCGTGTTGCCGTCCCAGTAGGCGTCGGGTGATCCGCACGAACGAGTCGTCAGGGTCACCGCATCCTCCAGCAGTATCGTTCGACCGACATATACCAGCATTCGTTCCAGTGCCTGGTTGTCGACGAGCCAGCTGCGCACGAACTCAGTATTCTCGTCCCGTGCCGGACCATAATAGAAACTGTGCTCGCTGACCGTGCCCGGGACTTTGTGCATGTAGCTCTCCCTGACCCACAGCCACGCCCTTTCCGCGGCGGCGTACTCCTCCTCGCACCAGTCGGCGCGAAATTCCGGCAATCCGACCATACCCGGAAGCGGTTCCAGTGATTCCGGATCACTACCGTACGCCAGGCAGGCGATGCGCGCGGCACGCTGCACCGATAGCGGGTGCCGGGCGAGGTATACCACCGGATTGTCTCGCTCCAATCCGCGTTTCCAGAGAATCTGGTTCGCATCCGCCGCGGTCAGGAGCATAAGAATATAGCGAAAATCGGCCGTCGGATCGGCGCGATCGCGTCGAATCAGAGACACAGCCGCCAATGTGTCCGCTGCGTCCTCCCCGTTGCCAAGCACGGGCACGCCGAAATCCTCGATAACAGCATGCGCGAACTCGTGCAACGCGACGAACGTCGCGTTGCCGATGACGAACTCGATTCGGTCGGGATCAAGTTCCCGGTCGTCGGCCAGAGCCAACGACCCGGTCAAGAACATCAGACAGGCGCCGACGAGGAGAATCGCGGCTCGCCCGGCACCGATACGGCTCACTTCTTCGCCGGGACCTCGGGCTCGATCCATATATCGGCGCAAATCGTCCATTCACTCTCCGGAATTTTGGCATTGGACAGAATGCAGGTCATGCGTTCTCCAACTGTGCCGAAGAGAGCATCGAGTGCCTGCCAGGAAACAAGTTCCGCCTTCTGACCTTTGTCTTTGCGCAGTCCCTGTCGGGACGTAACGGCAGTAGCGAGAATTTCACCAGTGACGAGATCGGAAACTTCGAGCTCCATACTGAGTTCGGCGATGTCGATTTTCTTCCACAGGTCTCTCGTCGCTGCGCCTTTTGTTGCATGCACGACCATGCCTAACGGCGTGAAGCTGAGAACGCCACGCTTCTTCTTTTGTAAATAGAGATCGGTTATCGCCCAGCGCAAATAAAGGACATCAGGGCCCGGCTCCGTCTCAATCCTGAAACCGCCCGCTTCAAGCCGTTCAATCGCCGCAAGCCGAGCAACATCTGCGAGGGCCTTTAGCTGATCGCCCTTTGCGCCTTTGTATTTCGAATCCGCCGCGATGAATATCTCCGGCTGATCCACAAGGACCGCGTTGTAGTCAGCCAGCCTCTGGATGACGTTGGGCGCAAAGTATCTAGCTTTAACGAATTTTCCCCCAATCGGTTCCAGCAGCGAGTAATCGTCCAGGAAATCGTTGTTTTGGGCGAAGGCCGACGTGGTAACACACAGCCCGAGTGCCAATGCCAAGAGTCTTTTCATTTCATTGTTCTCCTTTCGACAACCAAGAGTAGTGTCGATCATTGCACATGGCTCAGGGCATGTCGTCTTGTAAATCATGTGACCCTGAAACTTGCCGATTTCCGGATACCAAGCCTCAATCGAAACCTTATTGCTGCACAAAGTCTAGTAAAAGCGCCATTCCCGGCAAATAAGTGCTTGTACCGATCGGGACAACACCCCATATTCATCATCGTGATGCGTTGGACTCGTTGGATACTGATTTCCGTCTCTGTGGTAGTGGCCCTCATCGGGACAGCGCTGCTGTTGATGCTGACGGTCGACCTCGGTCGTTTCAAAAGCAACTTTGAGCAAATCGTCACCGAGGCTACGGGCCGCGAGTTCGTCATCGCGGGACGATTCGAACCATCGATCGGTAACACGGTCGACCTCGTTGCTGAAAACGTGCGGTTGGCGAACGCCGACTGGGGCACTGCCGAACACATCCTCGAACTGGAACGCGTCGTTGTCAGTATCGACACTTGGTCGCTGCTGTCCGGGCCGATCGATGTAATCAACCTCGAGGTCGAGGGGCTGACGCTGCATGTCGAGAAGAACCCCGCCACGCAGCAGTCGTCGTGGACTTTCGGCGACGCGCCGACCGTTGCCGACGACGATGAATCGGAACCTTTCGAGCTTCCGTTGTGGCTGCGGCGGGCGCGGCTGCAAGGGATCGGCGTCACCTACGGACAGGGGTGGCTGGATGCGCCGCGTAACATCATTGTCAGAGAGGCGACGCTGTCGGAGGACGAAAGCGAGCTGCTAAGGATCGCTCTATCAGGCACCGTGGGCAGCGCCCCGATTAATGCCAATGGCCTGGTCGGTCCCCTGTCGGCATTGCTCAACGGTCAGGGACCGCGCTGGGAATTGCAATTTAGCATCGGCAAATTTGTTACCTCGACGCAGGGGACATTCCGCAATCTATTCTCACTCGAAGGCCCGAAGATCCACGCAGAGATGCACGGCCCATTTGCGGAGCGCGCACTCGCTCTTTTCGGCCTGCCGCCGGTCGCGCGTGGTCCGGTGGACATCAACGCTGATCTTAGTGAAAGTCCGGAAGGCATCGAATTAATCGTCAAGGGCGCATTCGGCAATCTCGCGACTGAAGTGGTCGGCCACCTACAGTCCTTGCGCGAGATCCTTGACCTGGACCTTTCGGCAGACATACGCGGTCCGGATTTGCAGGCGATTGGCGAGCTCTTTGGTGCCGGCTTTCTGCCCGCTACCGGATTTGCCGTTGCCGGTGATGTTGCGGTTGTCGGCGACACCCTGAACCTGCAGTCGATCGTCTTATCGGCCGGCGATGCGCGTCTGGAAATCAATGGCAAACTGGCGCCAACGGAAACCAATCCTGATGCACGATTGACACTGTCAGCAAGCGGCCCGGAGCTTCGAGATTTCCTGCCACCGTCGTTCGCCCAGCGCATACCATCTGCCGCCTTCGAATTCGACGGGATCGCCGCCGGTGGATTACAGCGACCCGCATTGCGCGAACTCACTGCAACGCTCGGTGGGCACGAAGTGACAATCGCAGGAAATCTACCGGCGACTGACGGTTTGACCGGGCTTGATATCGCGGTGACGGCAACTGGACCCGATTTCGACCAGGTCGCCGGACCATGGGTCGGGCGCGACCTCGCTGCAGAGCCCTACTCCTTGAACACACAGCTCGGCAATGCCGGAGACGGTCTTGTGATCGAAGACCTGAATCTTGCACTTGAAAATGCCAACGTTGTGTTAACGGGTACGTCCGGGACCCTGCCGAATCTGGAAGGCATGGATCTATCGATCAGCCTGAGTGGCGAGGATATGCAGGCAATGTTGGAGCCCTGGCTCGACGTGTTGCTCCCGGCCACACCATTCGGACTGGAAGGCAACGTTGTCGAAACCGGCGGCGCATTGCAATTGTCGAACATCACTTACCGTCTGGATGATGCACGCGGCACCCTGGACGGCACCACCGGCTTGCTGCCGTCGCTTGATGGATTGCAGGTGACCACTTCCCTTTCCGGGCCTGACGCAAGCCGGTTTATGGCAATGTTCAGCGACCTCGAGGACGCTGCGCTGGTACCTGCGAGTGATTTCGAAACGCGTGGCGCACTCTCAAAGACCAGCGCCGGCTGGTTCGTCGATGCCTGGACGGCTCGGATAGACGATTCACTGATGGAAATGCGCGGCAGCCTGGGAGATTTGGCCGACCCCGCCGGTATCGACATCGAATTCGCCGCGTCAGGTCCCGATCTTCGTCGCTTTCTTCCGGACCGCGGCATTGATGTGCCGGTCCCCTACTCGATCACCGGTGGCATGCGTTTCAGTGAGACCGACATCGCACTGAAGGAAGTCGATCTTCGCGTCGCCGAAACCAGGGCATGGTTTGATGGCACGGTCCCGGCCAGCGCCGAATTGACGGACGCAGAATTCGACATGCGCATTGCAGGGCCGAACCTCGGCAGGATCGGCCGGACGCTCGGCATTGATAACCTGCCCCCGGACGAATACCGGCTTGAAGGGTCCCTGCAACGTTCCGGTGATTCCTATGCCATCGACAACCTGGTCGCGATCATCGGCGAAAACGACCTGGGCGGCAGTCTCGACATCGAGATTGGTGACAAACTGAGATTGAGCGGCGAGCTTGCATCGACCTACCTGAACCTCTCTGCATTGCGTGAGCAAAGTGCAGACGCCGCCGAACCCGAGCCGGACGAACCCAAGCCAGATCGGCTCATCCCGGATACGCCATTGCCACTGACAGTGCTGGATGTGGCGGACGTCGATGTGACACTGCGACTGAAAAACCTGGTGACAAATCTTTCTGAAGTCGGTGATGTCGAGCTCAACGTTGTCATGGACGACGACACGCTGCACATGGATACCGCTCGAGTCGCCCTGAGCAACGGTGGGACATTGACCGTCACGTTGGACATTACTCGCACTAACGATACACAAGCGGACGTTCAGGTAAGCGCCATTGCCGAGCAATACAGGCTGCGACCCCCGATCGACGGCGACGGAAATCCGATAGACCGACCGCCTCAGGACCTGAAGCTCGAGCTCGCGGCAAGCGGAGCAACGGTGCGAGAACTGGCGGCCAGCGCCAACGGCTCGATCGATCTTCGCGTCGGTGAGGGGGATATCGACAACAACTTCGAAGGCTATCTGATGCGTGACATGGTCTCGCAAGTGTTCTCCGCGATTAATCCGATGGCAAAGGATGAGAAATTTACGCGGGTGAATTGTGGGTTCGTTGATATCGATGTCGTCGACGGCGTTGCCATATCCCGCGCGATCGGCCTGCAGACTGACAAAATCGCCATGGCCAGCGTTGGCACCGTGGACCTCGGCACCGAAGCATTGGACTTCTCGTTTCGTGTCAAGCAGCGCGAGGGTGTCGGAATCAGTCTGGCCAGCGTCGTCAACCCGTATGTCAAGGTTGGCGGCACACTGGCTTCGCCGGCACTGACGATCGATACAAAACGCGGGATCATCTCGGGCACTGTCGCGGCCCTGACCGGCGGGCTGTCGATTCTTGCCCAGGGCGTCTGGGACCGGTACTTGTCACAGGATGACTATTGCCAGGCAATGATTGAAGCCATCGAATCTGGCGAGATCCCCGCCTGGGAAGGCAATTCAGAATGACCCTGGCGCAGACCATCGCTGCCTTCCCCTCTGCAGCCAAAACCCGGCGATTTCCGGATATTGGATTTCGACCCGCCTGGGTACGATTAAAGCCGATCAGGAATCCGCTGCTCACGGTAGGTGGCGGGATCCCCAGCGCCAGGTAATGATTAAAAAAAGAGAGAATTTGACCAATTTTCGACAGGAAAATGCGCGAAACCCAAACACGATTTCAAACGTACTTGTTCCGTGCTGCACACGAGCAGGTTTACAATGTCGCCTGGTCAGGTGAGCGGCAGTCGAAGAACGCTTCGGCGTAGCGATACCCGATGATGTCCCAGGACCATGCCAGAACGCGCTTACACGTCACCGATCTGGTACAGATTTTGCGATCATTGGTTTCGAAACTAAATTAAGAAAATAATATAACATTATGATTTTAATTAATAAATTACTTAATTCTGGATATCGGTTGCTGCTGCCTGTTGTCGCGTTGGCGATCGTCGGCTGCACATCGGCTCCGTCACGCACGCCCCTCCCCCTCGAATTCACCAACCAGGCGGAAATCCCCGGGGTGCCGAGAGCCCGATTCTGGGGCGACGAGTGGCCGCAGTGGTCGCAGGACGAGTTTGCCACCCTGAATGAGTCTGAGTTCCGGGAGAGATTTGGTGAACTATACGATGCGCCGCACAACTATCTCGCGATCTCCGGCGGCGGCGCCGAGGGCGCGTTCGGCGCCGGCCTTCTGGTCGGTTGGACCGCAAACGGGACCCGCCCCCGGTTCAGCATAGTGACCGGCATCAGTACTGGCGCATTGACGGCACCCTTCGCGTTCCTCGGGTCGGACTACGACGATGTGCTGAAACAGGTCTACACCACCACAAAGACTGAAGATATAGCACGCAGGCGGCGGCTGCGCGAAATCTTTAAAAATGATGCGGTGTCCGACACGCGCCCATTGCGCGAATTGATAGAGAAGTTGGTGAACGAAGACATTATCACGGCAATCGCCGAAGAGCATCGGGCCGGACGCCGACTGTTTGTGGGCACGGTCAATCTCGACGCATCTCGATCCGTCATCTGGAACATCGGCGGGATTGCCGTCAGCGACTATCCGCGCAGGATTGCGCTGATCCACGATATTCTGCAAGCGTCATCCGCCATTCCAGTCGCCTTCCCACCCGTCGTGATTCCGGTCGATGTAGGCAGCGAAACTTACGATGAAATGCATGTCGACGGCGGCACCGGGGCCCAGGTCTTTGTTTACCCTGCAGCTGTCGACTTTCGCGAAGTCATGAGGAAGCTCAAAGTACACGGGCAACCGAAGGTCTACGTCTTGCGCAACGCCTACCTGGAGCCCGACTACCGCGGCGTACAGCGAACAGTGCTCCCGATCGCATCACGCTCCATCAGTTCTCTGATCCGTAACCAGGGCATTGGCGATATTTATCAGATCCATAGTCTCTGTACGCGGGATGGCGCGGATTTCAACCTGGCTTACATCCCTTCCGACTTCACGGACGAAGCCAGCGAGGCATTCGATCCGGTCTACATGACGGCGTTGTTTGAGCGAGGGTACGAGATGGGGAGCGCCGGCTATGACTGGAAGAAAGCGCCGCCGGGCTATCTGACCCTGAGATAGCGTAACAACAGGCAAAACTCCACCAACACTCTGTCGACGCCCCTGCATATCGGAGCAAATCGCCGCGTTCAGGGCGATTTACGACTACAACAACTGCCTGGTGCCGCCGCTCAATGCGCGCACGCTATACCGAGACGAAACACCAGGTGTAACGACACAATGCGATGACCGTGACGAATACAGAATCCACAGTTGCACCGGAGAAATGAAATAAAGGCCTGGAGCCTCGTAACGA
>Ga0255052_10002750_pt1 | contig 12513 bp, 2 predicted proteins | sample JV7_2_21_MG_FD_188632 | JGI IMG/M metagenome (GOLD analysis project Ga0255052, IMG submission 188632) | Seawater microbial communities from Jervis Inlet, British Columbia, Canada - JV7_2_21 | ecosystem: Environmental > Aquatic > Marine > Inlet | place: Canada: British Columbia | collected... | reverse complement strand
GCTCTCAAAGGTGGGATTGGGTGGCGATTATTGCATATTTCGGAATGACAGAGTGGCTAAAGCATTACGTAGTGGGTAAAATCGGCTTTGAATTTGGGTATGTGATTGTCCGTGCCGACAGTCGAGACCAGGAGCCGGAGTCTGATGAGACGAACAATTTAATCACATCAGCAATTTCATGGGCGTCAGATGTGGAAGAACTTTCGCTCAATGTACCTATGGCATTTGCGCTGGGCGCAAATCAGTACACATACTACAAACTGAAAGTCCCGGTGGGAAAGACTCTGAATATCCAGTTGGGAAGTAGCACTTCAAGTTCAGCTAACGAGTTGTACCTGAGCGTTGACCAAATCCCCACTCGTTCGATCTATTATTATGCCGCTGCTTCGGCCAATCAACCGAACCCGGCGCTCACCTTTTCTACACAAAAAGAAACATACTATTACATGCTGGTCCATCGCTCGCATCTACCAGCCGGACAAGCCAACACGTGTACCCTCACGGCGACGCTGCCTAACTTCGCCGTGAACAGCCTGAGTATCGACTCCGGAAGTAATACAGGTTACGTCACGACAGTCATCAACGGCTTTGAACTGACCCCGGACATCTCGGCCGAATTGATCGGCCCGGGCGGAGTCCGACGAGTCGCGTCGGATGTCTGGTGGAGGGACAGCACAGAAATCTGGGCGAGATTTGATCTTATGGGATTGCCTGTCCCGGAACTCGGTGGAACCTTCGATTATGATCTGATGCTGACGAGCGGCACTGCTTCAACAATGTTACCGGGTGCTTTTGCTATCTCAGACGGCAGAAATGACCCGGTCAACGAACTGAGCTTGAGCATCAATGTACCCTCAGCCACCCGTGGCCGAGGCGGAAACTTGGTGACCGTGAACTACACCAATTCAGGCAAGACAGATCTGGATGCATCCCTGCTGCTGTTGCAGGCCAACATACCCGTAGTTGTCTCGCAACCCAGCGTGCTGGGATCCCTCGGAGGCAGACGAGGAGGGGGTACGAGCAGAACAGCACCCGTTCAGGTAGTCATGAAGCCGGTTGCCTCCGCTCCGCTCTATTTTGCTCACAGTAACACCGGGCTGGCCGGAATCCTGCCACCTGGTGCTTCGGGTAGTTTCTCCTATAATTTTGCGCTGGCTGATCAGTCTGCGCCGCCGCATAGCCGACTGTACTTCACCGTTTCGACCTTGGACCTTAGTGTACCCATTGACTGGGCGACGTTGGAGGGCCAAGCCAAGCCCGACTACATCCAACCCGCCGCCTGGAGTGCCATGTGGTCCAATCTCGCCCAGGGAGTAGGTCCAACCTGGGGCCACCTGCAGCGTGCCCTCGCTGATAATGCCACTCACCTCAGCTTGCTTGGCCAGAAGATAACCGCCTGGGGTTACGACCAGCTTCTCGGCTTCGAATACAGTCAGGCCAACAACTCCCTGTTTGGAGGACCGCTCGATTCGGCGCTGGACATCTACGATCCCGCTCCGGGTTTGCCTTTGACTTTTGGCCGAGTGTTCCCGGCCACGATAACCGGCCGACAAACTCTGGGCCTTTTGGGCCATGGCTGGTCTCACGAGTGGGACATTCGCGTCTTACAGGGCGGCACTACCGACGACGACAGGCTCATCATGCACGTCGTCGGCCCCAATGGCGTCAGGACCTTCACGCAGGAAGACCAGGTTAATTATCAAGCCTCGCCTGGCGATACGGGCCAATTCAGCCTGGTGTCCAACAAATGGATTCTGAAAGAGAGAAATGGTCTGACGTACACCTTCAACTTCAACGGCTATGGTGTGCCGAGCGCCCTCGAAAGCGTAGCGGACAATAACGGCAATACAATCACACTAGCCTATTCCGGTGGCCTTCTGACCCAACTGACCCACTCCAACAGTAACACGCTAACAATCTCATACCAGGGTGTCCCATACCGCGGTACCCTCTTGAGTTTGATAAGCCAGGTGCAGGATGCGACAGGCAGGACCGCAAGTTATTCCTATGATAATAATGGGCATCTCACCAGTGTGACGCGCAGTGACGGCACGTGTCTCTATCGATACTCGCCGGATGCAAGTGGTCCCAATCAACGCGCCCTGACCCGAACCGAGACGCCTGATGGCTCCGTGCAGACGTTTGCCTTCGACAGCATGGGCCGCATCATGCGAGTCGGAAGCACCGAAAATCCGGATCAGGATGCGCTTTTCAACTACGGATCCACCGGCATTGTCTACATGAACAGGATTCCGGCATCGACCCCGCCGAACCAGATACCTATGCTCATCCCGGAATACACATTCTACCCCGACGACAGGGGCCAGATAAGTCGCATCATAGATCCCAACCTGCGCGTCTCACAGGCTCAATACGACCACAACGGCCAACTCATCAACCAGATCCTGCCCAATGGCGCACGTCTCGACTATGTGTACGACCCTGCGGGCCATCTGACCGGCAGCCAGGATGCTCAGGGCCAGTGGTTGGATTTCGACTACGATCCCGTAAGCCATCATCTTACCGGCGTAACCGACCAGCGGGGCAACCTGACGGATTACCAGTACGACAATCAGGGCAACCTGACGGCCATCGTTTATGCGGACGGCTCAGCGGAGCAGTTCGCCTACGATGTACTGGGCAATCTGACTTCCTCGACCAACCGTCGCGGCCAGGTTATCAATTACACTTACAACACCGACGGCCTGGTCACGCAGAAGGACTACGAGGACGGCTCGGCCGACGTATTCACCTACGATGCCCGCGGTAACATGCTCACCGCCACCGATCCCTCGGGCACCACAACAATGGAATACAATGCGGCCGACCCCGATCTCATGACGAAGATCAGCTATCCCAACGGTCGATTCCTGCAATACACTTATGACAACTTCGGCAGGCGCACGCGGATGGAAGATCAGGACGGTTTCGTAACTACTTACACCTACGATTCCGCCGGAAGGCTCCATATCCTCGCCGATAGTGCTGGCAGCCCCATCGTAACCTATACCTATGACCCGGACGGCCGCCTTAGCCGGGAAGACAAAGGTAACGGCACTTATACCACGTACAATTACGATCAGGCCGGTCAGTTGCTGAACCTGGTCAACTACGCTCCCAACGGTTCGGTCAACAGCAGATTTGACTACACTTGCGATGCTGTCGGCCAGCGGATTGCCATGTCCACCCTGGAAGGGGATTGGACGTACCTTTACGATGCCACGGGCCAACTCACCCGTGCGGTCTTTGCTTCAAACGATCCGACGACCGTGCCCAATCAGGACCTGACCTATGTCTACGATCCGGCAGGCAACCGTATCCAGACCATCATAAATGGAACAACGACAGACTATTCCACGAATAACCTGAATCAGTATGGCACGGTGGGGACCGCCTCGTATCAGTACGACGCGGCCGGCAATCTCATAGGTAAGACCGATGGGACCGACACCTGGTCCTACACGTATGACGACCAGAACCGCCTGGTTGGTGTGGTCACTCCCACAGGCACCTGGCAATACGAATACGACATCTTCGGCCAGAGGATCGCAACGGTCAAAGACGGCGTGCGCACCGAGTACCTTGTTGATCCCTTCGGTTTTGGCAATGTCGTTGGCGAATATGATGCTTCCGGCAGTGCCCTGGCCAATTACTCACATGGTATAGGCTTGGAAGGCAGCTACGGTCCGGCAGGCCCAGTGTCCTATTATGACTTCGATGCGCTCGGTTCGACTGCAGGGCTCTCCGGCTCGGCCGGCAACTACCTCAACCGGTACAGCTATCTGCCCTTTGGTGAAGAGTTGACGAACGTTGAGACTGCCAACAACTCCTTTGAATTCGTCGGCCAGTGGGGAGTGATGAATGAAGGCAACGGGCTCGACTTCATGCGGGCGAGGTTCTACGACGAAGGGGACGGGCGGTTTGTCAATCCAGATCCGATTGGGCAGATTGGTGACTCAAGTTTGTATGAGTATGTCAGTAACTCCCCAAATACACGGACAGATCCCATTGGCTTGCTCCAGATCGTATTCACTTATACGACATTCGTTGGCGCAGGAGGGTCTATTAGCGCCATCATCTCTGAGACTGGACTATACGTGAGACTTTCTCCCGGTTTCGGAATCGGCAAAGGCGGTTCTGTTGGAGTAGCAAAAGGAACGCCCAAGGCAGGCTGGGCCAATGCTTTTGTGAGTGGTAATGGGGCTGTTGGCCCATTTGGCGTGGTCATGCGATTTAATGATGGTCATGTCAGTTGGGAGACAAAATCATTTGAAGGCCTTAGAGTGGAGGCAAGCTTCACCGGGAACTTCACATTCCGAATCCTCAAGAATCCATTCTACCCACCTCCCCCTGGCCCAAACTCAATTACCGGTAACATAGAGGTCTTCTACTCATGGGATCCCAACGACATCATTGGCCCTCAGGGCTTTGGCCCGGAAAACTGGATTGCCGGGCCGGATGAGCTGGGTTACACGATCCGTTTCGAGAATGATCCGCAGAAGGCCACGGCTTCGGCCCAGACAGTCCAAATTACGCAACAACTGGACGATGACCTGGACTACGGCACTTTCAGGCTGGGCGACTTCGGCTTTGGAAACTTCTTCGTCGATGTACCTGATGGCGTGACCAACTACGAAGTCAGCCTGGATGTTGTCGACACTCTCGGAGTCTTTGTCGACGTCAAGGCTGGAATCGACCTGGCAACCGGTCAGGTCTTCTGGGAGTTCATCTCAATCGATCCGGCCACGGGTGATCTGACCTCAGACCCATTCAGCGGATTCCTGCCTCCCAACCACAACTCACCCGAGGGTGAAGGCTGGGTAACCTACACGGTCAGCCCGAAGCCCATGACCCAAAGCGGCACCAGAATCGACGCCGAGGCCAGCATCGTCTTCGACATCAACGCCGCCATCAACACTCCCCCGATCCTCAACACCTTCGACATAGCCGGCCCGACAAGCTGGGTAGATCCGTTGCCTGCCCAGGTCACCACCACCGACTTTGCCGTCTCCTGGTCCGGTCAGGACGACACGAACGGCTCCGGCATCGCCAGCTACGACATCTATGTCTCCGACAACGGCGGTCCCTTTGAACTCTGGCTTGATGATACTACGGAAACATCTGCAGTGTTCAACGGACAGGCCAGCCACACATACGCATTCTACAGCATCGCGACCGACAATGTCGGCCACACAGAGGCCGCTCCCGCTGCTCCCGACACCCAGACACAGGTTGTGCTGCCCAACAATGCGCCGGTCGCGAATGCTGACACAGCCACGATGCCGGAAGATACTACTCTCAACATCGCTGCCCCAGGCATGCTCGGAAACGACAGCGACTCAGAGGGCGATCCACTTACGGCCATTTTGGACACGGACGTTACCAACGGCACCCTGACCCTCAACGCCGATGGCTCGTTCACTTATGTCCCGAACCCAGACTTCAACGGAACTGATTCCTTTACATATTATGCCAACGACGGCCTCGTGGACTCGAATGTTGCTACCGTGACGATCACCGTCAATGCCGTTAATGATCCACCGGTGATCGAGGATGTGACGTTCAGCGTGGACGAGAATGCGCCCAGCGGAACTGAGATCGGGCAGGTGATTGCCACCGATCCCGAGGACAATATTGCCGGATACGATATTATTCTCGGTAATGAGGACGGTGTGTTTGCCATGGATGCTGATGGGGACGGCAAGCTTGGTTTGGCTGACACCGGCCGGCTGAATTACGAGGAGCAGGTCCAATACGTTTTGACCGTTCAGGTCATTGACTCCGAAGGTTTGACTGATACCGCAATCATTACGGTCAACGTAGATGATATCAATGAGGCCGAACTGGGTGACTGGGTATGGCATGACACCAATGGAAACGGCATTCAAGATGCCCAGGAGAGCGGCATGGCCGGGGTAACGGTCAACCTCTACGATACGGCGCAGGCCCTGGTGGATAGCACTGTTACTGATGCAGACGGCTTTTATCAGTTTGTCGAGGTGCCGGGCGCAGCGCAGTACTATCTGGAGTTCATTGCACCCGCGGACTATGTATTTACCGATGCTAATCAAGGCATTGACGACACGGTTGACAGTGATGCAGATCAGAATGGTCTGACTGAGACCTTTGGCCTTGGAACTGATGACGACCTCAGTTGGGATGCCGGCTTGATTGAACTCGGTTCTATAGCCGGTCTGGTCTGGCATGATCTCAATGAAGATGACCAGCCAGATCAGGGCGAGCCTGCGCTAAGTGGCTGGACTGTGTTTATCGATGACAACGGTGGAACAACGGTCCAGACCGATGCGAACGGTCTGTATGTGTTTGAGAATCTAAGGCCCGGCTCCTATGTGATCACCGTGGATGTGCCGGAAGGATGGATGCAACTGTATCCCAATCAGGATGTAAGCATCAATACCTATACCGGTTCCAGTGTAGAGCTGGCCTTACCAGGCACGTCTATCGTAGCCACCGCGACGACTGAGGCAGGAAATCTGGTAGGATTGGATGACTTGCAGACGGATGGTCGTTTTGCTGGCATTGACGGGAGTGGCCAGTCGATTGTGATCATTGATACGGGTATTGATCTCGATCATCCTGCATTTGGGCCGGACAACAACGGTGACGGTGTGGCGGATCGCATTGTTTATCAATATGACTTTGCCGATCAAGATGCGGATGCCTCGGACGTCAATGGTCATGGCTCCCATGTGGCCAGTATTGTCGCGGCCGAAGATGGCAGCAGTACCGGACTGGCACCGGGTGTTGATCTGATTATACTCAAGGTATTCAGCGATGACGGTACGGGGTATTTCTCCTATGTGGAGCAGGCCCTGGGCTGGGTGATCGATCATGTTGATGAGTATAATATTGTGGCTGTGAACATGTCCTTTGGCGATGAGGCCAACTGGGCCCAGTCTGCAGGCCATTACGGCATCGCTGATGAACTGACCACGCTCGCCGGTATGAATGTCATCTGTGTGGGCGCGGCCGGTAATGGCTTTGCCCGGTTTGATAGTGATCCGGGCCTGGCTTATCCGGCGGCCGATCCGAATGTGATATCTGTGGGTGCGGTTTGGGATGGCGATCATGGTGGCCCCTGGAACTTCAGTGGGGGAGCAACCGACTACACTACTGATGCAGACCGTGTGATTAGTTTCTCGCAAAGGGATGATTGGTTGGACATATTTGGCCCCGGCGCTCTTATCGCTGGCGCCGATGATGTGGGGGGCACAATGGTGATGCGTGGCACCAGTCAAGCAACTCCTCACGTAGCAGGTGCGGCTGTGTTGGCTCAGCAGATTGCCATGGCCCAATTGGGCAGATATCTGACCATTGGCGAATTCCGTCACGTGCTTGATAACGCTGGGGTAATTATCATTGATGGTGATGATGAGAATGACAATGTAATCAACACGGATTTGTCTTATATGCGTCTTGATGTATACAATTTGGCAGAGGCGATTCTGAACTATGATCCGGCAACATACAGTCCGGGAGATACGGATGAAGACCCATCATCGCAGGGGCCTGATGCTGGTTCGCTTGTTAGAGATGATCAACATGCTGCTCACACGGTTCTCTTGGCGTCGGGACAGCATATCACAGACATAAACTTCGGCATGACAGAGTTGAATCGGGCACCAACCGCCAACGATGACACGTATGACATCAACGAAGACACCACATTGACAGTCACTGCAACCGGTATCCTGGGCAACGACAGCGATATAGATGCCGATTTTCTGACAGCGGTACAGGACAGCGGTACAGCCAATGGCACTTTGACACTGAATTCCGATGGCTCGTTCAGCTACACACCGAACGCCAATTTCAATGGGACTGATTCATTCACCTACCATGCCAACGACGGCCTACTGGATTCGAATATCGCAACCGTAACGATCACGATCAATGCCGTTAACGATGCTCCTGTCGCCATAGATGATGCTTACGCCACAAATGAGGACACTCTGTTGAATGTTGCAGCACCCGGCGTTCTTGCCAACGACAGCGATGTTGACGGTGATCCCTTGACAGCGCTTCTGAATACTGATGTGAGCAACGGCACTCTAACGCTCAACGCCGATGGCTCATTCAGTTACACGCCTGATCCTGACTTCAACGGTGTCGACAGCTTCACGTACACTGCTGATGATGGCAAAGGCGGTACCGACACTGCCACAGTCACGGTGAATGTGGGTGCCGTGAACGATCCACCTGTGGCCAACGATGACACAGCGTCAACCGCTGAAGACACAGCGACAACAATTGACGTTCTTGCCAACGATATTGACAAGGACGGCGATCCCCTAAGCGTAGCGTCGGTCACACAGGCTGCGAATGGAGCTGTAACCAACAACGGGACGGATGTAACCTATACGCCGAATGCCGACTTCAATGGCAGCGATTCGTTCACATATACCGCCAGCGACGGCAATGGCGGCAGCCACACTGCAAATGTGACAATTACGGTCACCCCTGTGAACGATGTCCCTGTTGCAGTTGATGATACCTACAGCACAAACGAGGATACTTCGTTGAACGTTGCCGCACCCGGCGTTCTCTCAAACGACAGTGATGCTGACGGCGATACACTGTCAGCGGTATTGGCTAGCGGTGTGAGCAATGGCACTCTAACGCTCAATGCGGATGGCTCATTCAGTTACACTCCTGATCCGAACTTCAACGGCAGTGACAGCTTCACGTACGTCGCCAACGATGGCCTGTTGGATTCAAACGTCGCGACAGTAGCAATCACCATCAATGCTGTGAATGATGCTCCAGTGGTGGTCGATGATGCCTATACCACCAATGAGGACACTTCGCTTAACGTTGGGGCTCCCGGAGTTCTCGGAAACGACAGCGACCAGGATGGTCATCCGCTGACAGCGATCTTGGATACAGATGTGACCAATGGGACTTTGACGCTCAATCCTGACGGCTCGTTCAGCTACACACCGAACGCCAACTTCAACGGCACGGACAGTTTCACGTACCACACAAATGACGGCATTGCCGACTCGAATATCGCAACCGTTACCATCACAATCACTGCCGTCAACGACGCTCCGGTGGCCACAGATGACTCGGCGACAACGCCTGAGGACACTGCTGTTACGGTTGACGTCCTTTTCAACGATACAGACGTCGACGGCGATCCTCTGACCGTGGCCTCAATCACTCAGGGAGCCAACGGAACTGTAACGATTAATCCTGCCCAGGCCGTTACCTATGCTCCAAATGCCAACTTCAACGGCACTGACAGTTTCACTTACACCATAGATGACAGCAACGGCGGAACTGATACGGCCACGGTCACGGTGAATGTGGGTGCCGTGAATGATCCAGCTATAGCCAACGATGATACGGCATCCACCACTGAAGATACGGCGGTAACAATTGATGTTCTCGCCAACGACACCGACACCGATGGCGACACACTGAGCGTGGTCTCAGTCACGGAGGCTGCGAATGGAACCGTGACCAACAACGGTATGGATGTAACTTATGCTCCCAACGCTGACTTCAACGGTATTGACAACTTTACATACACGGTCAATGACGGCAACGGCGGCAGCGACACGGCAACCGTCACGATCACTATTGCCAGTGTCAACGACGCTTCGGTGGCAGCCAACGACGAGTACAGCGTGAATGAGGACAACACGCTGACCGTGGTTACCCCAGGTGTGTTGGGCAACGATAGCGATGTGGATGGGGACGTCCTGGAAGCGGTCCTTGTGGAAGAGTCGGCTCATGGCACAGTGAGCGTGGACGAGGATGGGTCGTTCAGCTACACCCCCCATCAGGATTACTTCGGGCTCGATAGCTTTACCTACAGGGCCGGCGATCGGCAGGCGGAAAGTAACGAGGCGACGGTCACGATCAGCGTCAGACCTATCAACGATGCGCCCGTCGCTGCGGACGACACCTTCGGCGTGGATGAGGACGCCATCCTCCACATCAGTGCCCCCGGTGTGCTGGCCAACGACGGCGATGTGGATGGCGACGTGCTTACCATGTTGGTCGGCAGCGGCGACGCCTCGGCTGTGTTCCAGACGTTCATCCTGGAGGGGCTCGCACTCTCGTTCGTGCCTGAGGCCCTGGAGATTTGGGTGGATGGTGTGCGGTGGCGTCCCGTCGAGTCCCTGGAGGGCCGCGGTGAGTCTGAGCGGGTCTATACGGTAGGCGTTGACGAGGAGGGACGATCAATCGTGCGGTTCGGCGATGGCGAGACAGGCTCCCGCCTACCCACCGGAGAGGGCAACGTGGTGGCCACTTATCGGCGGGGGGCGGGACACAAACGCGACAATCTGATGGCGTCTGTGGCGAGCCTGCCGTCGCGCGGGATCCTCGTCCTTGACCTTAGTGGCTCGTTCACCTACACGCCAGATGCCAACTTCAACGGCACTGACAGCTTCACCTACACGGTAGATGACGGCACGGAAGATTCGAATATAGCTACAGTCACCATAACGGTAAATCCTGTCAATGATCCCCCCGTTGCCAATGATGATACTGCGACTACTGATGAGGATATACCGGTTATCATAGACGTTCTTGCCAATGACAATGATATCGACGGCGATACTCTGAGCGTGGCCTCGGTAAGCGATCCTGCGAACGGCACGGCAGTAGTTAATCTGGATGGTACGGTTAGTTATACTCCAAATGCTGGCTTTACAGGCACGGACAGCTTCACCTACACAGTAGATGATGGCAACGGAGGCACCGATACTGCGACGGTTACGATAACAGTCAATGACACAAGTGAGCCACCGATGGTGATCGACGATCTGTCCGCAAGAGCTAAAGATGGGAAGGTGCAGTTAACTTGGACCGATACCGGCGCCGACCATTACAACGTCTATCGCAGCACAACTGCAGGCGGCCCGTACACGTTAGTAGCATCGACTACATCGACATACTCCACCTACCTCGACGCTGATGTAGTGACTGGTACTACCTACTACTATGTAGTTAGACCGGTATTAGCTAATGGGGACGAGTTGGGCCAGTCCAATGAGGCAAGTGCAACACCAATAGCGAGGGTACGACGACGAAGATGAACCCAGCCGAGCCGGTGGCCCTCCTCTTCCGAAGGCTGATCGCCATCGCGGTGATCAATGGGCGCGTTAAAACCAGCCAGCAATGTGCGGGTTAAAACCAGCCATTAATTCCTTTCCTTTTACATACCTTTTATCTGCTTGTAGTTCAAGCAGGTTTTTTCCAAAACGTGCATATTCAATGCTCCGTTTCCAAGTGTGCGAGGTCTGTATCGCTCGGACCGGCGGCGCGGCGAGAATGCAGGCGCTTCGCGGGGGCGCTTCGCGCGGCGCTTCGCAGGCAGGCTTCGCAGGGGCTTCGCAGGGTAGGCTTCGCAGATACCAACCCTTAATTTAAGCTTTAACTTGCATTGTGTGCTCCGCAGTTTTCCCACGCATGGATTCATGCAGATTGTTGTAACGCTTGGCTCTTATCCTCCAGCAGTTTGGTGAGATCTTGAATCGTTTCTACTTCCTTTTCATCAAACATGGCCTCGCCGCACTGTTCGCATACCCAGGCAGGTACGTTATCGAGCGTTACATGGATACTGTTTCGGTCGATGTGCAGGGGGGATTGGCTGCGTTTGAGCATACCCTGGCAATGAATACAGTTCATCATTTTATCCTTTCCCTGTAATCAGGGCTCCATTCATTTATATCAGGCAGGTAGGCCGTAATGATGGCCAGATAATCATCCTTAGGCGCACAGACCACATGAACTGGTCTATTCTCGTCACCGAATCCAAGAAGCAAGCAACTGTGTCCCCTGGCATCTTCAGGATAGTCTTCGATAACGTTTCCTCTTTCGATGACCCGTCTTACTTCAGACGGCTTGATCATCCGATCCGGCCTGGACATTTGACGTACCGCATGCGGCAGAAACAAAACCCGCTTGCTGGCCGATATCCTTATTCTGCTTATAACAGGCTGGTTCATAATGGGTCTTAGTCTAAGAAGATGGTGGAGAATTATCAAGCGTTTTGTTGACTACAGTTATATGAGGGCGGCAAGGAAGCGGTCTGCTGAGATCAGGCGTATGCCACGCCGGATGACATCGATCCCGGGAGTCCGGACCACCTGGAAGGCGTACGGGATGGCCAGACGCTCCTGGAAGTAGCCGAGGTGGCCCGAGATGGGCTGGTCCTGGAGAGGCTTCGCAGAGAGGCTTCGCAGGGCTTCGCAGAGGCCTTCGCAGGGTCACCCAGTCTTTTATGCTTTTTCTTGACAAGGGCACCTTTGGCATTTCAGGGGCCCTTTCTTTAAGCTTTAACTTATGTTGAGTCTGAATACTAAAAACAAACCACTAACAAAAAGCCAAATGAGAACCACTAATCTGCGCTTCGCGACAGGCGAAGCCCGGTGTATCGGGATTTATGGAGCCGTACCATGATGAAAGGTACAATTGATACCCAGTGGGTAGCCACTCCCACCCGGCAAAGGCTGGCCACCAGCCGGAAGCGAGCAT
>Ga0255052_10002748_pt1 | contig 12516 bp, 12 predicted proteins | sample JV7_2_21_MG_FD_188632 | JGI IMG/M metagenome (GOLD analysis project Ga0255052, IMG submission 188632) | Seawater microbial communities from Jervis Inlet, British Columbia, Canada - JV7_2_21 | ecosystem: Environmental > Aquatic > Marine > Inlet | place: Canada: British Columbia | collected... | reverse complement strand
TAACTTTTAGTGTTGCAGTAACAAATGACACAAGTATCCAAGCAAATCTGAGAGACGGAACAATTTGTCTTGCAGATATGAATACTGATTTCATGCAAAGTGGAGACCGAGTCTCTATGGAAGATGCTGTTGACCAAGCTCCCTTGATAGACGAAACTGATCGAGCTTCTTTTGAGGATGCTGTTGATCAGGCTCCTTTGAAGGACGAGACCGACAGAGCTTCTATTGAAGACGCCGTGGATCGAGCTTCTTTTGAGGATGCTGTTGACCAAGCTCCTCTGAAGGACGAGACTGACAGAGCTTCCATGCAAGACGCTGTTGATCAGGCTCCTTTGAAGGACGAGACCGACAGAGCCTCTATTAAAGACGCGGTTGACCAAGCTCCTATAGAGAATAGTGTAGATCAAAGATCAGCACAACATAGTGAATTCATCTGGATGTACTGCATCCTGATTGTTGGATATCGCTATTGGCGATTACGCGTTTAGAGGAAAAAATCAGAGCGCGGACAAGACTACTGTAATGTGCTTGTCCTATCTCTGTTCGCAGGAGGAGTTATTCGACTCCTCTTCCGCTTTTTTTGACCAAGCTACAATGACACTACTGTTTAATGTATTCATTGATTGTTTAGTAATCGTGATTCTGTATGTGAAAAAGTAAACAAAGACAGTGCAATGATCAGAGGGAAAAATGGTCGGGACGGCCGGATTTGAACCTGCAACCGATGGATAGCTGTGAACAGCTGTCGCGACGGCCGCTCTCTACAGTCCATTGCTTATGACCTGATGCACATGACGTATAGCAGACTGCCTGATTGAGCTACGGGTTTCGATTCGTACTCATGAGATTTAAGCAGGATTGCCACCAAAACCTCTTACGGTGGGTGTGAATATAGTATGACCACATCAGTTAGATCCTTCAGCAAAAGACTTGCAGATGGCTATACAGGCTATGCCATCGCGTTTTTTGTTGGAGTAGGGCTTCTTCTAATCATGCTGTTCATCAATGCTTTCAATTTTCAGACACTGTACATGGGTGAGGCAGTCCTCTTCCTTCTTTCAGTTTCAGGTATTGTTATGAAGTTTCTAAGCGGACTCGGTGTGATGCTTACCTACGCGTCTGTATGTTCGTTTGCTTTCCGATTATTGGCTGAACAAGTGAAAGGAAATAGGAAGCGTCTTGAAATCCTGAAATTGATACTTGTACTACCCATTCTATCTATTCTAGGGTATGCGGTCTACACCCTTGTGAACATGTTAGTATACTCTCAAATTCTTTCACTCTTCGAAAACCTCACTGCAGTTTATGGTATTTGGTCATTGATGATCATTGTATACCTAGTACCAGTAGCTAGGGGAAAATACAATCCCACGACTGAAAAAGGAACCTTAGAAAAAGTTGGTGAGAAAGTCGATGGACTGAAACATTCAATCTGGAGTGGATATCAGGCGTATATATGGAGAGACTATGGAAAGGTCCAATCAGCCGAGTTTGAAAGATATCATGATAGATTGGTGAAGATTCGAGTAATCCTCAGTGGTATGCTTCTCTTACCAGTCGCATTTGTCTTGATGCTCTTTCCCCCACTTGGGCTCCTCAGTGTCATGTTATGGTTTCGAATTCTTTCTCTCGACTACAAACCATTTTCGAATTTGGAGAGAGTTCTTCTGTCATTTATCGTGGTTGTGGTTCTTGGTATCACAACCTATCTATTCTTGGCTATTGGTCTCCCAAGTCTTCAAGTATACTTTGACTTCTCGTATGCAATTGGAATATTCTTCAGTATAGCATTGCTAGCAATTGTTATTTGGCAGTCATAGGAGTTTGAAAATCCAATAGAGGATTATTATCATTTTTGTGACAGAGCTCATTCGTTATTTGCAAATCTGACTGGGATCTCCTTCTCACTGGGCGTGGCTATGAGAATATCTTTTCGGAATTGTTTGTCGATTTCGTTTTGAATACGGCCGTCCTGTTTCTTGTGCTAGCGCTCTCAATAGCATTTGGTAGAGCTTCAAAGAACAGAGGTATCATTCAAAGAGGAATCTTCTTTCTTGGTTTTCCCTGGCTCATAGTAATCTATTAGAAAACTGAAAATGGATGGTCGGGACGGCCGGATTTGAACCGGCAACCGATGGATCTACAGTCCATTGCTCTGCCAGATTTCTCAGAGGCCGTCGAAACGACACTCTTTTGAGCTACGTCCCGAGTCCGGCTTGGTTTTTCTCCATTTCGTTAAAAAGATTACTCCTTGACATTATGCTAATGCACGGAACGTAGCTCACTGACCTATTCCTCGGGATGAGTGAATCTCAACTACAAGAAACTCCTGTGCTTCACCCTTTCCTGACCTGATGTCACCATCGAACTTAGATGTCAAACTAAGTTTGGTCTGGACTTTGTCAACTCTCATTGGAATGATATCCCTCCTGAAGACCTGGCTTCTTTTTCCTGTTTGAATGTTGGAGTATCACTTCCAACAACAGTGAGTATTTCCACAGTACTTACCACGGCGGGGTCATTATCACTCTTACCAGTTCTATCGCTAAAACTGGCAAGGTCCGATGGGACAAAGTGAACAGCCGCGGACTCCCTGGAACTTGATGATTGTTCCTTTTTGAAGAGTAAGGACTTCCCTCGAGATGAACAAGTCTTCCCTCGGGCTTTCGGTCGTGTGCTTCGAGCTAATGCACTAGCCCACTTACCTAGTCCTCCCACAGAATGAAATGAATCTGTGAGCGTAATAAGGCGTCCTGCTATGTTGATGGCTCCATTCATGTCAGCATTACATTTGTTACCACAGGTCGGACAAACAAACAGGTTTTGTTTTGGCCTATTTCCCTTTCGACCACACTTCCAACACATAATTGAGGTCCAGTTTTCAGGAACAACTCTAAATCGAGTATTCTTACCTACAACATCCCAACCTCGCTGAGATAATTGATGCTTGAAACTCTCTGTTATTCTTGAAAATGACCATCTGTGAATCATTGTACGGAATTTTTTTCCTCTACGATTACCTTTTCGTGCTCTCTGGCGTATATTCGTAAGTCGCCCTATGGCTACATAGAGATCATATTTCTTAGACAACTCTAGAACATATTCACGGAGCTGACTCACAAGAAGACGATCATATCCTTTTGATACTCTCTCACGTCTATCTCTTAGTCTGCGTAATTCAAGTGCGATTTTGTCATAGCTTTCATGATTGTTTTTACGGAAGTCCATTTCTTTCTGTAATTTTGCGAATTGTTTGTCTAAGTCTTTCAGGATATCGAATTTCTTTTTTTGCTTGAAATATCGAGTTTCGAGAACTTTTTCGGGTGTTACTAGGGCTGCACACGCCGCCTTCTTTACTCCCAAGTCGATTCCAAGAACCGCGAGAGGTAGCATATTCGAAGATTGATTAGGAATGGTAACACGAATGGCGAAGGTAACCCACCATTTTGTGTTCCTATCTTTGAATATTTGAGCTGCTTTGAGTTCTCCGGAATTGATTTGATTATGATGAAAAGGGGATATCTTAAGCGGAACTAGAAGTCTATCATGAATCATTCGACCTTCTTGTACAGAAGTAAATGAATCACGTAAATCAAGCCACCAATTAGAGAGATGGGTATTATTCTCAACAAGTTTAAACCTTCTTGAGAAAGTCCAACGTGGAATCCTTCGAGTTGAATTAACTTCACATGGCCTAGATACTTTTCGTCGTTTCCTTTTCTTGAGAGCTAAATAACTTTCATAGAGGGAAACAGCTGTCTGTCTACACTCGGTGATTTCATTAACAGATGTCCTAGGAAATCTTGTTTTGAAATCATGAAGGACTGATAATCTTTGACCTGTTCCAGATTTGACTTTGATTGCAGTTAAGGTAAATTCATTGAGTTTACTTTCATCAATACGATTCTTGTTACGTCCTATTAGCAACGTATCCTAATGCTGTTCAATTACACCCAAGAAAGCACGAATCATTCTAGTGTCACGACCAACAATCTGTCTTAGACGTTGTTGCTTTTTCTCTGTCATAGCATCCCAATTGATTGGGACTTTTACCGAGATTGTAACACCCTTAGATCGAGCCATCGCATTTTCGCCTTTCAGTAATAAATTTCTGACCTGTTTCGGTCAGCAGTCATGTTTACTCCCCTTCTTGTTCCGAAGGGTGGTTATGTACTCGTAATTTTGTATAGAATTTCTTCAGTAATGTTGAAAGGGGTGTAATACTTCTCATATAGATGGAGGTTCAACTCCACTGAAGCGTCCGATAGAGTCTACATTTCCGATCGCTAAGGTCAATAAGATTGCTGAGAAGGAATCGACTGGTTTTGGAAGAAGACATTATCGACCAGTCTATGTCATGCATAAATGGTGGGCAAGGCGACTTGGTTCAGTTTTCCGTACGATTCTTCTCTATTCAGTCGCTAAGGACAAGTTGCAAGGTTGGGACGGTAGACCAAGTAGTCTCTGGAAGTTATATTCTGAGGATGTGGATTTGGGTGGTAAGGTTGTACTGGATCCCATGATGGGCGGAGGAACTACAGTGATCGAGGCACTTAGACTTGGTTGCAAAGTGATTGGTGGGGACATCAATCCGGTTTCGTGGTTCATCGTAAGGAAACAGATTGAGGATATTGATCCTGAGCTTCTTAGGGATTCGTTAGTTAAGCTTGAGAAAGACCTTGGACGTGAGTTGAGACAGTACTATCAGACATCATGTCCAGAGTGTGGAAAAACTGCTGAGGCTATATATTATTTCCATTACAAAGTAGGATTATGCTCAAAATGCACAAAAGAAACACCCCTAATGCGTAGTTTCTTCCTCGCAAAGAGTCCGAATAGTAACGGGGATTATGTAATCTGTCCTCAATGTTGGAACGTTTTTGAAACAAAAAATGCTCGAAAAACGTCCAAATGTACAAAATGTGACAACAAATTCATTCCCACAGACGTATCCTTCTCTAAAGGTCGTAGATTTACATGCATAGATCACAAATGTGGTCATAGTGAAAAGATAGTTGATTCTGTACAGGATTCGGGTAAATTTCGAGAACAGATGTACGCAATTGAGTTCTACTGCAAGCAGTGTGATAACTCTGGCAACAAACGACTCGCGAAAGGGAGAGGATACAAGGCTTCGGATGATCAAGATAGAATAATGCTGGAAAAGGCATGTAAAGAGTATAAAAAAGAAAGACAAAAACTTCCAATTCCTGATACTCTGATTCCAATTGGAGTAGAAACAAAACGTGCACTGAATCATGGATACAAGAAATTCAGTGACATGTTTAATCCTAGACAGTTACTGAATCTGGGAAAGATCTATCGTTGGATTCTTCAGATTGAGGATTGGAATCTCAAAGAGTTCCTTCTCTTGGCATTCTCAAACTGTCTCAAGTACAACAATATGTTTGCCAAGTATAATGCAACAAGGGGTTTCATCACCGATATATTCCGAACTCACTCCTTTTCACCCTCAATGTCACCTGTGGAGGTTAATTGCTATGACACATCGAAGGGACGAGGTGCCTTCACTGCATTTGTCAACCTCGTGATTGAAGGCAAGGAATATTGTAGAACACCTTTCGAACGAATTCATGATGGAGAATCAATGAAAAAGATACAACTTCCTCAGCAAAAAACTCGAAAAATCGCAGAAAACCACCAAGAATTGATGACAGATGCAGATGTATTGCTCAGATGCGGTTCATCTGAGAACATAGATGTTCCAGATGGAATAGCAGATGTTGTTGTCACTGATCCACCCTACTATGGAAATGTGATGTACTCAGAACTCTCGAATTTCTTCTACGTGTGGTTAAGGCTTGCACTCAAGAATCGATACGGTGTCTTTGATAGTGAGCTTGTACCGCATGAAAAGGAGGTAATTGAGAATCGATACCAAGAAAAAGGGAAGGAAGAGTTCATTGGTGGATTGACTCGGGTGTTCAGCGAAAGTAATCGAATTCTTTCAAAAGATGGCATCATGGTATTCACCTTCCATCATAAAAGAAAAGAAGCTTGGGGAGCTCTGCTCAGGGCAATCTTGGATTCGAGATTCTACATCGTGGCAACATATCCTGTCAGAAGTGAGATGAAAGCATCCACACATCTTCATGATTTGGAGAACATTGTGTACGACATGATTCTCGTATGTAGGAAAAAAGAGGTGGGCGGAACATCAAAATCATGGAAATCTATCAAGAGTTCGATAAACCGTTCAGTGCAGAAGATGGTCAAGCAGCTAGAGAAGGAAGGCGAATCACCCTCTCGAGCTGATACATTTGCTATGATTTTGGGAAAATCTCTAGAACTATACTCGAAGCACCATCCACAGGTGTTACAAGATGGAGAAGTAATAGGTCCTGATCAGGCGTTGGACACCATCGATGAATTGTTGGGTGGTTTATAGCACTATTAACAGACTATATTGTATGAGAACTACGCGGATACTTCGTACTTGGGACAAAATTAGAGGGGATTTTGTGGAAATTCCAGTACAATATCCTCCGGATACTACTCTCTCTTGTGGTGAATGTAGGTACTATGATTCCGATTCTAAGTGGTGCAATGGCGTCGGTTCATTACAATACAGAAGAAAGATACCTTTTCCCAGCTATATTCCACGGAATAGGGAATGTGCAGTTCGGCTTTCACCTGATCTTCTCTCTTTTGTATAGCGGTGGACTTCACTTCGCTGCTTTTGGGATACCTACCTAACCAATCAGGTTTTAACGACTCAGACTGAAAATCTCATGAGATGACCGGCAGAATTTGTAATGTGGAAAAAAACAAGAAGAATTGTAGTTGTTCATATCCTGGATGTCCAAGAAAGGGCTATTGTTGCGACTGTATACAATATCATTGGAAACATCGTGAACTCCCTGGATGCATATTTCCTCCAGAAGCTGAGAGAACATATGACAGATCACTAGAGTTCTTCCTTGAAGTCTGGAACAAGAAGCTTGGTAAGAAGTGATTCTCCTAGCGAGAGATTAAGTGCAACTTATACCAAGGTACTATCGGGTATGTTTGTTTGAAAAAGTGGCACAAGGGAATATTGTTAATGGTCAGTAGTTATATTGTCTGGCACCTAGTCACTTCACTTCGATTTTGGTATGTAATTGATACGCATCCTGAGCTTGGAATTGGGGAACCAATATGGGTGATTGACCCCGTTGGCTTCATGCTGATTTCGGTTCCTTCGGGATTTGTTTTCTTTATCGGAGCGTCAGTAATGTTAGGTGAAATGATATCAAAAGAATAATGAGTGGCGGGCGCGCCAGGATTCGAACCTGGGATGCCCAGCTCCGAAGGCTGGTGCCTTATCCATACTAGACTACGCGCCCAAAAGATAGCCTGATTTGTTTAGCTCTTAAGGTCTTCCATAGTATTCTAGGAAGTAATAGTGGCTAATCGCCTCGCTCAATGGTTTTGGTTTCTAAATTGATTTCTAGTCTTTTTCGAAGAGTTTCCGCATCTTCTCCTCTGTTGGGTTCTTTACAACACCTCTGTCTGTGATGATGGCATCTACCAATTCAGGTGGAGTCATGTCAAATGCAGGATTGTAAACCTTGGCGTCAGGAACCGTGATATATTCTCCATTAATGATTCGTATCTCATCAGGATCACGTTCTTCGATTACCACATCCTCGGGGTCTGTGACCATGTCTATTGTTGAAATAGGAACCACCGAATAGAATGGGATTTTGTGGTGCCTTGCTGTAATTGCCATAGTGTATGTTCCAATCTTATTGATTACATGACCTGTTCTAAGTATCCTGTCCGCACCCACTACACAGCAGTCAACCCGACCTTCACGGAATACTGTACCAATCATACCATCGGTTATCAGGGTTGTATCGATATTATCTTCCATGAATTCAAATAGAGTGAGGCGAGCACCTTGTTGGCGGGGTCTTGTTTCTACCGCGTAGACCTTGATGTCACCACCATACTTCTCATGAGCCACTCTAACAACTGCGCCAACAGTGCCTAGATGAACTGTAGCAAGAGACCCTGCGTTGCAAATTGTCTGAATTGTGTACCCAGGTTTGATGAGTGAGAGAGCCTGTTCACCCATATTCCTACTCATTCTGACGTCTTCCTCAGCAATCTCCTTGGCCTCATCGACTAGCCTTTGAACTATCTCATCGACACCACCAGTAGCATTCTTGGCAACTTCAAGCATTCGTGAGGTGGCCCAAATCAGGTTGTAGGCTGTTGGTCTAGTGTTTAGAGTATCAGCTGCATTCTCAAGGAACTCCATTAGATCTCCTACTGTTCTAGCCTTGCTTTCAATTGCAGCAAGTGCCATACCCATCCCAGCAGCTGCACCGATTGCTGGTGCACCGCGAATTTCCATTATCTTGATGGATTTTGCAATACGTTCGTGGCTATCTATCACAACATGTTCCAAAGTTAAAGGTAATTTTGTCTGATCCACAAGACGGACTTGTGATGAATCATCTAACCATTCAATCGTCCTAAACATCATTCTATCCTCGCATGTATTGTTTTAGTATATTTTCTAGACTGGTAATCGTTTTGTCAACGATTTCCTGTATATCAGGAGTCAATCCCTCACCGTGCTGTATACTTTTTGGCTGTATCCCTATCAGTATTGTTTTTCCACTTGTTTCTTGTTCTAAATACATCATTAGATATGACAAGGGCATTCTGTGTGTACTGATAGCTATTTCACTAATTCTGTCCTTTGTAATAAGTTCAACATGACCTGGAGGTTTACGCATATCAGCTGCATCTACCATGATTATTCTTTCAGCTCCAAAATCAGCTAAGGATTTTGTAAAACCTTCGGGAACTGATCCCACATTCTCAATCATAATTCTAGGGTCATCTATATTGAGATTGTCAATGATGAATAAACCAAGTCCATCATCTGACCGCAAGTCATTACCAATACCTAGAACTGCAATCTTCTTAGCGTCAGCGATGAAGTCTTTCAGTTCCTCTTCGAATCCAATCACATCACGGAGTTCATTCTAAATTGGCTATAGTTCTTGTGGCCGGTCGAAGGGTTTTTCACGTTAACGGCGAGGCTAGACAAAGCAGGCGATATACAGTTGACTAATGAAAATAGTGATTTTCCCGACCAAGATGCAATTGACAGCTCAGAAGAAGCTGAAATCGAAGAGGAAGTAGTAGAAGAGGACCCTGCACCAGTAATTTTTGAGAATGCAAAGGGGTATGTTGCCACTGAAGACGCTGATAGAATATCGCAGCAGGGATTCTATGGAACCCGTATAGATGGAAATAAGCTCGAACTAGAACCATTTGAATTGCTGCACCTTATCGAACGGAAAAGAATAATGGTAAAAACTCCTGATGGAAAAAGTGTTGGTCCAGATCTTATAGTGACAGAATTACATGATGATAATCCAGATCTTTGGACCCAGTATCTTGTCTTTAGAGACCTACGAAGTAGGGGATACGCTGTCCGACAGGGTTTTGGTAGTGGAATTGGGTTTAGAGTATATGCACGTGGTGACCGACCAGGTGCATCAAGTGCCAATCAACTAGTATATGTACTCAAAGAAGGTGTACCTATTTCACTCAGTGATTTAGATTTGGTAACTCAGACGGCATCTGGCTCAAGAAAGAATCTCGTATTCGCAATTGTAGACCAAAATGGAGAAGTGAACTACTATAGAGTAGCCCAAGCAACACTTCGGGAACTTGGAAGTGAAGAGAATGGAGAACAATGAAGACAGTGATGAAATCATGACTCTCAAGGCGTTCTTTGATGCACAAACAATGAGTGTACATCTTGTAGAGAACAATCCACCACGTGCGAAAAGAGGAGAACCTGGGAATTGGGAGCTTGTTGAGCTCTCAGATCGGCTTCTCACATTTGAAGAGCTAGATGTTCTTGCTGAAGCTATAATGGAAACTGCAGCCAGTGACAATAGTTCATTCATTGAAATTGAAGAACACGGAGCGGCTGTGGTACAACTCAGAAATCTCAGAATCGCAATTGCCAGACGTCCATTTGCTGATAAAATGGAAATATCTGCAATCCGTCCTATAGTAAAATTGAATCTTGATGACTATAATCTGAGCTCTAAACTAATGAAACGACTTGAATCGCGAGCTGAGGGCATATTAGTTTCTGGATCTCCAGGTTCTGGAAAGAGCACATTTGCAGCTGCTTTGGCTGAGTTCTATGGTAGTAAAGGGAATGTTGTAAAAACTCTAGAACAACCTAGAGACCTCCAAGTGGATGACTCTATAGTACAGTATTCACCTCTTGACGGGAGTATGGAGAAGGCTGCAGACATCTTGCTCCTTGTTCGCCCAGATTTCGTCATTTATGATGAGCTTCGAAAGAACTCTGATTTCCAAGCCTATGCGGATCTTCGGTCAGCAGGAGTTGGAATGGTCGGGGTTGTACATGCGGGTTCAGCCATAGATGCACTTCAAAGATTGCTCCTCGGTGGTCGTGTTGAACTGGGTCAAGTACCAAGTACAGTTGATACTATTGTCCACATTGAAGACGGACAGGTCTCAAGTGTTTCTTCTCTCTCACTGAAAGTCAAACTGCCCACAGGTATGGGCGGTACACAGAGGGATCTCGCTCGACCTGTGGTAGAGTTGCGTGATTTTGAGCGAGGTGTATTAGAGTATGAGATGTTCACCTTTGGCGGGGAAAAAGTTGTTGTACCAGTACGCGGAGCAGGTGCACCCACATTAAGGGGTGGTAAACGTGCTCCAAAGGATCGAAGTGTTCCTGGAGAAACTGTGCCAGTATCAGTCAGTTATAGCAAGAAAAAGGTCACAATTTACTCAGGGAGAAAATACTCCAAACGGAGAATCGAGATATTAGCTGGAGAAATGTATCTGTTCACTACTGTCGTCGGGCGGAATGGTGAAAGCTCAATTCGTATCAAAACTAGACAAGGAAGTATGCTTGTTGATGCTATGGAAGAAGGTGCCACTATAACTGCCAAAATCGCACAGTAGTTTCTGACTCTGCAAAAGCTTTAACAACTGACTACTCACACGCTCAAATCCAAGGGCCCGTGGCCTAGCCTGGACTCACGAGATTTTCTCTCGTTGGAGGTCTATAGGGCACTAGCCTCCTAAGTTAGTAATCCCCGGTTCGAATCCGGGCGGGCCCGCCATCTTTGATTTATGATAATCTTTGTGTCAGTGAAAATCATTTCGTAATGACGTGGGCTTTGTCCTCTTTTCCTACATGTACTTCATCAGTCATTCCAACAAATAGACCAGTTTCGACAACACCTGAGATCATCTTGAGGTCGACTGCAACCTTTGCAGGGTCATCGATTGGTTTTGGAAACTTGAGATCTAGTATGAAATTTCCATTATCACTCACAACAGGACCCAGCTTCTTCTCAGCCTGTCGTACAAATGGTTTAATTCCCATACTTTCAATCTTTTTTTGAACTACACCAAGAGAGAAAGGAAGTACTTCTATGGGTATCAGAAATCTTGATGCTAATTTATCCACAAGTTTAGATTCATCCACGATTATTATCAATTTCTTTGAAGCTGAAGCGACTACCTTCTCCTGAAATAGTGCACCCCCTCCACCTTTGGTCAAATTGAGATCCTTATCGACCTCGTCAGCACCATCAACTGTCAACACTAGTTCGGGATTAATATCAAGATTCGTAAGAGGTATTTGATATTTTATGGCAAGCTGGTAGGCTTGATAGGAACTTGGTATAACACAGATGTCATTTGTTCCTTCTGAAATTAGTCGACCAAGTTCTTCTGCAAAAATAGCGACTGTGGACCCACTTCCAAGACCAATCGGGCCAGACTTAGGAATTTTCTCCAATGCACTTTTTGCAGCATTTAGTTTCACTCTTGACATAATATGGACTCCACTGTTGTATAGATGACTTGTACATAAGCTTCCCAAAAGCCTTCCGAGAGGAGTTTACACAACACCATATGGACAATGAGTTCCTGTTTTGGGTCTCCAATATACTGCCCATCTACCATCTTCTGTAGATATAATGGCAACAGAACAATTATCTTCTAGGGATTTTGAAAGAATCGCAGCATTTCTTTTGCTGTGAAGTACATCTACTAGACGGTATACTTGTCCGTCTACTAATTGCCATCTTGAAGGCTTCATCATGTAGTGTTGTCTAGTTTCTGCCTAATAATGATGGAATTATAAATCTAGTCGATAGCTTCACCAATGAGTGAAAAATACTATCAATTGTGCTTCGGAATTTATTCAATCTCCACCCATTAGAGCCTTGAGTCGTTCCATCTCTTGCAGCATTTCTGATTGTAGTGAACTTTTTCCACCAGCTGCCTTTGGAGCAGCGCCACCTGGGGCTGTACTACTTGGAGCGTCTCCACCTGGAGTTCCACTTGGGGTCACACTATCCGGTGAAGCATCACTTGGAGCTCCACCACCAGGAGGACCACCACTTGGGGCTGCACCACCCGGTGAAGCATCACTTGGAGCTCCACCACCAGGAGGACCACCACTTGGGGCTGCACCACCCGGTGAAA
>Ga0255052_10002746_pt1 | contig 12518 bp, 16 predicted proteins | sample JV7_2_21_MG_FD_188632 | JGI IMG/M metagenome (GOLD analysis project Ga0255052, IMG submission 188632) | Seawater microbial communities from Jervis Inlet, British Columbia, Canada - JV7_2_21 | ecosystem: Environmental > Aquatic > Marine > Inlet | place: Canada: British Columbia | collected... | reverse complement strand
GCTTAGGTGTTGCATTGACCGGTTGAAACCGCAGCCGTTAGCTGCCCTTCGTTTTACTCTATTTCTGACGATCTGAATGTCTGCTATTGAGCAAAGCAGACGTTCACTCAACGCTTCCTAGACTGACTCTAATTTAGGTACATCCCAGAATTGACCCTGTGTCGAATTTCCGTCATTTGTGTTGCAAGAATGACTAACAACCCTAAACAGAACAGGAAGAAAAACGCGGGATACGTGATGGCCGGCATAGGATTGCTTATGATTCTGGCCAATGCATTGAACTATGTACTGGGCTGGGACGGTGAATTTATGCCCCTGATGATCATCGGTTTAGTCTTGGTCGTTACTGGAATGAACCTCGTAAAAAAAGGCTAGGTCGCGCCGTCATAATCTGATGTTTTGAACGTCCGGTTTGAGGACCAGCCCGGGTTTGGTGGACACTTCTAAATGTGCGCGATAATGCGCAAGGAGGTGTCTCATGACAAAGAAGAAATACCGACGATACAGTCCCGAGTTCAAGCGTCACGCGTTGAAACGAGCGAGCGAAGATGGGATGACGGACAGGGGTGTCTGCGATGATCTTGGGATCAGCCCGCGTCAGCTTCGCCGTTGGCGAGATCAGTACAAGCTTTTGGGCGATGAAGCCTTTCCGGGTCAGGGCAAGAACCGTGACGAGGAGATGGCAGAGCTTAAGCGCAGGCTCGCCAAGGCGGAACAGGAAAGGGATTTTTTAAAAGATGCGGCGGTTTTCTTTGCCAAGGAGTCGAAATGAGATACATCTGTATCGATCGGCGCCGCAACCAATATCCGGTGAGGATGATGTGCCGGGTACTCAAGGTATCAAGAAGTGGTTACTACGCCTGGCGAGTCAGGCCCGAGAGTCAGAGAGCGAAGACGGACCGGGAACTAACACGCGTGATTCGGTGCATACATATCGATAGTGATGGTGTGTATGGGGCAACGAAGATCACCGCTGAGCTCAAGGAAGAAGGCCACCAGTGTGGCAGGCATAAGGTGGCCCGATTGATGCGAATAGCGGGACTTAAAGGCTGTCCGAAGCAGACATTCAAGGTCACCACCCAGCGTGACCCAAGCCATCCGGTAGCGGACAATCTGCTTGAGCAGGACTTCAAAGCTGAGGGTCCGAACGAGCGTTGGGCGTCTGATATCACGTACATCTCGACCTACCAGGGTTGGTTGTATCTTGCGGTGGTGATGGATCTTTATTCACGTCGCATTGTTGGTTGGTCGATGAGTCGCTGGATCAACCGGCACCTGGTGATTGATGCACTGAACATGGCCATTGGACAGCGCTGTCCTGAAGGAGAGCTACTGCATCATTCGGACCGTGGCAGCCAGTATACGAGTGATGACTTTCGTGACGAGCTGGACATACACAACATCCAATGCAGTATGAGTGCACGGGGTAACTGTTATGACAATGCGGTGGTTGAGAGTTTCTTTGGCTTACTGAAACGCGAGCGAGTGAATCGCACACGTTACTTGACTCGAGATGAAGCGAACGCGGATATATTCGATTACATCGAACGTTTTTATAATCGTAAACGTCGTCATGGTTATCTTGGTAATATAAGTCCGGCTGCATTTGAGGAACGTAACCAAAACCAATTTCAAACGGTCCATTAAACCGGGGTCGAACCACTTCCCCCGATACCGGACGTTCGGCTAGAATGACCCAAAAGGTCCGCTTATGACCCAAAGCAAACATTTATAGATATGCGTTTCGCGCTCCTTGCAGATTGTCCTGAAGCGATTCCGCAGATTGCGGAATGGTATTTTGGCCAGTGGGGTCATCTGCGCGAAGATACCAGTCCCAGAGACTTTGAGAGCAAGTTGCAAAGCTCAATAAACCACGACGAGCTTCCACTCTTCATTCTGGCCATCGAGAACGAGGAGCTAATGGGTGTCGCTGAACTCAAGTTTCGTGAAATGGACATATATCCGGAAAAAGAACACTGGTTAGGTGGTGTTTATGTCCCGGTAGAACGTCGTGGCAAAGGTATCGCCTCCCAACTGATTCGACAAGCGCTTCGAAAAGCACACTCTCTCGGTGTCTCGACGCTTTTTTTGCAAACGGAGAAGTCGGATGGCGGGCTGTACGCCAGGTTGGGGTGGGCTCCGGTCGAGCAAGTTAACTATCATGCCTTGGACGTTCTTGTCATGGAAAAGATCCTTTATGACAAGCCACCAGACCGAACAAGCACGATTAATGAACGTTGAGTCGCATTGCGCATCGGTCGCTTTTGAAAAGAGGCCATTGACGACCCGTAGCGGACGGGGCGAACCACATGACTGACGCGCAAATTGAGAAGGACCGGGTTGCGGAGATCTACCGGAAGATTGCTCCTTCCTATGATCTGTGGGCCTGGTTGACGGAAAGCAAAGCCCGGGATCGTTGTCTGGAATTGGCAGCCATCCGGAATGGCGAGGACGTGCTGGAGGTGGCAGTGGGAACCGGTCTGGCATTCGAGAGGATCCTGGAAGCAAATCCATCAGGCCGAAACGAAGGTATCGATCTTACCGACACGATGCTGATCCGCGCGGAAAGGAAAGCGGCTAAATCAACAACGAACAACTACCGCCTCAGGGTTGGCGATGCCTATGATTTGGATTTTCTCGATGACAGTTTCGACGTTCTCATTAATAACTACATGTTTGATTTATTGCCAGAGCAGGATTTCCTCGCGGTACTTGGAGAGTTCAAGAGGGTCCTGCGTCCTGGCGGGCGGTTGGCAGTGGTCAACATGACAAAAGGAGCGCGTTGGTACAACGGGATCTGGGAACGTATCTACGGAATCAATCCGGCGTTGCTCGGTGGTTGCCGAGGTGTGTCGCTGCTACCGCAAATCGAGGCCTGTGGGTTCGGGCACACCAGGCGGGAGTACATGAGTCAGTTGACTTTTCCATCAGAGATAGTCTGCGGAGTACTCGCATGATCTGCGATTCAATTCGCTACACAATGTAAGTGCAGATGTGAAATGTCGATTTAAGGCGACGGACCCAATTTCACCTGACAATTGGATCCGTCCCCTATTATATCTTTTAGAGGTACCGTTCTTTGAGCGGCAGTATCACGCGCACCGACGTCGCGTCTCACGAATTCGACATCAGCGATAAACTGGCTTTCTCCAGCAAGTAAACGGCATCACTGGTTTTCAACGAATCGGAGCGATACCAGCGTATTTCCTCGTCGCTGTCCCGGTAAACCAACACGGCGCCTGTCATGGTCTCTCCCCGTCTCACGATGATGCGGAGCAAGCCTTCTGCGACGGTCGAAAGGGCGGGTAGTTCTGACATGGGTGTATCCTCAGGTTAATCTCGCCGAAGCTTAAGCGGAGAGTAATGCGAATGAGTGAACACTAATCTGTGTGCCTGGCGTCGTGAGCATCGCAACGGTATTGAACGTAAATCGTCACGCCCGTAATTGGTTTCAATGCACCAACTAGGCGACATCAGGAAGCAGCGGATTGTATCGTTGCCTTCGTTCAGTCGCCCGCTTAAAGTTAAAGCCACCGAGCTCCGCGACGATCTTGTCAGCAACGCGAAACGCGTTTGCGTAAATAGTCCAGGTGTAGGGGACGCTGCCTCCGGTGGGCATGAAGCTGCCGTCTGTTACATAAAGGTTCTCGACGTCGTGGGCGCGGCAATTCGGATCGAGAACAGATGTCTCCGGATCGGTACCGAACCGGCAACCGCCTGCCATCAAGTTCCCCGGCGGTTTGTCGCTGACGCCCCAACTTGCCTTGTCCGCGCCCATGTCCTTAAACATCTTGTGGCCCTGTAGAGCAAGATAGCGACCGACTTTCATATTGTGCGGGTGGCTGCCGATCTTTATCCGTGCGACCGGAGTATCCCATTTGTCATTTGAATTCCGATCGAGCGATACGTTGCAATTATCATTTGGCAACCAGTCAGAAAAAGTTTCGAAGCGGAGATAGGCGGCATCTCTAAAGTGCGATTTTACTTTCTCCTTCAGTGGGTGTCCCCAGAGAAGTCGATCTGAGTCCCATTTCAGCCGATTCGCACGACCGATGGGGTTCGGATGACGAAACAGGAATTCGATGGTGCCCCCCTTCATCCGTCCCATCTCATCGTTGTCAATGAAGTACCAATCCTGCAGTGATCGATTCACGAATGGACCGCGAATTTTTAGTTGACTCGCCTTATTCGGATCAAGCTTGTCGTATAAGAAAGTTCCCGTCCCGCCACCACCACCGGCAAAGAGTAGATTCTTGCCTACCTGACCGTGGTTATTGGCCAGACCGTCGGCGTGTCGCGGCCCCTTCGAAAGCAGCAACAGCCGGGATGTTTCGACCGCTTGGCACGCGACCACAAATAATTTCGCCTGCACAGCCACAGCGGTCTTGTTCGTATCATAGTAATTGGCACTCACAATCTTACCGCTGCTGTCACTCTCCAGGCGATAGACATGAGAATTTGGCCGAATATCGCAGTTACCGGTGGCCACCGCACGATTCAGCAGCGCTGCGCGCGAGCTGCCCTTGGCACCAGATGAACAACCGTAGCTACCGCAATAACCAGAATACTGACAACTTGACCGGCCGTTCGCCGGTTTCGACAAGATGGCACGAGCAACCGGGATCGAGTGCAATCCCTCTCGTTGGCAAGTCTCGTCAAACCAATTCGCCACCGGGTGTTCCGCCGTTGGTTGAAACGGATAGTCCTTAGTCGATCTTGGTTCAAGATTTGGATGGTCAACCACACGGCCGGAAACGCCAACCTCGTGTTCGACTTTCGCATAGTAAGGCTCCAGATCGTCGTAACTGATGGGCCAGTCGGCAATGTTAGCGCCGTTGATCGCACCGTACTCGGACAACAATCGAAAGTCCTTAGGCTTGAGCCGATGAAAAAATCCACTCATCAAATTGGATGAACCACCCACCATATTGCCATTCCAAAAATCAAAACTGGAATCATAGGTCGGCTTTGCTACCCAGCCCTTTTTATCGTCGTACTCTTCAACGACGTGATACTCTTCATTAAGGTTTCGCGAATAGGTATTGCGCCGGCAGCACGCGATCTCGTCCTTGTAGAAATCTGTCTCTGTGAGCCAGGGACCTTTCTCCAAAACAACCACCGAATAACCGGCCTCCGCCAACGATAGTGCAACCGGTCCTCCACCGGCACCACTGCCAATAATGCAGACGTCGCAGTCCATCATCCCAGCCTTCCATAGATCTTGTCGGCCGGCGGCGTAGGGAAACCCGGCTGATGTTGCAGCCATTGCCAGCCGACCTTATCGGGATTACTGCCGTACGCCGGGTCGGACAGCAAAGCTTCGAAGACGTAATACAGCATCAAGGATAACCAGGCTCGACCCCAGCGCGTGTTGTCAGCGAGATAGCGCAGCAGCAGCTCTCGCTGTTCATCGTTCAGGCCAATGAATGGAACATCGAAGCGCTCGCGGCTCGCATCCTGTAATCGACCAAGGCCATTGACGATCGTGTTTTTTGTATCCGGGTCAAGATCGGGGTCTGTGATCGCCCATTCGAGATACGCGGCAGCGTTGATATCCGTCGCACCAGGGGAGTCCGGGCCCTTCGGGAACATGTGTTCCTGTACGGCGGCCACCGCGTGGTGTTGCTGGCCGGAAAACAGGACGAATGAAGTCTCTCGCGTCAGATCCTTACGTAATGCATACGGGAGCCCCGCCAATGCGACCACAGTCGCAACGGCCGCACCGCCGCGCAATAAAAAAGTCCGGCGTCCCAGCGTGTTAGCCGTCAACGACTTGGTGGCTATCGACTCGACGTCTGCTTCGTCTGGGAGCTGTTCGTTCATGGTGTGCACGCGAAGGTATTCGTCGCCGCTTTGGATGGTACGTATCGCATGTGCCAATCGGGCAGATGCGCGGCCACATAATTTGGTACACCATCCCGGTACCGGATAATGCCATTTGTATCAACGATGAATTCGGTCGGAACATTGTAAACGTCATAACTATCGGTAATTAGCTCACCAGCATCGAATGCCGTTGAATAATTAATGTGATGGTGCTCCTCGAACGATTGCATTTCCTCTTTGGAGTCGCTCCAGGAAGTGTTAATGGCAACAATTTCGACTTTGTCGCCGAGTTGCTCCTGCAACTTCATATACCGAGGGGTCTTTTTGACGCAGTATGAGCACCAGGTATTCCAGAACACCACATACACTGGTTTTTGACCGCGATAATCTGACAAGCGAAATACATCGCCGTTCTGCGTCGTAATCTCGAAATCCGGTGCCACTTCGCCAACCGTAGCGGCGGCGGCCGGGCCGCCCAGGAGCAATACGCCAAAACCTAGATACAATAACTTCAACAGTGCATTCACGATTCTTGCCGCAAATTAATTCGTACCTACAAGGACCGGCAGAGTAATCCTTTTGTTACTCTGAGTATTACGGTTTGGTGTTTCGGAATATACCTACTTGCAAGCTCAGCATGTCATCTATGCTCTGGTCTACATTCGGCCTTCTGGAGAATTGAGGGGTCGGATCCAATAACGGTAAATTGGATCCGACCCCTTTAATACTTGTTTTGGAGCCGTTGAACTTTTCCAGGATTGTTACAATCGAAGGCAGGTACTGATTGCTGGCATTAGCAAGGGGCGTGGAATGCTTACCGACGACAAGAACCGCGGATTGAGCCGCGCCGTGATCAGGAGGATAACGCTCCTGTTATTCGGCGCTACAGCAACATTCGCTTCCGCTTGGGCTGCTCAGGACCAAACCGACTCAGAGCCGGCATCGATCGTTGAACGATCGACTACTGCAGAGCTACCGACGCACATGCCGGAGTCCATCCGGTCTACTGTAAAACAAGTTGTTGTCATTGCTGGTCAGGCGCCGACGAGCCAGGCGGTCACCGGGAGCTATGAAAAAGACACGCCAGGCCTCGTCGGAGGAATGAATGAGGGGTCGAGGATTGGCACTATTTCAAAGGAAATTGGTGGCGTCCCGGTCAATATTCCCATTCCAGTCCTAGGCACCCTGGGTGCGATTTTTGGTGGCCTGTCCGGGGCAGCCAAGCAGGAAATTCAGGAGTTTCGGGATGCGTTGACAGAGGAGCTTGTTCGTGCGGAAAGTCCGCCATTGCGGAGCGACGGACTGGCATTGGATGCGTTCTGGGACATCCGTAAATTGCCGAATGTCGAGTCTCAATTGTTTGCACCAACAGTAGAGATTCCGGCTGACACTGACGCGGTCCTGTATGTAAATCTTGATGGATTGGAGATCGATGTTCAGGGCAAGGAGGCCATTATCACCACCTCGGCAACCGCGACCTTGCGCCGTTTGAGTGACGGCAGGAATGTGTACGAGACGGCGATTCGCTATCAGGACAGAGATACGCTAAGTAACTGGACCCAAAACGAGAACGCATTATGGCGAGACTACACCAACTTCGCGCGATATTACCTCGGCCGCGAAATTGCAGCCGACGTTTTCGGCAGGGTTGAACTCAACCACAAGTTGCGGCCGAAGGAAACGGACACGACAGAGCGAGCTAGAAAAAACGAGCGACAATATATCAGCGAATCCCAGACACCAACGCTTGCGTGGGAACTGATACTGGACGATGGCAATTCGTATGGTGCCTGGACCGACAACATCGACGAATCAGTCATATTCTACGATGTAGAGATATTTGATAACCGTCATCTCGTGTATTACGAGAATCGGGTTCCGGACCCCAGCCACACTGTCGCATTCGAACTTGAAGCATGCCAATCGTACAAATGGTCCGTGCGCCCGTCTTATCATGTTGGCGGTGACATCAAATTCGGCGAGTGGATGAGATTCAACTCGGATACCGAGACCGACACAGATTTCGGAAAGGGCATTATCGGCAGGAAAGCGTTGGAGGCCCCTGCCTACATCCAGGATTTTGCGTTACTCGAAATCGAGTGTGGACGCAGGTAACGGCAGTAGATATCAGAAGTCCATATCGGAGACATAGGTAACATTTTTGCAGATTTGGAGAACATGCGACCTTAGAGTTCGATCCGAGGTCAACATGGTCGACCGACAGGCGGAGCTGCGAAGCAGTGACGAGGTAGCGAAGCTGCCGTCTATCTGGGGAATCGATTTCGCCGGCGCGCAGTTTCCCGTTGGGGTTACATGTCTTGCGTAAATGTAGCAGGGTAAGTTGCCAACATGATTCGAAACCTGAATTGGGGCTCTAAAGCCAACCCTTGTCTCTTGCGATTCGGGCTGCGTCAATTCGATTGTTCGCGCCGAGCTTGCTGATCGCCTCCGAAATGTAGTTCCGAACGGTTCCGTCATTAAGATTCAGATCTGATGCGATTTGTACATTTGTTAGTCCAGCCGCTGACAGTCGCAATACCTGTCGTTCTCTGTCAGTTAATGGGTCCGACTCGCTCCATGCCTGCGTCGCTAATTCAGGATCGATAGTGCGCCCGCCGTTGTAGACAGTACGAATGGCATTCGGCAAGACATCCTCCGGGGAGTCCTTTAACAGATAGCCGGAGACACCAGCGTCAAGCGCCCTTCTCAGGTATCCTGAGCGCGCGAAAGTTGTCACGATGATGACCCGTGTCGCCAACTTCTTCTGTCTGATCCAGTCTGCCAGTTCCAGGCCTGTCTTCTTTGGCATCTCTATGTCGGCAATTACGATGTCAGGCTGCAACTCCCGCGTTAGCTCTATGCCTTCAAGTCCATCCCCTGCGGAACCAACAATCTCGATGTCATCTTCAAGCGCCAACAAGGCGGACAACGCACTGCGAAGCATCCGTTGATCCTCGACGATCAAAACCCTGATCACGGCGCGCCTGTCTTTTTGATGAGGGAAAGATGCGGCGACTGTCGTGTTGGCAGAGCCGGTAATGAAGCTGTCACTTTCATTCCATAGGAGCTATCGATGTGAAGTGTGCCACTAGTGGTTATTAGCCGCTCGCGCATGCCACTCAATCCGGAACCTTCGACGAATCGCCCACCTCGACCATCGTCATCGATTTCCAACTCGATGGCAGAGTCAGACTGTGACAACTGGACGCGGCAGTGTTTGGCGTCAGAATGTCGAATTACATTGGTAATTGCCTCGCGCAATATCATGGCCAAAGTACTGTCCTGTACTGGCTCGAGGGTTATCTCGGCAGTCGAGAATTCGGCTGTAATATCTGCAGCCTCCAGCGCGAGCAGGGCGTTTTCCAGTTCGCCCACGAAACCGACAGTTCGATAGCCTTGCACGGCCTCGCGGACTTCCTGAAGAGCGTCGCGAGAGATCCGTTCGATGTCGCTAATCTCCTGAATCGCTTTGTCGACATCTCTACTAATCAATCTTTTTGCAAGCCTGGCCTTCAAAACATTTAGTGACAGCGTGTGGCCCAAAAGATCATGCAAATCGCGGGCGATACGGTCGCGTTCGGCAATCTTTGCAAGGCGCTCAATCTCTTCTTGCTTCATGCGTAGTTTCGCATTTGTTCGATCTGTTTCTAACCAATTAATGCAAAACCCACCAAAGACGACAGCCAGAACAATAGTTGGCGCCCAATAGCCGACACCGTAGCCGAGTAACCAGCTCTGAAGAGCAACGGCAGTGATAATAATGGCCAATGCCGCGACAGACCGTTTTGCGTTGGCGAGGAAACCGACCACGCCGCTGGCATAGAGTATGAATATGCTGGCGCTCGAGTTGAATGGCGTAACTAATAGACCAAGCGCCGCCATGCCACCAATGGGCAGAGCCGCCTTCCAGCCGCGAAGCCAGAATGACCAGAAGTACAACGGCAGGAAAATTGCTATTGCCGTTCCGGTCGCTATCCACTCAACTGTCGAAGAGTTGCCAAAATATGTATCAAGCGGAACCAGCAAAACCGTCAGAAGGCACAGATAAGGCACCCAGTTGATCCCAGGTTTGTCGGGGAGCAGTCTCATATTTCCAGTATATCCGGTGGCTTACGCCTTTCGGGAGGGCGAGTCAGGGTTAGTCCACACTATTGTAGTATCTGGGTGTGAAACTAATGAGGAACATCAATTGACACAAGTGACAAATGTCATGATCGCAGGCTGATGATCCTCACTGGTGGCTGGTGGAAGGCGCATGTCAAGATCCTTTTCATCGACTGACAGGAGGACGATGATGACTGAGGCAACTATCGAAACAGCGCCAAGCAGCACGAGTCGCGCACGACCAATCGGACGCATCTTGCGATTCCTGATGGCCGGGTACCTTCTTGTGACAGTGATACCTCACTACCTGGGGGCAAGCTGGCAATCGAATCTCAAAATCGCTGCCGCGATCGGCGGTCTGATTATTCTGTACACAGGCATGCACCTGGTCATAGCGAAATACGCTCCACACCTGAACCGATGGCTGGGTGCATTGCTCGCTATTACTCCCGCCGTGCTGCTCTTCTTGTTCGGCGGTGGCATAGGGCAAATGGGCTCGGTCAGCTATATCGGTGGCTCACTCTTCATCGATAGTTTGACCGGTGACAGTGGATGCGAGGTGATGGCCGTACCGGGAATTATCTGCAATGAAAGAACACATCTCGTATGCATTGCCTTTTCACCTTTGGATTGGCTCGAACAGAAGCTCTTCGGTTAAGACTTTATTGGGCAGTCGAAGTCGAGGAAGCGGAACCTATGGGGTCGGAGCCAATTGCCAGGTGAAATTGGATCCGACCCCTTTGATAGTAGATTTCGACACGAACTAGTTGACTATTTTGATCGATTTCCACGATCAAAAGAATAAGACCGACCGAAACCTCAAGATTGGCGTCCAACGTCAGCCGGCGATTCGAACGATCTGCTGTCATTTCCGCTCGTCCGACGTACCCGACGATTGTCTGAATGATGACTTCTTCGACGGCTGAATCGGGCCGAAAGCGGACCCCATCGACTGACTCTCGAGCAGTCCTAGTTTACGGGTACGTATGCGTAACCTGCATTCTGCCAGTCGATCAGGTAGACCGCCTGCAGTTTGTCCGCGTTTACATATGAATAGAGGGACTCCGCGTTGATATTGCGATCATTCATTCCTACTACGCACATTTCGAACGTGACTCCGTAATCGTCATTGAGTTCTTTGAAAAGCCGCTGAAACTTGCTTTGCACTTCACCAAGCTCCTCGTCATCTTTGTATGGCGAATCTTCCAAATCTTCAATGAAATACTTGTAAGCGCGCCCGGAGATAACGACCACAGGCTTGAACTCGATATTCCTCTCTTTGTAATGATCCACCATGTACTTGATGTCATTTACGAGACGAACTTCGATTCTTTCAGGATCGCCTGATCTGAGATCGAATACGGCCTTTCTTTCGTCTGCCGATGATAATCCCGTGAAAACGAGAAAAATCAGCCCGGATAGTAAAATTTTAGTAATGCTCATTGGGGTAGCTCCCTGGTCTGTTAAATATGAGAATTTCAGGAATTAAGGGGTCGGATCTAATTGCCAGACGAAATTGGATCCGACCCCTTTTTATCGTTCAATTAACGACATAGTCGACACCAAGCTCACCTGCGAGCGAGTTAATCTGCCCAATGTCCTCGAGCAGTATGCGCTCGAGTTCCGCGTTGTTCAGTTCATGAAGCGTCGCCAGCTCCGCGTTTACTTCTGTCATGCCCTGCGTTGGCGGTCCATTATGGTCAATCGATGTACGATACAGCCAGCCATAACGGGAATATAGTTTTGCGCCGCCCTGGCGTCCTGCAAGAATGTCGTAGTTCACTTTCGCGTCCGGGTTGTAGATGGCGAGCTCGACTTGCCGTAGCGCCTTCGATGCTTCATTCCCTAACGTGATCAGTCTTGAAGCACGTGGATCATCGCCAAGCCTGGCGTGATGGGCATCCAGTTGCTCCCTGATCTCACGAATGCGCACAGCACTCTCGGCAATCGTTGTGATCCGACCACGAACTTCCAGAAGAAACGCGTTCTGTGCCCGAATATTTTCGAGCGGTGCATCGGAACGTGGGTCCGGCAACACCGTTAGTGCTTGCTCGTAAGTCTCACCGCCGGCGGCCAGGCGAACGCGGTAATTTCCAGGCGCAACCATCGGACCGATATTCATATTACCGGCATCGTTGGTTGAGTTGGGTACTCGGGTAGCGCCCTGGTGTGTCAGGTCCCACGAGGCTCGATTCATCCCCTTGCTCTTTGACAGGTCGGCAGATCTTTTCTGATCCGGGCTGGCATCCGGGTGGTCCGGCGGGATGTATGGTTCTTCAAGCACACTGCTCAATGTTCTTACGACGTCGCCGTCCTGATTCAAAATGACCAGCGAGAGATCTTCTTCAGCTTCTTCTGCCAGATGGTATGTAAAGGTCACGCCCTGGGCAGGATTTTTGGTCGCCCCGACTCTTCCACCTTCCGGTGCGGATGCGTATGTCCATCGAATTGCGTCCAGCGGCTTGAAAAAATATGCGGCATCGTCCGCGATCTCGTCAGACATCTCGCGCACGGGGGTTAGATCGTCCAGCACATAGGCGGCGCGACCCAACGACCCAACGACAAGGTCGTCACCGGCGACTGCCAGA
>Ga0255052_10002745_pt1 | contig 12518 bp, 11 predicted proteins | sample JV7_2_21_MG_FD_188632 | JGI IMG/M metagenome (GOLD analysis project Ga0255052, IMG submission 188632) | Seawater microbial communities from Jervis Inlet, British Columbia, Canada - JV7_2_21 | ecosystem: Environmental > Aquatic > Marine > Inlet | place: Canada: British Columbia | collected... | reverse complement strand
CACCTAACTGACCTATGCACAGGACGCCGTCGATCTGGAGGCGAGTCACGACGAACTGAACGAACTGATCTCCCTGGTCGCCGCGACCGTAGGCAGGGAAAACCTCATCCTCATGGCGCACAGCATGGGATCACGTGGTGTCGTCGATGCATTGAAACTCCGCGATGACGGCCCGCCCCGCTTCAACAGGATCGTGTTTGTTGCGCCAGACATCCGGCGCGATGTGTTCCGCGAGAACGTGCACATGTTGCAGGAGAAGGTTTCGGAGATCACGGTCTACATGTCCGACAACGATCTCGCGATGTTGGTCTCGACGGTCGCAAACGCATCGGGACGTCTTGGCGCCGCCAGCGAGTTTCCGATCAACGTGCAACATATCAGTGTCGTCGACATTACCCCGACCGGAACCGCCGGCATAACCGGGCACCTGTATCACATTCTCAATCCAGCCGTGATCGAGGACCTGCGGGTCATGTTCGGCGTAAAATCGCCCGATTCACAACGCGAATACCGGCGCATAGCGGCAAGTACGGAGGGATTTTGGACGCTGGAATCCGCTACGATCGCGCATTAACCATAAGAACAACTGCCTTGAATGCTTCCCAGATATCAGTCCGGATTCTGCAGGCCATGCTTTGTGTCAGCGTGGTGTTCGCGGTGTCAGCTGCCGCCGCACAGGATCGCCCCATGGAATCGCCGACCATGCAGGCGAAGCGACTGCAGCTGGCACCTGTCATCGATGGCGAAGTCCTCGGCGACGAGGCCTGGAACGGCCCCGTGCCCGCCACGGGATTCTGGCAAACGCAGCCGAATGACGGCTACCCGGCGACACAAACTACCGAAGTGTTCGTCGGCTTCACGGACTCGTCCTTATATATAGCTGTCATTGCCTTCGACGACGATCCTGACAGCATAGTCGTCACCGACAGCCGCCGCGACTCATCACTCGACGACACGGACGCGTTCCTGATGATCATCGACGGCCTGCTCGACCGGCAGAATGGCTACGTCTTTGGCACCAACCCGGCAGGCATCGAGTACGACGGCCAGGTGACCGCAGAAGGAGCCGGCGCGGGAATCGGCTTCCTGGGCGGCGACCTCAATCTCAACTGGGACGGCAGCTGGTCCGTAGCGGCAAAGACGGGCGACTTCGGCTGGAGCGCCGAGTTCGAGATTCCGTTCCGCACTCTGCGTTTCGGATCCGCGGAAACGCAAGACTGGGGCATCAACTTCCAACGTAACATCCGCCGTAACAGCGAGATCGCTTTCTGGGCGCCGCTCGATCGCAATCGCAATCTGTACCGGGTGTCGGAGGCCGGCACGTTGCAGGGCGTAATGCCACCGCCGCAACGAAATCTGCAGTTCACGCCGTATGTGCTCGGCAGCACCCGGCAGGGTGGCGAACTGAGCCGCACGGAGACCGATGCCGATGCCGGCTTCGATCTCAAGTACCTGGTTACGCCTAGCCTGACTCTGGATCTGACCTACAATACTGATTTCGCTCAGGTCGAAGTCGATAATCAGCAAATCAATCTCGATCGCTTCAATCTGTTCTTCCCCGAGAAGCGGCCATTCTTCCTCGAGAATGCAGGGCAATTCGCAGTCGGCGATCCCGGGGCAGTGGAAATATTTTTCAGCCGCCGCATTGGTATCGGCGATGACGGTGAGGTCATCCCGGTCGACGGCGGCGCCAGGCTGTCAGGCAAGGTCGGTAACTCGACCAATATCGGATTGCTCCTGATGAGCACCGAGAGTGTCGCCGGCATCGCGCCTCAGAATCGCTACGCGGTCGCGCGTGTTAACCAGGAGCTGCCAAATCGCTCAGCGATCGGCGCGATGTTCGTCGGCCGCGACGGCGATGGCTCCAACCTGATAGCCGAAGGTGATGATCGCAATTACAGCTACGCCATAGATGGGCGCCTGGGAATCGGTGACGACGTCATGCTGACCGGCTGGCTCGCGAAAACCGACACGCCCGGACTGACCGGCAAGGATCATGCGTTCGGTGTCGAGGCTGAATACAGCTCCACTGAGTGGTCCTCGAGCATCGATTACACCGAGGTCCGCGAAGACTTCAATCCCGAGGTCGGTTTTCTTTCGAGAACCGAGTATCGCAAGAGCCGGGTTTTCCTGATGAAACGCATCCGGCCCGACGATCTCTGGGGCTTGCTGGAAATCCGGCCACACGCGTCCTACACAGGGCACTGGAAGTTCGACGGTTTCCAGGAATCAGGCGTCCTGCACACCGACATACACTGGGAATACCAGACAGGAACTGAATTTCATACGGGCGTCAATTTTACGCGTGCGGGCGTGATCGATCCGTTCGAGATCATCGACGGGGTCGTCATACCGTCGGGTACCTACGATCACGAGGAACTGCAGCTCGTCTATTTCACGGACCAGTCGCAACCGATCAGCTTCGGCCTGAACTTTGTCGCCGGCGGGCGCTTCGGCGGCGACCGCCTGTCAGTCGGTCCGAACCTGAATATTCGGATCGGGGAGACCTTCAGGTCCGAATTCTGGTTTGATTACAATGACTTCGATATTCCCGTGCCCAACGGGCAGTTCACGGCAAATCTCGCCGGAATGCGCCTTTCATACTCGTTTACGCCTAAAATGACGCTTGCAGCACTCATACAATATAACGATGTCGATGAAGTCATCGGCGCGAACATCCGTTTTTCCTGGTTGCGATCGGCGAACTCGGGCCTGTACCTGGTCTACAACGAGATAGACGAGCGCGGCGTCGGCGCACTGCCGAACGGACGGGAATTCATCATCAAGTACAGCCACATCTTCGACGTATTCAACTAAAACCAGAGCTTCAACAGAGGATTTCGTAATGAGCGACAGAGTTTCGGCGTTTGCCACCGTAGACCCGTTCGCGGGCATGACAGAGAGCGAACCGGCCGCCCTGCAAAACCTGGTCGGCGGCAAATGGATTGACGACATCAAAGAGCGCGACTACATCATCGACCCGATGAATGGCCAGCGCTGCATCGACATGCCGGACACGCAGGATGTCACACCATTCATCGAGGGGCTGAAGAGCTGTCCCAAAACCGGCTTGCACAACCCGATGAAAAACACCGAGCGCTACGTTGCCATGGGTCGTGTGTGCGCGAACGCCGCCGCAATGCTCGCCGAGCAGGATGTCCTGGACTTTTTCACCAGGCTGATCCAACGCGTCATGCCGAAGAGCTGGAACCAGTGCGCCACCGAAGTCATCGTGACACGCGCTTTTCTACAAAACTTTGCAGGCGACGGCGTCCGCTTTCTCGCCCGCGGCTTTTCCAACCCGGGCGATCGCACCGGGCAGGAGTCCCGCGGATATCGCTGGCCCTACGGTCCTGTCGCCGTCATCGCGCCTTTCAATTTTCCGCTAGAGATTCCGGCGCTGCAGGTGCTCGGCGCACTGTTCATGGGCAACCGCCCGTTGGTCAAGCCCGAGTCGAAAGTCAGCGTCGTTTTCGACCAGTTTCTAAGATTATTGATTCATTGCGGCCTGTCGCCCAATGATATCGACATGATTCATTGCCGCGGCAAGGTCATGGGCGCCCTGTTGGAAGAGGCGAAAGACGATGTGCGTCTGCTGCAATTTACGGGGTCGAGTCACATCGCGGAACTCTTGTCGTCTACCCTCAATGGTGCGGTAAGACTCGAAGATGCCGGCTTCGACTGGAAGATCATCGGACCCGACTATGACGAGAACTGGCTCGACTATGTCGCCTGGCAAGCCGACGAAGACGCATACAATGCTGCCGGCCAGAAATGCTCGGCACAGAGCATCCTGTTCGTACACGATAACTGGGCCGATGCACTGCTACCCAAGCTCGGCGAACTGGCGAGCAGGCGTAATCTCGGGGACCTGTCCAATGGGCCCGTACTCACATGGAGCAATGACCAGATCAAGGCACACATCGACGCCGTGCTCGCAGCTCCAGGCGCCGAGGTCCTGTTCGGTGGCTCACCACTGACCGGCCACGAGATTCCGCCTTGTTATGGCGCCTTTGAACCGACCGCCGTTCGCGTTCCACTCAACGCCGTCTGCGGCGAACACTTCAATACGGTGACGACCGAGCTGTTCGGCCCGTTCCAGGTCATCGTCACTTACGGCGACGACGATCTCGACGCAGTGCTACAGGTCTTCGAACGCATATCTCACCACCTGACAGCTGCGGTAGTCAGCGCAGATCCTGTATTTCAGAACAAGGTGCTCGGCGCGACCGTGAATGGCACAACGTATTGCGGCATGCGCGGTCGCACGACCGGCGCGCCGCAAAACCACTGGTTTGGCCCTTGCGGCGACCCGCGCGGGGCCGGCATTGGCACGCCGGAGGCAATCCTCCACACGTGGAGCGGTCACCGCGAGATCATATTCGACCAGGGCGCGTTGCCGGATGACTGGAGCACGCCTCCGCTGACGTAGCCGATCTACGGGACGGCCGCTTCGAACTCGCGCACGATGTCGCGACTGAATTCCGCGAGCGCTTCGCTCATCGCGCTCGCGATGGAGCCGTAATCGTCGGGGTTCGAGGCCCGGGTTTCGTACCGGGCTCGTTTCGGACTGACCATGAATTCGGAATCCTCCGTGAGAATTCCCCACTGAACAAGCAGCACGACCGACCCGCTTTGATTGGCGTCGAATTGGTCGACGCGACCGACAACCCGGTAACGGAGTTCCTTGATGTGCGAGTAAGGAAAAGCAACCACGACAACGTCGTCGATGAGGCTGTCGAGGTTGGCGGCAACGATCCGGTAGATCGCATCGTCAACCGGTTCAATCCAGCGATGGAAATCGTCGACGATAACCTCGGAATTACTGCCACGGGTCACGATTCGTGCTCGTGTCAGGTAATCCGGGGTGCGCAGCGGACCGACGCCGAAACCTACGGATTCTTCCGAGTCGCGATGGTAACCGGTCTCGAGAACGTCCATGCTGTAATAGCGTACGGGAGCTGAGGACCCGCAGCCGCCGAGGGCAAGCAAAAGGCTTGCTACTGTGATCAGCCGGCTGATTCGATTCATATCAATGCTCTCTCTCACTCTTGCTTGCCCCTGATCAAAGCCTCGGGATTACGTTCCAGATAGTCGAAAAATTCGCGCAATGCGGCCGCGGCACCCTCGACCTCCCTTAGCGTCGATTGCAACTGGTACACCTGCTCGGAGTCTCCGCGCACTTGCTGCCGCAGGCCTTCCAGGGTCCTATCGGCCGTCGCCAGCGTTTCGCTCAAACGTTGCAGCACCGGAGCGAGGTCGGTCGCGAGCGCATGAATATCCTCGTCCGCATTGCCGAAGAGCACTGCCGCTTCCGATGCAGCAACACTGACCTCATCGAGCGCATGTCTCAACGAGGTGCCCAGTTCCTGTGTATCGTCATCGTTTATCAGGGAATTCAGACCGGCAAGCGACTCGTGCAGATCAGGCGAATTTGTCAATGCAGCAAATCCCGATAACGCATCGGTAGCCGTTTGGCCCAGCGCTTCGATATCGACTTTGTCACGAATGTCCGAAAGCCATTGCTCCATCTTAGCGAGCAGCTCCTGGATGTTCGATCGAATCGTCGGTATCTCCGGATAATCTGACTCCATGCCGCTCATCTCGATTGGCGTCTCCGGGCGCATGTCCAGCCTTATCATCAGTTGCCCGGTGATAAAACTCTCGACCTCGAGTTGTGCGCGCAGGCCCGCATCGCGAATCAGTGCCTCGTGCGGTATCGCATCCCGTATGTCTGCCTCGATAGGCTGGCCCTCACTAATTGGAATGTAGGTACCAGGCAATATTTCGAGCGTCACTCTCGTCATCGTCTCGAATTCGATTTCATCGATCAGCAACGCGATTTCCGAAACATAGCCGACACGGACGCCGTTCAGGATCACATTCGATCCGACGCGTAGGCCCTTTGTCTGCTCATCAAAATAGGCGACGAAGTTGTAGCGCTTGGCAAACAGCTCGGCTCCGCCGAACAACGCAACGCCCACGGCGAGAAGTGTGGCAGCGCCGATCACGAATCCCCCGATCATGGTTGGATTTGACTTCTTACTCATGCCGCGCTCGCCTCCGGTACGCCTCGCCGCAGAAAACTCCTGACGACGTCGTTCGGGTGATCATCTCGTAGCGATAACGGATTGCCGTTCGCAAGTTGCGTTTTGGCGTCCGCATCGAGGAAGACCGAATTGTTGCCGATAGAGAAGATGCTCGCCAGCTCATGTGTCACCACGACGATCGTCGTGCCGAGGCTGTCGCGGAGCTCCAGTATCAGGTCGTCGAGCAATTTCGCGCTGATGGGGTCGAGACCCGCTGACGGCTCGTCGAAAAACAGGATGTCCGGATCGAGTGCCATTGCCCGGGCGAGCCCGGCACGTTTCTTCATGCCGCCCGATATCTCGTTCGGGTAGTAGTCCTCGAAGCCGGCGAGCCCGACAAGCATCAGCTTGTAGGCAGCCACCTCGCGAATCTCGGCATCGCTGAGCGATGTGTATTGCTTCAGGGCGAGGCCGATGTTCTCGGCCAGCGTCATCGAACTCCACAATGCGCCGGATTGGAACAATGTGCCGAACTTGCGCTTGGTGCCCTCCTGGCTTGCCTTGTCGGACATCCAGAATGGCGCACCGTCGTAGTAAATTTCTCCCGTCGACGGCTCCTTCAGACCGATCATCACTTTCAGCAATGTACTTTTGCCACACCCTGAGCCTCCCATGATGATGAACACGTCGCCACGATTCACCGTGAAGTTCAAATCGCGCTGCACCACGAAATCGCCATAAGCGATCGTTATGTCCTCTGCAACGATGTGGGCGTCGTCTTGCTGCATGTCAGATACCAAGGTTGATGTATATCACCGTCAGGACGGCTGCGCTCAGCACGATCAGTATGATGCCCATGACCACGGCCCTCGTCGTACTCTCACCAACAGCCATCGCACTATTGCCGCAAGCCATTCCCTGTTGGCATCCTGCCATGGCTACCAGACTGCCATACACGACACTCTTGAACAGCCCGCCGAGCAGGCTGTTAAGACCCACCGAATTGATTGTCTGAGATGTGTACTGAACGAGACTCACGTCAAGCATCGCGAGCCCGACAGCTGCGCCGCCAAGAATTCCCATCAAGCTTCCATACATCGTCAGTAGCGGCATCATCACGATAAGGGCAATGACGCGGGGTGTCACGAGGAAGTCGATCGGATGCATGCCGAGCGTCGTCAGGGCATCAACCTCCTCGTTGACTTTCATCGTGCCTATCTGCGCCGCGTACGCGGCCCCTGTACGACCGGCCATGATGATGGCAGTCATGATAGGCGCCATCTCCCGCACCATGGCCACCGCGACGAGGTCGGCGGTGTAGATACCCGCGCCGAAATTGCTGAGCTGCATGACGCCGACAAACGCGAAGATCATGCCGATGAGGAAACTGATCAGGCTCACGATCGGCAGCGCCTCGGCGCCGGCTTCCTGGATGTACTGCACGAGATCCGAGCGCAGGTACGTCGCCTTGCCACGAATCAAACGCCCGAACGACAACACGAGTTCGCCGACAAACGTCAGCAGGTCGCGACTTCGTTCTAGCACGCGAAGCGTCTTGTCACCGACTCCTTCGAGAAATCCGCTGTGAGTTTTCAGTCGGCGCGCGCCCTCACGCTCTTTGACCGCAAAGGCGAGAGCGACAAGCTGGCGGGCGCCGTCGGGGAGACCGCTGTCATCGAGCAGCACGTCATTCGTGTCTGCGCCACGCCGTATTGCGACCAGTGCGGCGACCAGGCCGGTATCCCAGTCACCGAGCGCGGTGGCCTCAAAACGGACAGCAAAGGGTTTCGGGGTAGTGGACAGCCTTTCCAGCACCGGGTCGAGTTTCGGCAGGGAGTTGGCCAGCATCCAGTCGCCGGACAACGTGATAGCCAGCGTATCGTCAGGAGTGTCGTTGCAGGAAAGTGCTGCGTTCATACCTCGGCCCGAGCGGAATCACGGCCATTCTAACCGTTACTCCCCGCTCAACCGAGGTAAATTGAGTGCCGCAGTGGCAGCGTGTCAGAGCGTGCGTCGGTTGCGGCGTGCCAGGAGAACCAGCAGCGTGACCAGGACGGCCAGTATTGCCGCGGTGGGCAGATGGTGCAACGACGTAAGCTGATGACCGAAATCGGCCAGAAAACCTGCGTCAGGCGTGTGCGCAAGCGCTGTACCTGTCCCGGCCAGAGCCAGCACAGCAAAAAGGAATCGCATCTCGTGCCTCCTTATAGGAATGCGCCGTTTTTCGGCGCCTGGAGTAAAGATAGACACGCAATCGCCCCACAGGAATAGGCGAAATTACGTACAGCATTGCGCCGGAGCCAGCAACTAAGATCAGAGTCATACTATTGATTGCCAATCTGCACGCGGAATCGGGGGTTAATCCATGTGCCTCGCCGTCCCAATGAAAATAACGACGATCGACGGCTTCCAGTGTACCTGCGAAGCCCGCGGGATCGAGCGCGAGGTAAGCCTGTTCATGTTGCAGGACGAGGAACTCGAACCCGGCGACAACGTTCTCGTGCATGTTGGCTACGCGATTCAGAAGGTGTCCGACGAAGAAGCCGCGGAATCGTGGGCCTTGTTCGACGAAATCCTGGCGGCCGATGGCTGAGATCGTGAACTCAGGAGTGGATCGATGTGCGACACATGCGGCTGTAATATCACCCCGGGGAACGAGCATCTCGTAGAGAAGCACGGCCACCTCCACACCACATCTTCGGGCAAGGAATCCGTCGAGGTTCTGAAGGGGCTGCTCGACGCCAACGACCACCAGGCGCTGCACAACCGTGAGCATTTCGATTGTCACGGTGTGCTGGCCGTGAACCTGATGTCGTCGCCGGGCGCTGGTAAAACGTCCTTGCTCGAGGCAACCATCGACGCACTCGACGGCCGCGTCAGGATCGCCGTCATCGAAGGCGACCTGGAAACAGAAAACGACGCCGTGCGCATCCGCGAGAAGGGTGTGCCGGCAATACAGATCAGTACCGGCAGTGCCTGTCATCTCGACGCACACATGGTGCACTCCGCGTTACACGAGATGGACCTCGACGACATCGATATCGTGTTCATCGAAAACGTCGGCAACCTCGTCTGCCCGGCAAGTTTCGATCTTGGTCAGCACCTCAGCGTGACGCTGTTATCAACACCTGAAGGCGACGACAAGCCGGCGAAGTATCCGGTCATGTTCCGGGCAGCCGACCTGGTGCTGATCACCAAGTCCGACTTGCTCGAGGTTCTGGGTGACTTCGATCCGCAGCGCGCCGAATCCTGCCTGCGCAATCTCGCAAATACGGCGCCGTTGTACGAGTTGTCGTCGCGCGACGGCAGCGGTATCGACTCCTGGCTGGACTGGCTCGGCTCGGCCCGGAGCAAGGCCGCGTGACCCGATCGGCCCAATACTGGCTTGATGCGCTGCAGGGCCTCGGTATCGAGGAGCCCGTGCGCATCATGAACGTCTGTGGCGGGCATGAACGCTCGATCTCGGTTGCCGGTCTGCGGACCGCGATTCCGGAGAAAATCGAACTCGTGCCTGGCCCCGGATGTCCGGTCTGCATCTGCCCGGAAGAAGACGTCTTCGAAGCGATTCAGCTCGCACTCAACGAAGACGTCACGCTTGTTGCATTCGGCGACATGCTGCGCGTCCCCGTGAACGTGCCGAAACGTGAGCCGCGTTCTCTCGAACAGGCACGTGCTGCGGGCGCCGATATCCGGCCGATCGCATCACCGACCGAAGCCGTTCGCATCGCACGCGAAGACCCGTCGCGCAAGATCGTGTTTTTTGCGGCGGGCTTCGAAACGACCACAGCTCCGGTTGCTGCCATGCTCGCCGAAGGCGCGCCTGAAAACCTGTTGGTGTTGCTATCCGGTCGCCTGACCTGGCCCGCGGTCGCCATGCTGCTCGACTCAGGCACACCCGGTTTCGACGCATTGATCGCACCCGGTCACGTCGCGACGGTCATGGGTCCCGAGGAATGGGAGTTCGTCGTCGACAAGCACGGTATTCCGGCTGCGGTGGCGGGATTCCGGCCCGACACCTTGTTGGCCGCCATGTATTCGGTGCTGCGGCAACGGGCTGAAGGCCGTGTGTTTCTCGACAACTGTTATCCCGAGGTCGTGAGGCCGGGCGGCAACCAGGAGGCCCGGCGGCGGCTCGCAGAAGTCATGGACGTTGTGGACGCCAACTGGCGTGGCATCGGCATTATTCCGAATTCAGGCTACGCGCTGCGCGAGGCTTACGCCGCGCACGACGCACGCCAGGTCTTCTCTTCGTACGCCGATGACTCGCGCAAGCGCGTCGGCGAGATGCCCCCGGGTTGCGATTGCGCTAACGTCGTGCTGGGCAAGCTGTATCCGAACCAGTGTCGCCTGTACGGGCTCGCCTGTACGCCGCGCAAGCCCATCGGCCCCTGCATGGTGTCCGATGAGGGCGCCTGCCGTATCTGGTGGTCGGCCGGATACCGCGACAACGAGTGGGAAGGCCGCAAGAAGAGGCAGTCCGTTGGCTGAACCTGCTGCACACAAACCGCACCACGATTCGCGCCACGATTCGCGCCACGGACTGCACCGGTCCCCCGAAAGCGTACGCATTACGCTCGCGGGTCATGTCCAGGGTGTGGGCTTCCGCCCGTTCGTCTACAGGCTGGCCGTCGACCAGGGCATCGTTGGGCAGGTACAGAACTGCCTCGGCGAAGTCGATGTCGTTGCCAGTGGCACGCACACTGCATTGCACCGTTTCGAGAAAGACCTGATTGCCAAAGCACCGCCGTTGTCGAGGCCGACGATCACGCGTATCGAACACCTCGAGCCCCGCCACGATACAAGCTTCAGTATCGCTGCCAGCACAAGCGCTGCCGATGCACGCATATTCGTACCGCCTGATTACTTCATGTGCGATGACTGCCGCGAGGAGTTGCTGGACCCTGGTGACCGGCGTTACCGCTATCCGTTCATTAACTGCACGCAATGTGGTCCGCGCTATACGCTCATCGAGTCGCTGCCATACGACCGTCCTAACACCAGCATGGCGACATTCCCGCTATGTAAGGACTGCGAACGCGAATACCTGGATCCTCTCGATCGCCGCTTCCACGCCGAACCCGTAGCGTGCCCTGTATGCGGGCCACAATTGAGTTTCGAAAGGCCCGGTACGGAAATCAAGGACCGTGGAGATGTGGCGCTGCAAGCCGCAATCAGTGCACTTGTTAATGGACAGGTCGTCGGTGTCAAAGGCATCGGTGGCTATCACCTCCTGTGCGACGCGCACAACAGCGACGCGATCGCCAGATTGCGGTCGCGAAAGCAACGGCCCGACAAACCGCTCGCCGTGATGTTCCCGCTCGGCGGCGAGGACGGGCTTGGTGTCGTGCGCCGCCACGCACGCATTCAGGTATCCGAAGCCGAGCTGCTGTTGAGCCCGGTTCGGCCGATCGTACTCGTCACCCGGCGACGCAACTGTTCGCTTGCCGATAACGTCGCACCTGGGCTGGCGGATATTGGCGCGTTCCTGCCCTACAGCCCGCTGCATCAACTGTTACTCGAGGAATTTGGTAAGCCTGTTGTCGCGACGTCGGGCAATATCAGCGGTGAACCGGTACTCACAAGAAACGAAGATGCGTCCCAGCGACTTGCCAATGTCTGCGACGCGTTCCTGCATCACGACCGTCTCATTGTTCGGCCGGCCGACGACCCTGTATTCCGGCGCATCAACGATCGCATGCGGCCGTTACGAATCGGGCGCGGATGCGCGCCGACGGAAATGACGCTACCGTGGCAGCAGAAGCGGCCGTTGCTGGCCACCGGCGGGCACATGAAGGGCGCCCTCGCACTGAGCTGGGACGACCGCGTCGTCGTGTCGCCGCATATCGGGGAGATGGACAGTCCACGGAGTCTTGCAGTCTTCGAACAGGTTGCCCGAGACCTCCAGGAACTCTATGGCGTCGAAGCCGAAGGCATCGTCTGCGACGCGCACCCGGGTTATACCACTCACCAATGGGCCCGACGCCAGGGTGTTCTGCCTGTCCAGAACGTCTGGCATCACGAGGCTCATGCGAGCGCCGTTGCCGCCGAGTTTGCGGAGCCCGGACAGTGGTTGATGTTCGCGTGGGACGGCGTCGGCCTTGGCGAAGACGGCACGCTGTGGGGCGGCGAGGCGCTGCTCGGCACTGCCGGCGACTGGCAGCGCGTCTGCAGTCTGCGACCGTTCCGACTGCCCGGCGGCGAGCGCGCAGGCCGGGAACCGTGGCGCAGTGCCGCGGCCCTGCATTGGGAGTGCGGCCGGCATTGGGATAAATGCCCGGATGAAGGCGGACTCGCCGAAGCCGGTTGGCACCATGGGCTGAATGCTCCCGTCACCAGCGCCGCCGGACGGTTGTTCGACGCAGCGTCCGCATTGATTTGCGGATTGCATCATACGAGCTTCGAGGCGCAGGGGCCGATGCAACTCGAGACCCTGAGCCGGCACGCCCGCCACCCGGTGTACCTGCCGCTGGGACGCGGCGCCAATAACGT
>Ga0255052_10002744_pt1 | contig 12520 bp, 12 predicted proteins | sample JV7_2_21_MG_FD_188632 | JGI IMG/M metagenome (GOLD analysis project Ga0255052, IMG submission 188632) | Seawater microbial communities from Jervis Inlet, British Columbia, Canada - JV7_2_21 | ecosystem: Environmental > Aquatic > Marine > Inlet | place: Canada: British Columbia | collected... | reverse complement strand
AATGCATTCGCGGCTGAAGCCGCGATTCGTAAAATCAGATCGGCAACACCAGGACAAAAAAATCCCCGGACTAAGCCGGGGAGAATCAGGGGGAAATAAATTCAGACGCCAATAAATTCAATGCAACCTTGACCAGCTAACCAGTTGAACCGCGCTCTCTTGCAGGTCGAAATTCTTTGCCAATACCGCTTCGATGTCCGTGATATCAGAGTCATGCTCCATCGGACGACTAAGCTCAACCACACCGCTAAATTCATTGCCGCCGCGGTAATCCACGTCGGTTAGTTTGAACTGGGTGTAGTACTTGGCAGACATGGGACAAGATTACGCTGACGTCTCGTTCTGGTCTGTGAGCCAAGCCACATTTTCTGTTTTGACCGTCTGTGCTGTTCCAAACGGTGACCAGCATCACAACGCCCGATATCGATTGCGTTCGGAAAAGTCGCCAAAGCCCCGATTAGGCGTAGAATAGGTCTGTCTCGACATAACCTATGGTGGATAAAGAGAGCTGATGCACAGAATCCGGCTTGCAGGATATGTAATATCCCGATAAGCGCGTGGATGAACGTAACTTATTGTTTTAATTATTTAGTGGAACTACAGAATGGCTTCAAAGACCAGTTTTGTCAGATTACTCCTGCTCACCTTCTTCATTGTGGGTGCCGGTAGCGCGGCCGCTCAGGACGAGCTCCGCAGAACTTTCTTCAAGGATGTTGACGCGGCACTGGCTGCTGCGGACGAGGTCCAGGCCCGGCTCTACGGGCCAGCGGCCTACGCCGATGGCGCCGAGGACTATGAGGCAGCAGAGGTTGGCCTCAACCGCGGGCGAAATATTGAATATGTCCGCAGAAAGGCCTCCGAAGCCGAGCAGAAATTCAGGAAGGCAACCACGTCTGCCGAATTGGCACACACTGTGCTATCGCAGGTGATTAAGAGTCGCCAGGACGCAGCCAATGCCAAGGCTCCAGAGCTGTCACGCGATGTCTGGGACAAGGCACAGCGGGAATTTGGTTCTGCCATCCGCTACCTCGAACGCGGTGACCTGAAGAACGCCAAACGCAAAGACATTGAGGCAACCAGTCTTTATCGCGACGCTGAGTTGATCGCGATCAAAGCGGAGTACCTGAGCGAAACCCGCCGGCTGCTTGCAGATGCTGATCGTGCTCGCGTCGGTCGGTATGCACCGTTGACGCTGGGTTTCGCGCAACGCTTGCTCGCCGATGCAGAACGCGAACTCAATGAAAATCGCTACGACACCGATTTGCCCCGCAGCCTGGCGCGACAGGCCAATTACCAGGCCAAACATGCGATCTACCTGTCAGAGGTCGTGCGTGACGTGCGCGATAAGGACCTGACGGTAGAACAACTGGTGCTGCAGTGGGAAGAGCCGCTGGCCAACATCGCCGGAGTCGCAGATATCACTCCCGCAATGTCCGAGGGCCACGACGAAATTGAGCTGGATCTCATAACCTATATTGAGAACATGCGAAGCCAGGCACAGAGCATGGAGCAGGAAGTTGATGCCAATATCCTGCGTCTCGCCGACATGGAAGAAGAAATCCGAGCGCTTGATGCGCGCCTTGGTGGTGCGACAGAGGAGCGCGCGGCACTCGTTCAGCGCCTTGAAGCACAAGCATTGGTCAAAGCACAATTCGAGCAGGTTGAGAAAATGTTCGGCCGCAACGAAGCGCGTGTATTCCGCGAGGGCAACAACGTCATCCTGCGGCTTGTTGGCCTGACATTCGACAGTGGCAAGGCGGAAATCAAGCGGAACGACTTCGACCTGCTGGCGAAAGTTGAAAAGGCGATCGATGTATTTCCGCGCAGCGAGCTGATCATCGAGGGCCACACGGACTCGTACGGCGGTGATCAGTCCAATCAGCGTTTGTCACAAGAACGGGCCGAGTCAGTTCAGCAATACATGATCAACGCGATGCGTCTTCCGAGTTATCGCCTGATCGCGACCGGCTATGGCGAAACCAATCCGGTTGCCAATAACGAGACGGAGTCTGGCCGCGCCAGGAACCGACGAATCGATATTGTAATCAAGCCGAACCTGGATTCAGCCTAGACGGATTCAGGGTGCGGTTTTTGCGCGCCACCAATCACTAATAATGCCGGCGGTTACCTCATTGATGAGGTAACCGTATTCGGCGTGTACATTGAGCGCGCCATGCATGTGGTAGTAGTTGAATGAATCCCGATCGTCGATATCGTCGATCAGGCCCAGCTCAATCATCTCCGAAAAATCGTTGCTGAGAATCCTGTCGATTGCCGTCAGTTCGCCGACAGCCGCAATATTGATCCATCGACGTATGTTCGCCGGGTATCGCTCCTTTCCTTGCCGGTGCGACCCCATCAGGTGGCGCTGCACAATGGACTGGCCCAGTGGGCTGCCCGTCGTCAGCAACAAATCCACGGTGAGATCGCTCTTCATCTCACGCGATAATTGCCACAAAGCCTCATAGACAATAACCGATCCCATACTGTGCCCAAACAGTAGTATTGGGCGTCCGGCTTCAGCCGCTTCCATCAGTAACGTTTTTACTTTCTGCCGGGCAGCCTCCGAGGCGCCGTGGTTATTGCGGAGATACTTGTTGAAGTCGCGCAAATGAATGTCGACTTCCTCGGTTGCGAAGTGTGGAATCAGGAACGGTAAGACGTCTGCCACACGGAACAACCAGCGCGCGAATCGACGCCTCAATGAAGTGACGACTTCAATATCCTTTTCGCTTGCTTCAGTCTTCGTGAGAATCGTTTCGATATCTGCGAGGTCAAGATTGATATCCCTGTACTCACCGTAAAAATCGTAGGTCCAACTAACGAGGTGAAACGAGCTCGCTATGTCGTCCGCCGCGTCAGCATCGACCCGCCGAATGCCTTCCCTGAGGCAGCGGACCAGCTCGGGCTCGTGCAACTCGGCCGGCGGCTTTGGTTTCAGTCCGGGGACATAGATGATGACCGGTCTAGTCGATGCAGAATTCATGCCGAGGCCTTCACAAGAATTTCACGAATCTCGGAGATCGTGGAAACGGTTACATCCGGTTTCGGAAGGTGATCGGGCCACTCGGCATCAGTCCTGTTTACCCATGCAGTTCGAAGTCCGGCCTGTCTTCCACCGTCGATATCGATTTCCGGATGATCACCTACGTGCAGTATTTCTTCAGGGGAAACACCTGCCTTGCTGATGGCAACATCAAAAATGCGGCGTGCAGGTTTGGCAGCGCCCGCACCCGCCGCAGTCACCACATGATGAAATAAGTGGCGAATACCGATCGTCTTCAGGTTCGCATTACCATTGGTAACGGCGACAACCGTAAAATTGGCATACAGATGCTCCAGGACTGGCAGCACGTCCGGAAACAGATCGACCTCATTTCTGGCATCGTCAAAAACCTGGAAAGCCGGATCGACAAGTTCCGAACTGTAGCCTGCATCACTGGCCAATATTTCGAGTACCTTCTTGCGCAAAAAACGAAAATCATGACTCTTGTGCTTCCAGTACTTCTCGACAGTTACTTCCCGCAACACGGCCACGTCTCTTGCTGAAAAGGCTTCCGGTATGCGAGGATAATTTTCACCCAGCCACGACCATAGCGCCGCTTCGGCGTTGTGAATAACCGGCTCGATTTCCCAAAGCGTATTATCGAGATCGAGCGTGATTGCGCGAATGCGGTGCAAGTTCAGATCCTGAGTCTTAGTTCTGTGCTCATTGTCATCTTATAATGAGCCGAAGTTCAACCGAATAGACACACGGAGCCTGATATGAAATACCTGCACACGATGGTCAGAGTTAGCGATATCGACCAATCGCTCGATTTCTACTGTGACAAGCTGGGCCTTGTCGAACTGAATCGCCATGAGAGCGAGTTGGGTCGGTTTACGCTAGTTTTCCTGGCTGCTCCCGGCGATGAAGATGCGCAGATCGAGCTGACGTACAACTGGGACCCGGAGGAATACGACGCGGGTAGAAATTTTGGTCACCTCGCATATGCGGTAGATGACATCTACACGACTTGTCAGTCGTTGATGGATAGTGGCGTAACGATCAACCGTCCTCCACGCGACGGGCGAATGGCTTTCGTCAGGTCGCCGGATAACATTTCGATCGAGCTACTTCAGAAGGGTGACGGGTTGTCGGCGGCGGAGCCATGGAGCTCTATGGAAAACGAAGGCATCTGGTAGCAAGCAGGGTCAGGTAAGCGCTACCGCCGAATGGGGAAACCCTAGACCGGTGATAACGGCGGCAATCCTTCAACCGGGCGCTCGTCAACGTCTTCTGTCAGGACAGAGAATGAGCGCATGGACCTGGCGAGTTCTTCGCCGTCCCAGGCTCGCTCACCCGGGCCATAACTCGCACTGCAAAGCGTCTGCAATTGCGTCGACAACGGAATGGATACCCTGGAAGAAAGGTCTCCTACACTGCGCGGCACATTGTCTGGCCACTGCAGTTTGCCCCATTCAAGCAGATTAGCTTTGACGCCTGCCGCATCGCCGGCGACCGCGGCTTTCCGCGCTGCTTTCATACACTTCGCCTGCTGTTTATGGATGGGCGGCGCTTCCGGCTCTTTCGGCATGTAGTCATTCGGTCGCCGTGACCACCACCAGGCAAGAATCGTCATGATCCAGGCACCGGCAAGACCCACACTGACGAATCGCCAGAAATCACTGTAAACAACTTCCGAAGGTGTCGCAGATTCCTCCGCAGCCTCCTCCGGCTCCTCCGCAACAGGGGCCGGTGGCGGCGCCGTGAGCGAAGGCAAAATGCTGAGTGTCGATCCGGTAAGTCTCGCGACCTGCCACTCTCCTGCTTCGATATTCCACCACGGCAACTCGACACTCGGCAAAGCAATATCACCTGCCGTCACACCGATCATTGCGTACTGATCCCTGCGCACAGCCCGGATACCCGACGCTTCCGCCGAATCGCGAAACTCCGGTTTGTCCGGATAGACCTTGATCGCATCCGATGTCGCGGGTTCGATCATCGGGATCTGGGTTGAAAGCTGTCCAACCGCCGTGACTGTAATATGCCGCGTAATCGGCTCGCCTGCCGGCAGGTTGCCGGGATCGCGAGACCAGTCTTCACTGAGGCTCACCGACGTTGCCGGGAACCAGACGGCGTCCGGGAACTCATCCGGTGGCGGCGGAATCGGATTGACGACAATGTCGATGGCTTCGGATTCGAATATCTTGCGACCGGTAATACGGCCGTCTCTCAATACGCGCGCCTCAAATCGAGCGGGTGCGATCGAAATGCTGCCGCTCTCCTGTGGAAACAATGCATAGATCCTTTCGACGACGTTATATGCCTTGCCGTTGAGAATGGATTCGTAGCTGCGTTCCTCGCCGGCAGATTCAATGAGCACTTCCACACCACCGATATTCGGTTCGCTGAGTCGCGGCTGGCGGGTGGCCACTGCGCGATACACTTTCACCGTGTACAGGACCTGCGCCTGGACGAAACTCTCGATGTGATCCGCTTCGGTCGTCACGAAAATGTCTGCCTCACCAGGCAGAGTTGTCGATGGAGGTGTGACCCGGATTGGTACTGGCTCACTTCGCTCCGACGCGATGATCACTGGTGGAATCAGGAGGTTGCCTTCGCGCTTTGCCATCAAAACATACGTCCACGTCCGTGACCGGCTTATCTGTCCGTTGACAATAGTCGTGTTGCTGAGTTGGCTCCGAGTACCGACGAAAAAATCTTCATCCAGCGCGCTTGCATCCGGTTCAACATCAATGGCGGTATCGACGGTAATCTTAAGCGTAAACGATTCGTTCAACTCTACGTTGGCACGATCCACCGCAGCGATGACAGCAGCCTGTGCCGATATTGCTGGCAAGACGCACGCGGCTACCAGAAACATTGAAACCTTTACGGATCTCCGAGCGCGAGTTTCAGCAGCTGGTTGAAAATGTCCCAGGTGAGTGCGAGACGAGGCGGAGCGACGCGAAGAAACGGAGTGTATATGTGAATACATGAGTATTTTGAGCGTCGTTCCAACGACATATCGCGCCGCTTGGGCCTTTTTCAACAAGTTGCTGACTACCATGGTTGCACCTCATCGTCCGGCCAAAGACTATTGCCATCCTGGTCTCTGCCCTGACGTTGATATTGATAACGAAATTTTCTGCGTAGAAGGCCGCCCGGGTCATCGGGGATGCGTCGAAGCCATTGTTCCATTGCCTGCTGCTGTTCCTGCGCACGGCGCATCGCTTCGGCTTCAGCCTCGGTCATCCCTTCCTGTTCCTGCGCCTGGGCAGATTGCTCCATCGCCTCCTGCGCGGCTCGCTCAAGCTCTGCCTGTATCGCCTCCATGTCTTCCTGATTAGCGGCTTCCTCGTCGCGAACCGATGCGTCACCTTCAGATTCCGGATCTCCGGTTGCACCTTCCTGACCAGCCTGATCGGATTCGCTTTGGCCTTCTGACTGTTGGGCACCACCGCCAGCTTCCGAGGAATTCTCCTGGTTGCCCTGGTCGCCATTCTGCGAGTCCTGACTTTGTTCAAGCATGTCTTTCAGGAGATCGCGGTTGTATTGCGCGTCTTCAGAATCCGGATCCAACTCCAGAACCTCTTCATACACGCCGATTGCAGATTCAAATTCACCGAGCTTCGCCAGTGCGTTGCCAAGATTGTAAAGACTGCGAACGTCTTCCCCGTCCTCAAATCCGGCTGCGCTGCCGCCGTATTCGCCGGCTCGATAGTTTGCGACTGCCCGCCAACTCGGGTTTTCGAATAATTCAGCAGCATCCGGCGCGCTGCCTTCCTCGAGCAAGCGTTTCGCCTGCTGGTCTTTGGTCAGCCACAGGTCGTCCCAGCTAAAGGCATGTGCGGGCTCGGCGATCGGCAAAACGAATACCAGCAGTACAAGTACAAGACCGCGTCGAAATGCCATCGCCGCAATAGGCACGAGTATCAACAACAGCCACGGACCTTCTTCCTGCCACTGATCTGTTGCAAGCGACTCGTCGGTACCAGTGCCAATTCCTACTTCGCCCGAAAGGAGTTCATCGATATCCTGATCATCTGCCGTCATCACGGCGTAACGTCCGCCGCCGGCTGCGGCCAACTGACGCAGGCCGCTGGCCTCCAATCTTGGCACGGCAATGTTGCCGGAGCGATCTGTGACGAAGCCACCACCTGCGCGAGGAATGGGCGCCCCTTCGGTCGTGCCGACCGCCAGTATGGAAAGCGTGTAGCCGGAATCCTGTAGTTCTTCGGCCGCCCGTTCAGCCGCCGGCGACGAGCCGCCGTCCGTAATCAGTAGCACCTCGCCAAGCGCCACCCCTGCCTGTTCGAGCAGCTGCTGGCCCTTGTTGATTGCTGCCAGTGGATAGCTCCCACGGCTCGGCATGATATCGGTACTCAGGCTGTTGACCAGCGCCGCGACTGTATCGGCGTCAGTGGTTAACGGCGTCACAGCGAAAGCGTTTGATGAATAGACAACCAGTGCAGTTTGCCCCCCACTACGGCGCTCGAGGATGTCGAGAATTTTCAGTCGCGCACGCGCAAGCCGGCTCGGCGTCAGATCCTGTGCGTCCATGGACCTGGACAGGTCAAGCGCAACGACCATTGCCTGATCGGATCGGAATACCGGCTGTTCGACACGATTCCAGCTTGGGCCCGCGAGGGCGAGCGCGGCGATGGTGCCGCCGAACAGGATAAGCCACCAGCGGTACCCGAGACCTTTAATCTGCGAGCGCGACAACACATACGGGACCAGTGCAGGGTCGACAACAGATTGCCAGCTGCCAGGGGCGAGGCGCCTGCGCGCAAGCACGATTGTCAGCGCAGCAATAAGCGGAAGCGCCCACAGCCACTCTGGTCGTAGCCAGTGAAAATCAGCCAACATTGAATTTCATCCTGCTTTCGCGTGCCATTCGCCACCCGGCCACTAAATTCATGAGCGCAAGAAAAGCCGCAAGCACGAACGATCCTGCCAGCGGCCAGTAGAAAAGTGATTTGACCGGACGGAAGCCGGCCTCGGGTTCTGCGACCGGCTCCATCTCATCAAGGAGTCGATAGATATCCTGCAACCCGGCGGTGTCCTTCGCCCGGAAATATCGCCCGCCGGTCAGACTGGCAATTTGTGTCAGCGTCTCTTCATCGAGATCGGCCGATGGATTTACGCGCCGCATTCCGCCGGTGATCGAAGACACAACCATCTGCTCGGCACCGATACCAATCGTGTAGACGCGGAGGCCGATTTGTTGCGCCAGCTCGGCAGCCTTGAGTGGATCGATTTCGCCGGCTGTATTGGCGCCATCCGTCAACAGGATCAGGACCTGTTCGCCGGCTTCGCTGCCCTGGTCATAAATTCGCTTGACGGCGAGCGTGATGGCGTCACCAATTGCGGTTTTCTCACCAGCCAGGCCGATGAATGCCTCAAGCAGCAATGTGTTAACAGTCTGGCGATCTAAAGTCAGCGGCACCTGCAGGTATGCACGTTCACCGAACAGTATCAGCCCGATCCGGTCGCCCTCTCGCCGATTGATGAAATCGCCGGCGACGGCTTTGGTTGCAGTCAGGCGATCGACACGACGAGATCCAAGCTCAAAATCCTTGGCGTCCATGCTTCCCGAAAGATCGACTGCAAGCATGAGGTTTCGACCCGACACAGGCACGTCCAGCTCGTCACCAATTCGCTCCGGCCGTGCGGCCGCAAGAACAAGCAACGCCCAGGCGATAACGGCGATCCAGAATCGCCAGTTCAGCAATTGCTCAACCTCTGAGCGATCGGCCAGAACGGCAAATCCCCGGAAGCTTGGCACTCTTAGTCCTGCATCCTGGGTGCCAACGACTGGCGCCGTTAACTTGCGAACAAGAAGCGGCAATGGCAACGCCAGCAACATCCATGGCCAGGCGAGAGACCACATCAGACTGCCGCTCCCGGAAGCGGCGTTCTCAGTCGCTGATGAACAGCGTCGATAAGGCCCGAGACGTCGACTTCGTCGGCAACATTTTCCGGCCGCTGATACGGCAGGGACTCAAGATTCTTGCCAGGCCCGCTGGTAAACGGTTTGTCCTCCAGGCCGCGATCGAGCCAGGCGAGCCAGTTGTCGCCCGTCAGGCCCGCGACTTCGCCGCGTGGCGCGTAGGCGAGCATGCTGCGCCGGACGAGTTCGGACAATTCCTTACCGAGCGTCAGTGCATCCGCCCCGTTTTCGAATTCAGTTCTTACGCGACTTAGCTCACTGAGCGCCAGGCGACGCGCAGCATTCCGGCGCCATTTCAGATATTGCTTATACAAAAGGTAACCGACGCCCGCGACGACCAGTGCAATCAACACCCACCAGCCTGCCGCCAGCGGCCACAGGCCGATGGCATCCGGGAGGTGAAGGTCGCGCAACGGTATCTGTTCGGGATCCATATCTCGTAAGCCGCCCTTATAGTGCGCGCCGGCCGAGTATCTGTTGCAGGAACTGAACCGGATCGTCGTCTGTCGACAATGGCATCAGGTGGATGCCATAGCGATGACAAAAAGCATCGAATTCCTGCAGGCGATCCTCGAATACGTGTCGGTAATCGGATCGGGCGCCGCGCGCAAACGTGTCGATAGCCATTTCCTCATCGTGGCTCACCAATCGATAGCGCCCTGGTGGTGGCAACTTTCGTTCGAGCGGGTCGCTCAGGAAAACCGCAAGCACTTCGTTGTGACGGGCGATGCCCGTCAGGTAGGACTGTGCAGCGCGCGACAGACCGATGAAATCGCTAATGATGATCACCAGGCTGCCCGGGTGCGCAACGCGACGCAACATCGCCATCGCCTGAGTTAGAGGTGGTTCTTCGTCAACGGTTCCCTGGTCCGTCGTGGTTGCCCAGTCGGGGTGGCCTACCAGCTCGTGAACGTAGCGAAGCGCAGCCTGTCGGCCGAGGCGCGGTCGCAACTCACGGTGCCTGGTGTCGCCAAAAACCAGCCCGCCCAGTCGATCGCCACGATGATGTGCGGCCCAGGCGAGCAGTGCCGCAGCCCTGGTGGCGTTTACCGACTTGAAGCAACCCTGTGTCGCGAAGTGCATGTTGCTGCGAAGGTCGGTCATGATCAGAACCGGTCGCTCGCGCTCTTCACGAAAGAGTTTTGTATAGGCCTCGGAACTCCGTGCAGTGACACGCCAGTCGATACTGCGGGGATCATCGCCCGGCTGATACGGGCGCGACTCATCGAACTCCATGCCGCGACCCTTGAAGTGAGAAACGTAGGCGCCAGTCTGCAATGAATTGATACGCATCACGTCCAGCGCGATTGCTCTCGCTGGTCCGCTCAACCGTATCAGGCCAGCCTGGCTGACGCTGACCGGCGATGCATCCGCATGTAATTTATCGTGTCGCACTTGATTGTTTCTCTGGCCGAACCGCTAGGGCACACCGACGCCGTCGAGTACTCCCTCGATGACCGAATCAGCGGTGATGCCATCTGCCTCGGCCTCGAAACTCATGACCAGCCTGTGACGCAGGACGTCTGATGCAATGGCCTGGATATCTTCAGGTCCAACATAGTCTTGACCGTTGAGCCAGGCATGTGCGCGAGATGCGCGATCAATACCCATGCACGCTCGTGGACTGGCACCATACATCACGTGTCCTTCGAGATCCTTGTTCACAGCGCCCGGGTTCCGGGTCGCAACAACGACGTTGACGATGTATTGCTCCAGTTCATCTGACAGGTGCAGATTGAGAATCTGTTGACGACCTTCCATGATGTTTGCTTCGGACGTTTGTTCCGGCGGAGCAAATGCGTCTCGCTCGCCCGACTTCGCCTCGTCCCGATTAAGAATGAGAATCTTGCGCTCGTCCTCGAGTGTTGGATAACCGACCTTGATATGAAGGAGGAAGCGATCAAGCTGGGCTTCCGGCAGTGGGTACGTGCCTTCCTGCTCGATCGGGTTTTGCGTTGACATGACCATGAAGAGATCAGGCAGTTTGTAACTTCCCTCGCCGACGGTGATTTGGCGTTCTTCCATCGCCTCGAGTAATGCCGACTGCACCTTGGCCGGAGCACGGTTGATCTCGTCAGCCAGGATCAGGCTGTGAAAAAGTGGCCCCTCGCGAAATTCAAACGTCCCGTCCTGCGGTCGGTAAATATCTGTACCCGTAAGATCGGCTGGCAGGAGGTCAGGCGTGAACTGAATTCTGTGAAAACTGCCCTCGATGCTTTCGGCCAGCACCTTGATAGCGCGCGTCTTGGCAAGCCCGGGTGCGCCTTCCACGATCAGATGTCCGTCGCACAGGAGTGCGATCAACATTCTGTTGATCAGGTGTTCCTGGCCGATGATCAGGCTCGCTACATGGGCTTCGAGCTTTTGGAATTGTTCTGAGACGCTCATTATTCAATAACTCCGAGGGCAAAAACGGCGTGCCATTGTAGTGGTGATGTGCATTGAGTCCAACCGGTCTGAGAAGATTTATTGCGCTGGGCATTAATTCAGCCAAATATGGCTGATTTTCAAGCCAGTTGGTCAGCGGGGACAGGTTGGCCATAATGCGCTATTGGGACCGTCCAGAAGGCAAAACATTGCAGATATTTGATTCAAATCATTACCGGGGAAACAGTCTCGCCATTAGCAGAGTGACGGTTGCCCTCATCGTTCCGTGGGTCCTCTTCACTGCTTGTGAGGGACCAGCGGCACCTGTGGATGCAGAAACGGCTGCGGCAGATTCGGTTCTCGTGGAAGCAACCGCGCCCGCGTGCGGGCAGGATGGTCAGCTGACGGTGGAGTTGTATGGCAGCATTCGCACCTCGCTGGACTGGCAGGCCGGCGTGCTTTCCTGCACGGGCATGCGCAGACCCGATGGTGAGGGCGTACGTGTGCGGTTGTCCGGTCCCCTGGGAACAGGCGACGAAGTCACGACGCTTGCGTTCATTCTTGGAATTCCGGGTCTCGAAGTTGGCCAGACAGGCAGTGAGTTGCCAACCAACGTCACACTCATCGAGGAAGGAACCGGTCGCTTTTTTGGTACCCGCGATACGAGCGGTTGCTGGACCGACGTCACAAGCCAGGATCCAATGGCCAATGACGGCGATCGAACTTATCGAATCGAGGGAACGCTCTACTGCGTGTCCCCACTGCCCGAACTCAACGGCGGCACGAGTGTTACCTTTACCGAACTGAAATTCGCCGGCCGTCTTGCCTGGGAGCAACCCGAATGACCCTTTTGCGCATCTTAGCGATCATTTGCGTTGGTTTGATACTCTCCGGCCAGACCAGTGAAGACAGCGATCTCGATGCCGCTTTCAGCACGGACACGCTGATCATCTCGGCAGATGAGCACGCCTGCTATTTGTTCGAAATCTACGTCGCGAGTACGCGCGAGCAGCAGATGCGCGGCCTCATGCATGTACGTGACCTGCCCGAATTCACGGGCATGATTTTTATCTACCGGCAGGCCGGCATCCGATCCATGTGGATGAAAAACACCTACATTTCGCTCGACATCCTGTTTATCCGTGGCGATGGGACGGTCTCATCGGTTGCGCCCGACACCGTACCACTGACACTGGATTCAGTTGCCGCGA